>WNFY01004310.1_pt1 | contig 13173 bp, 13 predicted proteins | sample 5400091 | NCBI WGS metagenome assembly WNFY01 (sample SAMN13153364, study PRJNA577476) | soil metagenome | isolation source: 60 cm soil or saprolite under grassland replicate 1 | place: USA:California | collected 2016-06-15 | reverse complement strand
GCACCTGTTGCAAATGCTCTACCTGTTCTTGCTGGGCATCCCGATGTCGGTGACCGGGGCGCTGATTACGCTCTCAGACGCCGTGCTCTATCCGTTCTACGCCGCGGCCCCCGTCCCGCGAGTCGGCGGCCTGTCGCCACTCGAGGATCAGCAGATCGGCGGATTGTTGATGTGGGTGTTGGGCGGACTGATGCTGTGGATCGTGATGAGCGTCGTGTGGTTCCGCTATTCTGTGTGGGACCAACGAACGGATGCTGAATCGGGAGTACCGGAGGCTGCCTATGGGACGAATGATCAATGATCATTGATCAATGATCATTGGATATTGATCATTCGGCGCTATTCTCCATCCTCCGTTTCACCCAATGGATGGCGCCGCAGCTCTTCGCCGATTTTCGGATGCTCCCGCCACAAAAAGTAGCCCATGCCGAGCGCCGCCAGGCCATTGCCGATTGCGACGCTCCACCAGGCCAGGTAGCCCAGCAACGGCTTGGCCAGGAGCGCGACCAGGATATAGAAGCCGACCTCGAAGAAGCAGAATCCGACGATGACGAGAAACAGTGTGGAGGGAGCGAATTCCACTTCCGCGGCGAGCGCCGCCGCGATACAGCCGACCACGACGAAGGCGCTCACGTGAATCATGGTGTAGCCAAAGATGCGTGCCGGCTCGATCACCACCGCGCTGGGGTCGTGGGCACCCCAGAACACGGCGCTGCCGAGCATGGCGGGCGTGAAGAATGGCTGTCCGTTGATCGAATCGACGACGAGGAACCACGCGGCCACGACGGCGGCGCCGATGCACCCGGCGATGAAGCCCTCGCGCAGAATGCGGTTCAGGTCCATGGGCGCTCAATATATCGCCGGCCCGAGTGCGTGCTAGATTGGGGACTCGGGATTCGGGGCTAGGGACTCGGGGAGTGACCAATGGTCGTGACACGGCGCCCGCTGTTTTACGGATTGTGCCTCCTCGTCGGCACGTTGTTGTTCGGCGGCGCGGGCGCCATCCATCCGATCCTCTCCGGCGATGGCGCCGCGCAGCTCGCTACGATCGCGAACACGAGCGGCTGGCGCATAATTCATTGGTCGTTGCTCTTCGGGCTCGCGTTCATGTACGCCGGCGTGATCGGCGTCGCGTTACGCCACAACGACACGCCGGGGGCGACGCCGGGTCGCGCCGCGGTCCGGATGGGCGCGTTCGCCTTCTCCGTGTGGTCGATCAACATCCTGTTCATGGTGGGGGCCGGCTGGCAGCTCGCCCACGCGTACACCGCGTCGGACACCGGGCTCACCGGCACGCACGCCGTTTTCATCTACGACATGCTCCACCCCATGGGGCTGGCGGCCGAGCGGCTCGCGACGTTCATGCTGGGACTGGTGGCCTACATGTTCGGCTGGGCGATCCGCAACGGCGGCATCTGGCCGAAGTGGCTCGCGTGGGCAGCGTGGATTGTGGCGGCCGTGGATGGCGCCGTGGCCGTAGTGTTCAGCGAGTATTCGCCGTTCATGTACTACGGCCAGGCGCTGTTCGTCATCTGGCTGGCGGCGACCGCCGTGGTGATGCTGGCGGAGCGCCGTCAGCCGCAAACTGGACCGCTAACTCGCCCGTAGCCGCACCACGCGCTGCTGCCATCCTTCCGACGTGCTGTACAACACCGTGAGCGTGACGATGTCGCCATGCTTCACGCCCGCCAGCGCTTGACGCAGCTCCGCGCGCGACCCCGTCTGGATTCCGTTGACTTTCAAAATGATGTCCGGATTCCCCTCGCTCGCGTCCGCGAGACGCTGATAGGCAGGTCCATCGGGCGATACCTGAGAGACGATCAGGCCGCCTCCTGAGCGCATCACCTGACGCAAGTCCTGGTCCCGCACGTTCTCCTGCGACAGCGGCTCGACCGAGATCCCCAACGTCTTGTCCATCGGACCGGAGTCGCGGACGCTGCCGCCATCTTGGTTGCTGGACACTTCCTCGGGTTGGCTCGAGGGTGCAGCGGTCAGGCGGACCGGCAGCGTCTTCCGAACGCCGCCCTTGCGGACGACGGTGACCTGCACGACGTCGCCCGGTTTCTTGAAGCCGATGCGCTGCATCAGCTGCGCCATCGACTCGATGGGCTGACCGTCCACCGCGGTGATGACGTCGCCTTCCTGAATGCCCGCGCGTTTGGCGGGCGAATCGTCCGGCGGCGTGAACTCGTTCACGACCACGCCACGGATCTCGTTCAACTTGACGTCTTCCGCGTCCTCCGGCGTAATCGGTCGGATTGACACGCCGATGACGGCACGCTCGACGTGGCCGGTCGCGATCAGCTGCGTCATCACGGTGCGGGCGAGATTGATCGGGATGGCAAACCCGTACCCGTCGTAATATCCGGTCGGACTGGCGATGGCCGCATTGATGCCGATGACCTCGCCCCGCACGTTGACCAGCGGCCCTCCCGAGTTCCCGGGATTGATCGCGGCGTCGGTTTGAATGAAGTCTTGAATCGCGTAACGGCTGGAGTTCAGCCCCGCGAGCAGCCTCCCTTTGGCGCTCACGATTCCAGCCGTCACGGTGAAGGTAAACGCTTCGCCCAGCGGGTTGCCGATCGCCAGCACCCACTCGCCGATGCGCGTCGAGTCGGCATCGCCGAGGTGGACGGTCGTAAGACCGGTGGCGGGGATCTTGATGACCGCAACGTCCGTCAATGGGTCGGTCCCGATGGTACGAGCGGTGAACTCCCGGTTGTCGAGCAGCCGCACCGTCACCCGGTCGGCGCCCTGGACGACGTGGTTATTGGTGAGGATGTAGCCGTCCTGCGAGACGATGAAGCCGGACCCCGAGCCCTGCTCGATCTGGGGGCGACGGGGGACCTGGAAGAAATCGTCAAACCCGGGCGGCAGGCGGCGGTTCGACACGCGCTCGCGCCGTTCCGACTTGATGAATACCACCGCCGGCTTCACACGCTCGGCCACCGAGGCGAATGCATCACCGAGATCCACCGCCGCCTTGGCCTGCGGCAGCGGGCGGCTCGTGTCCTGCAGCACCGTGCGGACCGCGGCCTCGCCGCGTGTCGGCAAACGAAACGCCGACGCGAAGGCCAGTCCAAGCGCAAACGCCAGTGCCACCAGTGAGCCGAATTTCAGCCAGTCCCGCGTCTTCCCCGACATCAGCGCCCCCTTTTAAGACTTCTTCGATTTATCGTCGTCCATGATTTCGTAATCTGCATCCACGACCTTCTCGTCCTTTTTCGCGCCCTCACCGGCTCCGGGTTGTCCATCCCCACCCGCCGCGGGCCCCGCGCCGGCGTCCGCGCCTGCCGCTCCCCGCGCCGCGTACAGCGAGGCCCCTGCCGCTGAATATGCCTGCTGCAGCTCCTCGAGTGCTTTGCTGATCTCGTCAGCATTTCCGCTGCGGAGCGCCTGCTGCGCGGACTGAATGGCGGTATCAAGCCGAGTCTTGAGGCCGGGCTCGAGCTTCTCGACCCAATCCTTGGACTCCTTGGTCACCTGATACACCATGTTGTCGAGGCGGTTACGCTGCTCGATCACATCGCGCCGCTTCTTGTCCTCCTGCGCGTGCGCTTCGGCGTCCTTCACCATCTTGTCGATGTCCTTGTCGCCGAGCCCGGAGGACGCCTCGATCCTGATCTTCTGCTCCTTGCCCGTCGCCTTGTCCTTCGCCGCCACGTGCAGAATGCCGTTGGCGTCGATGTCGAACCCGACCTCCACCTGCGGGATGCCGCGCGGAGCGGGTGGAATGCCTGTGAGCTGGAATTTGCCGATGGTGCGGTTGTCCTGCGCCATCTGGCGCTCCCCTTGCAACACGTGGATCTCGACCGTGGTCTGGTTGTCCTCCGCCGTCGAGAACACCTCCGACTTCTTCGTCGGAATCGTGGTGTTGCGCGGAATGAGCACCGTCGTCACGCCACCCAGCGTCTCGATGCCGAGCGACAGGGGGGTGACGTCCAGCAGCAGCACGTCCTTGACCTCGCCGGCGAGGACGCCGCCCTGAATCGCCGCGCCGATCGCGACGACCTCGTCGGGATTCACGCCCTTATGCGGCTCCTTGCCGAAGAAGCTCTTCACGATCTCCTGGACCTTCGGCATCCGCGTTTGGCCACCGACGAGGATGACCTCGTCGATCTCGCCCGGCTTCAGCCCGGCGTCCGTCAACGCCTGCTGCATCGGCGGGATCGTCCGCTTCACCAGATCGTCGACCAGTTGTTCCAGCTTCGCACGCGTGAGCGACAGGTTCAGGTGCTTGGGACCGGACTGATCCGCCGTGATGAACGGCAGGTTGATCTCCGTCTGCATGACCGTCGACAGCTCCATCTTCGCCTTCTCGGCGGCCTCCTTCAGCCGCTGCAGCGCCATCGGATCCTTGGAGAGGTCGATCCCCTGGTCCCGCTTGAACTCCCCCACCAACCATTCGATGACTCGCGCGTCGAAATCGTCGCCACCCAGGTGGGTGTCACCGTTCGTGCTCTTGACCTCGAACACGCCTTCGGCGAGCTCGAGAATCGAGATGTCGTAGGTGCCGCCGCCGAGGTCGTAGACCGCGACCTTCTCTTCCTTTTTCTTATCGAGACCGTAGGCCAGCGCGGATGCAGTGGGCTCGTTGATGATCCGGACCACGTCGAGCCCCGCGATCTTGCCGGCGTCCTTCGTCGCTTGCCGCTGCGAGTCGTTGAAGTACGCGGGAACGGTGATGACCGCCTTCTCGACCTTGTGGCCGAGGTAGTCTTCCGCCGTCTGCCGCATCTTTTGCAGGATCATCGCCGAGATTTCTGGCGGCGTGTATTGCTTGCCGCTGATCTCCACCGACGCCAGGCCGTTCTGCCCGCGGACAATCTTGTAGGGGACGCGCTTGGTCTCCTCACCGACTTCCTCGATGCGCCGTCCCATGAACCGTTTGATGGAGAAGATCGTGTTCTGCGGGTTGGTCACCGCCTGACGCTTGGCTACCTGCCCAACGAGTCGCTCACCGTCCTTGGTAAAGGCGACGACCGACGGCGTTGTGCGGCCGCCTTCCGCGTTGGGGATGACGACGGGATCGCCAGCTTCCATGACGGCCACGACGGAGTTGGTCGTCCCGAGGTCAATGCCGATGATCTTCTCAGCCATAGACTTTCAGCTCCTGATAGGGATTTGATGCGGGCCAGATGCTGCGGGTCGCAGAAGGCAAGCATCGTGCCCACTTTCGCTGCCAAAGAGGCAGGAATCAGGAGTCTGGAGTCAGGATCTGGGGCTTCCCACCCCTGACTCCCGACTCCAAACTCCTAGATCCCATGTTTCCGTACAAGGACGAGAACCCCTCGGAGCGACCCGCCGTCATCACCGTCGCCCTCATCATCGCCAATGTACTCGCCTTCATTCTTGTGCAGGGAGCGGGGGCGCAGGAGCCGCTGGCCCGCTCGGTTTGCGACCTGGGCTTAATCCCCGGCGAAATCCTTCAGACCGCAAAGCCGGGAAGCGGTGTGGCACTCGCGCCGGGCATGATCTGCATGGTCGACGCGGTGCCGAAGTACTGGACCGTGATCACATCGATGTTCATGCATGGCGGCTGGTTCCACCTGATCGGTAACATGCTGTTCCTGTGGGTCTTTGGGAATAACATCGAAGACGCAACAGGGCACGGCAAGTTTCTGATCTTCTACTTGCTGTGTGGCATCGCAGCGGCCGCAACCCAGACGCTCGTCAGTCCGCATTCTGTCGTGCCCATGGTCGGCGCATCCGGCGCGATCAGCGGTGTCCTCGGCGCGTACCTCTTGCTGTACCCGAAGGTGCGCGTCCACACCCTCATCATCCTGCCGATCTACATCACGAGCGTCGCGCTGCCGGCGTGGGTCATGCTCGGCTACTGGATCGCGCTCCAGCTGCTGGGCGGGCTCGGGAGCCTCAGCGAAATCGATAAGGGCGGCGTCGCGGTTTTTGCACACATCGGCGGCTTCGTCACGGGACTGGTATTGATCAAGCTGTTCGCCTCCGAGGACGTGTTACAGCGGCGCCCCATGCCCCCACAGCGCTGGTAGCCGTCGGCGCAGCTCGTCACGCACAGTTCGGAAGCTCGGCAGATCCTTCGGATCGGGCAGCGGCCAATGCAACCGGCGGACCTGAGCCGGCACCACCGGACAGACCTCCTCGGCGCAGAGCGTCACTATCGTGTCGACGTCCTCGAGCGGGACGTCGGCTAAGCCCTTGGCACGGTGTGACGCGATATCGATCTGCTGCTCGGCCAGCGCCGCGATCGCCAGTGGATTGAGCTGTCCCGGCTCCGAGCCGGCGCTCCAAAACTGATAGCCGGGAGGCGCCAGGGCGCGTGCGAGTCCTTCCGCCATCTGGCTGCGCGCGGAATTCTTCACACACAAAAACAGAATGGTCGGCACGGCCGTCAGGCCGTGCGGGGGGGGCCGTCCGGCCGTTCTTCGGAGTGGTGCTTGATCGACTTGCCCTCGACCAGGAAGACCACGTCTTCGGCGATGTTGGTGGCGAGGTCCGCGACCCGCTCGAGGTTTCGGCTCACGAGGAACAGCTCCATCGCGGTCCCAATGATGTGCGGGTCTTCCATCATGTGCGTGAGCAGGATCCGGAACATCGACGCGTGGAGCGCGTCGACGCTGTCGTCGCGCCGGCAGATCGCGCGGCCCGCCTGCGCGTCGCCGCGCACGAACGCGTCGAGCGCGTCCGCGAGCATCGTGCGCGCCTGGCGCGCCATTTCGAGGAGCTCGGGCTCCGGCACGATGGGCCGGCTGGCGAGCAGGCGCTCCGCCGATTGCGCGATGTTGACCGCGTGGTCGCCCACGCGCTCGAGGTCGTTGGAGATCTTCATCGCCGCCGTCAGGAAGCGGAGGTCGCGGGCCATCGGTTGCTGGGTCGCGAGGAGCCGGATCACCGTTTCCTCGACGTCGAGCTCGAGCTGGTCGATGTCCTGGTCGCCCAGAATGACCTCACTGGCCTTCTCGCCGTCCCGCTGCAACACGGCCTCGACGGCCGCGGCGAGCGCCGCCTGGGCCTCGCCCGACATGTTGAGCAGCGCGACCTTGAGCTCCGACAGCTCGTCGTGGAAATGGCGATGGCTCGTCGCTGGCGCGTTCATCCGAACCTTCCTGTGATGTAGGCCTCAGTCCGTTCATCCGTTGGACGCGTGAAGACCTGCTGTGTTGTCCCGAATTCCACCAGGTGTCCCACGTAGAAGAATCCCGTGTAGTCCGACACACGCGCGGCCTGCTGCATGTTATGCGTCACGATCACGATGGTATAGGTCTGCTTCAGCTCGACGAGCAGCTCCTCGATGCGCTGCGTCGCGATCGGATCGAGCGCGGAGCAAGGCTCGTCCATCAGTAGCACCTCGGGCTCGTTCGCCAGCGCGCGTGCGATGCAGAGGCGCTGCTGCTGACCGCCGGACAGCGCGGTGCCGGGCTCGCGCAAGCGGTCCTGCACTTCGTCCCACAGCGCGGCCTGACGCAGCGCCCGCTCCACGCGGTCCGGCAGCTCGCGGGCCGACGCGAGCGCATTCAGGCGCGGCCCGTAGGCGACGTTGTCGTACACCGGCTTGGGGAAGGGGTTGGGCCGCTGAAACACCATCCCGACGCGCTGGCGCAGCGCGACGACGTCCGTGCCGGGGGCGAAGATCGACCCGCCGTCGAGCAGGATGTCGCCGCTGTGCCGCGCGCCCGGCGTGAGATCATGCATGCGGTTGATCGAGCGCAGGAACGTCGTCTTGCCACAGCCGGACGGGCCGATGAGTGCGGTGATCGCGTGCTTGGGGATCTCGCAGCCGACGTCGAAGAGCGCCTGCTTGGGCCCGTACCAGAAGCTGTAGGCTTCGGACTGCAGGACGGGCGGATGGGCGGATGGGCGGATGGGCGGACTGTCGATCCGCCGATCCGCCGATCCGTCGATCCGCTCGCTCGCCGCCGTTCTCAACCGAACCTCCCGGTGATATACGCTTCCGTCTGCTCGACCTTGGGTTTCGTGAACAGCTCGTTGGTGCGTCCCACCTCGATCAGGCTGCCCAGATACATGAACGCCGTGTAGTCGGACACGCGCGCGGCCTGCTGCATGTTGTGCGTCACGATCACGATCGTGTAGAGCCGCTTCAGCGCATGACACAGCTCCTCGATGCGCTGGGTGCCTGCGGGATCGAGCGAGGCGGTGGGCTCATCCAGCAGCAGAATCTCGGGCTGCGGTGCGACTGCGCGCGCAATACAGAGCCGCTGCTGCTGGCCCCCTGAGAGCGCGAGCGCGCTCGCATGCAAGCGATCCTTCACTTCCTCCCACAGCGCGGCCTGCTGCAGCGCCCGCGCGACCGCGTCGTCGACCTCCGCGCGGGACCGGCGTCCATTGACCCGCAGTCCCGCTGCGACATTGTCGTAGATCGACATGGTGGGAAACGGCGTGGGTCGCTGGAACACCATGCCGACCCGGCGCCGCAGCTCGATCGGACTGACGTCGTCACCGTAAATGTTGACGTCATCGAGCAACACCTCGCCCTGGACGCTCGCCCCGGCGGTCAACTCGTGCATGCGGTTCAGGCAGCGGAGCATGGTGCTCTTGCCGCACCCTGACGGGCCGATGATCGCCGTGACGGTGTGTGCGGGGAACAGCAGCGACACGTCGCGCACCGCGCGGTGTTGTCCGAACATCGCGGTGAGATGCGATGCTTCGAGCCGGAGCCGGGTGTTAGCTGACGCTACCATAGCGTTGCCGGGTCACCCAGCGGGCGGAGAGGGAGATGATGAGCACGAGCCCCATGAGCACGAGCGCGGAGGCCCAGGCCAGGCGATGCCACTCCTCGAAAGGGCCGGTCGCATACACGTAGATCTGCAGCGACAGCGTCTGCATCGGCTGGGTCACCGACAGTGTGAAGTTCAGGTTGCCCAGTGCAGTGAAGAGGAGGGGTGCGGTCTCACCCGCGACGCGCGCGATGCCGACGAGACATCCCGTCACGATCCCAGTGAGCGCGGTGCGCGCGACGACCTTGAGCGACGTGCGCCAGCGGGGATAGCCGAGTGCGAGCGCCGCTTCCCGCAGCGAGTGGGGCACCAGGCGCACCATCTCCTCGGTTGTCCGCGCCAGCATCGGAATCATCAGGATGGCGAGCGCCACACTCCCCGCGAGGGCGGAGAAACGGTGGGTGGGCCGGACAATGAAGGTCCATGCCACGATGCCGATGACGATCGACGGCGTGCCGTTCAAAACATCGGCAATGAACCGCACGATGAACCCGAGCTTTCCGGACCCGTACTCGGCGAGATACATGCCGGCGCCAACGCCGATCGGGACGCCGATCAGCGCGGCGAGGCCGACGACGATGCCGGTGCCGACGATCGCGTTCGCGACGCCGCCTCCTGTCTGTCCCGCCGGCACGGGACTCCTCGTGAAGAAGGCCCAGTCGATCGACGACGCGCCTTTCAGCACGAGGTTGCCGAGGATGAGCACGAGCGCGAGCACGGCGATGAAGGAGAGTGCCACGACGAGCCCCGTCATCAGACGACTCATGAGATGGCGGCGGAACGATCGGTCGTTCACAGCGCCCTGCTGCCGATGGCGGCACCGCGCGCCACCCGCCAGATGAGGATGCGTGCGATGGCGTTCACCACGACCGTCACGACGAACAGCACCAACCCGACTTCGAACAGCGCCGAGTGGTACATGTTCGTCGTCGCTTCACTGAATTCGTTGGCGATGGCCGCCGCCATGGTGTAGGCCGGCTGCAGCAGCGAGATCCCGATATCGTGACGGTTGCCGATCAGCATCGTCACGGCCATCGTCTCGCCCAGGGCGCGGCCCAGGCCTAGAATGATCGCGCCGATGAGTCCGGCGCGACCGTAGGGCAACACCGCGGAGCGCACCGCTTCCCAGCGCGTCGCACCCATCGCGAGCGCGGCCTCACGCTGACTGCCGGGCACCGCGAGCAGCACCTCGCGGGAGACCGCGGCGATGTAGGGAACGATCATGATCGCGAGGATGACGCCGCCGGCGAGCAGGGAGTTGCCGTAGAAGACGCCCTGGAGGAAGGGCGTCCATCCCAGCACCGCTTTCAGCGGCGGCACGACCGCGGTCCGCAGGAACGGAATGAGGACGAAGACTCCCCACAGGCCGTACACCACGCTCGGAATGGCCGCGAGCAGCTCGACCAGAAATGCGACGGGCTGGCGCAGCCAGCGTGGCGCGAACTCCGTGAGAAAAATTGCCACGCCGAGCGCGAGCGGCACCGCGATCAGGATCGCCACCAACGAGGAGAGCAGCGTCCCGACGATCATCGGGGCGGCCCCGTAGATCTCGGCCACCGGATCCCAGGTCGAGGTCCAGAGAAATGACGGGCCGAATCGACGCAGTGCCGGGAGCGCACTGACGAACAGCACCGCCAGGATGCCGAGAAACAGGAGCGGCAGCGCCAGCGCGAAGCCGGTCAGGATGCGGCGATAGGTGCGGTCGCTCTTGTCCTTGCCAAGAAGTGACTGCCAGCGAGTCTCAATGCTCGAACGGGGGGGGACGCCCTCGATGGGGAGGCTGGTCATCGCGCGGGGGAAACTACCGGCGCCTTCCCCGAACTCCGTCACAACGGTGTAACGGAATTGTCACCAGGAAGGTAAAACACCCCCCGGCGCCCCAACTACACGCCGGGAGGTGCCCCCTTATGCCCGCGAGCTACTCTGCCTTCAGAACCGGCCGTCCGCCGGCGGTAATGCTCCGGAGCCGCGCCTCGATCCAGGGATGCAGCGCCTTGGGGAGCGGCGCGTACCCGAGCTGCGGCGCTTTGGCCTGGCCCTCGCCTTCGGCCCACCAAACGAACTGGACCAGAGCCCGTGCCTTCGCCGTGTCGCTGTAGGACTTATGCAACAGCAACCAGGTGAAGGTCGAGATCGGATACGCCTGGGCGCCCGACGAGTTCGTGATGGAGACTCGGAAGTCCGTGTTCGGGCCCATGTCCTTCATCGCGCCGGCCGCGGCGGCCGTAACGGCCTCGAGGGTCGGCGTGATCCAGTTGCCCGAGCTGTTGCGCACCGTCGCGAACTGGATCTTGTTGCTCGTCGCGTACGCCAGCTCGACGTAGCCGATCGCGCCCGGCGTCTGGCTCACCGTCGACGAAACGCCTTCACTGCCGCGTCCGCCGAGACCGACGGGCCAATTCACCGACGGGCCCTTGCCGACCTTCTGCTGCCACTCGGGGCTGACCTTCGAGAGGTAGTCCGTGAAGGCATACGAGGTGCCCGAGCCGTCGGCGCGGTGCACGACAATGATGTCGGCCGCGGGCAGCGTCACGCCGGGGTTGATGCTCGCGAGGCGCGCATCATTCCACTTCGTGACTTTGCCGAGGAAGATGTCGGCGAGGACGTCGGGCGTGAGCCTCACCACCTGCATGACGCCTTGCAGGTTGTAGATGATCACGACCGCACCCATCACGGTCGGGATGTGCAACACGTTGCCCTGGATCGCGGCGATCGCGGAGTCGTTCATCGGCGCGTCGCTGGCGCCGAAGTCCACGGTCCCATCGGAGAACTGGCGAATGCCGCCGCCCGAACCGATGGACTGATAGTTCAGCTTCACGTCGGGATGCGTCTGATTGTACGACAGCATCCAGTCCTGATAGATGATGTTCGGGAACGTGGCTCCGGCGCCGTTGAGCTGCACCTGCGCCGCCGCGGGAGCGGCGGCGCCGAGCAGGGCGGCGAGAGCGAGAACGCGGGTGGACTTCATGAGTGTTGTGTTCTCCGAGTATGCGTTAGAACGTGAACTGCGTCTGCAACAGGATTTGGTTGGTGGCCGTGGCACCGCTCTCGAACGAGAGGCGATCGAGGTCCGCGAGGAGGCGCACGTTGGGGGACAGTTGATACGACGCGCCCGCGATGATGCGCGTGTTCTTGTTGTTGCCGACGTTCTTGTCGGGGTCGACGATGTCCACGCGCGCGATCACGGCCGCCTTGCTGCTCGTGAAGTGATAGACGCCGAAGGCGCTGATGATGCTCCCGGTCACGGCTGCGTTCTTCACCGAGACGAACTCGCCCGCGAACGTGTACTGCTGCGTCTTGTACGACAGCAGGCCCAGGTAGCGGTTGCGGTCGGCGCCAGTGCCCGTGACCTTGCCGATTCCGGCGTAGCCGGTGACCCGCAGGCCGCCGACGCGCGTGGCGTCGTTCGTGGGCTGGAGCCGCACCGAGACGCGCGCCTCGAGATCCTTGCGGAAATCGCCGGTGCCGCCCGAGTAGCCCTCGCCGTTCACGATCGCGAGCTGCCCGTTGACCTGCTCACCGTTCCAATGGCCGTCGACGCCGAACCCGATATCCGCGGACGTCATGTAGCCGTTCCGGTCGACCGCGATCGTACCCTGCATGCGGTAGTCCCAGAGCGATTCTTCGAAGTCGACGTAGGGGGTGTGGATCATGCCCAGCTTGTAGGTGAGGCTGCTGCCCGTCGGCGTCCACGCCACGTACGCGTACTTGAGCCGGATGACCTGGTTCGTGGCCGCGCTCGGAATGATGTCGGTGGTGAGCCGGGTGCTGATACCGTTCGCGAACCGGCCGAGGACGTTGACGTACGCGCGGGTCACGTCGAAGGTGTTGGTGTGAACCACCGCGTCCGTATACTGGTACTGGGTGTAAACGAGGCCGCCAACGGTGACCTGCGGTGCGGCAGGCGCCTGGGTTTGGGCGGCCAAGGGGCTGGCGAACACGCCCACCGCGGCGACAGCCAGAAGGATATGCGACAGTCTTGCGTGCACGGTTACTCCTCAAGACTCGGGTGAATTGGTGGACTGCTCCAACGCCTGCAAACTGGATAGTGGGCATCACCACGATGAGTCGGCAATGTCACAATTCGGTAACGAGAGGGATTAAGACGCAGATAGCGGAGCCATACCGGCCTCCGCTACCTGGTACCCGGACAGTCGGCCGTGCACTCCGCCGCCGGGTACAGCGGGCGGTCACTGCAGGATGAGGGCGGCCGCGCCGACCGCGCCCGCCAGGCCGAGCACCATTCCCGCGATGACGTCACCGACGTGATGCACCTGCAGCCGGACGCGCGACACGGCGATGAGCGCCGCCAGCGGCAGGAGCACGGGGGCGAGCAGCGGATGGGCCAGCGCAATCGTTCCTCCCATGGCGCTTGCCGCGGCGGCGTGACCTGAGGGGAAGGAGTACGGATCCGGCAGATCGATCAGGGCCAGGAGCCGTCCGTTCGCGTCGCACGGCCGGG
>WNFY01004309.1_pt1 | contig 13173 bp, 9 predicted proteins | sample 5400091 | NCBI WGS metagenome assembly WNFY01 (sample SAMN13153364, study PRJNA577476) | soil metagenome | isolation source: 60 cm soil or saprolite under grassland replicate 1 | place: USA:California | collected 2016-06-15 | reverse complement strand
CTTCCGCCTGAAGACGCGCGACCTCACGCCGACGTTCGGCAGCCCGCTCGGCGCGCAGCTCGTGGACGTGTACGTGCACATCCCGGGCGCGGCGCCGACCTCGACGGCAGCGTCCTTCCCAGTGCGCAACTACACGATCGCGCCCGCGTTCGCGTGGAGCCGGCTGATCGAGGTGCAGGGCTTCGGCCAGCGCTACATCGACGCGAACAGCGTCCCGAACACGCTCGGCGTCGTGAACATCTCGGCGAACGCGGTCTCGCGCTTCATCACGTTCCGCGTCTCGAAGGCGTCTCTTGGGACGCCGGCGCCCGGCTGGGGCCTCACGGTCGTGCTCACCGGCCAGGACGGCTTCAGCTCCGACCAGGCGCGCGGCTTCCAGCCGACGCCGCAGGAGTTCCAGTTCGGTGTGTGCGCGCCCGGCGGCACCGCGCCGATCTGCGGCGTCGACCCGAACACGGTGCCGAAGGCGCTCGACGTGATCACGCCGCCCGGCGTCGCTCAGTCGACCGAGCTCGATCCGACGCTCGGACCGGTTGTGCTGCAGGGCGTTACAATCCCGTAGAGGCGCGGTCACGCGCCACGGCACGGGCTCTACTTATCGCAACGAGTCTCCCGGTCGCGTCTCTACCGCAAGAGCGGGCACGGCGAACGGAGCGGCGCCGGAGTTGAACCGACCGAGCGTGGGGCTGCCACGCCGCACCGGTTTTGAAGACTTCGAGCGTAACCAGCTGCTTGCAGGGGAAAATCTGCGCGCAAAAGCCGTGCGCGCCAGTCTGCGCGCCGGTCCGCGACTCCGTCTAGGTGCGCCTAAGCCGCTCCGACGAGTCGGTAAAGGCCTGAGCGGCGACCGACCGAGCTAGGGGGCGGACGGCGCTTTCTCTCGCAGCTCAGCGAGCAGCTCGCGCGCCTTCCCAGCCGCGACGATGTTGCCCTTCTGCTCATAGAGATGAAGGGCTTCCGCGATCCGCGCCGCGGCTTCATCGGGCTTCTCGGCCAGATCGAGCACTTCGGCGAGATCGAGCAGGGCGTCGCCTCGCGTATTCAGCCAATCGGTCTCTGCAACGAGTGCGACCGCCTCCCGGGCCAATCGCAGGGCTTCGTCGATCTCACCCTGCCGGGCGAGCACCTTGGCACGGGCCGCGCGCCACAAGGCCTGGGTAGCCCGGTCGTCCTCTGACCCTGCCTCAACGGCGATCTCGATGAACTGGCCGGCTTCTTCGTAGCGGCCTTGAGCACAGAGAGCGTGCGCGAGGAGCGCCGCGCGGGTTGAGAGGAAGCCCTTCTCACCGAGCTGCTTGAGGATCTCGCAGGCTCGACGTAGCTCGACCTCGGCAGCTTCGACATCTCCGGCGAGCATCTCGATGTCGAAGCGCTCCTGGGACAAGCCGGCCGCCAAGATCGCGAGCCCGAGATCTTCGATGATCTCTTCCCCCCGCTGGAACAGCTCCCGCGCCTCGGAAAAGCGGCCGCACATGGCCAGCAGAGGCCCCTGCTCGAGAAGCGCCATAGCTTCGACCTGCCGAGTCGGCGCGTGGTCCAGGATTTCCCGGCAACGCCGGACCCCGTTCTCAACAGGTGTTGGTCCCATCCAGGTGCCGATGAGCAGCCACGACAGGGCGTGCGCCTCCTCACCCAGGCTTCCGGCGCGGCGGGCATGGTCGATCGCGTGCAGCCAAGCCTCCTCTGCGGCGCCGGTCGTACCGACCCAGAGGCGCGTTATGGCGGCGAGGTTCCAGGCACGGGCGAGACCTAACTCGTCTCCAAGCCGGGCGAACGCCTCAACAGCCTGCTCGGCGACAGCGGCGGCCTGCTGCTGGCTGCCCCCCATCCAGACCTGCACCGAGGCGCGAGCGAGACGCGAGCGCCACTCCAGGCGCTCGTTGCCAACCGCTCGCGCCGCCTCGACAGTCTCCATGAGGATGGAATCGGCCTGCGACAGCTCGCCGACCTCGGTCAGGGCGGTGGCCAAGTCGGGCAAGAGCTCCAAGCGAGTGGGGTCTTCCTTTGGCAGCAGCTGGGCGGCCCGTCCGAGCAAGTTGACTGCCCCGGGCATGTCGCCACGCGCGAGCGCCCGCGATCCTGCCGCCTGTAGCCGCTTGGAGGCCCGCTCCCCGAGCTCTTTGGCGTCTGCACCAACGGAACCAAGCTCGACGCGGTAGCGATGGGCCTGTCCGAGGTGGTAACCGAGGATCTCGTCCAGCTCAACGAGGTCGGGAGCCCTCTGTTCCAACCAGCTTGCGAAGCGCTCGTGGAGCTCGGCGCGGGTTGCCTTCGGCAGCGCCTCGTAGGCTGCATCGCGGATCAAGAGGTGGCGGAAGCGGAAGCCGTCGTCGCCTACGAGCTGCGGTCTGTCCGGCCTGATCAGCTCCTTGCGGACGAGCGCGGCCAGCCGAGGGGTCACCTGAGTCTCTTCGGGTGCGAGCGCCTGCACGGCACCCCGGTGGAAAATCTCGCCCTCGATCGCGCCTCGTTCGAGCACATTGCGCTCCGCCGTCTCGAGCTGATCCAGCCGCGCCGCTAGCAACGCCTGCAGGGTCGGAGGGACGACAACCTCGCCGCCTGCCTCGCCGGCCATCGCCAGCATCTCCTCGATGAAGAGCGGATTGCCGCCGGCAGCACGCGCGATCTTTGCGCGCAATTCCCTCGAGATGCGCTCGGGAATCAGCTCCTCGACGTCTTCCTTGCCCAGGGGCTCGAGCCGAAGCGTGATCGGCCACCCGGAGCGGCTGTCGGTGAACTCCGGTCGCGCGATGCAGAGCAGCAGGATCGGTGCGCCCGAGGATAGGAGCGCCACATGCTCGATCAGGTCGAGGAACGTTTCCTCGCCCCACTGGATGTCGTCGAAGACGACCAGGAGTGGGCGCTCCGCCGAAGCATGCTCCAATGTCTTGCGGACGGCCCAGGCGATCTCCTCCGCGGATGTCGTTGTCTCAGTCTCGCCGAGCAATGAGCGGATCGCCGCGGCCGGGGCCTCGTCCGGAGGCAGCACGGCGAGTTGCTTCAGCACCTCGACGACCGGCCAGTAGGTGATCCCCTCGCCGTAAGGAAGGCAGCGGCCGGCCAGGACCGTCGCGTTGAGGGCGTGCACGAACTCGGCGACGAGGCGCGACTTGCCGACGCCGGCATCGCCGAGGACCGTCACCAGCTCGCAGCGCTGCTCGGCCTGCACACGCCTCCAGGCTTCTCTGACGATCGCAAGCTCGCGCTCGCGTCCGACGAACGGCGCCTCGTGCTGGCGCTCGGGCGCGTCGTGGACGCGGAGGAGCCGGCAGGCGGAAATCGGCTCAGCCTTGCCTTTCAGCTCAAGTGGGTCGACCGGCTCGACCTCGACTGCGTTACCGACGAGCGCGAGTGTTGGTTCACCGATCAGCACCTCGCCCGGCCGAGCGGTCTGCTCTAGCCGCGCGGCCACATTGACCGCGTCGCCGGTGGCGAGTCGCTCCTCCGTGCCCGTCACCACCTCACCGGTCATGACGCCGATCCGACCCTCCACGCCCAGCTCCGGCAGCGCAGCGCGCATTTCGACTGCGGCGCGCACAGCGCGCAACGCGTCGTCCTCGTGCACGACCGGTACCCCGAACACCGCCATGACCGCGTCGCCGATGAACTTCTCAACCGTGCCGCCGTGTCGCTCGACGATCGCTTTCATCCCGTCGAAGTAGCGTGCCAACAGCGCCCGCAGCCGCTCTGGATCGAGGGTCTCGCCGAGCGACGTCGAGCCGGTCACGTCGCTGAAGAGAACCGTCACGACCTTGCGCTGTTCTGAGGTCCGTGTGGCGGCCGCGGCCCCGCACTCCGGGCAGAACTTGAAAGCCTCGGCGGCCACGTAGCCGCAAACAGCACAAGTGGGCACGAGCCGAGTCTAGGAACGCGCTCGCGCTAGAACAACCTGCCCCCATCGGCTCTACGTTTGAGCGCTTTTGGTTTTTGGCTCACGGAGCGGCGCCGGAGTCGAACCGACCGAGCGTGGGGCTGCCACGCCGCACCGGTTTTGAAGACCGGTTGGGCCACCGGGCCCATGCCGCTCCGGCGGTGAGGGTACCGCCTTGGCAGGGACTGTCCCCGAACGGGGACTGTCCCGGTGAACGGTTGTAGGGACAGTCCCCTCCGGGGACAGTCCCTCGGCTTAACCAGTCGCCGCGCGGCGGAGAACGCGCTCGTCGCCGACGCGGCGTGTCAGACCGTCGGCGTCGTAGCGCTCGAGCAGGAGCTGCGCCGGGCGGCGCGAAATGCCGAGTGCGTCACGAAAGCCGGCGAGCGTAATCGGCTCGAGCGACAGCAAGGCCTCGCGTCCGCGGTCGTAAAGCTCGCTTGATACCGCGTAGCCGTCGCCCACTCGCTTCAGCTTGTCAATGGACTCGAGGTACCCGGCCAGCTCGGCGTCCCCAACGCGAGCGATGCCTTCAGTGGCCAGCTCGGCCTCGACGCGCTCGGCCGCCTCGGCTCGGTCGCCAAGCGACGCCACAACGCCGGGGGCATAGGCCTTTCCGTCTCGCCGCTCGACCTGAAGCAGCGGCAGGATCGCCGGCGCCCAGGGCTCGTGGGGGAGCAGCTCGCCGAGCGGGATCCCGGGGTCGAGCGGATTCGTCTCCGCGCGCTCGGCCAGACGCTCGCGGACGACGGTCCGCACCCCCTCCAGCCACGTGGGGCGGTAGGCCCACTCACCTGCCAGGGCCACCGCAGCCAAGCCGCTTGCGAGTTGGGCGGGTGTCCACAGGCCCATTGCCTGCAGCGCCGTCGTCGTCACCGGCTCGGCGGTCAATTGGGCGACGATCTCGGCCGGGTCGCCGCGCTCGAGGATCTCGAGGCGTTCGGGCTCCAGGCGTCTGGGCGGAGCCGGGTCGACCACGCGGCCGCCGCCGACGGTCGTCTCCGCGCGGAGCACGAACCGGTCCCCGCGGGCGGCCACGACCGGCTGCTCGAGGCGCAGCTGGGCGAACCGGCCGGAGCCGACGACCCGAGCCGCGACGTCCGCCGTCCCGAGATGGACCTTCACCGCCGCCGGCACGGGCTCGAGCTCCTCGAGCACGACGTCGAGGCGGTAGCTGACCGGGTAGTGGCCTGGCTCGACGAGCGCGTCGCCGCGGCGAAGCTCCCCCCGCTCGATCGCCGGCAGGTTCACGGCGACGCGCTGCCCGGCCTGCGCTACCTCGACCGGCTGGTCGTGGACCTGGACGCTCCGAACCCGAACCGTGCGGCCATTCGGCTCCAGCCGCAGGAGGTCGCCGGCCGCGATCGAGCCCGACCAGAGCGTCCCCGTGACGACCGTGCCGATGCCGCGCAGTGAAAAGGCGCGGTCGATCCAGAGGCGGGTTGCGGCGAACCGCTCCGGGCGCTCGACGGCCTCGGCGGCCCGTGCGAGCGCTGCCCGCAACTCGTCCAGGCCGGCGCCGGTCTTGGCGCTGACGGCGACGACCTCCGCTTCGGGCACCAGCTCTGACGCCTCGGTGACGGCGAGCTCGACCTGATCCGGCTCGACCGCATCTGCCTTCGTGACCGCCACGACGCCACGCTCGACGCCGAGCAGCCGCAGGATCGCCAGGTGCTCGAGCGTCTGTCGCCGCGCGCCCTCGGCCGCGTCGATCACGAGCAGGAAGAGGTCGACGCCGGTGGCGCCCGCGACCATGTTGCGGACGAAGCGCTCGTGTCCGGGGACGTCGACGAGGGACAGGTGCAAGCCGCCTGGAAGTTCCAGCGGCGCGTAGCCGAGGTCGATCGAAATCCCGCGCTCGTGCTCCTCCGGCAGCCGGTCGGTGTCCTTGCCGGTCAACGCGCGGACGAGCCACGTCTTGCCATGGTCGATGTGGCCGGCGGTTCCGACTACGAGCGGCATCGCGCCTCGATCAGACGCTCGTCGAAGCGAACCGGCTCGAAGTTGCCGGCGGCGAGCAGCGCCCGCCACTGGTCCTCGTCGCGCTCACGGCCGGCGAACAGGGTCAACATCAATAGGTCGAGCCACTTCGGACCGAATGGCTCGTTGCCCGGCGGCACGACGGCGTCGAGAATGATGAGCCGCGCGTCCTGGGGCGCGGCAGCGCGGATCGTGCGCAGGATCTTGGTCGCTGAGTCGTCGTCCCAGTCGTGGAGGATCGTCGCGAGCAGGTAGACGTCGCCTTCCGGGACTCGCTCGAAGAAGCTGCCGGCGACGAACTCGAGCCCGTCGCCGAAGAACGACTCGTCGCGCGTGGTCTCGGGCAGGTCGAAGACGATCCCGTGCAGGTTGGGGTGGGCCTTCAGCAGCTCGGCGAGGAGCGAGCCGTTGCCGCCGCCGACGTCGACGACGGTCTCGCCGCTCCGCCAGTCGACCGTCTCCAGCCGCTCGATTCTTGTGTCCGATCCTTGCGCCATCGCCCGGTCAAACCGCGCTCGCTCCTCGGGGTGCTCGGCGAGCCACGCCCAGAAATCGGTGCCGAAGACGTCCGGGAAGACGGCCTTTCCGCTCGCGTCGAGCCGCTCGACCGCCCGGTACCAGACGCCGCCGAAGAGGACGGCGAAATCGTCCCAGCCGCTCGTAAGCAGGAGCTCTGACGCAGGGGTGTTGCGGAAGACACCGCGCTCCTCTTCCGCGAAGACGCCTTCGCTGGCGAGCGCGCGAAGGAGCCGGTGAAGTGCATCCGCGTCGGCGCCGGCATCGCGCGCGAGGTCCTCGACCGACCGGGCCCCTGCGGCGAGGGCCTGCGGAATCCCGAGTCCGGCAACGATCCCGAGGGTGCGGGTCGCCAGCGCGCCGCGCAGGATGTCCCAGACCTTGGCCTCCGGGGCGACCTCGCTCATCCGCGCGCAGCCGCGACGGCCGCGGCGACGTCGTCGAGCTCCTCGTCGCGCAGCGTCCGGCAGTCGAGCAGGCAGCGCCCGTCGCGGACGACTCCGATCACCGGCGGCTCCGTCTCGCGCAGCCTCGACGCGAGCTCCTCCTCGACCGCGCAGGCGAAGCTCGGCAGCTCGGTCAGCGGCAGGGCGCCGCCGCCGACCCGGCCGACCGTCGGCTCGACGTCGCCGCCGACGAGACTCGCGAGCCGCTGCGCTCGGGCTCGGACCGTCTCGAGGGGCTCCGCGAGCATCCGCAGCACCGGCACCTCACGGGCCGCGAGCTCGGGGTCGAGGTACAGCGCGAGCGTTGCCTCGAGCGCAGCCAGGGTCAGCTTGTCTGCGCGGAGCGCGCGCTGGAGCGGATGCCGTCGCAGCCGCTCGACGAGCTCGGCGCGACCGACGATGATCCCCGCCTGCGGGCCGCCGAGCAGCTTGTCGCCGGAGAAGCAGACGAGGTCGGCTCCGGCCTCCAGGCTCGCGCGCGCTGTTGGCTCGTCGCCGAGCAGCAGGCTGCTGCTCGCGAAGAGTGCGCCCGAGCCGAGGTCGTCGACGACCGGCAGGCCATGCGCACGGGCGACCCGAACGAGGTCGGCGAGCCTCGGCTGCTCGGTGAAGCCGACGACGCGGAAGTTCGACTGGTGGACGCGGAGCAGCAGCCCCGTCTCCGGGCCGATCGCGCGGTCGTAGTCGCCGGCGCGGGTGCGGTTGGTCGTCCCGACCTCGCGCAGCCGGGCACCCGAACGCGCGAGCACGTCGGGAATGCGGAAGCCGTCGCCGATCTCGATCAGCTCGCCGCGCGAGACGAGAACCTCGCGGCCCTCGGCCAGCGCGGCCAGCGCAAGTAGGACCGCGGCGGCGTTGTTGTTGACGACCAGTGCCGCCTCGGCGCCGGTCAGCCGACGCAGGATCGGCGCGACGTGGTCCTGGCGCGAGCCGCGGCCGCCCTCGCCGAGGTCGTATTCGAGGTTCGAGTAGCCGCCCGCGACCGCGTTCACCCGTTCCAGTGCTTCCCGCGCGAGCGGTGCGCGCCCGAGATTCGTATGGACGATCACGCCGGTGGCGTTGATCGCGCGTCGCAGGCGTGCCCCGCGCGCGGCGGCAAGCTCCGATTCCACGCGCTCGACGAGGTCGCCCGGCTCCTTGCCTGCTTGCAATTCTTCACGCGCGCGCCCGAGCGCCGATCGCGCCGCCGAGACGAGCAAAGGCCGGGGTGCAGCGCCCGCCAAACGCCCGTCTCCCGCGAGCTCGTCCACCGACGGCAGGTCCCGCAACTCCACGGACGAAGTGTAGAGCGGTGAAATCCACGACTAAACTCGCCGCCGGAGCTATCGAGACGATGCCGAATTCCGTTCTCCAACCGGTGCGGCGCCGGCGCCGTTCGCGAGCGAAGCGCCCGGTGCTTTTGGTCGCGGTTGCGCTCCTCGCTGCGGCGGGGGCGTTCGCCGCGTCCCAGCATTGGGCGTCCGCCCACGGAAAGCCTCGTCACCGCAACCAGTCCGCGACGCTGACCCCAAAACTCGTCTCGGCGAAGTCGCTCGCGGAACTGCGCGCCGCGGCCTCGGAGCAGCAGGTCGCGACGCGCGCGCCGTTCGCCGCCGGCACTCGCCTCCTGCTGCCGGCCGCCCCCAAGCTGCAGCACGCCGGACTGCGCCGAATCACCGCGCCGGCGGCGATCCTCGTCAACGCGAGCACGGGCGCAATCCTCTGGACAAAGCGACCGCACCAGCGTCGGCCGATCGCCTCGACCACGAAGATCATGACCGGCGTGCTGGCGCTGGAGCACCTGCCGCTGACCAAGGTGATCCGCGTCAATCCGCTCGTCACGCGCGTGGCGCTGAACCGCGAGGGCCTGCGCGCCCACGAACGCGTGGCGGTCTGGAAGCTGATGGAAGGCCTGCTGCTCTTCTCGGGCAACGACGACGCGCTCCAGCTCGCAATCTCGACAGCCGGCAGCAGGGGCGCGTTCCTGCAGCTGATGAACGAAAAGGCGTCCGAGCTCGGCCTGCGCGACACCCACTACACGAGTCCCAGCGGCGTCGTCGACCGCGGCAACTACTCCTCCGCCTACGACCTCGCAGCGCTCGCGCGCTACGCGATGGCGATCCCGCGCTTCCGGGCGTTCACGCGCACGCACATCGCCCACGTCAAATGGGCGAAGCCGACCTACGCGAAGACGTACGTGAACAAGAACCAGCTGATCGGCACCTACCGCGGCGCCGACGGGGTCAAGACCGGCTGGACGACGATCGCCGGCCATTGCCTGGTCGCCTCGGCGCGCCGCCGGGGGACGAGGCTGATCGCGGTTGTGCTGCACGCGCCGGACCCGTACGGCGATGCTCGGCGGCTGCTTAACTTGGGCTTCGCGAATTCGTAGGGGTCTTTGCCGTGACGATTCTGAAGCTCTACCGACGTGCGCTCGTGCCCGTGCTCGGGCTCGCCTTCCTACTCGTGCCCGGGCAGAGCCTCGCGGCGCCCGGGGTCGGCAATGCCGAGATCACGCCGGACCACGTCGCCGCGGGAAGCACGAACACCTTCAAGCTCACCTTCACCGCTGACACAGGTCCGCTTCAGGGCCAGACGCTGATCGACATCCCGCGCGGTTGGTCACTGCCGCAGGCGGCTCGCCCCGGAGCGACCGGCTACGTCGTTCTCGCCAGAGACACCTGCTCGAGCGCGACCAAGCTGGTTCGCGTCTCCGGCTACCGGCTGACGATCGCGACGGATTGCAAGCGGGGCCAGCGCTTCGAGCTCACCTACGGGCCTGCGGTCGCATCGACGCTCGCTGCGGACGGCTACGTCTTCCTGACTCAGACGAAGCCGAATGTCGGCGTCACCGCCACGAAACTCGTCAAGGTCAAGAAGGCCGTCAGGAACAAGAAGACCGGGAAGCGGGTGGTGAAAACGATCATCAAGCGCATCGCGTACGTCGTCAAGCCGACCTTCCGCCCGCTGGCGCAGAAGAAGCAACCGATCGTGGTCGTCAACGGCGGCCCCGTCGACCATCTGGCGCTGAACGCGCCGACGATCGCGACCGCCGGCACGCCCTTCAGCATCACCGTCCGCGCCGAGGACGTCTATGGCAATACGGCCTCCGGCTACACGAGTACGGTCGGGTTCTCGAGCAGCGACCCGAATGCGTTCCTGCCCCCGGCCTACCAGTTCACGACGAACGATTTCGGCGCGAAGACGCTGAGCGGGCTGATCCTCCGGGCGCCGGGCGCGCAGACGATCACCGTCTCCGACAACGCCGGCCACGTGGACGTCAGCAACCCGATCACTGTCTACTCGTTCTGAGAGCCCCTTATTGCGCGTCGGCCTTCTGGGGCACGGCGGGCGTACGCGGCGAGCGGCTCGCATACGCGTCGACGACCCGCGAGACGGCCTCTGTGGGCGAGTCGGTGACGTGGAGAAGCTCGATGTCCTCGGGTGAGACCAGCCCTTCGGGCAGCGTTCGCTCCCGCAGCCAGTCCAGCAGTCCCTGCCAGTAGCCGCTGTCGAAGAGCACGACCGGGAAATGGAGCACCTTGCCGGTCTGGATCAGCGTCAACGATTCGAACAGCTCGTCGAGCGTCCCGAAACCGCCGGGAAAGATCACGAATCCCTCGGCCGCCTTCACGAACATCGTCTTCCGCGCGTAGAAGTGGTGGAAGGTGAGCTCGATGTCGAGATACGAGTTCTCGTGCTGCTCGTGGGGGAGCTCGATGTTGAAGCCGACCGAGAGCCCTCCGCCTTCCTTCGCGCCGCGGTTCGCGGCCTCCATTACCCCCGGGCCGCCGCCCGTGACGACCGCAAACCCGGTCTCGGCGAAGCGCCGGCCAACCTCGCGCGCCTCCTCGTAGGCCGGATGGCCCTCGCGGACGCGTGCCGAGCCGAAGAGGGAGACGGCCGGCCTGTCGATCCGCTCGACCGCTTCGAACCCCTGCAGGAACTCGTCGCCGATCCGCGCCGCGTGCGCGAAGAGGTCGTCGCCGCCGCGGCGCTCTAGGAGCTTTCGGTCTTCCACCTAGAAGGTGTGGGGGACGTGCGTCGCGTGCATGCCGACAACGAGCAGCGCGGCCAGGCCGAAGTACGAGACCGCCGCGGTCAGCCGCTGCCACGGCAGCACGGAGTAGTACGCGCCGGAGCCTGCAAACTGTCGTGTCTTCCAGCGCTGCCAGAGCTCCATCGCCGCGAAGACCAGGATCAGGACCAGGATCCCGTTGGGCCGGTAGATGACCAGGCCCAGCAGCGCGATGAGCCCCAGGACCCACAGCGCCGGGTGGATCGCCGTGACGATCCGCCCGCCGTCCAGCGGCACGACGGGCAGCAGGTTGAAGAGGTTGATGAAGAAGCCGAGGAAGGCGATCGCCCGCAGGCGGTTCGAGTCTTCGGCGACCGCGACCGCGTAGACGGCAAGCGCACCGAGCGAGCCGAGCAAGGGGCCCGCGATCGCGAGCTGGAATTCCTTCCAGGCGCTCTCGGGATTCTCCTTCAGGAAGATGCTCGCCCCGAGAAAGGGGATGAACAGGGGCGCGCTGACCGGGAGGCCCTGTCGCTTCGCCTCCAGCCAGTGCCCCATTTCGTGGACGAAGATCAAGCCAATCAGCCCGATCGCGAAGGCGATGCCGCCGTACCAGAGGTACGCGCCGAACGAGATGAACAGGCCGAGCAGGAACTTGAACTTGAGGATCCCGACGCCGAATTTCGCAATGAACGCTGCGATGGCCGCGAACGGCGCCCAGATCTTGCGGCCGAGCTCGCGCCAGTCGGTGCCGCGCGGCTGGATTGGCTCGTAGTCGCGAAAGCCGTGCGGTAGCTCGCGGGGTTCGTTGGGGTCGATTTCGGGGGTGAGCTGGCTCACGGACTCATCGTAGCCGCCGCTTCGCCCGGCGCCGCACTAGCCCTTCTAACCTTGAGTCACTCGAACGAGGCACTCAATTCGAGGGACGTGATCCCTCGAACGGGCGCCGATACCGCCATGCATGGGCGCCTTCTGCCGGGCGCTTGCCGCGGCCGGGTTGCTTGCTTGCCTCTCCGCGTCGAGCGCGCTCTCGACCTCGACCCACTCGACGACTCGCGTGCTCACCTACCGCTCGCCGGAGGCGCTGAAGACCTTGCTCACGCGGACCGGCTTCAAGGTGAAGCGGAACCTGCCGGCGCTGCGCGCGGTCGAGGTCATGGGGGCGACGGTCGGCTCGCGGCCGGTCGTGCGCTACCCGAGTTCGCTGCCGCAGTCGACGGAGCCGGCCGTTCGAGACATGTACTGGGCCGGCGTGCCCTACGAATGGCAGTACACCGCCGCCCGCGTCGACCAGGTGGCTGACTCAGTTCTCCGCGCCGCCGCCAGGATCAAGATCGCCGTCATCGACACGGGCGTCGACCTCCGCCAGCCGGATATCGCGGCGAAGAATCCCCAGGTCTACAGCGTCATCCACCCCAAAAACCGGAGCGACGTCCGTGACTACTACGGCCACGGCACTTTCGTCGCCTCGCTGGCGGCCGGCTCGGTCACGAACGGCGAAGGGATCGCCGGCTTCGGTGGCGACGCCCAGCTCCTCTGTGTGCAGGTCGCGCATCCCGACGGCTCGATCTCGGACGTCGACGAGGCGGCCGGGATCGTCTACGTAGTCAAGCACGGCGCAAAGATCATCAACCTCAGCCTCGGTGGCCTCGAGCCGTCGGCGCTCGAGACCCGCGCCGTCCGCTACGCGCAGCGCCATGGCGTCCTAATCGTCGCAGCCGCCGGCAACGAGTTCCGGGACGGCAATCCGGTCGAGTATCCGGCCGCGCTGCTGCAGCCGAAGGGCTCGGACGGACGCGGCGGCAGCGGCCTCTCGGTCGGCGCCTCGACTCAGAAAGGCGAGCGCGCGTACTTCTCGAACACGGGCAGCTACATCTCGCTGGCTGCGCCGGGCGACAGTGTCTTCGCAGCCCTTTCCGGGTACTCCGACTGGTCGCGACTGACGCTTCCCGGGTCGTACGCAGGTGTGTACGGCTTCTCGAGCGGCACGTCGTTCTCAGCACCCGAAGTCGCAGGCGCCGCCGCGCTCGTCTGGGCGGCGAACCCGGCTCTGACCGCACGCCAGGTGGCGACGGTCCTCAAGCAAACCGCTTCCGGTCAGGGAACCTGGAACCCGAGCCTCGGCTTCGGCGTCCTGGACGCCGGGGCGGCTGTCGCGCTTGCGCCGACGATCGCGCCGGCCGTACCGGCAGCGGCGAGGCTTCTTCCTAAGGCTGCGCGACGATGAACCGGGCGGACCCGAGCAGCTTGTAGCGTGCTGCCGAGCGGGGGCCGAATCCAGCCCAGGCGAACCAGCGGTAGCGCTCGGGCGTGAGGCGGTAGCTGCGGCCGGACCAGCTCCAGCTCGTGTGGAGGGCAAGCTG
>WNFY01004307.1_pt1 | contig 13175 bp, 9 predicted proteins | sample 5400091 | NCBI WGS metagenome assembly WNFY01 (sample SAMN13153364, study PRJNA577476) | soil metagenome | isolation source: 60 cm soil or saprolite under grassland replicate 1 | place: USA:California | collected 2016-06-15 | reverse complement strand
GCGCTGCTGGCACTCTTGATATTCGCTTTTGGCCTTGGCCCGCTGGCCATGATCGGCGTTGCGGCGGTGTTGGTTCTCCTGGCATACGAACACTCGCTCGTTTCCAAGGACGATTTGAGCAGACTCAACGCGGCTTTCTTCACCATGAACGGTGTTATTGCGGTGGTCTTCTTCATTTTTCTGGCTTTGGACCTGATGCTTCACCATTCGAGTACAATCTAACGCTTGCATTTCTGGAGGCGTATGGGAAAGATCGTTCTTCTCGTGTCTGCAATCGTGTTGTCTTTTTCGGTTGGCTTGCTGGGACAAGCACCACCGCGCGTCGTTTCGCCCGAAGTCCAATCGGATGGGCATGTGACATTCCGGCTTTCCGCACCGAACGCCGCGAAGGTCGCGGTCAGCATCGAAGGCCAGCGTGATCCGGCGCCAATGCAGAAAGATGAGCAGGGAATTTGGGCCACTACGGTAGGTCCGCTGCAACCCGATATTTACGGATATTCGCTGATCGCAGACGGCGTGTCCCTGATCGATCCGTCAAATCGACTCATGAAGCCGAACTTGCTATCCACGCAGAGCGCCGTGCACATTCCGGATCCGGCTCTTCCTTGGGAAATCGGCGATGTTCCTCATGGCGAAATTCACCACCACTTTTATCATTCCAAGGTGAACGGGCTCGACAGCGACTTCTACGTTTACACGCCTGCAAACTACGATCCGCACAAAAAGACCGATTACCCGGTGCTGTACTTGCTACACGGCTTCAGTGACGGTGCGGATGGCTGGTCTGCAGTCGGCCGCGCCAATTTTATTCTCGACAATCTGATCGCGCAGGGAAAAGCCAAGCCGATGATCGTCGTCATGCCGCTTGGATATGGCGACTATGAAGTCATCCGGCGTGGATGGAGTTCGTGGACGGACAAGGAGTTGGCTATACGCAATCTGTCGAAGTTCACGGATGCTTTGCTCGGCGAAGTTTTGCCACAGGTCGAAGCGGGTTATCGCGTGAAGAAAGGCCGGGAATCCCGCGCAATCGCGGGACTTTCTATGGGAGGGGCCGAATCGTTGCGCACTGGATTGAATCACCTGGATCAATTTGCGTGGGTCGGTGCATTCAGCTCAGGCGGCATTGACCTGCAGGAGTTCGGCGCAGAATTTCCTGGCCTCGATGGGGACGCAAATAAAAAGCTGAAATTGCTGTGGATCGCATGCGGCACCGACGACGGCCTGATCAAAGTGAATCGCGACTTAAAAAGCTGGTTGAAGACGAAAGGCGTGCAATTCACCGACATTGAAACCCCCGGCGCACACACGTGGATGGTCTGGCGGCGGAATTTGACAGCGCTCGTGCCGCTATTATTCCAGTAACGTGGATTGAAGCCACGTTCGAAAACCGCGAGATTACGGCATTCACATAGCGTTGTATCCATCCACGGCGTATCGGAGCCACTAGCCACTAGCCACTAGCAACTTGTATCATCAATTCAATGGCATCAGGCCACTCATTTCAGACTGACGATCCGCGTCTTACCACGATCCACGAGAAGGTGCTTGCAGGCATACGTCTTGATGGTGACGACGCGCTTGCTCTATACCGTCCCGGCGACATTCTCGCGGTGGGATGGCTGGCAAACTATGTTCGCGAGCGCATGCACGGCGACAAGACTTACTTCAATGTGAACCGCCACATCAATCCCACGAATGTTTGCGTCGCCGCTTGTCGGTTATGCGCTTTCGGGCGAAAAAAGGATACGCCCGGCGCGTACACCATGGCACTTGAGGAAGCGTTCGAGACGGCGGCGTCCGGCTACAGCGAGGCGGTGACGGAATTTCACATTGTGGGCGGGCTACATCCTGATCTGCCGTTCCAATATTTTCTTGATCTCGTTTCGGGTTTGAAGGAGCGTTTTCCGCAGGTCCACCTGAAGGCTTTCACTATGGTGGAAGTTGCGTACTTGGCCAAGCGGGCGAAGCTTTCGATCGGCGACACCCTGACGCAACTCAAGGCGGCCGGCGTAGATTCGCTTCCCGGAGGCGGCGCGGAAATTTTTGCCGATCGCGTGCGGCACATCATTTGCGATCACAAGATTGACGGCAACCAATGGCTGGACACGGCGCGGTTGGCGCATAACTTGGGCCTGAAGTCCAATGCGACGATGCTGTACGGGCACGTGGAAAATGATGAGGACCGCGTGGATCACTTGCTGAAGTTGCGTGCCTTGCAGGATGAGACTGGCGGATTTCAGACTTTCATCCCACTCGCGTTTCATCCCGATAACACACCACTCGAGCACCTGCCGCGGACTACAGGCATGCTCGACATCAAACAGATCGCCGTCAGCCGCCTGGTGCTCGACAACTTCCCACACATAAAGGCCTACTGGCAGATGCTAACGCCAAAAATTGCGCAAATCGCGTTGCGTTTTGGTGCGGACGACCTGGACGGCACAGTAATCGAAGAGAAGATTTACCACGATGCCGGGGCTACAACACCGCAAGGAATGCGCCAGCAGGAATTGGTGCGCCTTATCAAGGAAGCTGGTCGTGAACCGGTCGAGCGCGATACCCTCTATCACCCGGTCACCCGCACAGAAACGTCAGTCACAGTTGCGGTCTAAGGTTATCTCACTACTCTCCTACAGTATTATGCTGATTGTTGGCAGCTGTCCCGACGGATACAGTCCCGCTCACGTCTCACTTGGACGAAGGTCTTTTACACGGATTCACATGAGATTGCTAAGCACGGCTGCTCTCTCACTGGTCATAGCTGCTGCCATTGTGCCAGCTCAGGTTACTTGTGAGGGCTTGCCCGTTAACGAAAACGCCCACATTGCCCAGATCAGGCGAACCTTGCATGACGCGGACTTGCGCCATAGCCGAGTTCTGGGTCATGGAGGATCCGCCTCCGCAACTAATGTGTTTCCTCTTCCCACAACCAGGTATTCGAGTATCCAAGCGGGAGGGTTTCATTTCAAGGAATTCGCGAGTGGAACCAACTCGGCGTTGGTGGATACGCAGCTTTCCCTAGCTGCACACAACTACTACACGATATTGACAGTAGGCGAGCAGGGTACTGGCTCACTAGCGACCCTTACACTGACCGACGACCATACGGCACCTGCAGCGGGACTGAAGGTGCGCCTCGTACATGGGGCGAGCACTATCGGCACCGTGGACGTGTACACGACTGCGAACCCGACCGATCCCGTGCCTGCAACGCCTACGCTTTCCGCATTTACTTATAAATCCGCAAGCGCTTATGTGCAGTTTGCAGCATCGGGCGAAGAGCTCTGCGTGAATCCTGCGGGCATTGTGCCGGCGAGTATGACCCGATGCCTGTTTTCCATGCAGTACTTGCCAACCACGCAGCCTTACACAAGCACGACAATTTTGCTTGATCCCTACCTGAATCCCAACGCGCCGCCCGGGAGCTTCGCATCCCTTGTGGTCTTTGCTAGCCTGCCGTACTGAACAGTGCGGTGAGTCGGTAGCAGTCATCCGCCGAGAAGCGACTTCTCGCGGTCGTGGATTAGTTCTAGTTCACGTGCGAGACCAGCTGAGTGAGACTCCATCCGCGTTCTCTCCGCTAGCCTCGGTCGTTAAAAGCTCTTTTTGGCCGCTACTTCAATCCGGCTCAATCTCTGGCAGCGACCGTGCCTTCGCAGTGGTAGGCTCATTCGGAGCGGGGGGGACCGGAAGTGGTATTTCGACCGTGCCGAGCTTGCGGTTTAACTCGTCTTCCACACCGAGCCGCAGCGACACGGCATTGATCGGTACGTCGAATTCTTGGTGTAGGCGGAAGCCGCCTACCATCGTGTCCTGATATGAAGAAGGTTTCAGATCTGCAACCGTACGGCTGGCGACACGGGAAAGCGCTTTACCGTCGTCGTCGAATGCTGATGCCATAAAATCGAATGCGCCATGATGTATATCGCCTTCGAGAGCGAACTGCAGCTGTGAGCCGGCGATCGCATAATCCACAGCGTAATGCTGGATTTCCGTAATCACTGGGCCCTTCTTTTTCTTGGTTTGCCCCGAGGCCTGTTTCGCGGGATCTACTTTTGTCGGTTTGCCAACCGGGACTACGCGGGTCGCGAACAGGATCTGGTGGGACTGCGGAGAGCCATGCTGCATGGCAGCCACTCCCACATCTCGCGAGAGCGCATCTTTTTCCTGTTTCAACGGTGCGAAAGGATCGTCGGCAAAATAGCCGTGTCTGTAGGCAAGATGGTGGCCTTTGGACGACAGCGATACCTTAATCTTGCGCAGTTTGCCGTCGTAGTTTCGGTTCAAGGGAGTGTAGGAAACCATGTAATATTCAGAGCCCTGTTCGACCGCAGTCTGAATGGCTTCTTTAACCCCATTGGTGTTGTAGAAGGCTTTTCCCCCGGTATCCGAGGCGATCTGGTCCATGGTGCTCTGATCACTCACTTGATCTTCCAAAGACTCATGAGTGGACTGCATAAACGGATTTGGCGATTGCGCATTTGCGCCAGTGTTGAGGAGACCCTGATTGCTTGCACCGGCCGGGGCCGGGGCCAGCGATCCCGGTGCCGGAGTCGCTGCCGGGTTCATGGCATTCGACGCCGCAAATACAGACCGCGTCATCAATCCCCTGACATCCACCGGATAGACTGCTACGTGCGCATCCGCTAAAAGATTTGCGGTCTTCCTCATCATCTCCGAGTAATTGCGCGTTTCATTGAAAGCGTTGAAGAGATCATTATTCGGGAAAATGCCGAGGGGGAAGGATGCTGATAGCCACACCACGTTCTTTCGCCCCGGCACACCAGAAAGATAGCGCGCCAGCTGGGCAAACCCATCCACGGTGATCCATACTCGCCGATCCAATTCTTGAGCGCGCTCTTCGGCTTCGGCCTCCTGAAACATCTGCACTACAAATTGCTTATTAGCGTCGAAGGCTGCGATCTCTTGCTGCATCTTTACGCCGGTATCCAGACCGGTATTTTTCTCATGTAGCGGCGCGTAACGCACCGCCCCTTTCTTGCCGTTTGCAGTCGCGATAAGCAGCTGCTCATCGGTCGTGAACCCTTGGATGAGTCGCAGACTGCTCGACAGCGTGCACAGCGCAAACTGCGAGCCTTTTGGCTTGTCTTTGAGAAACTGGATCAACTGTTCGCGCGCGAAGTATTGTGCTTCAGGCGGTGTATTCAGTAGATCTAGCAGGAGCACGGTCACTGGCTCGTCTTCGTGCGCAAGCTGGTTGTTCGCAAAGATGTTGGGTGGCAGCTTGGGCGAAGCTGTAGACTGCTGTTCAGCGTCTAATCCTGATGCCGCCGAGGCTCCGTATCCCTTGTATTCGTGAAAGTAGTTAATCCGCTGTGGTCTTCCATCCTCGAGTATCTGGAAATCTTTGTCGGAAAGGTCCTTGACAGTGTGGCCTTTGGAATCAGTGACCACCACATCCACCACGACCGTTTTCGCACTCGCTCTGAAGGTTGGGACAGCTGCATCGGCGCTTGCCTTTTGAGATGTGGAAGCTACCGGCGGCTGCGTGGCAACCGGAGTATTGGCTACGCTGCCAGCCGATGGCGCACTTGGAGCCGGAACATTGGCAGTAGCCGGCCCACCTGCAGCCACGGGTTGCAATTGTTCTTCTGGAGATTTCTGCGCGGCCACATCAAATACATCTTCATCGTTCGGTGCCGCCGCTTCTTCGTTGCGATGAGCCACAGGTGCCGCCAACGAAGGTGCGTCCGCCTGCATTGCCACATATTTGGCGCGCTCCTCCGCTGACATTGGTGCAAGATCATAAATTCGCAAAGTTCCGCCGTCCACTACCGCCATGCGGCTCCCGTCCGAGGCGAGAGAGAAGTCCTGCCCGGAAACCATCGCGTCGGCTATGGTCATTGAGCCGACAGTGTTTCCGGTGGCTGCATTCAGTACCTCAATCTTCTGTTCAACTTGCGGCCAGTGTTCCTCACCATTAGCGTCTGTTTCTGGCAGGGGTTGCAGCGTGCCCGCTATGCTGCTTATCGCGACGCGGCTTCCGTCCTCACTGCGCTGGATTGCCGGCTCGTAGCGGTGCTGGGCCCATCGTTGTCGCCACAGAAAATGCCCGGTAAGGGTGAAGACGCTGACGTTGTAATCGGAGCCCACTGCCGAGCAGCGTCCAATCAGCATTGTGGTATTGGTTGGAAACAAGAGATTTGGAAGGCAGTGCGATCTTACTCGCGTGATGTTTTCCCGTTCCCAGCTGCTCGGACCGAAACGCACCAACCAGACCTTCCCGGACACGCCGTTGACCGCATCGCCAAAACCCGAGCTCGTCCCCTCGAGTGGAACCACTCCGCTCGATTTGATGGCGCGCTGCACGGCCAGTGATTGCACGTCCAGAAACTCGATCTTGACTTTTCCCTTCACTGAGTCACGGGGCTGGTCCTTCTTCTCTTTTTGATTTTCCACAGCGGTTTCGACGATGACCTGCTTGCCATCGGGCGTGACTGAAGTCCACAGAATTTCGGCGGGGGACTGCAACAGCAACTTCTGTTGCAGATCGCCATCCAGCACGTACAGGTTGTTGAGGATTCGCAACAGAAAGTGGCCCTGACCAAGAGGCCACAGATAACCGCGCTCATCGTGGACATACCAACTTGCCTCGCGAACAAGCTTTCCCGACGTAATATCGAGCACCCGCGCTTCAACAATGTGGTCCTTGTGCGACGGAGGACATTCCGGATGCCGCTCGATCAGTTTCTTGGGGTTGTAAGTCAGCAGAAGGTGGCTGTCATCAATGAAGTGGATGGTCAGGTCATGTTGCCTAGTGAAGCGGGAAAGTGTTGAAAGACCTTTGTACCCGAATGCTGCCAGCGAAATTTCCTGAGTCGGCTTGGCCGGTTTTTCCAGATCATCCGCGTAGGCCTGGACTCCGCAGATCATCGAAGCAAAGGCCGCAGCGATCGAAAACAATTTTGAAATACGGGCTGGGACTCGCGCAACGCAGGATTGTGTCGGGTCTTTCGTCGTTGGCGGTACTATCTTCATATCCAAAAAGCCTCTTAATTTCTTAGGCACGTTAAAGAAGCTGCTGGGAGAGGAATGGGGCCGGTGCCTTGTAGCAGTCGGACGCGAAAAGGGTAGCATATCCACGTGATACGGAGAGAGATTTACAAATCTTTACCCTAGCCGAACGATGCGAAAGCCTTACCCCGCAGCTTATGCGGCCCTTAGAAGAACTCCGTCATGTCAGGAGCACTGGCCGCCGTTCCCGGATAATCGCTGACACCCAGCAACTGCATCGTTAGTTTCAAGGTGCTCTGGTGGTGATACTGGGCAGCTGACTTATAGCCGCTGCGTACCGCGGGTCCAACCAGGATCGTCGCAATATGGCCGCCTCCCTTTGCCGTGTCCGTGATGTCGCTCTCGTCCCAGGTATAGATCAGCACCGAGTTGCCGAACGCACTGCTCGAAATGAGGGGCGCGATGTTCGTCTGTACCCAGTGATCAACGTTCGTCAGTTTGTCGGTATCTGAACAGGCCGTCATGTGAGCTGGACAATCGTGCCCATCATCCACAAAATCGGGGACGATCATGGCGTAGTCGGGTAGCGTGTCATTCCGAATATCGGTAGCAAGCTGGTTGAACGGAACAATATTCGACGCTGCCGTTGGGCTATTATGTACATCGAATAAGTAGACAATTGGGTTATGGTCTTTGCCGTAAGGATAAACAGTACCCCCCATGTAGCCCGCGTTGGGCAAACTCTCAGCGTAAATCCTCCAACTCTTGCCCGCTGCCGTGAGCGCACGCACGACGTTGTCCGCGGTGACTGTGCCGGAATAAAGATCGTTGTTCGCTATTAGTTGTCCCACGGTCAGCATGAAGTAGTTAGGGAGCGAATTGTGCGTATTGGCATAGTACGCCGTCGCCAGCGCATACTTCTGCGCCAGCGAATTGGTATATGGCATTGCTGCATTTCCGATGACGCTGCTATAAGAGTGGTTCTCTTCAACCAACACGAAGACATGCGCCACTTGCGGTATTTTTCCCGTACCCGAGGGTTGGTCGCTGGAGCCGCCGCCACACCCAATTCCCAGGTTCAAAGCAACCAGCAATGAAGTGCTGAACAATATCCTGCAAAAGAGACAGCCCTTGCGCATTATCAACGATTAGACTGCGCAAGCTGTAAATCGAGTTGCTCATTTTTTTAGAATCATTTGGAACAATTTGTGAGTTAAATCGATGTCGTTGCAACGTCTCTTGACTGGGAAAGTTTTCTCATGATTTTGGGGTTCGCGGCGACGCATCAGGTGTAGAATCGGCTTGCAAGGCTTCACGGGACCTTCTCCCGTATCCGAGGCGCGCATGAATCTTCACGTCAGTTACAAAGTTCCCAAGACCCCTGAGATAGAGAAGGAAATGCAGCACTGGACGGTAAAGATCCAGAAAAGGCTGCAGGTATTCAGACCAGAGCTCGTTCACCTCAAGGGCTCGGTAGAACAGAACTCACCTCGCGAAGGCGCGATTGTTTCGCTGAACCTGCGCTTGCCATCGGGACAAATGGCCGTGCAAGAGTCAGCTCCCACGCCATCCGCCGCCATCAAGGCGGCGTTTGACGACTTGCTCAACCAGGTCGTTCGCCACAAGGAGCTGTTGCGGAGTTCACATCGCTGGCGACGCCGCCAGTCCAGCAACGGACGTCAGCTGCATGAAGTACCGTTTGAGCAGACACTTGCTTCGGTGCCATTGCTGACCGCGTCTGCTGACGATATCCGGTCTTATGTGAATGCCAATTTCCTTCGGCTTCGCATGTTCGTAGAGCGCGAAATCGCATTCCGCGAAGCTTCGGGCCAGCTGGAGTCAGACGTCCTGAACTGGGACGAAGTGGTTGACGAAGTCGTAGCGCGCGCTTTGGACGATAGCATCGAGAAGCCTGACCGTATGGGGCTCGAGCCCTGGCTTTATCGGCTCGCCATCCGTTACATGGATGAACTTGAATCCGCTCTGGGGGAAAGTAGCTCAGATGTGCATCTGGAGAGCATTCGCCGCGCGCGTAATGAACGTGCGAGCGACGAGCCACGCCTGCAATTCCACCAACCGGACGAATCCATGAGCGCCGAAAGCAGTATTGCCGACATTCGAGTTTCCACTCCCGAACAAATTGCCTACTCCGATGAGATGATCAAGCTGGTGCAGTTTGCGCTGCATGCTGCGGCACGTCTAGATAGAGAAGCTTTTATTCTGCACGCAATCGAAGGTTTTACTCTCGACGAAATTGCTGCGATCACGGACCGGACCGCGGCTCAGGTAGAACAATCCATTCGCGCCGCGCGGGAAAAACTACGGAACTCGGTACCCATCAACAATCCATTCAAAGAGATATTTCTTCGACAAACTGGCACCACTTAATATTTGGGGGTCATTCATGATTTCTCGCGAAGAATTGCGTCAGCTCGCTTCCTTCGAATGCGGCGATGACCGAGAGCTTGCTACCAGCTTTTACTTTCATCCCAGCACCCCACAGGACAAGTCGCACCGGGAAGAAGGCATTCTGGCGAAAGATCTGGTGGGCAAGACTCTACGTGAGCTGCAATTACAGAATCGCAGCCGGCAGGGGGCAGAAGATTTGGAAAGGATACTTCGCCTGGCTGAAAGTTTGCACGGTAATCAAGCCCGGGCAAAAGCAGTGTTCGCCTGCGGGGCGAGAAAAATTTGGCAGGAGTTCGACCTGCCGCCGGTCGCCTCGCCGACCAGGCTATTCGTGAATCGCAGATTTCATCTCCGGCCCATGGCATCGGTCTTTTCCGAATACCCGCGCATTTGGGTAGCGCTAGTGGACCGGCAATCAGCGCGCTTTTTGGAGATACAATTCGAGCAACTCCGCGAGCTGAGCAGCTTTACCAGTCCGCTTTCTCGGCACGGACGCAGTGACGGATATGCAGGCTACAACGCCGGACACGTTGAGCGTCATATGGATGATGAAGTGCGACGGCATTTTCGGACCGTGGCCGAATTCCTGAAGACGGCTGTGGAGCGGAGGCAGTTTGAAGCCCTCGTGATCGGCTGTCACGATGTGAACTGGCCCGAGGTGGAAGCGGAGCTGCATCCATATGTACGCAAGCGGCTGCTGGGCCGCTTCCCAGGGGATTCCCGCAACCTGAGTGACAACGAAGCGAAGATGGAAGCCGAGCGGATAAGACGTGAGGCATTGCAACGCCATCACCAAGAACTGTTCCACGAAGCTCTGGACGGTGCTCGCAGCAAAGGGCGCGGGGTTACCGGACTGAGACGCGTTCTTCGAGCGGTGGAGTTGGGTGAAGTCGAGTGCATCATCATGACTCCGGAGTACACAGCCCGTGCCGTCGAATGCACCAACTGCGGCCACGTGGATTCGCACATGGTTTCCTACTGCCCAGCATGCGGTCGGAAGACCCGCGAGCTGTCTGACGTTTGCGAGGCGCTGGTCCCGACCGCGATTCGAAATAACATTGGGCTGGTACTGGTGCCTCCTCAAGAGGAATTGGACCGCGTCGGCAACATTGCAGCTCTGCTGAGATTCCGTTCGGACCAGAATACGAATGAGCTGCTAGCAGCCTCGTAAGAGTTCGTTAAGCAGCAATCAAATTGGCGATTGTCATCCCGAATTCGCACACCGAGAGTGGGCGCAAGAGGGAACTTACGATACGTGCCGATTTCCTGAAGCGTAGGCGGCGCTGACAAACGTTCTCCGCCCGTAGCGCCCCATTCATAACCAGTGATATAACTTTGCTTCTGTTTCCACGAGAACGAGGGTCTGCATGTCCATTTCCCGCCGAGATTTCCTGAATTCAACCATTGCCGGTGCAGTCAGCCTGAAGAGTCTCACCCCCGCACTCGCGCAGACTGCAGATAAACAAGCAAAACACGCAGCAAAACTGCCGATCCTAGTTTGCTCCGAATACAGCTACAACTGGATGGATGAAGGGTACAAACTCCTCGCGGGCGGAGCAGACACGCTCGATGCCGCCCTCCAGGTCATCAAGGGGCCGGAAGACGATCCGAATTACCAAAATGTCGGACTCGGCGGCCGCCCCAACGAAGAAGGAGTAGTTGAACTCGATGCGTGCTGTATGCATGGTCCAACTCGCACCGCGGGTTCGGCTGGAGGAGTGCGGAACATCAAAAATGTCTCGCTGCTTGCCAACGCAGTTCGCCTGCATACCGGCCATGTAATGCTGGTGGGAGAAGGTGCGGAGAGGTTCGCGGTTGCGCAGGGATTTCCTCGCGAGAATCTGCTTACGGATAAATCAAGAAAAGATTGGCTTCTGTGGAAAGAAACCCGTTCCGATTGGTGGGGGCCAGGCATCGCGAGCCCCGATTGGCGCAAGCGCTTTCGCGCACCGGGTCACGCTGAGGAATGGAAATCTCGCATTCGGCGGATGGAAGAAATTGCTGCCGAGATCGGCATTCCACCTCAAGATCGGATGGAATCGATCCGGAGCGTTATCTATCCTCCGACCGGAACGACGCATTGTTCCGCGCTGAATGAAAAGGGAGAGATGTCAGGTTGCACTACGACAAGCGGATTAGCCTGGAAAATTCCGGGACGTTTAGGCGATTCGCCAATCATTGGCGCCGGATGCTACGCCGATCAGGATGTCGGTTTGGCGGGGGCAATTGGGACCGGGGAAGAAAACATCAAGGTTGTCGGCGCTCACACCATCGTCGAAAATATGCGTCGAGGAATGGCTCCCCTTGAAGCTGGTATGGATGCGATCAAGCGAATCGTCCGCAATTATAACGGTGACAAAGAACGCCTGCAGTTCGTGGATATGGTCTATTACGTCCTACGCAAAGATGGTGCCTACGCCGGCGTTTCGCTTTGGCAGGGATACGAAAAAGAGAAGCCTCACAAGATCGCGGTTCACGATGGAACTAAACGACTGGAGAAGACGGTGAATTTGTTTGAGGGACCATCGCAGGATTGGCCGCCGGTGAGATTCAGGTAGCAAATTCCAACTTACATGCGGCCATACTCGATTAGTTTCTTTAGATTCGAGTGAGGCCGCCAAACGCGTTTTCGTCTTTGCTCGATCGCATCAAAAGCCTCGTTTAATTTCACCTTTGAGGACACCGGGACAACAACTGCTGCCAACTTGCCGTTGCGTGTGATCCCGATTTGCGCACCTTTCGACACGCGGTCAATGAGCCGCTCGAACTCGCGCTTGGCTTCTTCTGAATCTATTCGATCCATTCTTTCCTCATCGGCTGGGCGCCGTCAATTCTATCGCGCCGGCGGTTGCCGCCGAACGACTGACGACCGATAGCCGATAATGGCTTTACGCGAATCTGACCTTCACATCATCCCTCTTTACCAGGTGAATGCTGTCTATGAATCTGACCTTGCCTGTCATCAGCGTAAGAACGATGGACGAAGTCCGCGTGCCTTCACCGAAGAAGCGTACGCCTTTCAGCAGTGCGCCATCGGTCACGCCCGTCGCGGCGAAAATCAGCTGATTCCCTGGGGCCAAATCTTCCGCGCGATAGACGCGATTCTTGTCACGGATGCCCATGTGCACGATACGTTCTTCGAGTTCCGGCTTATTGATCACGAGCCGCCCAAGCATGTATCCGTTCAAGCAGCGAATCGCCGCTGCCGTGATCACGCCCTCGGGCGCTCCACCCGATCCCATGACTGCGTGAACGCCCGTGCCAATCACGGCCGCGGCAATTCCCGCAGAGAGGTCGCCGTCGCTGATCAGCCGAATTCGCGCGCCGGCCGCACGTATCTCCGCAATCAGCTTTTCATGTCGAGGACGGTCGAGCACAACAATCGCCAAGTCCTGGACGCTGCGTTCCATTCCTTTGGCGATATTCTTCAGATTTTCTGAGACCGGCGCGTCGAGATCCACAAGGCCTTTGCACGAGGGACCGACAACGATCTTTTCCATGTAGCAATCAGGTGCGTGCAGCAACCCACCCGCTTCCGAGGCCGCAAGCACGGTGATCGCACCCGCCGCACCGGTGGCGCACAGATTCGTTCCCTCAAGGGGATCTACCGCAATGTCCACCTCAGGAACTTCCATTCCGTCGGGAAACTCGGCGCCAACCTTTTCGCCGATGTACAGCATGGGTGCCTGATCGCGTTCGCCTTCGCCAATCACTATTCGCGCGTGCATCGGAATTGTGTCCATGGTGTGGCGCATAGATTCAACGGCGACCTTGTCGGACAGTTCGCG
>WNFY01004306.1_pt1 | contig 13176 bp, 10 predicted proteins | sample 5400091 | NCBI WGS metagenome assembly WNFY01 (sample SAMN13153364, study PRJNA577476) | soil metagenome | isolation source: 60 cm soil or saprolite under grassland replicate 1 | place: USA:California | collected 2016-06-15 | reverse complement strand
CAAGTCGTAGGCGACGGGCGGCCGGTTTTTGCACAGCACGCGGCGGTTCTCGAGATCGATCCCGATCGCCTCGTCCTGATAGAGCCGGGCGCCGGCGAAGCGCGCCAACGGCCCGGTATCGATGTGGGAATCGTCGAACCCATAGGTGCCGGCGATCAGTCCGGGCAGCATGCCGGAATACGGCGTGTGGACCTCGCGCGTGATCAGGGTGAAGCGCGCGCCCGGCAGCGGTTTCATGCCGAACATCCGCAGCACGGTCACATGCGCATGGCCGGCGCCGAGCAGCACGACGTCCTTGAGGATGGGATGCGTGGAGATCAACGCGCGGCCCTCTCGTCACCTCGGCTCGACCGGAGCGGCGGAGAGCCGCGTCGGCATGGTATCGATCCTGAGCCCCCTGCGCAGCCGGCGCGAAAACACGTCGACCAGCATCGAGAGCAACGCGAAGGCCAAGATCAGCACTGCGGCAACGTCGAGTTTGAGCTCGGAGATCGCCGCATCGACGTAGAAACCGAGCGTGGCCACGCCCAGGATGCCGAAGATCGCACTCTCGCGCAGGATGATCTCCCACCGATACAGCACATAGGCAAGGAACTGGCCATAGAGCCGAGGCACGGTCTCGAAGAAGTAGAGATTGGCTCCCCGCGGGGCGTCCGGCCGATATTCCAGCACGTCGGCGTGCCGGCCCATAAGATAGCCGACGATCGCCCCGTTATGAAAGGCGAGCGCGATGACCGCCGGCAGCATCGAGGGACCGAGCAGCTGGAGCAGCACGTAGGCCAGCATGTATTCCGGCGTCGAGCGCACCACGACGAGCACGACGCGCCCGAGCGCCTTGCCCAGGCGTCCGCAAAACCGCTCGCAAATGACGGGAAAGAACACAAGCGCGAGCAGCGCCATGCCGACCATGGCGATCTGCGCGAGCACCAGGGTTTGCACGAGACCCGGCAAGATCTGATGGATCAGAATCGGCCACAGCCATTGGCCGAAGCTGATCCAGGTGGCGAGCGCGAATAGATCGCCGCGCAGCGGCCGTGGGACGATGTCGCCGAGGAAACGCAGGAGATTGGCGGCGATCGAGCCGCCGCCGACCGTGTCGGCCAGGAATACGAGCGTTGCAATGCTTCCCCCGATCAGCAACGGCAGGGTGGCCGCCCGGGCCCACAGCCTGCGCGTCCCGACCAGCACATAGAAGCTCAGGAGCAGGCCCGAGGCCTGCGCGTAATGGCCTTGCCGGAAATAGCTCTCCAATTGAAAGCCGATCGTCGGCAGGCCGATGAAGCCGAGCACCAAGGTCGAGCGCAGCCCGCATTCCAGCCGGTAGAGCGTGTAGTTCTTGAACTGCTCGGCGAGCTCGGGCAGCCGCGCGAACGCGAAGGCGGAGACCGTCGAGGTGGCTTTCGGCAGCACCCTGACGGCGGCGAGATCCGCCTCCTCGATCATCTCCGCGAACACCTTGGCAAAGATGCCGCTGTAGGGCAGCGCGATGGCGAGAATGCCGGTCGTGGGCGACAGCCCGGTGACATTGATGAGCAGCAGTGCCCAGAACATCTCGTGGACGGAGCGCAGGAACGCGCACACGACGCGCACGGGCGCGAAATGCGGGAACACCAGAGCCAGCGCCAGGCCGGCGGAGGCGCCGATGCCGACGCCGAGCACGGCGAAGGCGACGGTCAGAACGAGGCCCCGGGCCTCGACCGCGAGCACATCGGTGTGCAGCAAACCGGCGAGCAGATGCTGCAGCTCGAGCCACGGGTCGAGCGCCGTCACTCGCAGGTCCGCAACCGCCAGGCCGAGCAGCGCCGCGATCAGCAGCAGCAAGCTGATGGATCTGTAGCTGAGCCGAGGCAGGACCAGGAGCCGCGTCGTCACGTCAGCCCCCGTAATACGGGATCAGATCCGCGGCGGTGAGCGTCCGCGACGGCGCGTCCAGCACGATGCGCCCGGAATCGAGCACGACGATACGGTCGGTGTGATCGAGTGCGAGAAAGATGTCGTGGAGCGCCACGATGATGGTCTCGTGGCGCGAGGCGAGGCGCGAAAGGATCTCGGCGCCCTGGACGCGGTCGAGCGCGGAGACCGGTTCGTCGCCGATCAGGACCGGCCTGCCGTTGTAGAGCGCGCGCGCAACCGAGGCGCGCTGCTGCTGCCCGCCGGAAAGCTCGCCCGCGCGGGCAAACAGCGCATCGCGCAGGCCGACGAGATCCAGCACCGCGGCGACTTCGCCGACGACGCGCCGCGCCGGCCAGACCAAGGTGCGGACGTTGTACCAGGTCGGATGCCGATCGAGCCGGCCCATGTAGACGTTGTGAAACACCGAGAGCGTCTTCACCAGGGCGCTGCCCTGCGGAACCAGCGCCACGCGCTCCGCCAGGCGGCCATAGAGAAGATTGAGCAGGGTCGTCTTGCCGGCGCCGCTGCGGCCCATCACGGCGACGCGCTCGCCGGTCCGGATCGCCAGATCGATCCCATGCAGAACGGGCCGCCCGCCGTATCCGGCTGTCTCCTTCGCAAGCTCGATCAGGACGCTCACGGTCGATCCGCAGATTATCGATCGGTCAGTTCAAAAGGTCCGTCGCCTTGGCGACGTCCTCGATCGGCTGGTAGTCCGAGTTTTTCGCCGGAATGAATTTCGAGCGGGCGAAATAGCCGAGAATGGTCGCATCGTCGATCTCCAGCAGCGAGGCCCGCACCCTGTCCTTGAAGCCGCCGCCGAAGGTCTGATCGACGTCGCCCCGGATCGTCCATTGGTAGTCCGGATACGTCGGCGTCTCCCACAGCACGGTGATCCGGTCCGGATCGAATTTGCCGGCCTTATGGTCGAGATCGAACACCGTGTAGTCCACCACCCCGACCTCGTAGGCGCCGGATTGCACGAGCTGGATGGTGCGGCTGTGATCGCCGGAGAAGCCGACGCGGGAAAATACCTCATCCGGCGCTTTGCCTGCGAACGCCTTCCGGATGAAAAATTCCGGCATGACGCGGCCCGAGGTCGAGGCGCGCGATCCGAAGCTGAAGGATTTGCCGGCGATCTGCTTGGGGAATTCCGCAGTCGGCGTGAGGCCGATCTTGGCGTTGGCGATGAACAGGCTCTTGAAGTTCACGTCCTGTGCCCCTTGCGCGATCGCTTCCGATCCAGCGGCGCCCTTGCGGGCCTGAACGCCGGTGAAACCGCCGAACCACGCCAACTGCACGTCGTTGTTGATGAAGGCGGTCACCGCGGCCGGATAGCTCTTGACCGGAACATATTTGACCGGCAGGCCGAGCTTGCCTTCCAGATACTGGGCGACGCGGGTGAATTTTTCGACCAGCCTGGTCTCGTCCTGGTCCGGTATCGCGGTGAAGACGAACGTCGGCTTCGTCTGCGCGACCGCCGACATCGTCAGCGCGAGCACGGCGGCGAAAGCTAGGCCAATTCGACCCACGACATCCTCCCTGTCTGTCGGCAGAAGCCGGAAATCCTGGCAGATCGATCGATCCGAGCCTATCACTTTTGGCGGGGGGAAGTTCACACTCCAGTGAGAGCTACGCAGACGCGCAACGGCCGACAGGCGGGTCCGGTTCCCGCGGGCTGCTGCTGCCGAAGCTCTGCGTCGTTTCGGCGCGTGACGCGCAACGTGGCGCGAGCCTCACCCGTCCAACGCAACGTGACGACCCGTCAGACGCGGGGCCGGAGGCTGTTTCAAAATCGTGGTCCCGCAACAACCTCGCATCGAGGCATTCGCGGCCGAGAGGACGATCGTGCTCGGCGCCGACTCGAGCCCGATGCGGATGGTCGCGCCAGCTCATCGAGCAGCGCCTTCCACGCGGCGACCTCGCGCGCGGGCCTGAACAAATCGCTGCGTCGAGCAATCGCCGCTCGCAATCGGTCGAGGAATTTCGGTTCCGTCTCGATGCGGCGGAGCAAACGGGCGAGCGTCGCGGTGTCGCCGACCGGAAAATAACCCGGATAGTCGTGGCCGAGCAATCCGAGCGAGCCGTCGATCCGCGACGCGAGCACCGGAACCCCGGCGGCAACGGCTTCGGAGATCACGTTGGCGCCGCCTTCGCTCAGCGACGACAGCACCAAGGCCCGGGCGCGGGCGAGCAAATACCGCACTTCGGCGCCGGTCACTTCGCCTCGCCAGACATAGCGCGGATTGCGCTTCATCTCGGCCTTCGCCCTGGCCGCCCATCGCGGGCTGTGGGCGCCGCCGACGTGCACAATGCGAAGCTGCGACGTGGCCGGCAGCAGGCGGGCCGCCTGGGCCGCGCGCAGCGGATCCTTGACCTTGCGCAGATGCGCGATCACGGCGACGTCGAAAAATCGCGGCGCGGGCGCACCGCGGCGCGACAGCGGCGGCGCCGACTGATGGATGATGCGAAGCTTGCTCCGCAATCGGCTCGCAAGCCGATGCCGCGCAAGATCCTGCAGCGCCACCAGCCGATCGGCGGATTCGAGCGTGCGCAGCGTACGCCCCGGGTCGCGATCGATATACTCGTAAAGATCGGTGCCGGAGAGAGCAACGATCAGCGGTCGATCCGGGTGCAGTTCGCGAAAGCGACGCACGGCGCCGGCGCTGCGCCAGGCGTGAAGGGCGACCATCAGCTCCGCCGGCGCACCGTCGTATTCGGTCGCGACGCGGGCGGAATGCCCGAGACGCCGAAAGATCCGCGCCCAGCGCAACGCCGTGGTCCGGTTGCCGGACCGTGACGAGGGACGTGCGGGCGTGATAACAACGATGTTCATGAACAGCGCCGAACCCAACCGACCGACAACGGGCGCAAGCGTCGCCCAGCTCGCCGAGGAGCTTCGCCAAACGCGCTCGCGGACCCACGGCCTGACGCACGATCTGTCGTCGGAACAGTTGATGGGGCCGATGCTGCCGATCGTCAACCCAGTACTTTGGGAAATCGGTCACGTCGGCTGGTTTCACGAATATTGGACGCTGCGCCACGTGCACGGCGCGGGGCCGATTCTCGAGCGCGCCGACGCGCTGTGGAATTCGAGCACCGTCGCGCATGACACGCGGTGGGACCTCGATCTGCCGGACCGCAACGGCGTTTTCGGCTTCCTCTCGCAGGTGCTCGAGCGGCAGCTCGACCGCCTGGGCCGCGGCGTCGAGGCGCCGGGCCGCTATTTCTACGAGCTGGCCATCCGGCACGAGGACATGCACGTCGAGGCTTTGGCCTATACGCGCCAGACGCTCGGTTATCCGGCGCCGGCGAATCTCGGCAACGCTCCGATGCCGCGCGCCGGCGCATGGCCGGGCGACGCGGAGGTGCCGGGCGGACGCTGGCAGCTCGGTTCGACCGCCGGGGACGGCTTCGTGTTCGACAACGAGAAATGGGCCCATGCGGTCGAGCTCGAACCCTTCCGCATCGCCAAGGCGCCCGTGACCAACGCCGAGTTCGCGGCTTTCCTCGAAGCCGGCGGCTATCGCGTGCGCGAGTTTTGGAGCGAGGAGGGTTGGGCCTGGCGCGAGCGCGAGCGCGCCGAACGGCCGGTCTATTGGCTGCCCAAAGAGGACGGCAGGTGGACCTGGCGCCGCCATGCAAGGACCGAAGAACTCCCGCCCGACGCGCCCGTCGTGTTCGTCACTTGGCACGAGGCGCAAGCCTGGTGCCGCTGGGCGGGACGCCGCCTGCCGACCGAGGCGGAATGGGAGGCGGCGGCGATCGGCGAGCCGAGCCGCGACGCAACGCGGCTCGCCGCGGTCAAGCGCCGCTGGCCGTGGGGCGAGGCGTCGCCGGACCACCGGCGCGCCAATCTCGATTTCGCCTTCGCGGCGCCGGTCGACGTCGCGGCGTTTCCGGCGGGCGACAGCGCGTTCGGCTGCCGCCAGATGCTCGGCAACGTGTGGGAATGGACGGCGTCGGATTTCCTGCCGTTTCCCGGCTTCGCCGCGGACCCGTACGAGGATTATTCGCAGCCGTGGTTCGGCACCCGCAAAGTGCTGCGCGGCGGATCCTGGGCGACCAGCGCGCGCCTCGCCCGGCCGCTCTACCGCAATTTCTTCACGCCCGAGCGCAACGACGTGATCGCCGGCTTCCGCACCTGCGCGCCGTAGATCAAGTGGCGGACCCGAACTGTACGCCAGCGGCCTATGCTAGTCCGCGTTGTGCCGGCAACTCGGCAGACTGGATCGCATCATTGCTACCCAGCATCGTGACCAGCTTCTGCGCAACCGAGTCATCGGCAACTTCGGCATACCACAGCCTACGGACAGCCGGTTTCGTCGCTGTCGGACTGATACGGCCGGCAGTCAGCACTCCGGGAGTGCTCGAAATCTCGCGAACCACCCGGTCCTGCTCTTCTTCGGATGCGTTCTCCCGGAAAACGAACAACACGTTAGTCACGGCCTGTTGCTCATGCAAGCAGCTTGGCAAGGTTAAGCCTGCCTGCGCCGTAATCAGGACTGAATTTGGCGTCTTTCATCTCGGGCACCTTGTCGGCCGTTTACATCAGACGGTCCCGCGCCTTGCTGGGCGTCAATTTACCTTTGTTTGCAACCATGAGTGCCGCCGCGCCGGTGACGTGCGGAGTGGCCATGGAAGTCCCATCCCAAGCATCATAATCCGTTTCGCGGCGCACTGGTTTCCCTTGACGAGGCGACCCATCGGAGCCGATCGTGGCATAGAATCCCGTCTGACCGGCATAGGTGGGCAGAGTAGACCAGATCGCCTTTCCAGGGGCCGAAACGGCGATGTGGTTCCCTCGATTAGAAAAAACCGCCACTGTGTCATCCAAGCTGGTGGCGCCTACCGCAACCACTCCAGGAATGGCACCTGGATACGATGTCGGACTGCCGTATTGGCGCTCATTTCCCATTGCAGCGCAGATGATTGTCCCGGCCGAGAGGAGCTGCTCGAACAGCCATTTTTCCTGAGCGTCGGGTTCGCCCGGACCGCCAATGCTCAAGTTCATGACATCGACCGGGGTCTGCACGCAATCGGCCAGCGCTCTCCTGTACATGATAGGATTTACATAATACACGAATGCACCCGATCCTGACGCATAAGTTGGTTCGTCGTCAAATATTTTCCAGACACTCAAATTGCATTTGCATATTCCATTGATCCCGACATCGTTGTTTATTATTGCGCCAATTGAGCCGGAAACGTGCGTTCCATGTCCAATCAGGTCCTGAGATGAAGCTGGCCTCGACAGGTCAGGGTAGTTCCAGTGATAACCAAGTATCTGCCCCTTCAGATCCGGATGATCAAAATCGACTCCGCTGTCCAGGACCGCGACGCTGATTTGAACGGCATCGCGAAAGCCGCTTTGTGCCCTTGCCTGAGCCCAGCGGCGGCACTGTGGAAATGGTCGCAGCTGGTTTGCTTGATGCCCTGGGACGGGCCACGCGAGATGCAACCGAACTCCGCCGAGGCGCCGTCCGCCGGGCGGCCAAATATCGGATCGGCACTTTGGCCACCGCAACAATGTTCGGATCATTGGCTAGTGCGGTCCGAAGAGGAGTGGTGTCGTGTCCATGCTCGATTTCCACGATGCTGACGCCGTGATTGGGATCATTCTTCCGTGGCGCGGCCGCGGAGAAGAATAAAGCCGATAAGACCGATGCAGATGGAGTCCGGGGTTGCTCGCGCGGATCTTCTTTTCGAAGCGGCACCACTCGCTTCACCATGCCGGCCCGCTCATAGAATGCCAGCGCGCCCAAGCCGGTCGTAGCGGGCGAGACCGCCGCCATCATCGCAGATTGACCTTGACCCAGCGGACCTCCCGTCGGCGCCGATGACAATGCCTCTTTTCGAACGCTGACGATCAACAGGTTCTCGTGGTAGCTAGGTAAAGATTCGGTGCTGAACACGTTCCTCATCGACACCCTCCCCTTGCAAGTCGTGGTGGCAAAATCTCGCGCAGTGAGCGGAGATCCTCCGGCCGATCGGATCCCCATGCTACCGCACATTTTATTTTAATACTAGAACCTCAACTAGCTGTCCCGGACCCCGTCAAGGCGACAAGACAGATTTTGAGAACTGAAATTTATGGTCTGAGAAATTAATCTAGTCAAAGCCAGAGGGCTGAAGCGCTCCGCATGTCGGTTTAGGCCCAAAGAGAGCTGCTGATCAATCCGCTCCTATTCTTTTTCCTTTCTTCACTGCGGCGAGGACCAGTAGCGCACCGCCGCCGAGGTCGCCGCGCCGCCGAGCACGCATGGGATGCCGAACTCGATCTGGCCGAGCGCCGCCGCGGCGACGCAGCCGAGCGAGATCGCGCCCTCGCCGACCTGGCCCCAGAACGAGATGTCGCGCTTGTAGCCCGGCCCCTTGCGCTTGAGCTCCTCGACCGCGGCCAGCGCCTCCTTGCGGATGCGGCCGATGTCGGCGGTATCGGCCCCCTCGATCACTTCTTTGAGCACCGCCACCACTTCCTTGGGCTGGTGAGTGAGCTCGCTCTTGAGCAATTCGAGCAGCCCGGGGTCGCGCATCGCGTACATGGAAAGCGTGTATTTCGCCATGCTGCCGACATTGAGCTTGTCGACGCTGTCGCGGTCCTTCGACCACGGCAGCACGCTGACCACGCGCAGGATCGGACCGTAGGCGCCGCTGGCGAAATAATAGCCCCACAGCGTGTCGAGCAGCTCGGGATTGTTCTCGAAGGTGAGATTCTTGCCGGGCGGCTTGTTGTGCCCGCCGAAGGAGAAATAGCCGCGCAGCTTGGCCATCAGGCCCGGGTCGGGATGCTCGAGCGGCACTTCGTTGAGGGTGGCGAGCTCGCGGGCAAGATACTTTTCGATCATCACCTTGCGGGCCGGCATGCTGGCCGCGTATTTCAGCATCAGGTGCTTCCATTGCGGATGGCCCGAATAGGCGATCGCCCGCACGATCAGCCATTGCTCCGCCGGCGGCACCGGGAACAATTTTGCCAGCAGCTCATCGGCCTTGGCCGGAGCGGCGCCGATGACGCCGGCGAGAAAGCCGACGTAGATCCCGGAAGTCTCCGGATCCTTGAGCGCGCCGAGCTGGTTGAGCGTGCGCAGCGCTTCCGGCAACCGGGCGGGATCGGGTTTCGCCCGATAGCCGTACATCCATTTCTGCACGGACTCGAGCGTGGAGAGCTCGCCCATGCGCGAGGGCGCAGCTCGAGCGGGCACGGCGAAGATCAGGAGTACGATCAGGATGGCTGATACGCGATACATGGCTGCCCTCCTGGCACGGACCTCCCCGCCCCTCGCCCGTGCCCGCCCGAGCCGAAGCCCAAGCTGATCAAGGGGATACGACAATTTCGCGGCCGGTATGTGGCAACTCGTGGAACGTGTTGCCGGTGCGCGATGCGATCGTCAGCGCAGATGGCAGGACACCCAGTGGCCCGGCCGCACCTCGCGCAGCTGCGGCACCTCGACCCGGCAGCGCGCTTCGGCATAGGGGCAGCGGGTGTGGAACGCGCAGCCCGGCGGCGGATGCATCGGGCTCGGCACGTCGCCGCGCAGAATGCGCTTGGCGCGCTTGAGCTTCGGATTGGGCACCGGCACCGCTGAGAGCAAGGCTTCGGTGTAGGGATGCAGCGGCTCGAGGAACAGGGTCTTCTTGTCCGCATATTCGACGATTTTTCCCAGATACATCACGGCGATGCGGCGGCTGATGTGCTCGACCACGGCAAGATCGTGGGCGATGAACAGATAGGAGAGATGTTTCTGCCGCTGCAGATCCATCATCAGATTGATCACTTGCGCGCGGATCGAGACGTCGAGCGCCGAGACCGGCTCGTCGGCGACGATCAGCTTCGGGTCGAGCCCGAGCGCGCGGGCGATGCAGATGCGCTGGCGCTGCCCGCCGGAAAACTGATGCGGAAAGCTCGCCATCTGCGCCGGCGCAAGGCCGACGAGCTCGAACAGCTCGGCGACGCGCTCGCGCCGCCTGTCGGGCGCCATGCCGTGGATCTGCAGCGGCTCGCCGACGATGTCGCCCGCCGACATGCGCGGATTGAGCGAGGAGAACGGATCCTGGAAGATGATCTGCATCTCGCGCCGATACGGCCGCAGCTCGCTCTTACGCAAATGCGTGATGTCGCGGCCGCCGACCCTGATGGCGCCGGCGGTGGGCTCGATCAGGCGCAGCACGGTCCTGGCCAAGGTCGACTTGCCGCAGCCGCTTTCGCCGACGAGGCCGAGCGTCTCGCCGCTCCCGATCGCGAAGCTCACCCCGTCGAGCGCCAACACCTGCGCCACGGTCCGGCGCAACAATCCCTTCTTCACCGGGAAATGTTTCTTGAGATCCTCGACCTCGATCACCGGCGCGACCCGGCTCGCTTCGAGCGCATGCTCTCTTGCCGGCGCGACCGTCATCGCGCCGCACTCAGCTTGTCGGAATGCCAGCACGCGGCCCAGTGCCCCGGCCGCTTCTCCTCGTAGGCCGGATATTGCGCGCGGCAGCGCTCATCGGCGAACGCGCAGCGCGGCGCGAACACGCAGCCCTGCGGCAGGTCGGCGAGAGACGCCACCATGCCGGGGATTTCGCGCAGACGCTCCGGGGCTTCGCCTCCGGCCATGATCGTGAGCCGGGGAATCGAGGCGAGCAGCCCGTGGGTGTAGGGATGCAGCGGCTCCTCGAACAGCGGCTCGACTTCCGCCTCCTCGACCTTGCGGCCCGCGTACATGACGATCACGCGCTGCGCGGTCTCGGCAACGACGCCGAGATCGTGGGTGATGAGGATGATCGCGGTGCCCAGCTCATCCTGCAGCGAGAGCATCAGATCCAGGATCTGCGCCTGGATGGTGACGTCGAGCGCGCTGGTCGGCTCGTCGGCGATCAGCACTTTGGGATTGCAGGCGAGCGCCATGGCGATCATGGCGCGCTGGCGCATGCCGCCCGACATCTGGTGCGGATATTCCTTGGCGCGCTGGGCCGGCTCCGGGATCTTGACCAGCGCGAGCATGTGCACCGCCTTCTCCATGGCGGCGGATTTGGCGAGATCCTGATGCAGCTCGACGGCCTCGGCGATCTGGCTGCCCAAAGTGAGCACCGGGTTGAGCGAGGTCAGCGGCTCCTGGAAGATCATGGAGATGTCGTTGCCGCGCACGTCGCGCATCTGCGCCTCGTCGAGCGCCAGCAGGTCCCTGCCGTCGAGCCTCACCTCGCCGGCGACGATCTTGCCCGGCGGATCGGGAATCAGCCGCATGATGGAGAGCGCGGTCGTGCTCTTGCCGCAGCCGGATTCGCCGACAACCGCCAGCGTCTCGTGCGGCCGCAGCCAGAGCGACACGTCGTCGACGGCGTTGAGGGTGCGCTCGCCCGCGGAGAACACCGTGGTAAGCCCCTCGACTTCGAGCACATTGGCGGTCCCGGCCGGCCGCGATCGCGTCGCCTCGGCTTGCATCAGTGGCGCAGCCTCGGGTCGAGCAGGTCGCGCAGCGCATCGCCCAGCAAATTGGTTCCGAACACCACCAGGCTGATGGCAATGCCGGGGAAGATCACCAGCCAGGGCGCGGTGCGCACGTATTCGGCGGCGGATTCCGACAGCATCCTGCCCCACGACGGATAGGGCTCCGGAATGCCGAGGCCGAGGAACGACAGCGAGGCTTCGACCAGGATCGCCGAGCCGAGCTGGGCGGTGGCCAGCACGATCAGCGGCGCCATCGTGTTGGGCAGCACGTGCTTGATCGCGATGCGCAACTCGCTCATGCCGACCGCTTTCGCCGCCTCGACGAAGGGCAGCTCGCGCAGCACCAGCGTGTTCGAACGCACCACGCGCGCCACGTAGGGGATCAACGGAATGGCAATGGCGATGATCACGTTCTCCAGCGAGGGACCCAGCGAAGCCGCCATCACCAGCGCGAGAACCAGGAGCGGCAGCGCCTGCAGGATGTCGACCAGACGCTGCGCCAATAGATCCACCCAGCCGCCGAGATAGCCGGACGGCAGCCCGACCAGGATGCCGAGCACCGAGCCGAGCACGGTCGAGCCGATCCCGACCGCGAGCGAGATGCGGGCGCCGTAGACGATGCGGCTGTAGACGTCGCGGCCCATGAAGTCGCAGCCGAGCCAGTGCGCCGCGTTCGGCCGCGCCAACGACACCGCCGAATCGGTGGTCAGCGGATCGTAGGTGGTGATGAGGGGAGCGAACACCGCGGCGAACACGAAAGCCGCCATGATCACCGCGCCGATCGCGCCGAGCGGATGGCGATAGAAGAAGATGCGCAGCCGCCCGGCCGGTCGGCGCAGCCTCGGCCGCGCGCTGGCAAGTTGTGCGTCGTATTCGATCGACATTGCCGGTCCTTCTCTCAGTCCGAATATTTGATCCGCGGATCGAGCGCGGCGTACAGCAGGTCGACCAGGAAATTGACCAGGACCACGATGATCGCGATGAACATCACCAGATTCTGCACGATCGGATAGTCGCGCCAGCGGATCGCCTCGACCAGAAAGCGCGCCACGCCCGGAATGTTGAAGACCGTCTCGGTCACGATCAGGCCGCCGACCAGGAACGCCGCCTCGATGCCGATCACGGTGATGACCGGCAGGATCGCGTTTCTCAGCGCGTGGTGATAGTTGACCGAGGACTCCGATGCGCCCTTGGCGCGGGCGGTGCGGATGTAATCCTGGCGCAGCACTTCGAGCATCGAGGATCGCGTCAGCCGCATGATCAGCGCCGAGCTGCGGAAACCGACCGCGGCGGCCGGAATCGCGAACATCACGAGCTCGTCCCAAAAGCTCTTCGGCCCCTCGCTGTAGATCGGGATCGACCCGAACTGGGCGACGAAGACCATCAGGATCAGGAGCCCGAGCCAGAACGCCGGCATCGACAGCCCGCTCAGGCTGATTACGCGCAAGACGTAATCGAGCCAGGTGTTCTGCTTGACCGCGCTGATCACCCCGAACGGAACCCCCAGCAGGATCGAGAACGCCAGCGCCAGCGCCGCGAGCTTCGCGGTGATCGGAATGCGCGGCAGGATCTCGTCGAGTGCCGGCCGCTCCGACACGTAGGAATAGCCGAGATCGCCGTGCAGGAGCCCGCCGATCCAGACCGCGTATTGCACCGGAATCGGCTTGTCGAGGCCGAGCTCGCGCTCGATCTGGGCCTTCTCGGCCGGATTGATCAGGCCGGCGGAGTCGAACAGGATGTCGGCGATGTTGCCGGGAACCAGGCGGAGCAGCGCGAAAATGATGATCGAGATCCCGAACAGCGTCAGGAGCATGAGCGAGAAGCGCCGCACCAGATAGGCTAGCAAGGCTTTG
>WNFY01006251.1_pt1 | contig 13177 bp, 11 predicted proteins | sample 5400091 | NCBI WGS metagenome assembly WNFY01 (sample SAMN13153364, study PRJNA577476) | soil metagenome | isolation source: 60 cm soil or saprolite under grassland replicate 1 | place: USA:California | collected 2016-06-15 | reverse complement strand
TTGTCCTCCGCGGCCAGGCCGCGTTCCTTTCGCCCAGCGAGCGGCCGGCGACGTCGCCCTGGGCGAGCAGCCGTGCCCGCTGCGCCGGGACGGGGTTGAGCAGGTTGGCCACGGCCGGGCCCGGCGCGGCCCGCCCGGCCTCGCCGATCGCCTCCATGTTCAGAGGACGGTGCGCTACCCCGATCCGGCGTCAGACGGACCATGGGCTCGCTCTGCTGTGGTGGTTGTTCGTCCTGCGAGGTTCACCCGACTGCCTCGCCGTTGAAGATCGTCTGCAGGACCTGCGTCTCGTGCAACGTCTCGACGTCGCACTCGACGGGATCGCGGTCGACGATCGTCAGGTCGGCGAAGTTGCCGGGGACGATCGAGCCGATCCCGGACCACTGCAGCACCTTGGCTGCGTCGCTCGTGAATATCGCCAGCGCCTCAAGGCGCGAGATGCGCTGGTTCGGGCCCTGGTTGCGGTACCCGGACTCCATGAGCTCGTGGGTGAGGGACAGCTGGACCTGCGCCCACGGCGACAGCGGTCCCCAGTCGGTGCCCGCGCCGACCGGCATCTCGACGTCGAGAAGTGACGCAGCGGGTGCAGGTTTTCGAGGACGTGGCGGCCCATCGTGCGGCACATCAGGTCGCCCTCGCCACAGCCGAACGCCATCGACGTCGTGTGCGCAAAGCCGAGGGCCTTGAAGCGGTCGATCTGCTCGTTCTCGATCGTGGTGGCGTGGCAGAGCACCCAGTTCTGGGCGGCTACGTCGATCTCGGGGTCGAGACGCTCGAGCAGCTCGAGGACCTCGTCGTGGGCTTTCAGCCCCATCGCCAGGATGTTCAGGCGCATCCCGCGCTCGGCGCAGAACCGCATCAGGTGCTCGGCGCGCTCGAGGGAGATATGGCGGTGCCCGTGGGTGAGCTTGCCGTAGACGTCGAGGTAAGGCTCGCGCATCATCATCGTTCCGCCGTAGCAGTAGCCGTCCCAGGCGACGGTCACCCCGTTGAAGCGCAGCAGGTCGTCGTCGAGCTCGAGCTTGCTCGCGGCCCGCTCGAGCCGCTCGCGAAAGTCCGCTTCCTCCCGCGGCTGGCTGGCCCACGCGAACCCATATGCCTCCGCCTCCTGCGAGGTGACGACCCGCATCGCCAGGTCGTCGTCGCGGCGCAGCTGACGGTAGACCTCGAGCATCTCGTCCTCGAGCATGTGGTTCTCATAGACGGCGGTGATCCCGAGCCGCTTGTAGCGCTCGATGCCGTCGCGGACCGAGGGCAGCAGCACGTCAAACTTGAAATGGGGCACCAGCCGGTTCATCAGCTCGTCGCCGTAGGCGTCATAGCCGTAGTAGGTGATCACCGAGCCGGTGAGCCGCCCTGTCGGCTCGCCTGCGGGATCCTTCTCGATCCACACGTTCTCGATGCGATCGGCGGAGTCAGCCGTCACGCCGAGCAGCTCCAGCCCACGCGAGTTGGCCGCCATCATCGCGGGCGCACGGGCGCCCAGGCGGTGATCACTACCGGGTGCCGGCTGGTCGCCTCGTCAAGGACATGGCGGTCGGGCAGGACGGCCTCCTCGAGATCGCGGTAGGAGCGCTTGTGGAAGAAGTGCGGCTCGCCAACCGGCGAGCAGAGGATGACCTCGCCGTCGGGCGTCTTGCCGGCCTCGGCCCTGATCGCGGCGACGATCTCTGCGTGGTTGCGGCAGTCCCACAGGGGGACCTGCATCGCCGTCATCCACGACCAGTGCAGCATGTGCGGGTGGGTGTCGACCAGCCCCGGGGTCATGGTCGCGCCTTGCAGGTCGACGAGCTCGACGTCGGCGGCTGCCTGTGCCCGGACCTCGTCGAGACCGCCGACCGCGACGATGCGCTCGCCCGCGGTCAGGACGGCGTTGACGACTCGCCGGCCCTCGTCCATCGTGTAGATACGGCCCCCGTGGTACAGGCGCTGCTGCGGCCGGGCGTTCATCGCATCACCTCAAAGTCGAGCGGTCGCGGGTCCGGCGGCTCGAACCCTGGTTCTGCGAGAGACGGTATGAGCAGGTGCTGCTGTGGCATCATGACCGGATCGGCGAGGGGCTGCAAGTGCTCGAGGATGCGTTCCGGCTCAGGCGGCCAGGCGAATATCAGGTGCAGGCGGCGATCACCGCCTTGCACATCCAGGGCACCGATGCCGGCGCGGCGGACTGGGCGCAGATCGCCGAGCTTATGGCGTTCTCGCCATACTCAGCCCGTCGCTGGTGATCGAGCTCAACCGCGCCGCTGCGGTCGGGTTTGCTGCCGGGCCCGAGGCAGGGCTGGCGCTGCTTACCGGGACCGCGGGAACCCGTGGGGCTGGTCGAAAGCTCGCAGGAGCCGGGCGGAGGCCGAAGCAGCTTACTGTCGAGTCTTGTTGTTTTCTTCGTCCAGCAGCACCTGAATCCGGCTGCGGATGTAGGCCAGTTTCTGCCAGTTATGCCAGTCGCTGCGAGTGCCTCCCCGATGCTCTGCAGGATCTGTAGGCGCGTCTCGTGCATCTTGCTGTTTACCTCCAGGCGGGGTGGGTGATGTCAGCGACGGGCGAGCGGCGTGCCGGTGAGCGTCAGCGCGCCGAGCAGGCCGCCGTCGGCGCTGCCGAGGCCGCCGGGCAGCGGGATGAGGCTGCCGGCGAGCTGGCTGGCGGTGTAGGCGAGCAGCAGGCCGTGCCAGGGGACGGGTCGCCCGGCGAGCTCGAACGCGGCGGCGAGTACGGCGGCTTCGGCAAGCCAGTTCATGCAGCTGAACAGCAGCACCGCGGTTCCTCGCCGGTATCCGGCCTGCAGCCGCGACAGGCTGGCCGCGGCGACTAGCGCGGGCGAGCGTTTTGGCCCGGACGACATCGGGGTCTCGTGGGTCGAGGGGAAGGACCTCGTGCCAGGGGCGCTCCCGCCGTGTCCTCTGCCTGTCGATGCGGATGCGCTTCAGGCCGCCTCCTCGATTGCTCGTCACGTGCCGGGCCCGGTTAAAGCGGCAGGCCGGCCGTGGCTATGGCTGGTTCTTCGAGAGACGGTACGAACGGGTGGTATGGCGGGGCGTCACCCGAAGGTGCCCATTCGGGTGGAATCTTCCGCAGCCGCCCCGGGGCACGGCGGTGCCCCTGCGCCGACCCCGGGGCGCCGTCGCACATGAGCAGCTGGACCAGCGCCCCGCCAGTGTCATTGCCCACGAGGGTGACGTCGTGCAGGTCGAGGCGGTCAACGAACTCGGCGGCCAGCCGGGCTATCCCGGGCAGCGACAGGTCCGCGCCGGGGTGCATCGGGTGGCGATGCGCGCCGAGCGGCAGCGTCGGCGCCACGCACCGGTGATCGGCAGACAGATCAGCGATCGGCCCGTCCCACAGCGAGGCGTCCATCAGCAGCCCGTGCAACAGCACCAGCACGGGCCCGCCGCCGCCGGTGTCGGTGTATTCGATTGTCCCGGCGGACAGCTCGATCTCCATCATGCCCGCCCGCCTCGGTGCGGCGCGGAATCCGCGGCGGCCGGGGCGTGCTGGTCCGGGCGCGGACGATCGAGCAGGTGCCGGCGCAGGAAGGACAGCTCGGCTCCGGCGGCCCGCTCGTGTGCGCCCAGGAACGGCTCGTAGTGCCCGCCGGGCAGGCGAACCAGCTCCGCCCGGGGAGCGCGGTGCGCGGCGCGGACGGCGGGCCCGGCAAGCGCGGTCTGATCGTGGTCGCAGACCACGACCAGCAGCGGGCACGCCACGCGGGACGCGTCGCGGCCGGGCCGGTAGAACCCGAGCCGCAGCGCCGACCGGGCGGCGATCACCTGCTGCCAGTCCGGGTAACTGTTGGCGGGGTTGAGCGCCCTGTCGCCGTCGAGGCTGTCCGGCGTCGTCAGCATCGCGACGGTCCCCGGCGCGCCGGCCAGCGGCACCAACAGGGGCTGTCGGCCGGCCAGACCGCCGAGCGCATCGGCGACCCCCCGGCCGGTGAGGCGCAGCAGCGCGAGCGGCTTTTGGTGGCGCGCCGCGTTGCGCGCGGCGGCCAGGCCATCGGCGTTCGGCGTTTGGGCGATCGCCGCCGCCAGCTGCGGGTTGCGCGCCGCGACGCGGAAGACGTGGCCGCCGGAGGCGGAGAAGCTCCAGATCGCGATTCTGGCTGGGTCGACTCCCGGCAGGCCGGCGGCGAACCCGATCGCGGCCTGCCAGTCGGCGAGCTGCTCCTTGATGCGCACGATCTGGCGCGGTTGCCCTCCGCTCTCCCCGAGGCGGCGGTAGTCGAAGGCGAGGACGGTGAACCCGGCATCGTGAAATCGCCTGGCGAATAGGTCGGTGCCCGGCTCCTTGGTCACCCCGCCACCGCCGGTCATGATCACGCAGGCGCGGTTGGTTCCCGGATAGTGCCAGGCGGCGCAGTCGGTGCCGCCGCTGGCGAAGCGAACCTTCGCTCGCTCCACGGACTCGGTTGTGCCTTGTTCGGTCATCTGGTTGTCCTCCTCTGGTGGTTGGCAGCGGATCGGTGCGGCTGCTAGCTGGCGATGCCGATGACGTGGCCGATCGTGTCGGGCTGGCCGAGCGCGCGGAGCATGAGGTGGGCGACGTCGGCGCGCGGAACCGACCAGCCGCCGCGGATGTTCTGCCCGAACGCGGTGCGGTAGCGGCCGGTCAGCGGCTTGCCGGTCAGCCGTGGCGGCCGGATGACGGTCCAGTCCAGGCCGCTGCCGCGCAGGGTGTCCTCCATCACCGCGAGATCGGCGTAGCCCCTGCCGAACACGGTCTTGGCGACGTGGCTGAACAGGTGCCGCATGAAGAACCCGTCGCCCGGGTCGTGCCTGGGCGGATGCGGGTTGCCGGGCGAGGCCACGGTGCCGACCGGGGCGGCGCTGACGGCGACGAGGCGCCGGACGCCTGTTGCCTTCATCGCCGCGATGATGGCGCGTGTGCCCTGAGAGACGATCCCGACGTCGGATTTCGACCGCGGCCCCAGGCCGGAAAGCACCGCACCGGCTTCAGCGACCGCGGATTCCAGCGCGGCCGGGTCCGCCGCGGCGAGGTCGGCGGTGACGGCGCGCACGTCCTGGGTCAGCTTGCCCGGGTTCCGCACCACTACTGTGACGTCGTGGCCGGCGGCGATGGCCTGCTCGAGGAGTTGCCGGCCGATACCGCCGGTCGCCGCGAAGATCGTGAGCTTCATATGTTGTTCCTGCCTGTGTAGGTTTTGTCACCAGGCACGTTACGGACGCTGCCCGGGCTGGGCGTCACCCGAAGGTGGGCCGTGCGGGTGGAATCTTGCGCAGCGGCAGCAGGCACGAAAGTGCCGTCAGCCAGCCCGTAGGTAGTGACGGGCCTATTCCGCGAGGACCAGGGCTTCCAAGCGGTCTGGGATCAGGCCGGGGCACTGGAAGAGGCACTCGCCCGCCGGGTGTGAATCGCGTTGAGCGGATGGCACCGACCGCGCCATCGGGGGCCGGTATGTGGCGCCCGATGGCGCTGTCGGTGCCGCGTTCATGCGGGCTTCTTGGCCACGCAGCTCAGCCGGCGCTGGCCGGAATGCGGTCCGGCTCGGGCGCTGCGGCGTGGTCCTCGAAGCGCACGCCGGGCAGTATCCGGGCGAGGGGGCGGGGCAGCCACCAGTTGGCGTTGCCGAGCAGTTCCATGACGGCCGGGACCAGGACGAGCCGCACCATGGTGGCGTCGATGAGCACCGCGGCGGCCAGGCCGAGGCCGATCTGCTTGACCGCCACGTCGGCTCCGAGCACGACCGACAGGAACACCACGACCATGATGGCGGCGGCGGCGGAGATCACCCGAGCGGTGCGGGCGAGCCCGCGGGCGACGGCGGCGGAGCTGTCACCTGTGCGGTCGTACTCCTCACGGATCCGCGACAGCAGGAACACCTCGTAGTCCATGGACAGTCCGAACAGGATGACGAACAGGAACATCGGGACCCACGTGGCTACCGGCATCTTCTCCGGGAAGCCGAACACCTTGCCCAGCCATCCCCATTGGGTGACGGCGGTGAGCACGCCGTAGGCGGCGGAGATGGACAGCAGGTTCATGACGGCCGCCTTGATGGCGACGGTGACCGACCGGAACACCACCATCAGCAGCAGCACCGACAGTCCCACGACGATCCCGATCAGCCACGGCAGCCGCTGGTTGACCAGGTCGGCCAAGTCCACGGCGCCCGCGTTGGGCCCGCCGACATAGGCGCGGATCCCGGTGCCCGCGGTCGCCCGCGGCAGCACCGTGCCGCGCAGCCGGTGCACCATGTCGTTGGTGGCGGTGTCCTGCTGGCTGGTCATGGGGTAGGCGATCATCATGGCCGCCGCGCGGTCCGCGCTGACGACCGGCGGCGTCACCCGCGCGACGCCGCGGGTCGCGCGCACCGCGGCCTCGACCCCGCGCATGTCCGCGGCACCGGACCCGCCCGGCGGGAGCTTGGCCGCGATGATCAGCGGCGCGTTGAACCCGGGGCCGAAGCCCTCAGCCGTCGTCTGGTAGCTCTGGTAGCCCATCGTGCTGCGCGGCTGCGTGCTCTCGTCGGGCAGGTTGAGCTGCATGGCCAGCACCGGCGCGGCGAGGGCGAGGATCACGGCGGCGGACGCGGCGGCGGCAAACACCGGCCGCCGCTGCACCGCACCGGCCCACCGCTCCGCAAGAGGGACCCGGCGGGCGGAGGCCGATGGCTCGGCGCCGGCACGTGTGGATACCGAACGGCTGCGCTCGGCCCCGCCACCCCTGATTGCGCGGGCGAGCCTGGACCGCCTGGCGAGCCGGGTGCCGGTGAACCCGAGCAGGGCGGGCAGCAGGGTCAGCGACCCGGCCAGCACGCACCCGACCGTGACCGCGGCCGCGACCGCCACGCCGTTCATCAGTGGCTGCCGCAGGACCAGCAGGCCGAGCACGGCGATGATCACCGTGGTGCCGGCGAACAGCACCGCCCGGCCGGCCGTGGAGAACGCGGTCACCACGGCGCCTTCCGGCGCCGCACCGGACCGGAGCGCCTCGCGGAAGCGGGTGACGATGAACAGCGCGTAGTCCACGCCTACCCCGAGCCCGATCAATGACGCCACCACCGGCGCGAACGACGGCGCCGGAACCAGGTGGCCGAGCAGCGCGATCAGGGACAGCCCGCTGCCGATGGCGAACAGGGCGGTCAGGATCGGCAGCCCCATCGCCAGCACGGAGCCGAAGCTGATCAGCAGCACGATCGCGGCGGCGAGGACCCCGATGCCCTCCGACGAGCCGCCTTCGGGGGTTTGTGCCTGGTCGACCACGTCGCCGCCGAGGTAGAACGACACGCCGTTGCCGGACGCGGCGCGGGCGTCGTTCATCAGCGCCTTCGCCTCGCTGGTGGGGATCTTGCTCGCCTTCACGTCAAACTGGACGGTCGCGAACGCGATATGCCGGCCGGCCGAGATCCGGCCGGGCAGCTGATACGGGGAGCCGACCGCGGTCACGTGCCGCGCACGGCCGAACGGGACCAGCGCGCTGGTCACGCGGTCGCGCACCGCCGGGCTGGTGACCGGCTGCGTGGAGCGGATCGCCAGTGTGAGGGTGTCACCCGACTGGCGCGGGAAGTGCTGGTTGATCAGCCTGGTGCCCGCGTCGGTGGAGGTGAGGTTGTTGTCGGCCGGCGCGCCGAACTGCATCCACAAGACGATCAAACAGCCGAGGACGGCCATCCATCCGGCCAGCGTCAGCCACCGGTGCCGGTGGCAGGCGCGCGCGATCCGGCCGGGCAGCCCCGGCGTGGTGGGCCCGGCGGGTTGGCGCCAGCTGTTGCCCGCTGGCGTGTCGCCGGAGCCGGAGCCGGAGCCGGAGCCGGGGCCGGGGCCGGGGCCGTGGTCCGGGCCGGACCGTGGATCTGTCAGTGCCATCGCAGTCTCCTGATTTCGGGTCCCCGCGGGATGCGGGGAACGGGTCTGGCCGGGGCCTCCGGTTTCCGGATGCGGATTGGGTCTCATTGCCGCGCCCTGTTTCTGGCTTCACCGGGGTCCAGCCAGCGCACCGAGATCAGGAACAGCCCGAGGTCGCGGACCTTGGCCAGCACCCCGTGCAGTGCGGGCTGATCGGCGAGCAGGCCAGAGATGACCGTCTGCATCCCGTCGCTGGTGACTTGCAGGCCGCCGAACCAGTCCGCCCACCGGCCGTCGAGCACGCCGTCGACGCGGATCTCGTAATGGGCTGGCCCCAGGCCGTTCACGACCGCTCGCTTTCTTGCCGGGCAGCCAGCGCGCGGCCAGGTCCGTGCCGCAGCTGCGGAAGGGACGGGGCAGGCCAGGCAGGGTGGCGGGCATCACACCGCCCGCAAGGACCTGGCTTTTCGCTGCCGGGAACGGCCCGCGTGCGGTCACGCATCGATGACCTCGGCGAATTCCACAGTGATGCTTTTGGTGACGGAGAACGCGGCCGCGGCCTCGGGAATGGCCGGCGCACTGGCGACGGCCGCCTGCGCGCTGGCGAGTGAGTCCCAGCGCCATACATCGAGCCACGTCTGGTCGTCGACCTTCGCGAGCTGAACCTCGATGAGCCCGGGAAAGGCGTCTTTGGCCGCGGCGATCAAGGCGGCGTGCCTGGTGAGCATTTCGCCGGTGTCAGCGGGGTCGATCGTGAACTGGTCGAGCCGGAGCACAGCCATTGCTCATTCCTCCTGCGGATGGGCGTTTTCAGTCACCCGGCACGCTACGAACGGTGCCCAGGCCGGGGCGTCACCCGAAGGTGGACATGCCGGGTGGAAAGTTCCGCAAAAGGCATCAGGCACGAAGGTGGCGCCCCGAGCCGCATATGCGGCCCGCAGTGGGGGCGAGGAGCCTAGGAGCAGCATCCAGAAGCTGAGGGCTGAGATCAGCGGGCCGGCCCGCCACTGCACGGCGACCGGCCAGCCCGCCACTACAATGAGCCCACCCAGCAACGAAGCTGACCATCGCTGGACGCACTGAGGGGAAGGGTCACCGACGGCTGAGCCGACCGCGGCTACCCGTTTCGAGGTTGCCGTGCCCGAGCAGGACGCGCTGCTGGCTACCAAGCTGCACGTGCCACGCCCGCAGCCGGGTTTCGTGCCCCGCCCGCGGCTGGTGGAGGCGCTCGGCGAGGGGCTGGCGCGGGGGCTGGTTGTGGTCTGCGCCCCGGCCGGGTTCGGCAAGACGGCCCTGCTGGCCGATTGGGCCGGGAGCGGCCGGCAGCTGGTGGCGTGGCTGTCGCTGGACACCGCCGACAACGACCCGGCGCGGTTCTGGCGGCATGTGGTTGCCGCGCTGGACCGGGCGTGCCCGGGGATCGGCGAGCGGGCTGGCCCGCTGCTGGGCCCGCCGCCGCCGTCCTCGTTCGACGGGCTGGTGACGGCGCTGATCAACGAGCTCGACGCCCGGCCTGGCGAAGGCGAGGTGCTGCTGGTCCTCGACGACTACCACCTGATCGACGCCCAGCCGGTACACGCCGCGCTGACGTTCCTGCTGGAGCATCTGCCAGCCGGCCTGCGGCTGGTGCTGACCAGCCGGTCCGACCCGCCGCTGCCGCTGGCGCGGCTGCGGGCCCGCGGGCAGCTGGCGGAGCTGCGCGCCGGCGAGCTGCGGTTCACATCGGACGAGGCGGCCGCGCTGCTGCGCGAAGCGGCCGGGTCCGGCCTGCCCGGTGCCGCGGTGGCGGCGCTGGCCGCCCGCACCGAGGGCTGGGCAGCCGGGCTGCAGCTGGCCGCCCTGTCGTTGCGCGGGCAGGCGGATCCCGCCAGGTTCGTGGCAGCCTTTAGCGGCAGCCACCGTTACATCCTGGACTACCTGACCGGGGAGGTACTCGAGCAGCAGCCGGAGCCGGTACGCGGGTTCCTGCTGGAAACCTCGGTGCTGGAGCGGCTGTCCGGCGGGCTGTGCGATGCGGTCACCGGCCGCACCGATGGCCAGGTGATGCTGGAGCAGGTGGAGCGGGCCGGCTTGTTCCTGGTGCCGCTGGATGAGGTGCGCGGCTGGTGGCGCTATCACCATCTGTTCGCCGACCTGCTCCGCGCCCGCCTGCACCAGCAACAGCCCGAGCGGGTCACGGAACTTCACCGGGCCGCGGCCGCCTGGTCAGAGGCACATGGTCTCGCCGATGATGCCGTACGCCACGCCCTGGGCGCCGGGGACCCGGTCTGGGCGGCGCGGCTGATCGAGCAGCACTTCGACGGGATCTTTCTGCAGGGCGAGAGCGCGACGGTGCAGCGGTGGCTTTCCGGGCTGCCCGCCGAGCTGGTCCGGGCCCGCCCACGGCTGTGCCTGGCGCAGGCGTGGATGGCGCTGGTCGAGGGCGACGTGGACGCGGCCGCGCCGCGGCTGGATGCCGCCGAGCACGCGCCCGCGGGCGCTGCCGATGAGCCCTTCGGACCGTCGGCCGGCCGGGCGGCCAGCGTGCTGGCGAACGTCCCCGCGGCGATCGCGCTCGATCACGCCTTCCTCGCTTACCTGCGCGGCGACGCCGAGGGTACGGCCGGGTTCGCGTCGCAGGCCCTGGCCCAACTTGGCGAGGGCGAGTGGATGCTGGGCTTGTGGATTCGGTCGATGCGGGCCTTGGCGGAGTGGCTGCGCGGCCGGCTCGCCGACGCCGAGCGCGGCTTCGCCGCCATCGTCGCCGGATGGCAGGCGGCCGGTGAGCGTCCCTTGGCCGCGTCGGCCTGCCATTTCCTCGGCCAGGTCCAGCGCGCCCAGGGCCGCCTGGACGCGGCGCTCGGCACCTATCAGCAGGCGCTGGAGATCACCGCGCTGCCAGGCCAGGCGGCGGTGCCCGCAGCTGGCATCGGATATATGGGCATGGCCGAGGTGGCCTACCAGCGCGGCGAGCTTGATGCTGCGTTGGGCCACGTGACCGAGGGCATCGCACGCTGCCGGCGGGTGAACTGGACCCAGCCGCTGGCCACCGGCCTGGTCACGCTTGCCTGGATCCGGCAGGCCAAGGGTGATCCGGCCGGAGCCCTGGAAGCGATGGGCGAGGCCGAGCGGGCCGCGCCGGGCCCGGCTGTGGCCAACCTGTTCAACCCCGTCCCGGTGCAGCGGGCGCGGCTGCTGCTGGCTCAGGGCGACGTTGCCGCGGCCGCCCGCTGGACACAGCAGCGCGGCCTCGCCGCGGATGACGAGCCGGCGTACCAGAAGGAGCAAGAACATCTCGTGCTGGCGCGGGTGCTGCTCGCGCAAGACCGCCCCGGGGCGGCGCTCGCGCTGCTGGACCGGTTGCACGCTCCGGCGGCCGCCCTGGGCCGCATCGGCAGCGTCATCGAGATCCAGGTGCTGCAGGCGCTGGTGCTGGCGGCCGACGGCGACCAGGCCGCCGCGGTGGACCGCCTGGCCGGGGCGCTTACCCTGGCCTGCCCCCAAGGCTACGTGCGGGTCTTCGCCGACGAGGGCGCCCGGATGGGCGTCCTGCTCGGCCGGCTGGTCGCGGCCCAGCGGGCAGAGCTAGCCGCTGCCCGCGGCGTCCCCCTCAGCTGCCTGGCCCGGGTTCTGCGGGCGTTCGGTCAAAAGGACGCCGCGCCGGGCTCCGGGCGCGGCGCCGCAGCGGTGCCGGGCCTGGTCGAGCAGTTGACGGCCCGCGAGCTGGAGATCCTGGTGCTGCTCGCCGCGGGCACGCCGAACCAGCGCATCGCCGAACAGCTTGTGGTCACCCTCGACACCGTCAAGAAACACATCACCCACCTCCTCGGCAAGCTCGGCGCAGCCAACCGCACCGAGGCCGTCGCCCGCGCGCGGCAGCTGGGCCTGATCCCCTAGCGCCCGCCCCGGGCCGATCCCGGCGGTACCTTCATGCCAGGCTGGGCCCGGAAGATTCCACCCGACTGGGCACCTTCGGGTGACGCCCCATGGCGGCGCTGGCTCGTCCCTAGCTACCCCGCTGTAGCAGGTCGGTGCCCGCGTCAGCCAGCTTTCCTAGATGCGCGGGGCTGCCTGCCGCGGGCATGAACCCAGGGCCAGTCCACCTGACGGCACCCGCCGCCGCTAGGTCCAGAACACCGTGATCCAGCCTCCGTGCCGGCATGCCGCCTACCACCGGCCGGGCCGATGATTACGATCAGCTGAGCGAGCTGCAAGGCATGGCACTGCCATCGTCTCGGCGTGCTCGGACTGGGCTCCCGTGTGGCATGGCAGCTTCCTGGCCGGTGTCTGTCGATCCGGCGCCACCTTCGTGCCCGGCCCCTCTTCGGAAGATTCCACCCGGCATGTCCACCTTCGGGTGACGCCGCCAGCACCCCCGGCTCGTAGCGTCCTCGCAGAACCAGTCCCCAACGAAAGGACGAGCCATCATGGCTACCAGCGAGAACAAGCTCGCACGGCGACGATTCAGCGACCGGTACGTCATCGCCGCGGATCAGGTGTTCGACGGCACGCGAGTCCTCGAGGACCATGCAGTCACGGTCTGGGGTGATCGGATCGCGGCCGTGGCACCGGCCGACCGGCTCCCCGGCCCAGGCCAGTTCATCCGCTTTGCCGGCACGCTGCTTCCCGGCTTCATCGACCTGCATGGCCATCCGCTGCTTGGGCAGGTCCCCCGGGAAACGATCCTGCGGCACGGCATCACCACGATCCGGGACACCGGCGGCCCGCTGGTGGCACCCTCCGGCGGCGACGGGCGGCTGCGGCTGCTCGCGGCCGGGCCGATCCTCACCGCACCCGGCGGCTATCCGATCCCGATCTTCGGCCCCGGCGCCGGACTGGAGGTGCCCGATGCCCAGACCGCCCGCGCGGCCGTCGGCCGGCTCGTCGGCGGCGGTGCCGCGCTGATCAAGATCGCCCTGGAGCCGGGCGGGTCGCGGGGCGCGCCATGGAGCGGGCACCAGCCCGGCTCCCCGCCGCCGTGGCCGATCCCCTCGCTTGAGGTGGTCCGGGCGATTGTCGAGGAGGCCCACGCGCACGGCCGCATCGTCGCCGCGCATCTCAGCGGGCCCGAGGGCACCCGGCTGGCGCTGGACGCCGGCGTCGACGAGTGGGCCCACGTCCCCTGCGATCCGATCTCGCCTGAGCTGGCCGCGCGCGCAGCGGCCGTGGGCGTGCAGGTGGTGAGCACGCTGGACACGCAGTCGCACTGCACGGGTGTCGCCGGCAACGCCAGCCAGCTCATCGAGGCAGGGATCCGGCTGCTGTACGGCACCGATCTGGCCCACCCCGATGTCCCCTGGGGAATCGACGCCCAGGAGCTGCAGCTCATGCTCCACGCCGCCCATGGCGCTCTCACGCCGCAAGAGGTGCTGTCGGCCGCTACTGCGCGAGCGGGAGAG
>WNFY01032967.1_pt1 | contig 13178 bp, 19 predicted proteins | sample 5400091 | NCBI WGS metagenome assembly WNFY01 (sample SAMN13153364, study PRJNA577476) | soil metagenome | isolation source: 60 cm soil or saprolite under grassland replicate 1 | place: USA:California | collected 2016-06-15 | reverse complement strand
GATTGGGGCGAGATTAGGGCCAGCTCGGCGGGACGTCTCCGCGAGGAGGAATGAAATGCACCCGGAAGAGCTAATGAAGCCTGACCTGTTTAGCGAAATCGTGCTGCTGGGAAGCGGCGGTCTGATATTCGTTTCACTGTTGCTGATCGTAGCGGCTGCGCTTACCCGAGCTTGAACGTACAGCCATGTTTATCTGGAAAACTCATGACGCCAACCCTCAAAGTCGGAACGATTCTAATCGAAGAGGGGCCTCGGATAACCCAACTCCTTGGGCTGGAGAGTGAGCCCTGGTCGGGGAATTGGAGCGTGGTCAAAGCCCTCGATGGTTTCGCCCTTGATCGCAAGATCCGTACTGCGGGCTGGAACTTCTTTTTCATGGCGGCAGAAGTCAAGGTGATGTTCTTTGGCGCTCTCGGAACAAAAAAGATACACAACGCGTTAAAACGAATTCTGGCGAAGGTGAGGCATCAAAGCTTCAACGGCCTCGAAGTAACTGGAATCGTTGCCAAGCGCTTTCTGGGTGTGCCCTATGCCACCGTTTCCGCACACTCACGCCATATCCAACAGAGCTGCTGCTTGGATAGCGCCGAGGCACGGCAGACGTCCCAGCGTGACGCAGAGTGGGCCAGAGGTTGAACGCGTCTCCGGTCCGGGGGTGACTTATGAAACCTTATGAGAACCAGAGTCTCGAGCGAATCCTTGAGTCAGCAATTGTTGTGTCTTGGGCAGACTTGATGCGTGGCGCCCAAACTGGCTTGATTCACATTGAATACGGCTTCGCGGCGGGCGGCACTTTGGATTATCTCCAGGTCTGGTCGTCCGTAACCCGAGGCCATTGGCTTCTGGCTTGCGGGTACTGGATGTCAGCTTCGAGATTTCACGGCACCGGCGTCCACTTCGACAATAAATACCAATCGGAAGGTCTGGCGCACATTCTGGAATTTGTGATGCAACACCAAACCGCATTTGTGCTTCCCCCAGACCGTGGCAGGCAGGGGTTGCTCCAGATTCCAACGCCCACCGAAGAAGAGAGCACGGCCGCGGCGGCGTCGGTGAGCGAAGCCTTCGACCGTTTCGGCTCAGTGCTCACCCACCCTGCGCTGGCCTGAATTCTGGTCGTTCATTGATCTACTTCTCCTTGAGGTTTTGGCTCGCGCAGGAAAACCGAGAATTGCTGATATGAAATTGCGCATCCAATAGCCAGATGAAAGAGACTGAGAAGTCGATCTTCGGAGAGCAATACAGAGTTGTCGCCGTCGAGAGGGACCGCCTACTCGTCCGAGGAATTCTCAGCGGTGCGGTGCTGACGATCATCAGCACCGAGCTTGCGAGTCCTCTTACACCAGAAGACTATCCGCTTGGAAAATTAATTGCTCTGACCGACCCGTCAACTGCGCCTCTGAATTAGGATTGTCAATTCCTGACGACTTGCAAGCGATTCGGAGGATTTCGCTCTGGCCCCGAAGGGTGCTTGAATTGTTTTTCGAACCGAGCAATTTTGAACATCGCGCCATCCTCCGCAAGGTGTACCATCTGTGTAGATAGGGTAAGGGTCATGGCTGGAAGTTGTGGCGGACAAAACTAGGCATCAGATGATCGCCGCCACTCCCCCCTCGGCCCATACCCCGGGAGCCCATATCATGTTCAACCACTCGGCCACCCAGGCAAACAAATCTCTCGAACCGCCGCTGCCCTATCCAGGAGCAACCCCTGACGCGGAGCGTGCCCAGAAGCCACCGCTGCCTGAGCCTCCGTATGAGCCTTACGCCAAGAAGCCAGCGCTGCCTGGGCCTCCGTATAAGCCTTACGCCCAGAAGCCAGCGCTGCCTGAGCTTCCGTATGAGCCTTATGCCAAGAAGCCACCGCTGCCTGGGCCTGCGTATGAGCCTTACAAGGGCATGTAGTCGCTCGGCGACGGTCAGTCGAGGAGAGTGCGCGAATTTGGACAGGCAGGACGTGAAGATCCCTCAGCTTGTCTTGAAAAATGAGCAATTCTGAACAGCAACACCATTGGGGGCACAGTATTGTGCATACTGCTTTATTGTGCATGCTGCTTTAAGGCGGCAGTCCCCTGAGAAGGCGGACAGCCCTTTTTGGGGCAGGCATGGGTTAGTGTCGGCCATGTGGCGACGTTCGGACCCTCACGCCCGTCCCAGTTTTTCCTATTTACTGCGCCGTCGGCCAACACAAAGCTCCCGATACCTGCGGTAGCTTGACAACGGTAGCGCACAAGCCTAGTATCGCAATTGAGCAAGCATCTCTTCTTACTCTTTCAGGTCCTCTGAACTAAGTCAGCCCATCTGAAGTCTTTTCCCCTTAGCGTACCCCCTCTGAAGGAGGAACTTTTATGACCGTATTGACCCGATGGGATCCTTTCCGTGAGTTTTCCACCATGCAAGACCGCATGAACCGCATGAACCGTCTTTTCCGTGAGTCCTATAGCCCCGAAGGCCCGGAGGAGGCGTTGACAACCACCAGCTTCGCACCGCCAGTGGACATCTACGAAGACGAGCACAACATCACTCTGAAAATTGAAGTTCCGGGCATTGACGAAAAAGACATTGATGTCCGCATCGAGAACAACACGCTTACCGTCCATGGCGAGCGCAAGATCGAGAAGGAAGAGAAAGAGGAGAACTTCCGTCGCGTCGAGCGGCAGTACGGAAGCTTCACCCGCTCATTCACGCTGCCCAGTTCCGTGGACTCGGGGCAAGTGAGCGCCCACTATGACAATGGCGTGCTGAAAATCAAGCTGGCCAAAAAGGCCGAAGCCAAGCCGAAGCAGATCAAGGTTAATGTTGGCAGCGAGAAGACCCTCGAAGCCAAGACTCACGGCAAGGCCGCCTAACGCCCGGTGCGAGCGCGAGAAATGGGAGGCGGCTTGCGTCGCCTTCCCTTTCCGGAAAGGATTCTCCTCATGTTTGCTCGAATTGTCGATTTGGTCAGTAGCCGGGGCAAAACAAGAATACTCAACGAAACTATCCAGAATAAGGTGCTGCCCACTTTGCGTGTGCAGCCTGGGTTCGTCGATGAGATCGTACTGGAGTCCGATGTTGAGCCAGATCGTTTTTTGACTTTGACCTTCTGGAAAACTCGGGAACAAGCGGAACTCTATAACCAGAAAACATACCCGGCGGTCAAAGAGGTACTGCTTGCCTCGCTTGAAACTGATCCTGTCGTGAGAACTTTCAACGTGGCGAGATCCACGACTCGCAACATCGCCATGGGCAGGGCAGCGTAGGGCGCTAGGAAGGTCGGTAAGGCGAGCCCGTGACAAGCGACCACGCTTCACAGCTTAAGGCTAGGAAGTTAGCGTGACTGGGCGGCGGAAGCTGCCCGAGTTACTCCCCACCGGAACCCGACACGTTACCTGTCCTCGCATTTGTCGTTCGGAACCTTAAAAGGAGGTTCCTTCCATGAAAATCTTTTTACCGGCCTTTCTCGCTCTGTGCTTTGCCGTGGGCATGGTCGCTGTTGCGCAGGACCTTCCTAATCAGGTGCCACAGAAGCGTCAACAAGCAGGGATCCGGCTCACATCCCTTATGGGCACTGTTAGGGCAGACGGCGAGAAGTTAACGTTTGTGACCGACCAAAGAGCCTGGAATGTGGACAATCCGGAGACCCTTAAGGGGCACGAAGGGCATTACCTACGAGTGAACGCTCACGCCTACCCGGACAAGGATTCGATTTACATCACAGAAGTGAAGATGCCAACTGCGAGTGAGACCAGGAAAAATGACGAGCGGTGAGCGCAGTTCATGACTCACCGGACTGCACGGCCCCACACGAAACAGAGAATTGGTAAAGGCCGTAGTAAAATGAAGGCAGGAAACCAACCGTAAGCTGGCACTGCTTATGGGAAGATTTACCGCTGAAGACGCTATCAAATCCATCCAAAATTCCCGGTGCAGCCCGGAGTTAGTATCCGTACACTCTAGTGCATAGTATTTTCGGTGTCTCACAGCGTCGAAGGCAGCTGAGTTTTTTTATGGCGTGCCAATGCGGATGAAACAGCATGAAATTGTCAAATGTCTTTTCCGATTTCAAGAAGACTAATACGCAGTGTGAGCTTTGCCGAACACTGGAATTTATAATTGGTAAAACTACTTACCGCGTAGACGTTCTGTACTGCTACTCAAACCCGAAATCTCCGTGGAGTGCCCAGGCGTATTCCGAAAGGCGCGACGCGTGGAAATGCGTCCCCAACTTTCCTTGGGTTCATGAAAAGAATGAAGAAGCCGCCGAGCCGCCTTAAGTTTTCTTGAAGACCTTCATTGATACTGCTGCCGTCTGTAAAGTCGAACGATTCCGCACTGATTTCTTGGGGGACGATCCATAGCGCATCTCTTCAGAACCAGAGCGGCGAATTGGCGGATCGACGGGTGCAACGCTGGACGGAGCAAAATTGGGACGCCTTGGGAGGCTCTTAAGCTGCCCGTGTCATCGACAATGACATCCTTTTTTCAGGCGGTCACCACGCGCAGTTAAATAGAGAAAGTGTCTAATTTTGACCAGACGGACCCCCGTGACCTTGCCGTAGGATTTCATGTTGACGCGCTACACGTGAGGGTCTCTGCAGTGGGGTGGGTGGCGCTGACCAAAATCATGGTTGACACCGTACAACCACAGCGCTTGCCCAGTTTCAGAAACCGCTCGGCATTGTCGCACCCAAGAAGATCAACCTGCTGATATGGAACAACGCAAACCCAACCCCAAAGGGCACGACACCAGACGAGCGTCTTCAATGGTGAGAGGGGCTGGATGTCGCGGAAAATATCCGCACCTCCGGTGCAGGGAGAAAAATGTTCCTTGACATCTCCTTTTATAGAACAGGCGTTTACGCCACTTATCAAATCGAATGAACGCCGCGCACGATTTTTTTCGCCAACAATCAGGCAATCGCGATCCTGAAGTTTCTTGATTTCGTCGGTAACTTGGGTTGGGCTTGCTCAGCGACTGTAACATCGTTTGTCTTTCAGTGACCCTTCTCGTTCTCTAGATAGGCGGTCAGTCCTCTTTCCAGGTCCGCGTAATCAGAGCGAGTGACGGCCCGCAGCGCGCCTTCGGGCGCTTCTCCTGAACCCACCCGGCGCAATATCCGCAGAACATCATCCATACCGTAACGGCTGCGCAGGTACTCCAGAGCGGACAAAGATTCTGCGTAGGCCACGCTCGCTTGAATTTCAGAAAGACCGTTGAAGGGACGTTCGAGTGCCGCAAATGGGATCTGTTTGTGTTGTTCGAATAGCCCCGCTACGACACCGGCGTAGGGCGAGGAACTGCGTGCCTCCATCAACTGTGCCAGTCCTTCGTTGAGCCAACTGGGGCAGCGATCTCCAACCATGAAGCGGACGAACGAATGAGTCAGCTCATGTTTCAGAACGCGCTGCAATTCCGGTGTCATGCTGGTAACGCCCTGAATCGGGATGCGCAGCTTGCCGTCGTTCAGGCCGCCGGCCCAGGAGGGCGCTTCGGTAATATTGAAAAATTGCTTTTGAGTGTAGAGCGTGACCACCATGTTTTCCCTTGGCGCATAGTCGAGGTCGCGTGCCAGCTGCTGGTATTGCTCTTCCAGGGTCCCGAGCAGCTCGCGTTGGAGAGCGAGGGATGTCTCGCCTCCTTCGTAACGCAAGCTGAAGTGGCGGCTCTCCTGCTGGTTTGATCGCTCCTCGACCTCGAGTTCGCGTTGGGCGCGTTCCAGGAGTCGCTGGGTTTCTGGATTCGGCTCCAATTCCAGCGCGCGCTTCCAGGCGCGGACGGCGTCGCGGGTGCGGTCGGCGTTATATTGCGCCGCTGCCAGCCAGCGAAAAGCTTGTGCCGAATTCGGCTCAAGCTGGGTGAGATGTTCAGCTTGGAAAGCAGCTTCCGCGTAGCGCTTCGCCTCCTCAAGCGATGTGGCATACCAGGCGAGCAATGATGCTTCGTTGGGCGCGAGGCTGAGCGCGTGTTCGAAGTAGGGACAGGCGCTCTCGGGATTCCCACGCTCCATTTCGAACACGCCAGCGACAAAATAAGCATTTGAGGTCTCATCCGGATTTGCCTGGTTTTCGAGTGCGGAAAGCGCGCTTTCATCCACGTGGTCGCGATTCACGATTTGTGCGCGGAGATGAGACCAATAAGAATCGTCGTCCGGTAGTGAGGGAGCGGGAACCGAGATCTTCGCGTGCTTGGAAGCAGTCGCAGCGGGCAGCGGAATACTGTTGGAGTGCTGCGACGCTGCATCCGCCGAAGAGGGAGGAACGAGGTTGACAGGAGCCTGGGAGCCGAGCGTAATCGAGGGCCCACCGCCTTTTACAATTTTCTCGATCTTAGTCTTGGGGATGGTGTACCTGGTGCTTCCCATCCAATACTCGATCTGGCCGTCCTTTTCGGATGCATTGTCGACTTCGATATAAGCGCCGTTCTTGAAGCGAATGGTATCGGCCATCAGCATGTTGGTGGCCAGTAAAAAGGATGAGCAGAAAGCGAAGAGTGTTTTGCGCAAATTGGCCATCTCTCAGAAAATACTTGTGTCGCAGAAGTTCGGTGGGAGACGCGTAATTGTAACTTAGAATCTGGGCCCTGTTTTTTATTTGTCGCGGGGGCGATGCCTGCATTGCGACCCGAGCAGTGTGCGGCATGAGCTGGCTACGGTCGTCCCAGGCACCGTCGTCCCTGTCCAGACGATCATCTTGAAAGGACAGCGAGAGTACGCAATGTTCCCCGATCTCATGACGAGATACCACTGGGTCCTGGAGCCCCACCAGTACAAGTCTAAGGAACTGCTGATCACTGACCTTAGCGAGCGGGTGATTGCTCTTGCGCAAGCGAAGGCGAAGGAACTAGCGCGGAAGTAGAAGTAAAACGACATTCCAGAGTGGCGATTTGATTTGATAGATGAATAGTAGCCTTCAACTTGGAATCGACGACAGCTCGGTGGGCTTGTGGATTGACGCAATTTCGTAGTGCGTCGACTTTGCATCGTAGCGGGACAAGTACTTGCGTCGCTGTTCAGGAATCATAGCCGTTTCATAATCCTTACCTGCAACGGCTCGGATTGCGTCAATTGAATCCCATAACATGATGGTGATGAACTCGACTTCAGCGCCAGCCTCTCTCCGCAGCAAGTAGCTGCCTCTGTAGCCTTTCACTTTGCTAATACCCGGCAGAAGTTCCGGCTTCAGCATGGACTCATACCCATTGGCGTGCTCAGGCTTCGTGTATCCGTGCCAGACTCTTGCGATCATGCGATCCTCTTTTGTAAAGACGCTCCGTATGGTGCTCGGCGATTCGAGTTCAGTAGTAAAGTTCAGGTGGGCCCTTGTATTCCTGGATTGTATTGCCGCCATCCACGATAATCACTTGCCCGGTCAGATACGAAGCCGCATCCGATGCAAGGAAAGCAATCGCTGCCGCGACCTCTTCCGGCCGCCCGGGCCTTCCAATGGGCGTATTTTTGCCCGCGGCAATCTCCTCATCGGTCGAGGATGCAGTTTCGATCCAGCCAGGCGCGACCGCGTTCACGGTAATGCCCTTGCGCGCCACCTCCAACGCCAGGCTCCGCGTTAGACCTACCATCGCGGCCTTGGCGGCACTGTAAGTGGTCTCGCGAGGATTACTCACCACCGGGCCTGTCACTGATGCGACATTCACGTGCTGGCGCCGTCCACCTGAATCATCCCAGCATTGTTCACGAGGATGTCAATGCGGCTGTAGTGCCTCAAGACTTCCTTCAGGAGGTGTTCAGTTTGTTCGCGGCTGGTTAGGTCGGCCACCTTCGCGAAGACCTCGGCACCTCTGTCTGCCAGTTCCTTGGCTCGATCTTCGATCCTGCTCGTCGTGGATGTGATCGCCACGCGTGCTCCTTGTTGGGCCAATAGCCGCGCGGTCGCGCAGCCGATCCCGGCGGGGCTGCCGGCTCCCGTCACCAGCGCGACTCTTCCAGACAGGGTCATCAGCGCAAAGCTCCCCTGGTGGCTTAACTAGCATTCATCAAAAGCGATTCAGCTCTGGAAATCCCGCATATTTTAAGCGGAGGTGTCGGTTGTGCAAAGTGGCGCGGGCGAGGACGCCCGCCCGACAGCCGGCCCTTCGACTCCGCTCAGGGCAGGCTCGCCGGCGCTACGTCCCGCGGGGTGCGATGATGGCGTGACTACGGCAACTTTGTTCACTCCACTGCAAGCGAGATAAATCTTCCCATCTTTGGTCGCGGCCATATTCCGTACGACACCGCCACCGGAAGGAATAGCGGTTTTCGCGAAGCCCTTCGTCTTCGGATCGAAGCGCACCAGAGTATTCGGGTTCACGCCCGACTCGCTGTACCAAACCATGCCATCCGGCGTTGTGGTGATGCCATAAGGCTCAGAACCTGATCCTCCCGGCGACGGCCACTCTTCGTGTTTTTGCGATTTCGGATCGAAGTGCCCGAGGTAGCCGCGCTCATAATCGGTGTAGTAAATCGTTCCGTCCGGAGCTAGTGCCAGCCGCCGTGGGCGCGCGCCCTCAGGGAGCGGATATTCGTGGATTGCCATCGACTGCGGGTCAATGCTGCCCAGCTTGTTGGTGCCGAATTCGCAAAAGAACGGAACTCCATCCTGCGTCACGACAATTCCGTAGGGCACAGCATGCTGCGTGGGCGTCGGCTTCACTTTGACATCACCCGTGCTCGGATCCAGCCGGCCGACCATGCTCGATTCCTGGAGCGTGAACCACAGGATTCCCTTCTGATCGAAAACGGGTGTATGCGGATCTTTCGCGTGTGGATCAGGCATGCGGTATTCGGTAATCTCACCGGATTTCGGATCGAGCTTACCGATGTAGCCCTTAAAGATGGCCGCGAACCAGATATTTCCCTGTTTGTCAGCGACCAGGCCATGCGGACCGGAATCGGGCGTCTTGAGCGGGTACTCGCGGAATTGTAACGAGCAGCGTGAGCGAAACCGTAAGGTTACGGAGACCCATAGTTTTCTCCTCGCTCGAAATTGATCGCGGAATGTAGCGCCGGCGTCCCGCCGGCTGTCGGGCGGGCGTCCTCGCACGCCCAGCAACTGAACCGAGCTGCTCATTGAGACGGCGGCTTTTGTTCCAGGGTTGCAGTCGCGGGTCTGGCGAACTTGTTCTCGTCAATTGGAACATTCTGCTGCGCCTGTTCGATGCGGATCGTGAATCGCTCGCCCGGACGCGCAATCGTCCACTGGAACGGAGTCTTCACGCCATCAACGTCGCGATAGTCACCATAATCGATCTGCGTGGGATAGCGGCCAAGCGGCGACTCAGCATAACGAACGATGCGGGCGGTAGAACGCCGAAAGCCCACTGCGGGAAGATACTGCGCCCGAATACCCGAAGTACTTTATATCAGTCGTTCGCCGCGAGGCATATAATTGTGCCCACACTGGGGGCCTGCCATGAAATCCCCGCATGTTGTTCTCTTGTTTCTCGCTCTCACCCTCACGATATCCAGTTTCGCCCAAGGCCGTCCTGGATCGGGAAGCGGAAAAACGCCAGCTCCAACCGTCAGGAGCATGCCTTCAACGTCGCAGCCACAACTAAACACACCTAATCTGGGTCGGTTTTTTCTCTCCGGCAAGGTAGTTCTGGAAGACGGAACCCCGCTGACCGAATCTGCGACCATTCAGACAATCTGCAGGGGGCAACGTCGAAACGAGGCGTATACGGACTCCCACGGCAACTTCAGTTTTGAATTTGGCGATCGGCGGCCCGGGAGCTCCGCCGTCGGCATTGGAGACGCGGAAACCTCCTTCGGTGATTCCACGCCCAATCGCTCAAATCAACGCGACTGGCACGATTGCGAGCTGCAAGCGGTGCTTCCCGGTTACTCTTCCCAGGTGCTTGAGCTTGCCAGTAAGGTTTCAATGTCAGAGACCACGGATCTGGGCAGGATTGCCTTGCACCGGCTCGGCGAGGTTCAGGGCTTTACGGTTAGCGCCACTAGCGCGCAAGCTCCAAATGGCGCCAGGAAGGCTTTTGAGAAAGGCCGGGATCAGCAGAAAAAACAGAAATGGGACGACGCGCAACGATCGTTTGAGAAGGCAGTGGAGATTTATCCGAAATACGCGGTCGCGTGGTTTGAATTGGGCCGGGTAAAGTTCCGGAAAACCGATGAAGCCGGGGCGCGGGAAGCCTTCAATCAGGCGCTTAACGCTGATTCAAAATTCGTCAGCCCCTATCAGTGGCTAGCGGAATTGGCCATGCGCCATGGTGAGTGGCAGGATGTGGTGAAGAGTACGGATCAGATCCTCGCGCTGAATCCCGTCAACTTTCCCGATGCCTGGTTTCAGAACTCTGTGGGTAACTACTCTCTGAAGAACTTCGAAGCCGCTGAGCGAAGTGCGCGTCGTGGGCTCAAGATTGATTCATCGCATCAGACTCCCAAGCTGGAGTACATTCTGGGCATGATCCTTATGCATAGAGCCAGCTACAAAGAAGCCGAAGACCATATGCAGCAGTTTTTGCATCTCGCCACTCAACCTGCGGAGGTAGAGGAGGCCCAGAAACAATTGGCGCAAATCGCGAAGCTCTCTGCCGCTGCTCCGGCACCGGCTCTCTCCAAATAACGTAGTGGTGCCTTTGTAATGTGGAGCTAGCGTCCAAATAAGGTAGTGTCGCCATCCCGCCCCTATCCGTCCACGATCGCGGCTTCCCAAAATGGCACCAAACCCGTCACTCTCACTAGTACATTTCCACAACCTTTTTTGTGCAAACAAATTCACACTCTGCTACGCTTTGCAACCAATAACGCTTCATCTCTCATGATTGTTCCGGCCTTGCAGTTTGAGGTTTGGAATGGCAACTGCACTGGTTATGGTGCTCCTCCCCACACCTGCCAGAGCACTATTCTGAGGTAGGAGAAGTGTGTGGGTTATCGCGTTGGGTATGTCAAAAGGGGTAGTGTCCGTCGTGTGCGCCGCCATCGGCGGAATCAGCGCATCGTAGCTATTTTCGCTGTCCCGCTGCTGATTGGACTGATCGTCAGCTTTGCCGCCTGGGTTCTATCGCGCCATAGCCATCAAATAACTCCGCATACCGCACAGCTAGTCGATCCAGAATGGGCCCGCGGCAACGCCAGCCAGAATCTGGCCATGCTAGCCGGTCGCGTAGATGTTCCCATGCCAGCCCGCACTGGCCGCGTGGTTTATCCCTATTCTGTCGTGCCAGGCGGAGTTCGAACGCCAGAAGAACTACGGGCCATCACCGAGCATGATCGCTTGGTCGCAAAGCATTATTCGGGCTTCGACTTCCGCAAAGCAAAAGTTATCGAACTGAAGCGGCCTGCCCTGATGTATCTGTCGTACCGCATGCGTGACAAGATTTTCTGGACGAAGAAGCAGATTGCGCTGCGGCAGGGCGAGAAACTGATTACAGACGGGAGAATCACCGCCCGTACTCGCTGCGCCAATCGCGTGGAAGTGCTGCCGCAAGCTGCTATTGCTCCGGACGAGCCGTTGGCCGAATCGGCGCTGAACGAGAGAACCGGTCCCACCGGCTTCGGAGGCGAAGGGCCTCCGCAATCTCCAATGAGCCAGCTATTCGGACCTGGTGGAGGTGGCGGCTTCCCGCCGGGCGTGTTCCCTCCGCCGATTCCCGGACCCGGCACGTGCACGCCGACGAAGCCGAAACACGGACATCCGGAGACTGCCGAGGGCTCTTCCAAGAAGAAAAAGAATCCCTGCGCACCGGGCGCTCCGCCGCCGGCAACTGTCCCCGAGCCGGGCACAATTCTGCTGGTTGCTTCAGGCTTAGGCGGGATCTATTTTCGCCACCGCAGAAACGCTCGGAAGTAGCTGCGTCGCGTCTGCCCCTGAATTCCGCGAAGACAATTGAAGCGATTTAACCGCACAGCCTGAAGATCTGCGCGCAACGGATGAATGGCGAAGTGCGCCAAAGCTTTCCTCAGAAATAAAAACCGCGTGTTCCTTAAGGGCGACGTGCTGACGACGCTTGCGCGGCATCGCACAAAGCTTCAGCCAAGGCATGCGCAGGCGATTCCTTCATGAAGGATGCCTCGAGCCTGGGAAGCCGAGCGGGCTATCCCGAGGGATGCCCAAACCCAGTTCGGAACACGCGGACGGCAAAATACTGCTCCTGTGCCCAGAACCTGTCAATGCCCATTTTTGGTGCAAGTTGTGGAGGCCCAAGAGATAAATGGAACCTGCCTTTCCACACAGGAAAATGTAAGCCGACGCCCGGCGGAGTTGCCTTGACATTCGCGATCTCTCGGCTACGATTAAGAAGGCGGCATTGAGCGCGAAGACTGAGTATGAACATTGAGATCCACGATGCGGCTTTAGAAGCCAGAATCCGAAAACAACTGCAAGTCACCGGCTCTCGAACTGTAGAGGAGGTGTTGCTTCGCTTACTTGAGACGCAGGAAGAGCAGGATCGCTGGCTTTCGGAGAATCGGGACACGATCAATGCGAAGATTAGACGTGGCATTGAACAACTCGACCGCGGCGAGGGAATCCCCGAAGACCGATTGGATTCTCACCTAGCGAAGCTAAAAGCCAAGCCTGAATGAGCGTGCGCTATGTGCTTGCACCGGAAGCGGCGCTTGATCTTGTCGAAGTCTGGCATTACATCAGAAAACAAACCAACACTGCGATTGCAGACCATGTTGAGTCCGTTATCCGTGACAGGATCGGGTTTCTCGCCCAGGCTCCCGGCGCTGGGCATATGCGCCAGGATTTGACCAACGAAGATGTTAAATTTTTCCCGGTTTACTCGAACCTGATCGTATATCGTCCCAAGACCAAACCTCTCCAGATCGCATGCATTCTGCACGGTCGCCGGGACGTGGAACAAGTCCTCAAAGGTCGGTTCTGAATTCTGCAATAAAGCAGGTTTAGGTTTACCTCAAAGTATCAATTCAACGATCTCGAAACTGGGGCTGAAGGCTAAGAGCTAAGGGCTAGCCTTCCCTCAAAACGCCTCAATCCCTGTCACGCTCTGCCCAATGATTAGCGTGTGAATGTCATGCGTCCCTTCGTAGGTCTTGACCGACTCCAGATTCGCCATGTGACGGAAAATCGGATACTCGTCGGCCACGCCGTTTGCGCCCAGTATGTCGCGTGAGAGGCGCGCGCATTCCAGAGCCATCCAGACGTTATTGCGCTTGGCCATCGAGATGTGCTGAAAACCGGCTCTGTCTTTATCTTTTAGCCGTCCAACTTGCAGTACCA
>WNFY01012404.1_pt1 | contig 13181 bp, 11 predicted proteins | sample 5400091 | NCBI WGS metagenome assembly WNFY01 (sample SAMN13153364, study PRJNA577476) | soil metagenome | isolation source: 60 cm soil or saprolite under grassland replicate 1 | place: USA:California | collected 2016-06-15 | reverse complement strand
CGCGCGGCAGCGACGCTGGCGATCTCCGCTCGCGCGTTCCCGGAACATCGGGCACCAACTTCAGAACCGGGGCGCCCCGCGACGTGTGATGCGTGGCTTGCACGGGTTGCTCGACGCGGCCCGTGGCGTCGCCGTCGGCCGGCCCATCGTGCGCGACCAGATGAAGATCGATCGTGAGCTCGAAGGGACCGACGACGATCACCGAGCTCGGTCGGATATCGATCGGTACGTCCGATGCCGCCCGGACGCCGTCGACGACGGTGCCGTTCGTCGAGCCGAGATCGACGTACTGAAGCAGGCCGGAGCTGAACAGAAACGCGCCATGATGGCGGGACACGGTGCTCGCGTGCAGGCGAAGGCCGTTCGTCGGATCACGCCCGACAAGCACCGGCGAGCGGTAGAAAGCGCCCACGATACGCTTGTCCTTCTCGCGATCGAGCACGCTGATGGTGAGGCGAAGCGCCGGCATGGTTGCCTGCTCCCCTGAGCAATGACCGCGCCAAGCAAGTCGCCGTTCATCCGTCTGCGAGCGTCGCCTGCTTCTCTCGGTTGCCGCGCCGGGTGATCGCTTCGACCGCCCCTCGCGACGGTGTCAGTACCGACAGTGCCCTCCGTCGTTCGCTGGCGCTACCGACGCTCGCGCGACGAATGCCACGATTGATTTCCTGCTTTGCCGTCCGGTGTCGCGGCATGCGCGGTGCATTGCCCGGTTTCGAAAGGACGGCCCGAAATGAAAACCCTCATCTTGATCCTGTCACTCGTCGCATCGACCACCGCATTCGCGAAAGGCTCCAAGAAGGCAACGAAGAAGGCGCAGAAGGCGCCGATCACGATCATCGATATGAGCGGCCCGCCAGAGGCTGAGTCCGAGCTCCCGGCGATCACGAAGAAGGGAAGCCTCTGAGCGCAGGGCCTCGAACGATGAGCACGCGATTGCGACGTCCATTCCCGATTCTCGCCGCCGCTGCGGTCCTGGCGGGTTGCGCCGCCGCCCCGCCAGGACCGCGCGGCCCGCTCATGGGACGCGGCGCTGAAGTGGCGCTGGACTACTCTCACGCGTATGGCGCCGGCGCGGCGACGCTCGACGACGGCTCGTCGACGAAAGGCAGCGCGGACTACTACTGGAGCCCTGTCACGATCTTCCCACGCCGGTTCGAGGCGAGGGTCTCCCCGGTCGATTGGGTCGACCTCGGTGGACAGATCGGGTGGATTGGCGGCGGCGCCGACGCGCGAATCGGGATCCCGGCGATCGACGGCCGCCGGCTCGCATTGAACCTCGCTGCGGGGTTCGAGACCGGCGATGCGGGACCGTTCAAGGAGACGAAGCCGACGAGCGCGAAGTGGCTGCGCCTGGAAGCGTACCCGCTGCTCCCGTTCAAGAGGCAACACGTGCGGCTGGTGTTCGCTGCGGGGGTGGACTTCGGGATGTTCTTCCACGCGCTTCGTGATCCGCGGCCCCAGGTCGGGTTCGACGACACCTGGGGGCCGGCCGACGTTCAGACTATCCGCCGCGAGACTCGCCTTGAGACTTCCTTCGGATTGTTCTACGCGCCGATCCGCTTCGCGACGGTTCTCTTGACCGTCAGCCCCTACCTCGTGCTCGACGCCGGCAGTCCGGAGAGGAACTGCGACGCCTGCACGATCGCTGGCTATCGCCAGGAGTGGGGCGTCGTGATCGTGTCCCGGCTGGCACTGCGCCACGGCTTCTGACGCGCCCAAGGGCGCCGTCAGCACCGACGGACGACGCTGTCACTCGCTGTCGCTGCTGACGGATCGGCGCGCGGAAACTCGCAGACCGCGTCGATCTCGGATTGGTCCGACCATTGCTGTAGTCCGACGCGCACCCAACAAGGAGACCAACCATGAAGACGCTCAGCACAACCCTGATGATCCTTTCAATCGCGCTCGGACTTGGCGCGTGCCACCCTGACGACGCCCAGATGAACGGCCTGGACGCTGGCACGCCCGAAGGGCCGGCCGCGTTCCTCGGCACCTGGCACTACGAAGCCGGGACGAGCAAGACCTCGTTCGTCTGCGAGGACGGCAGCAGCTTCGATCTGAGCGCGGACGGGACCGAAAGCGAAACCTTCACCGGCGGCTCCCGCGCGAACGAGATCGTGGCCACCGGCGGCAACGGATGTGCGATCACCTGCTCCGTTTCCGGGCAGACCGCGACGTGCTTCGGTGGGGAGGCGTGTGACGGCGCGACGATCACGACGGACGTCTACACGCTTCTCGGCGACAAGCTGCACGAGGTCGCAAGCGGGTCGGTCGTGCTCGACGACGGTACGAGCTGCGAATTCTTTTCGCCGGTGGGCGTCCTCGCGCGCGCCAAGTAGTACCTCCTGAACACGAGGCCGACGACGGCCGCCGCCCACCCGCGAGGTGGGGGCGGCCGTTTTCGCATGCGCGTCTCGCTCGCCCTTGCGCCAGCACCGACGGATCGCGCTGACGATCGCCGTCGGTGCTGTCGCCGATGCCGGCACGAAGGCCCCGCATCATTAGGCGCAACGGAGTGAAGGAGCACGGCACGACCGTTGCTCAGAGCGCCTGCCGAGCCGGTGACGGATTTCCCACGGACGGGAGAAGGCATCCGGCGAAACGGAAGGATCACCATGCGCTCATTCAACTCGCTCAAGAAGCTCTCTACCGTCGCCGCCGCTCTCGCGTTGTTCGCTGCGATCGGCGGATGCGACGACGACAAGGACAACAACTCGAACATCGCTCCCAAGGAGCAGACGACGAAGGTCGGCGAGACGCCGTTTCTGCCGCCGACGTTCACTGAGCAGCAGTGCCAGGACGTCGTGTCGTCATTCCCGGGCTGGGCCAATGTCCAGCCGATGCCGGAATACGACGCGCAGGGCCGACCGACGCTGTTCTACGCTGTCATCCCCATCACCGCCGCGAGCCAGCTGGACGATCTCGCCCTGATCGGTGTCGACGTCCAGCCGGAGCCGATCTTCGTCAAGATCGATCCGAACGCCACCAGCCAGCCCAGCATCACCACGAAGTCGACCTGCGGGAAGTACGAGATCCACTGGGCACTCGTACCGGGCCCGATGTTCAACGCGATCAAGACGGCGACGTTGCAGGAGAACGACACGATCGTCGATGCGATCGTCGTCCAGCCGGTGCCGGACGTCTTCGCCGACACATCGATCACCTATCAAGGCGTTCATCCTGCGTCGTACCAGGCGCTCACCGACGCCGGGTACCTTTACATGGGTGTGAATGCGCCGCCGCCGGATACCACGAGTGTCACGTCGGCGTTCTCAATCTCGGGTGCATGGCACTCCGTCACCGGCGCCGCCTCCTCCAGCTGGAAGAAGGTCGTCAGGACCGCCGCCGGTCTGACCCACACGATCCCCGACCTGATCGAGCGCGGCATCGGCTGGCTCGACTGCCGCATCCAGGGCTGCGTGACCTTGCGGGTTGACCTGGACGTCCGCAACACCGACCCGAACTTCGGCGGCAACATCGGGCAGCTCGGCGGCACGGATGATTCCACGCCGATGGTGCGCGCCTGGGGCACCGGCAAGGGCAACCAGATGCAGCTGCCGGGCGTCACGATCGCCGCCATCCAGGTGCTGGGCGACGTCGGCGGCTACGGCATCAAGATGCGCTTCGAAGGGACGACGAACGCCAGTTCGTCGGCGGGCATGGAGGTCCGCAAGGGCAAGCCAACGCGCATTTGCATGGTGATGGAGAACGACGCCGCCACGCTGAACGACTACTTCACGCGCACCGAGATCTGCGGTCTTGAGACTGGCGGCGCGAACAGGCCGCGGAACGTCTTTCAGGCCGATTCGACGATGAAGCTGGAGCTTCAGAACAAGTACGTCAACACGCTCGCGCAACTCACCGACGGGCGCGCCTACCTGAAGGACGTCGTCGGGTACACGCCGCACAAGGTGTCCGCGCTGGTCGGACCGATCGCGAACGTGCTCGGCAAGGTAACTCACGGGCGGGCGATGACGCCGTGCCTGGATTTCCCGAACGTGGTGCTCGACGGCGTCAACGGCGCGCTGGTTTACGCTGTGTCCCTGGTGCCGGGCGTGGGTAACGTCCTGGCGGGCGTGATCGCCGCAGCCGAGGTCGCGATCGAGGTCGACATGTGGCTGCCGGACGTCGACGACAACCTGAGCGGTCGCGGCGTCCCGACGCACGAGTACGGCCACTTCGCGATGTGCTCGCTACTGTACGACGAGGACCGGACCGCGATGGTCGAGATCCCGTCGCTCATCATCCAGCGGATCAAGGACTGGAAGTACCAGGACTACACTGATCAGGTCGCCTACATCATGGAGGGCTGGGCAGACTTCTTCCTGGGCCAGGTGGCGAGCGGCGGAAATTACTTCGACTTCCAGGAGGAGCTGTTCAACGCGACCGGATCCGTGCGGTACTGCGACGGCACAAAGAACGACTGCATGGACTGGAACTACGTCGAAGATCACGACGCCACGCCTGACAGAAACAAGAGTGGCGACGCCGGCTTCCACAATCAGGTGCGTCGAATCGCGACCACGCTGTTCGATGCGTTCGACGGCCATGCCGGTCCCGGTGACTTGCCGGGCGAAGGCGACTTCTGGTCCGAACCATCTGGCACCATCCCCATCCTGCCCGCGGCGACGCACGCCGGGGACGCGAAGGACGAGGTGATCGCCCTTCCCGGTCCTGCGCTGCGCTCGTTCATCCACAACTGGACGCGCCACTCCTGGCTGCCGGTCGCCTGGGCGGTGAACGAGGGGCAGTTCCTCGGCGCCCTCAACGAGACGATCCGCGGCACGGAGAGTCAGAAACGGCCGGGCCAGAAGTATACCTGGTGCGATGCCTGCGAGATGTTCTCGCAGCACGACGGTCTGTCGTGCTCGACCACCGGGTTCGGGATATCCGGGGGCGTTTGCTGGGACGGGGCGACGCCGAAGCAGCCGAAGATGACGTGGGCGCAGAAGGTCGACGTCTGCGTCGGCAGCCCGACGGTCCCGAGCTTCATCGGTGCGCCGCCCGCCGGGGCGGATCCCTCGTCCGCCTGCACGTTCACCGGCTGCCCGATGCGCTCGATCCTGGTCGGCTTGATCGGCGACCCGGGCGCCGCGTGCGTCGCCTGCGGTCCGCGCCAGGTGTCGAAGGGTGTTCATCCCTGCACGGACGCGATGTGCGCGAAGGCGAGCTCGAGCGCCACGACTTGCGTCGACTGCGGGGCGGACCAGATCGTGGCCGGCGCCGACGGCAACACCTGCGTCTCATGCCCGGCCTTCCAAGTGCCGAGCCCGGACGGAAAGAGCTGCATTTCCTGCGGCGCGCACCAAGTCGCGATGGGCGGCGTATGCGTGACCTGCCCGGCGAATCAGGTCGTCTCTCCCGACAACACCTGCCAGGCTTGCCCGGCCGGCCAGATGCCGATGAGCAACAACCCGCCGGCCGGAGTCCACCCGCCTTCCGTCGGTGACGCCTGCATCCCCGCAGCGGAGTGCACCTGCGACGGGAGCGTCTGCCGCAAGGTCAATTCGGACGGAGTCTGCATCAACGTCATCGGCTGAACGCATGAATGTCGGCGGGCGCCACACACGAACGTGCGGCGCCCGCCGTTCACAGCACGACAGCGTTGGCAGGCTCGGACATCGCCAGGAGTCGACAACGCTGGGTCGACCGAGACGGCACATCCATTGCTAAGGAGATCGCCATGAGAAGGATCCTGCGAATTGCCCGGCCGATCGCTCACGGGGCGGCGCTCGTGTTCGGCGCCTTCTGGCTCGTCGCCACTTCCGCGGGCTCGGGCCCTGCCGAGACCTGCTTCACGGAAATCCATAGCCCGGTGAAGTTGGCGGTCACCCTTGGGACCCCTCTCGACGACAGGGGCGGCGTGCAGAGCTGTGACGGGATCGACGGACTCACCGCGGGAGCGACGATCGTGATGACCATGTCGCAGGGTCCTCGCCCCGAGGTGGGCGGCGCCCCGAGTTGCTGGGGATACAAGACTGATGGGCTCGACGGCCCGACCGACGTCTCGGACATCGGCAGCGCGGATGCACCGGGGGAAGACCTCACGGTGGTGTGGGGAACGTATTCGTCGTCCGCGTCGGCGGGCTGCCGCGGTGGCTGGACGATGTGGGCGGGGCCAAACGTCGTGCAATTCGGAACCGAGCTTTCGCCGCTCGACCTGACGGCGGGACAGGGCTGGCACGTCCGTCGGTCGATGAATATCGATCAGGCTCAGTTCTGCGACGGCGTGTTTGCCGGCAGCGGACCGGTGGCCTGCGCAGACCGCTTCCCGGTCGTCGACGTGGCCGAGGTCGCGCCATGAGCAAAAAGGTGATCGCGGTCGGGATCGTCGCGACGCTAGGGCTCGGCTGCGTGATCGACGATGGGAGCGCCGTTCCGAATTCGACCGACCTCGCCGCTTGCGCGGCGAGGTTCCAGCCACCCGACGTGCTCGCGGTCCGGCTCGGTCCGTCATACGACGCCGCATCCGACTACTGGTGGGACGGTTCGATCGATCCAACGATCGCCGAGGTGCAGCGGCACCGCTCTTGCGCTGGCGTGGACGGCCTCCAGGCCGGAACGGTGGTGACGTTCAGCATCGAGCGACTCGCCGTCGGCTTCAACTCGACGTGCAACCCCTGGCTGGCCGCCTTCCAGCCGGAGGTGCTCTCATCCGCAGTTGAGGCGTCGGTGCCCGGAATCGTCGGCGTCACCATCGCCGCTTCGTCCGCGCGCGGACCGCTCGTGGGCCGGAGCGCCACCGCCATCCGCGGTCTTTTCACGCCAAGCATGAATCCGGACGGCTCCCTCGAGTCGAGGAAGCTGCCCCCGCTGGCCGTCACCCGCGCGCTGACCTGGGCGGGCGACGGTGAGATCGATGCCGCCGATTGCTATGACGCGTGGGTCGCGACCAAGGAGCCGGCGCCGTGACGGCTGGCGGACACGCAGGCCCGCGCTCGGGTGAGTTCTTCGCGCCGCTGCCGCTCGCGGCGCTCGCGCTGACGGTCGCCAATGACATCTGGCTCAAGCCCGCATTCCACTCCGAGCTGACGGGCAAGCTGTCCGACGTCGGGATCTGCTTCTTCATGCCGCTGTTCTTGTCTGCAGGAGATCGTCCCGCCCTTCACGCGTTTCTCGCTCGCCGTACTCCGGGCGATCGGCCCCCGCCTCGGGATACACGGCGTCTTCGAGTTGACTTCGGACTGGACCGACCTGTTCTGCCTGCTCTTGGTCCCCGCCGCCGTCGCGTACGGCTCGCGCCGCCTGCGCTCGGCGGCCGGTCGACCGTCGGCATTGACGGCCGCCGCTGACGGTCGCTGACGCCACCGACGCTGCCGGCCGCCTCCTCCCGCGCGCGGCGCGCTCGGGCCGACGTCGAACCGCTGGCCCGGCCGTTGCTCTGGCGGTGTTCACACCCAGAACGGAGAACGCCATGATCAGCTTCCGCCACGCCCTCCTCGCTTCCACCGTGTTCGCGTCTTTGTCGGCGTCGACCGCGCTCGCGCAGTCCCCGACGCAGCTCACCGCGACGCCCGCCTCGCCGGCGCCGGCCGCCTCCGATCCGAACATCGATCGCGGGTTCATCCTCCCCACCGCGATGACGCAGCCGAAGGGGACCGTCACCTACAACAACTACGAGCTGCTCCTTCACGGCGTCACCTACGGCGTCACGGACAACGTCCAGTCGTCGCTGACCGTCGTATCTCCGATCGTGCGGGGCATGCCCTTCTTCGGGTTGGCGTCGACGAAGGCGCGCTTCTCGCCAGCTTCGCGGGCGCACCTGGCGCTTCAGGGCACGCTCGGATTCATGCACGTCTTGAATGACGGCGAGAGCGGAACGCTCTACAGCCTCGGGGCGGGGGCTTACGCCAGCTTCTGTCTGCGCTCCGACTGTTCGTCCCTCGTTTCCGGCAGCGTCAGCTACTCGTACCTCACGACCGGCGGCCCCGATACCGGGTACCTTCTCGTCTACGGCGGTTCGGTCGTCCACGCGGTTTCCGACCGGGTGAAGCTGCTTGCCGAGGTGACCTCCGCCGGGGGCGGCCAGAACGCCGCTGGCGATCTGAAGACGGTCGACGGCTTCCTGCTGAGCTATGGCCTCCGGTTCCACGGAACCACCTTCGCCAGCGACGTCGGGTTCATGAAGCCGTTCGATACCAGCGGCGGGACTGGCGACTTCCTGCTCGGCCTGCCCTTCGTGAGCGTCTCGTACCGGTGGGAGTAGGGCGGCGGGCCTGCCCGACTTCGCCGAAGGTCAGCCACAGCCGGCCCGCCGCCCACACGGGCGCGGCCGGCCAACGGGCGTCAGCGCTGACGCTGCCCGCTGACGGTCACTGACGGTACTGACAGGCAACGGTGCCCGCGAGATGGCGAAGACTGAGAAACCACGCAGGATCCATGGCCCGCCCGCAACGTGCGGAGGGGCACGGTCCTTGCTCTACCCCGGAACCGCCCGACAATGCTAGCGTTTGTCCGAGCCTCGATGCGAGCCCTCCCCATGGCAATGATCAGCGTCCTTCCAACCCTTCTAATGTCCGCCTCGGCGGGCGCCGTCGCCGCCGGGGAGGCCGGGCCGCGTCCGCGGGTGGCGGTCCTGAACGCGGTAAACCTGCCCGCGAACCTGGCCGAGCAACGCGCGAAGTTGAGCGACGCCCTCGCGACCTCCGTCAGCCAGCGCGGATACGAGCTGGTCGCGACATCTCGCGTCTGCGCCGATACCGAGTGCCTGAAGTCGCTGGCGTCGGGATCCGGCGCCACTGACATTCTCGTCGTCGCCGGCGGGACGAACGATCTCATGGGGTACCGGATCGAGCTCCGCCTCTGGAACGCGGCGGCCGATCGCGAGGATCATTCGTCGGCTGAGTGCAACACCTGCTCAGCAGCTCAGATGATCGAAAGCGTCGTCAGGGCAGCGGGTCCCTTGCTGGACCGGATTCCCGCGCTCGCCATCGGCGCCCCCCACGTGACGCCCCCTGCTGCGGCGCCCGCGATTGCCGTCACGCCGCCGGCCCGCTCTCCGCACGTCAATACCGAACGATCGCCCGCGCGCTGGGCGCTCGGCCTTTCCCTGATCGTCGGGGGAGCTGCCGCAATGGGCGCCGGCGTCTGGCACCTGACGTCAAACGAGGACCTCTCAGGCTGCCGCGAGCAGATCTGCAACCACGCGTACCACACCTCGACCAGCGGCCTGCTCCTCACGGCCGGCGGCGCGGCAGCCGCTGCTGGAGGGGTCGCCGCGCTCTTTGTGTTCCGTGATCATTCATCGACGTCGGTCGCCATCGGACCGGCTGGACTCTCCATAGCGGGGACGTACTAAAATGTCGCATTCGTTCATGAACAGCACCGGCGGCCATCTGCGAGCCTTCCCTTTCCTGTTGGCCCTGATCGCCGGGGTGGCCGGCTGCAGGAGCAGCACTCTCGTCAACGGACGATGCGACAAGGCGTCCGACTGCAGAGGCGGCCTGACGTGCGACGACCACAAGACCTGCGTTCCACCGACGCCTGGCGCATCGCCCTGCTCGAGCACCGCGGAGTGCGGGTCCGGCTACTCCTGCGACAACCTCCACTGGTGCGTCTGCCAGAACCAAGGGTCCAGCGCCAACAACGATCCGTGCGCCGACGGGCGGCTTCCTACTTACCGCGGCGTCGACACCGACGGGGGCGCCGACGACGGTGGAGACGGCGGAGATGGCGGCGACGGGGGCGATGGAGGCTTCGTCTGCCAGCGAGACGAGGACTGCAATGGCAACGCACCCAAGCCGTTCTGCGGCCCGGCGGGCGCCTGCGTCGAGTGCAAGATCAGCATGCATTGCACGGCTGATCCCGCGCGCCCGATCTGCAATACCGCGACTAACACCTGCGTTCCTTGCAGGACCGACCAGCAGTGCAAGGACAAGAACGGACCCGATCCCGGAGTATGCCTGTTCCATCAGGACGGGCATTGCGCGACGAGCACGGAGACTGTGTACGTGCGCAGTACCGCGATGGGTTGCCTCGGAGCCACAACAATCGGCGGCGGCACCCTGTCCATGCCCTTCTGTCAACTAGCGACGGCAATCGCTTCAGCGGAGAACCGGCGCCTATTCGTCATTCGCAGCACAATTCTTGGAGGAATCACGATTACAAACGGCGGTCCCTTTACGATCGTCGCGCAGAACGGAGCATCAGTCGGCGTCGACACCGGACAGTCCGGTATCCACGTCACGGGACCCGATTTGTACATCCGGAAACTCGTCGTCGACCGATCAAATATGACTGCCGTACCTCTGATCGGCCTCATCGCCGATGGAAACGCAACGATCCGCCTCGACGGCGTCGAGATTTACAACATGTCGCAAGGTGGCCTGCGCGTCACCGACGGAGCGGGCTACGACATCATCAACTCGCTCTTCGTCGGCAACGGAACGACGCGCGACGATGGCAATCGCTTCATCGGCGGGGTGTGGTTGGATGCCCCCGCTTCTGGCAAGCCCACGCATTTCGCGTTCAACACTGTCGTCAACAACAAGCGCGATGGCGTCACCTGCGGCGCCGTCGCGCAGACCATCGAGGCGAGCCTGCTGGCGGGCAACTTTAGCGGGGTCGCCGACAACACTGGTTGTACGCTCGATCCCACGTCGAAAGCTCTCGGGACGACTGATCCGATGCTGACGTCGGCCTACCGTCTGACGACGGCGTCTCCCTGCTACAACTTTGTCGCAACGCCGCCCGCCGGCACGCCCGATCACGACGTGGACGCCAATCCGCGGCCCTTCGGCAGCGCCTACGATTGCGGCGCTTCGGAACTTCAGCAATGAGCGACGAGCGCGAATACGCCCGCTTTGGCCCGTACCTCATCATCCGCGTGTCGGGGGCGGGGGGCATGGGGCGGGTCGAGCTCGCGTTGAGGACGGACGCGAAGACCGATGACGTTTGCGTCATCAAGCGCCTGCTCCGCGAGGGGATGGGGCCGCCCGGCGAGCAAGAGGCACGGTTTCGGCGCGAGGCGCAGATAGCTGCCCGGCTCGAGCACCGGAACATCGCCTGCACTCTGCGCGTGGAGGAGATCGACGGCGAGCTGTGCATCGCGCAAGAGTTCATCCAGGGCATGGATCTCGCCCGGCTGATGAAGCGCCTTCAGTCGCAGGCGGTCGCCACACCTCTCGCCGTCCACGTCGTGCGCGAGGTGGCGAGCGCGCTCGGTTACGCGCACGACTTCGGCGGGCACGGCATCGTCCACCGAGACGTCACGCCCGAGAACGTCATGGTGTCGTTCGACGGCGACGTGACGTTGATCGACTTCGGCATCGCGCGCTCGGCGGTCGACGGCACGCTGACGAACGCGGGCATGATCATCGGGCGGCGCGAGTATATCGCGCCCGAGTTGTGGGAAGGCGCGAAGCCGGATCGGCGAGCCGACATCTATTCCCTCGGCGTCGTCCTCTGGGAGCTTCTGACCGCGCGCCGCCTGGAGGAGACGCGACACGCCGGACCGGGCAAGGTGCTTCCCGATCCCTGCTCCGTGAATCCGTCGTTGCCATCGGCGCTGGGCGAAGTCGTGGCGCGCGCGCTCGCCGCGGACCCCGGCGAGAGGTTTCAGTCCGCCGGCGATCTCCAGCAGGCGCTTGCTCCTTTCGCGGCGGCGGAGACGGATCCCAAGGACCAGATCGTTTCGACGCTCCGTTTCTACTTCAACGTCGACATGTACCGCGAGGTGATCGCGGCGGACATCGCCGATGCACGCCGGTTCCTCGAATCCGAGTCGCCGCCGCGTTCCCGCTCGTTCCCGGATCGGCGCGCGTTGACCATCGGCGCGCTCGCGGTGGCGGCCGCTGTCGGCGGTGGCGCTCTCTTTCTCCGGCATCCGCCTCCGGCCGCGGCGCCGCAGACGACATTGGCGACGGAAGCCGCTCCGAAGGCCTGGGCCCAGCCGCCAGCCGCTCCCGAACACCCGCCTGCGGCGGCGGCGCGCGTGAACACAGCGGTCACTATGGTCCCCGACGCTGCGTCAGGTCGGGAGGCTCAATTGTCCTCTGCGGCGCCCCGGAAGGCGCGCTCAGCCGCGCCGCGGGCTGTCACGAGCGCGCCGGTCGCGAAGCATCCTGACGAGCTTCTGCGAGAGGCCCGGGATTCGTGGAACGACGGCGATACGCCGGCAGCCACCGCGCTCGCTCGCAAAGCGATCGCTGCAGGGGCCGGCGCGCCAGGGCACATTCTCCTCGGCACGATCCTGCTCAACAGCGACAAGCGATCCGCCGAGCGCGAGTTCGGCGAGGCGGTACGTCTCGATCCCGCCAGCGCGCAGGCGAAGAATCTCCTGACGCTGGCGCGGCAGAAGATCGCGGAAGGGAGCCCATAGCCATGGCGGCCGAGGACTTCCCGCCGGGCACTCTGATCGACGGCCGCTACAACATCCGGGAGCGCCTCGGCCAGGGTGGCATGGGAACCGTGTACCGAGCCGTCGACACGAAGGTCGGCAACACGGTCGCGCTCAAGCTGGTCGCGGGCGGCGGGTCGGAGAAGTCGAAGGAGGATCGGCGGATGCGGTTCGCCCGGGAGATCATCGCCATCAACGAGGTGCGCTCTCCCAACGTTGTCCACATCCAGGATTTCGGCTTTCACAGAGACACGCCGTACATGGTGATGGATTTTCTCGAGGGCAGCGACTTGGCGGCCATCCTCCGGCAGAACGACGAGCCGCTGGCGATCGAGTACGCGGTCGACATCATGCTCTCTGTGTGCGCGGCGATCCGCGCCTGTCACGCGAAGAGAGTGATCCACCGCGATCTGAAACCGGGCAACATCATGATCGTTCGGTCGGACGCCGGAGCGGGCTGGGAGGTAAGGGTCGTCGATTTCGGCATCTCGAAGACGCCAACAACGTCGGACCTGACGCAGGACGGGAAGATCGTCGGCACGCCGCATTTCCTCTCGCCCGAGCAGCTCGACGGCAAGGCTGGTCCGGAGTCGGACCAGTACGCCATCGGTGTGCTGCTCTACGTCTGCCTGACGAAGCGTCACCCGTACGCGGATCTCGCGAGCTTGCAACTCGTGCGGGCGATCGAGAAGGGCAAGTTCGACCCGCCGCGGGCGCTGCGCCCCGAGATCCCCGAGGAGCTGCAGAGCGTGCTTCTGAAAGCGATGAGACTCGCGCCGGGCGACCGGCACGAGTCGGTTTTCGAGCTCGGCCGCGAGCTCCTCGCTTTCGCGAGTCCGCTGGG
>WNFY01004802.1_pt1 | contig 13181 bp, 16 predicted proteins | sample 5400091 | NCBI WGS metagenome assembly WNFY01 (sample SAMN13153364, study PRJNA577476) | soil metagenome | isolation source: 60 cm soil or saprolite under grassland replicate 1 | place: USA:California | collected 2016-06-15 | reverse complement strand
GACACACTTTCTTTTGCGACCCGTTTGTCCAAGGAAGGCGTGAAGATCGTGGCGATACCCAAGACGATGGACAACGACGTGCCGGGCACCGATTATTGCATCGGCTTTAGCACGTGCGTCAGCCGCACGATTGAATTGTCGAATCGTCTCCGCACCTCGGCCGGATCTCACGAGCGATTTCTCGTTATGGAAGTGTTCGGACGCTACGCGGGGTTCACTGCGATGTTGCCAACGATGGCGGGCGCGTCGAATCGGTGCGTTATTCCCGAATACAAATTCGACATTGAGCATCTGACCGAGTTGTTGTGCTATGACCGCGCGCATCATCCGAGCAAATATTCAGTCGTTATCGTTTCAGAAGGGGCAATGTTCGAAGGCGGTGAGATGGTGTTCTCCGACAGGACGACCGACGCGTTCGGTCATCTGAAACTCGGCGGAATCGGCGACCTGGTCTCGGCCGAACTCAAGGACCGTTCCGCCAAATACAACAAGGGCAAGCCGATCCAGAGCATCAACCAGCGTCTCGGCTACATGGTGCGCGGCGGCGATCCCGACGCGATTGATTCGATCGTGCCCATGGCCTACGGCAATCTTGCTCTCGATCTCATCCTGCACGGCAACCACGGCCGCCTCGTTGTTTTGAAGAATGGGCGCTATGACAACATGCCGATTGAAGTGGTGACCAGCAGCAAGAAAACGGTCAACGTAGACAGATACTATAACAAGGAGCGCCTGCGTCCACTCTACACCGATTTCGAAATGCAGCCGCTATTCATCATGGCTAGTGATTAGGAAAGGCAGCGCGGGGCCGTCTCCGAACTCCGAAATGTTTTTGCCGTCATGCCTCGGCTACCGCCGTTAGCTGTTGAGTTCGTATGTCTCAGACAACGCCGCTGCCGGGGCGGAGCGTTTTTGCAACTGCGAGATTCCTAAGCGATAGGATATGCGTAAGGATTCCGAGAGGCGGACCGAGAAATAGCGGGACGAGTGAGATCGGGTAAATGCCGAGAACTTGGGCCTGAAAGAAGAGTGCTGTAGCCGGAGCGACGATCAGATCGAGCGTGCCGAAAAGGTTCCACGCCACCGCCCATCGCAAAGCATGTGGCCGGTTGCGCGCCACCAACGATGCGACCACCGGCGCTAAGATTCCCGTGAGTGCATCGCCAACCCCCGCCGGCCATGCGAATCCGGCTGGTATGATTCCATAGGTGAGAAAGGGGAAGATGAACATGATACCGGCGACGCGGTAAGTCTGAATGCCAATAAGCCAGGCGCTCGGCGTCGCGGCATTAATGGCGCGCATGGTTCTCGACGTGAACAGCGCGATGACGGCGATGACGAACGGAATCAGTGCGACGAGACCACTGAGCGGGCGACGTGATTCCAGCGAAATAGGGAAGTTCGCCCCATCGCCAACGACAATGGCGATGGCCAACCACGCGGCGAGGAATCCGGCGACAACCAACGGGACAGCAGTACTGGTCTTCGAGGACGTACGTTGCGTCACCCTGGCAGCGATGGCGCTATGCGCTGCGATCATGAAAATTGCGGCGGCGAAGATGACAAACGCCGTGCCGCGCTGAAGCCAAAACGGCATTGTGACCGGATCAACTGCCATCATACTTGTATATACAAGTATTATCCGCAGGAAGAGATGCAAGCTTTCTTTTTTGTTGCTTTATCGCCAGCAGTGAAGGCGTTTTACCGCGCCTGGCGAACCCGTTTCCGTCCGGCGTTTCCGTTTCGTCGGCCCACCTGCTCAAGGAGCGCCCGCAAGCTCGCCAGCTCGGTGCGATTAAGGCTGGAGACGACATCGGTCTGCGCTTTCTGCCAGTTAGGCAACGCGTGGAGGAGGACCGTCTCGCCTCGCCTGGTCAATGTCACGTTGCGTTCACGCAAATCCCTGCCGGGGGAGAGTGCGAGTAATCGCCGCCGGGCAAGGCCCTGGACGTTGCGGGTGATAGTCGTGGGATCGCTATTGAGCATTCCAGCCAGAACTTTCATGGTAGGCGCGCCGAGGTGATAGACCATGACGAGTAAGCTGAACTGGGTGACGCGCAGACCAGTTCCAGCAAGCGCTGTGTCGTATGCCTGTGTGATTCGGCGCGCCGCGGTGCGCAGCGCGAGACACACGCAATCGCGGCATTCATCGAGCTTGGAAAGTTGTCGCCGCTGCATCTCTAAGTCTTAACTTGGCCGCCTCGACGCACAACCACCGCTTTGGCCGCCTTAGTCGGACTGCAACATGGCAGGACGCCTCTCTTCGGTTATTTGATTTTCGCGAGAATGCCTTCCATCTCTTCTTTGCGGAAGGCGCGCAGCGTTTGACTCTTGGCGTTACCGAGCGCGCCGTTCTTTAGCAAGAAAGCGCTTACGGTCTCATCATCGGGCGCTTCGAAGAGCGCCACTATGTCGTAAGCGCCCATCGTCCAGAATTCCTCAATGATCTTGATGCCCATTTTCTCGGCCTCGCCCATCGCCGCTTCGCCGCGTTTGATGGTGTCCTTAACGTTGCGGATGCCTTGATCGGTAAACTGAATAAGACTGACGTACATAGCCATAATGATCGTCCTTTCGTTGAAGTGTAACTAAAGGTTATTGCAGGTTTGCGTCTGCGCAAAAGCCGCATCGAAGGTCAGGCCATCGGCTCCGAACTCTGAAAGCTTGGACTCGCTCGCTTCCCGATCGAAGACTGATTCGTTCTCCCAGCGCCTTTTCGTTAGCGAAAGAAGAGCAAGTAAACGAGAACGCTTAACGCCACCACGACCGGCACAATGATTTGCTGCAGGTGTTTCGCATCAAAGGGTCGCGAGGGAATTGCCCCCGCTGCGGTAGTACAATGACGGCAATGATGATCGATGATGGAAAGCGCGTAGCCGCAGGTGGGGCAAGACTCCAGTGACATAGGATATCAATCGCAGACATTGACCTAATAGCGAGGAATACCGGGTGGAAGAATTGACGGGTTGCACCGTTGAAGCGTTAAAGCGGTTGAAACGTTGAATCGGACGAAAGCAGACGTTGAGATAGCAGTCAGTGAGCGAAATCTCTTCAGACAACTCTCCCGAAATTCGTGTTTGTTCGCGCCAGCTGAATCCTATCTAATCCAAAGCGATGGAACCAGGTGAAGCCCTGACGACCGCCGCTCAAATCGCGGTGGCGCTGGCCGGATTCGCCGGAGTCGTGGTGGCGTTTCGCAGCAAGTCGCTGCACGAATGGTCGCAAAGGGATAAGTTTCGCCTGTGGCTTTTGCTCGGCAATGCCCTGGTCCCCCTTTTCGATTGTTTCTTCGGCATGTTCTTGATGACGATCAAACCGGTGCAGCGGGTTCTCGCTTCTTTTGGGTTTTCCTTTTGGTTTTTTGACCTGGCGACGCCTATCAAAACTAGGTCCGACGGTAATCAAGAATATGGGGGCTTATCGCTACCTTTTTTATATGCTTGGCGTTCTGGGCACAGCAGTCGGTCTCTTGCAGGTTTACAATGCTTTGGTCTCGGGCGTGTTTTCATTCTTTTATGCCGTCGTCATTTTTCCACTGGCCTTCGGCACTTTGCAATTTGCTCTGATGATTCTTCTGCCGCCGTACACGAGCGAGACTTAGATTCGCCGAATGCGTAGTGGCGAGCCAGCTGGGAAGCGAACGAGTTTCAAATAAAGCGGGATTGAATGAGTCAAATCGCTGCCGATCTGAGGCCATAGCGGTGCTCCACGAACTTCGTGTTTGTCCGAATCGCCTGAATCCTATCTAATCAAAACGATGCAACCAGATGAAGCCCTGTCGACGGCTGCCCAAATAGCTGGCGAGCGAAAGCGCTAAAACACGACGTGGCCAAGAAAATCCTTTTAATCGGCGGAATCTGCCTGGCGCTCGCTGTTGGCGCCGTGGTTTGCTTGTTCGTTGCTTTTTTTGTGTCCATGGAAAGAGGCGAGCGGCACCAGCGCCAAATACGGGAGGAGCAGCGCTCGGGGAAATGGGACTTTGGCGATCAGCCGGCGCTGTTTGCTGTCGCGCAGGCAATCGTAAAAAACGATCAAGACGCAATCGGCGGGGCAGCGAAGGCGCTTCCGGATCTGCAGACGCCCGGACGTGACGGCACGACGCTGCTCTACTTCGCCGTGACGCAATCGTGGCAGCGCCCGGAATTAGCCGAGGCGGTTAGAACTTTGCTTTCGCTTGGCGCGGACCCGAACTATACCAATGGCAAGCGAGACTCCTTCGCAATGGCCAACGCGGTGCATGCGTCGGCGCCCGTTCTCCGTGCGATGCTGGAGGCGGGTGGAAATCCGAACGCTCGCAATGAGTTCGGTGAGCCGATGATTCTCAAGAACTGGTATTTGGGTTACTACCGAGATCAGGCAAGGTCGCGACTTGATCTGCTCCTCGACCATGGCGCCGATGTCAATTCCGCGATGCCGGAGGATGGATCGGATTCTTTCGGTTATTCGTTGTTGCTTTACCGCACGAAAATGGGACTCGACGACAAGCTCGCTTATGCGGATGCGCTGGCCCTGCTTAAGCGCGGCGCCGATCCGAATCGTGCCGGAGCTGACGGAATGACGTTTGGAAAGATGCTAATGGAACACCGGGCGCATTTCGGACGAACGCTCAAACAGCCTCCGACAGAGTTCGCGGCGCTTTGGGACTGGGCCGAGAAACACGGGATCGTTCAACCAGCGCAATAGCTCCAGAGTTTCCCAATCGCTCCATTCGCCGAAATTGCTGCCGATTTGAAACGCTGATATCGGCAAAGCAAATCAGTTTGTTGGCGCGTCGGAAGAAAGTAAGATTAGAAAGCTAGGAAATAGGAAACACCACCTTTGTCCCCATCAATCCCTCGACCGTGCTGTCCCCTCGGAGATTTGCAGGCCCGAGTCAAGAGCGAGCAGCTGGGCATCGAGCTGACATGAAAGGATTTCTACGTCGTTTCGCTGTTGCTTTCGCTGCCTAACTCGATTGCGGGAACAGCGTCTCTCGTTCTCAAACATTCTTTCACCACACGTAAGCCGCTCCAGATCAAACGCAGCGGCAAAGCATCATAGGTGTATATACATGCATGATAATTGGAACGGGCGCTGGGCTCATGCCTTTCCCGGTAATTTCGTGTTTGTTTGCGTCGTTTGAATCCGATTTAATCCAACGCGATGGAACCAGGTGAAGCCCTGTCCACCGCCGCCCAAATCGCAGTGGCGCTAGCCGGATTTGCCGGAGTAGTGGTCGCCTTCCGCGAAGGTTCGTTGCATGAATGGGCGTCCATCGACAAGTATCGGTTGTGGCTTCTGCTGGCCAATTCCGCGACCCCGCTAATTTGCTGTCTCTTTGGTATTCTCGTGCTCACCGTTAAACCCACGCCGGCGTGGATCTGGGGTTGGTGCAGTGTGTTCGCCATTCTTCTGCAGTTACCCTTTCTTATCATGAACGGGCGCAACCTCGCGCAGGTCGGGTCGGACGCGGTCCGGGATATTGGCACTTATCGCTACGTTTTTTATATCATGGCGATCGCGGGCACTGGCGTAATCGTCTGCCAGATCCTTAACGCGGCTTTCTTGAATCGTTTCTGGATCTTCTTTCTCGGCATCGCGTTTCAGCTCGCCGCAGGCATCCTGCAATTCACCCGTATGATTCTTCTGCCGCCGCACACGAGCAAGACTTAGATTCGCCGAAATCGCATTTGATATTAATGGCGCGATGTCGAGTTTGCATCATCCGTGAGGGCGCCTGGTTACTCAGTCGCGTGGACGATGTAGCTACCGGCTTGTTTGTCGCGCTCCAGCTTTAGCAGTCCCCGCTTTTGCGCTTCGAGGAGCAGTTCGTTGAAGGCACGGAACCCATGCGCTCGCTCGTTGAAACCGGGGTTCTGACGTTTCATCGCCTCTTTCATGAGTGAACCGCGGATCGGATAATCCTCGCCTCGCTCGGCGCGTAGCGCTTCCAGGGTTTTTCTCAGAAGATCGAGCGCTCCGTCGATTGAAGGTCGATGATCTTTACCAGTTTTTGCTACTGGCGCGGTCGCGGCAACGCTGGGACGTTTCCTTGCTGGCTCCACGCGCACAAGATCGTCGTAATAGATAAATTCGTCGCAGTTGCTGATGAATAGATCGGACGTGGACCTTTTAACGCCGACGCCGATGAGGGTCTTGTCGTTCTCGCGCAATTTGCTGACGAGCGGCGAAAAATCCGAATCGCCGCTAATAATGACGAAGGTGTCGACGTGGCTCTTGGTGTAACAGAGATCAAGCGCATCGACGACCATGCGGATGTCGGCGGAGTTTTTGCCCGACTGGCGCACATGCGGGATCTCGATGAGCTCGAACGCCGCTTCGTGCAGCCCGCGCTTAAACGTCTTGTAGCGCTCAAAATCGCAGTATGCTTTTTTGACCACGATTTGGCCCTTGAGCAACAGACGCTCGAGCACCTTGCGGATGTCGAACGCTGGGAAGTCCGCGTCATGCGCGCCCAGCGCGATGTTTTCCAAGTCGAGGAACACAGCCATGGTAGCGTCAGAATCTTGCACACTCATCAGGCTATAATGTTAGCGACATCGCGTTCGCGAGACAGCGAAAATTGAGCCAGCAACTTCCATGGCGATTGTTTCGAGCAGAGAGTAATCACTTGCCGCGATGGGCGCGACGGCCATCTTCCGCGGCGCAAATTCTGCGGCTGACCTGCCTTCGCCAAGTTTCGGCGTGACAGGCGCGCCGCCTATCCGTGATCGAATTTATGAAGCTGCGCAAAAACGAATGAGCGCTAAAGCGCCTTCAGCCGCGCAATCATAGCGTTGCTGTAGCCGTCCCGGCGAAGCTTATCGTAATCGATCGTCTCGCCGTTTTTGCGAAAGTCGTTTTTGATTGCCTTGAGAAGACGATCTCCAGACTTGAGACTTTCCACAGAAAATTTCCGCCGCTTTGCAGCGACTGCGCTTGCCATTGCATCACTACCATACGCACTTTGCGCACCACGCCCATCGAATTCTTGACTCATGAGCTCCTGCTCATTTGAAACTCGATCGCGTCCCCGCTTCCTCGCCGCTACCCTCGCGACTTTGCCTTGATCACTCGCACTGCCCCGTGCTTGCGCCAGCTACCCTAGCTGCGTTGCCGTCTACCCGCGCGATTCCCGATCGCACGTGTTCTATGTCGCTCGATGCCCTCGGCTTCATTCGCGAGCCGAAAGTCATCTCCTCTGTAGGCCCAGCAGAGCATTTGCCATGAAACCCGGGACGAGCGCAATCGAATCCGATGCGGTGCAAAGCTTGCGGTCGCCGCGGCGACCAGCAACAGAGCTTTGCGGCTCTTGCATCGTGGCCTCCTCCGCTCTGCAAGCTCCGCTACCGCACGCCAAAAGCGGCTTACGATAAAGAGCTGAAAGCGTTAATCACTGGCCGCGGCTCGCGGGCGGGACGATACCGTTCATTCGGAGATATTCGACTAGTTGACCGTAATGATCGAATGCGTGAGCAGGGGCAAAGGTGGCCAGGAACAGACGAGTAGTGGGGGGCTTGTTATTCCTGGTGATAGGTTGCACAAGGTTCGACGCGTTCAAAGTTGCTACCGCTTTATGGCCAAACGCAAAGGAATCCTTGAGGTACTTAACGATGTCGGCCTTGGCTGTCATATTGTCCGGACCTTTGCCGTCGTTAACGGTGTCGGGGACTTTCTCGCCGGTGATCGGTGACCAGATCAGGTAGTTCGAGGCAGCAACGTGTTTTAGCTGCTGGCCGAAGGTGCGCACACCTTTGTAGTCGCTGCCGGAAATGTTCAGTTTTTCGGGGGAGAAATCGAACTTGTCCTCCGGCATCGCTTCGGCGGCTTCGACAAGTTCCTTCTCTACAATAGAAATCTCGCGGTCGATCGCTGAGGCGGTGGTTGGCGGAGTTGAAGGTGTGCCCGATGCTGACGATTGCGGCGCAGCAGCGGTGGCGGTGGCAGCGGCGACGGCAGAGCTTTTGGGGCTTTGACCGTAGGCGAGGGTTGCGAATAACAGCGGCGTTAGGAGTAGCAGCGTCTTTACGTCTTTCATGGGATGAGATTAGGTGTTTGTTGAGGCGTTGAGAAGTTGAGATGTTAAGGAGTTTGAAGGAAATGCTGAAATGTGAAACGGGGCCGCGTCTAAACATTTCGCTTCGCTGTCGTGATTCGTTGAAGCGTTGAACGGGGCGGAAAAAACAAAACTGGCCAGAGACGCTCTATGGCGCCCGCTCTCACAACTCCACTGCGAACGATCTCAAGAATTGAGAGCCGATCTGACCGTTTAGCCGGCGATGGCGTTCAATTCCTTAATTGCCTCATCAGGCAATTGAAGGCCAGCGCCAGTAACATTCTCTCTCAGATGTTCCACTGATGATGTTCCGGGAATGAGCAGAATGTTCGGCGAACGTTGAAGCAGCCACGCCAGTGCAACACTCATTGGCTTGGCATTTAAACGAGCGGCGACGTTCGACAACGTTTCGGATTGCAGCGGTGTAAAACCGCCGAGCGGAAAGAATGGCACATAACCAATTGCCAGTTCGGCAAGGGAATCGATGAGCGCGTCGTCCCGGCGGTTGGCGATGTTGTAGAAGTTTTGGACGCACACCACCGGAGCGATCGATTGCGCCTCGGCAATTTGCTCAGCGGTGACATTGCTTACCCCAAGGTGCCTAATCAGACCGGCTCTCTGCATTTCCGCGAGCACGCGGAACGGTTCCGCGATCGAGCCCGGCGTAGGCGAGTCCAAGCCACCAACCCGCAGATTGACCACATCAAGGGCTTCGAGCCCGAGGTTTGTAAGGTTATCTTCAACAGCTTCCCGGAGCTCGTCGGGTGCAAGCGCTCTCGGCCAATTTCCTTCCGCGTCTCGCCGCGCACCGACCTTGGTGACGATCCGTAACTGCTCCGGATACGGATGCAGTGCTTCTTTGATCAGTTGATTGGTGATATGCGGCCCATAGAAGTCGCTGGTGTCGATGTGATTGATTCCGAGCCTAACGACCTCGCGCAGGACTGCGATCGCTCCGTCGTGATCTTTTGGTGGCCCGAATACATGTGGACCAGCGAGCTGCATGGCGCCGTAGCCCATGCGAGTCAGGATCAGATCATCGGCGAGCTTGAATGTGCCGCCGGGCAAGGTGGTGGAGGTCATCGTTTTTAAATTGGAGATTATGAATTACGAATAGGAAGAACGAACCCGGCGAACATCAAATGTTCAATGGAACTCTAGCGCGGAACGGGCGCCCAGCTTGCCACTCCCAGTGTCGTCAGCACGATTTCCACCGCGAGTGAGCAAAGAATGATCCCCATGACACGGACAAGAATGGCGGCTCCCTGGCGGCCGATGATCCGCAGGATGGCATCGGAAAAAAGCAGCAGAATATAAGTGAGCAAAAGCACGACCAGCAGGACAACCCCGGTTTGGGCTTGCTCGGGCACCGTGTAAACATCGTTGTCGGTGAGCAGGATCACCGCCATCATCGCTCCCGGTCCTGCGATGGAAGGGACAGCGAGCGGAAACACGGCCAGGTCGCGCCCCGGCTCGGGCGCTCCCGGTTTCGCATCCACTCGTCCGAAGAGCATTTGCAAACCGAAAAGGAAAAGGATGATCCCGCCTGCAACTTTGAGCGAGTGCAGGTGAATGCCGATGGCGTCGAGAATGATCTGTCCCGCCACGACTGCCACGACAAGAATGACCGTGGCATAGATCGTAGCACGCAGCGCGGTGCGACGTCGCTCCACGCGGGTAAGGGATGCCGTCAATCCGGCAAAAATTGCCACGTTACCGATAGGATCAATGGTCGTCCAAATAGTGGCGAAATCTTTGCTAATCTTGATGAGCAAAGGAGACATGGTGAATGGGGAACGGCTTACACCAGAGGTTGAGCCAGAGCGAGAGAAAGTTATCCCCGTGGGAAAGCAGACGGGTCGCGTCTAGAGTACGCTGCCCGTTTTATTTCGACCTGGAGATTATTTGCTCGACTACCTTTGATTGTTGGCTCAGGAGTTGGGAATGGCACAAAGGAAAGAAACACCGTCACCCGCACCTGAACCTCCTCCTCCTACCGAAGCCGTACCGAAGCCTGTTGGCGCGTAAAGAGGGAGGCCGCGGTCGACGCGGCGACGGCCACTGCCCGCCTGCGTCACAGAATCTCGCGACTACGGCGTGGCAAGCAGCGAATCGCGGGCGACACGCTTGCCGCTACAGTCCGCTCGCTACGAGTCAGGTTGCTCCCTGTTCGAGAAGACGATGCGGATCGATAATCGGCTGGGTGGATTCTCTTCGCTTCAGACTTTCGAGCAGTTTCACGAGACGCGCCTCGTAAGAATCGCACATGGGAGATTTGCCATCCGGCTGAACCCATTCGGGATGTTGGACCCGGAGGTCGTCGTGAATCTTTCGCCGGAGCTCGGTGTACGTGTGGATTTGATGAGACAGGGCCATTGGCTTGGCGAAAGATTCAGGCGTGGCGCGCGATGGCTTATTCAATTTACCGCGCCGATGATTCCGCTGTGTTTTGAGACTAACGAATTTCATAAACGGCCTTTCTTTGGAGGTTGACTCTTCCAAATCCGCGCGGAACGAGGAACCATCGTCACGAGGCGCCTTGAACGGCGGACTCGCATCGGATGCCCCGAAGCTCCAGGTGAATCTGGAGATCGCGCTAAGCGGTGTCTCAGCGAAGGTTAAGCCTTTCAGCCGGCTATTCACCGGACGGAAAGTGCGTTGGGACGTCGGATGACGTAATCAAAGATGATTTTACCAGCAGTGCAGAGAGTCGCAAATAGGACTTTAGTCCAATGCGGTTTGTGCTGGGGTCGCATCTCAACATCTACGATTCAATTCTCGTATCTTTGCAAGCGAGGAGCAGCCGGAAGGCTAATAGTTCCACATGGCCAAACATCGTCACTCGTTTCTTTACCGCCATTCGCTGAGCATGGTTGCGGTCGGGCTGCTCATCGTTTGGATCGTTGGATATCGAATGCTGGATCCCAAAACTCATCTGGGCGCATTTTTTGGAAATGCCGTTGCCGATTGGAGTGGCTCAGTGGTCATTATCCTGGGAACGAAATTTTTGTATGAAGTCGGATCGACTGAGAGCCGGCCGGTTAAAGGAAAAGAGCGTTCCGCCTGGCTGGATTTTCTGCATCGGCATTCGCTTTTGATATTCATCGTGATCACAGGGTTTGGATGGGCCTTTCTGTTTGGGTCGATGAACGCGGAGAGCAAGTGGGGCCAGGTGGTCGGCAACATTCTTTCTGAATGGGTCCAGATGGCTGGCCTTGTTTTTCTTACCAAGCGCCTGATCGAAATCGGCTCTAAAGAAAGCCGCCGCTAATGTTCGCGACTTCGCAGTCGCGCTGCCAAGACCGCAGTCAGCGACCCGCCTGAGCCGGGCCAAAACGAAATCGCAGGCACACGCCTGTGACTACAGTCCCGCGGTCGCCGCGGCGACCGCCACTACAGCTAACCGCAGGCGAAATCGGTTCCGGTCAAAAACCTTGCTCCAGATAATCTCACCCGGTACACGATAGGAAAACTATGAACTACAACCTTGCCACAATCCTCGCCGTCATCGCGATCCTCTTCGTCCTGCTCACTTACATCACCGGCGCGCCGCTCGTGCCGGTTGCAGTCATTCTGCTCGGACTGGCGATTATTTTCGGTGGAAGCGGATTCCGCCGGGTTTAGCAGAAGACCGCACTCGTCCGCTTACGCCAAGGCCTACAGCGCGACAAGGCGACAGCTCCGAAAGGGCTCGCCCACCGCGGCGAGTAAACTTAGCAGGCAGCTACAAACCTAACCGCAGGCGACCTACCTTTGCACGGCTTCGGCATGGCAGGCGCGCCTGCCACTACAGTTGGCTCGCTTCAAATCGCATCTAAGGAAGTAATGCTCGCTAGAACGGCGCGGATGTAGTTGATTCGAATCCAGGTGCGAAAGAAAGATTCAGATGTTCAGGCTCGTTTACGACTGTTGGTGCTGGTGGATGAATCGAATGTCGGCAGTTCCGTGCGAACCGCGGGACGCGGGCTCGATTGGTTAAAGCTCCGCGATTTCCTGGCCGGGCCAAACACCGGACGTGAACTGATCGAGATGGTGGTCTATGCCGGACTGCCACCGGCGATCCCAACCTGGCAGGATGAGCGTGACAAGAAAAACAAGTTTGTCCATTGGCTGCGTTCCAACGGATTCATGGTCGTGACCAAAGACGGTGCGCCTGCCGAAGAAGGTCATTACAAGGCGAACGTGGACGTGATGATGGCGATCGATGCGCTCGAGCTTTCCATCGAGATGCGGCCCGATGTTGTGATCCTGGTGACTGGTGACGCCGATTTTGCTTATCTCGCCATCAAATTACGACGGCACGGGATCCGCGTGGAAGTCGCGTCAGTCGCCGCAAATCTCGGCAACCTATTGAGATCCGCCGCGAATGACGTGATCGATCTGGCTCCGCTCTTTCGGACATTCGAGATCAAACAAGTTCAGGATGCGCCGCCGCAGGTATCACATCGAACGCAGCAGGAACAGCCCAGACGCAGGCCTCGGTTTCGTCCCGTTGCTACATCGCGACAAGCGCGCGAAGGTTGAGGCTTATGGGACACAGCCAAGGCAGAGATAACGCAAAGAAACGCGCAAGACGCCGAAAAAAGACGGAGCGCCTTGCGCTCGCTAAGAAAAAGACAAAGAAATAACGCGCTCCAACTTCGGCTTCGTATTGCCCATCTCGTCTGCTTGCCGGTTGCGAAATCAGCCGCGCAATAGCGACCGGGCGGTGGGTGAAAGCTTCAATACTTCCGGCGCTCTATCAAGATAGCGGGTCAGTCCGGCTGAGACTTCGTCGCGCCATCGTTCCGATTGTGTAAGAACGGCTACGTAATTTTCGTACGCCGCCGAATCCTGAAAGGTCGAGAACCAAACAAAGACATTCTCACCCTCGCGCACCGGAAGAGCTGGGAAAGTGTTCTCGCTAGGTTCTGTCACAAAATACGCAGAAATTGTCGCGCCCATGCTTGTCGCCACGGGCTTGAGCGTCTGCTCGAAGAAATTGATAAAGTCGGAAGGAACCGGATTCTCAAAATAATAAATCGTCGTAACGATGAGGCTCGTCGGAATTTCATCGGATCCCACCGGAGACCGCTTCATATCTTCAAGCGAAAATCCGGACGTCCGAAGTGCTGGATGCAGCAATAGGACGTTATCCGAGTCAATC
>WNFY01016176.1_pt1 | contig 13193 bp, 10 predicted proteins | sample 5400091 | NCBI WGS metagenome assembly WNFY01 (sample SAMN13153364, study PRJNA577476) | soil metagenome | isolation source: 60 cm soil or saprolite under grassland replicate 1 | place: USA:California | collected 2016-06-15 | reverse complement strand
GATAGCCTATCTTCTCAGCGGTATGCGCTATGTTCGCATCTTCCATCATATCAGTCATAGTTCCCGGAACAATCGGTACACCTGCAGCCTGCGCCGTACTACGCGCGGCTGTCTTCTCTCCCACCGTGCGTTGAACAGTCGCCGGAGGCCCTACAAAGATCAGCCCTTCAGCAATGCAGGCTTCTACGAACATAGCATTTTCTGACAGGAAGCCGTAGCCAGGGTGAATCGCCTGCGCTCCTGAACGTTTAGCGACTTCTATGATGGTAGGAACATGTAAATAACTCCTCGATGCTTGGGATGGGCCGATATGGTATGCTTCATCGGCCATACGAACATGTAAGGCCTTGCGATCAACGTCGCTATATACAGCGACGCTGGTTAGCCCGAGTTCACGACAGGCACGAATGATGCGCACCGCAATTTCACCACGATTAGCGATGAGTACTTTCTGAAAAGGCCAGTCGGTTGTGGAGATTGTATGCATCAGAAGTTCCTCCAAGCCTGATCGATATCTATATAAGAAAAGTATAGCATGTTCAGCACCTCTCCATTAGGAAAATCTGGTGAGTTCTGTACCCAAAAGTTTTATTTCTACGCAAAGTAGAGTAAAGTTAGTTGGTGCTAATTTAGGGGCGTTATTCTCACCACCATTACTAGAGATGTCGTTTAATGCGACAAAAGCGCAAACGCAGGTAGCAGGAAGTCTCGCTATACTTGAGCGGGGAAAGAAAGAGGAAAGACGTGTTAGAACGATATGCCGCCAGGATCAAAACATCTCTATCTTTAATTGCTGTTTTAGTCATGGCACTTGCGGGATTGAGTGCATGTGCGCAGGATACTGTTAATAGCCAGGCTCCAATTACTATTGGGACTTCGCTCTCGTTTACAGGAGACTTCTCAGACGATGGGAAGGCTATGGCACAAGGGTATCAACTCTGGGCGGATACAGTCAATAAAAATGGTGGACTGCTCGGTCGTCCTGTCAAGCTCGTCATCCTTCACGATGATAGTACAGAGCAGAAAGTCGCAGATAATTATAGAACATTGATTCGTCAGGATCACGTTAACCTGGTCTTTGGCCCTTTTTCCTCTCTATTGACGATACCGGCGTCCGAAACAGTTCACCAATTAAGGTATGCGATGATAGAGGGCGCAGGCGGTGGCTCCCACGTTTTTGATAGAGGGCTAAATAATGTCTTTGATGTCTCCCTACCAGTTGTCAACAACCTGACTACCTTTGCATACTATATCCTATCACTGCCTCAATACAAGCGACCGAAGACTGCAGCTTACGCGACTTCGAACGATCCTTTTACTCAGGGACAGGTTGACCTTGCAAGGCAGTTGTTGGAGAAAGGCGGAATAACAACCGTCTACAAATCTCCATATTACGATGCAGATAAAATATCGGGCGCGGCCGTTACGCCTTATGCTAAGCATGTGGTTGCCTCGGGTGCACAGGTGGCTGTTCTCGGTACTCTGCTTCCTGATATCGCAACTTACATAAAGGTATTTAGGCAAGAGCATTACAACCCCGAAGCGCTAATCGCAACGGCTGGACCGGACCTTGGTCAAGATTTTATCAAGGCTGTTGGCGGTGCGAAGTATACGGAGGGAGTATTCGTTCCGAATGGCTGGTATCCGCAAGCCGACAACTTCCAGAATACTCAAATGGTACAGGACTACCTGGCTCAATATGGCGGTACAGTTGATCAGATCAACGCCGACGTGGCAGAGGCGTTTTCTGTTGGGCAGGTGTTGGAGCAGGCTGTGAATAAAATTCATAGTATTGATAATGCCAAACTTATCACTGAACTCCACTCTGGGGATGTGTATAACACTGTTCAAGGCAGCGCACAGTTTGACAATCAAGGTCGAAATATCTTAGCGCTGGCGTACCTGTTCCAATGGCAAGGCGGGCAGTTCATGCCAGTATACCCATCCTCTGTGGCAGCGGAAAACCCGAAGTTTCCTAAAGCAGCCTGGCCTTCATGATCAAACCTGGTGCATAATCAAGAGACCTATGTGGGAACAGGTGGCTGCGCCAAAATCTTCACTTGTTATACACTAGGAAAATCAGGTGAGTCCCTGACCCAAAAGTTTCATTTCTTGCAGCGATAATGTACACTACGTTGGGAATAGCTTGCGGGGTGTATGCCATGTCATTGATGTCGATCAATGTGCTTGATTGGAAGAGTAGGCATGTACTTGATTATCCATTCCTCCAGTGTTGCTCTATACCTGGCCTACGGCTCAAGGAGAATGAAAGGTAATACTCGCATATTGCCTGAGAAGGGATTGAGGCTGATATGTTAAAATTTCTAAGCAATATACCCATTTTCCGTCGTCTCTTCATCGCGTTTGCAGTAGCAGCGATAATACCAGGTGTTGTTATTGTGTTACTGGGCAACTTTTATCTTACTTCACTAAATATGCGCGGTCAGGCGCTCTCAACCAGTTTTGATGCCCAACGTATTGCATCGCAACAACAAACCAATCTGCAAAGTATGAATGCTCTACTAACGACGAGTAATGCGCAGATCTTTAACTCCTTGAGTACAAGCGTGAATGGAATAGTGCAAGATTCTTCATTGAGCGCCGCCGTATCATTGACCAACAACGAAATACTCGCCCGTCAAGCCAGCTTCGACCAGGCATTATCGACATATCAACGTGACTACGAGTTAGCTACTTCAAGCAATATGGCAAATATTCACAGCATATTGCTAAGTGATAATCCAAATACTGGGATTATAAGCGATCAGCAGACAGTGCTCAACGCAGTGAGTACGAAGCAGTGGCCCACATATAAAAAGTTGCAGGGTGATGAGTTAAAACGACTTCAGAATTTGCAGCAGGAATTGCAAAATGGGCATAAGTTTACTACAAACGAGATCAGTAAAGCCTACTCAGATGCCTATTCAATCTTGTGGACTACAAACCAGCAGTTTACCGACCTGAGAAATAGTTGGCAGCACATGGTAGATGATGCAGTGAGTATAGGCAAGACTGTCTCTGCGGTAGGGCCTTCACAGACCCAACCTGTTTTGATAGCTACAGTCATCGCCTTCATCAGTAGTATCCTGATAGTTTTCACTATTGGATGGATAATTAACCTCACAATTACGCAACCCTTGCGCCGCCTTGCTTCTCTTACCAGGCGTATTTCGAGGGGTGATACAAGCGCACGTGCAAGGATCCTCGGTCGTGACGAAATCAACCTGGTTGCCAATTCGATGAATAACATGCTGGACAATATTGTGCGCCTTATTCAAGAGGCGCAAGCCCAGCGCGATAACCTGCAAGCACAAGTAGAAAAACTGGTGAGTGAAGTAAGTGGTGTGGGTGAAGGAGATTTGCGCATCCAGGCAGAAGTCACTGCAGATGCCTTGGGTGTCCTGGCAGACTCATTTAACTACATGGTGGAAGAGCTTGGTAGCCTGGTGGTGCGCGTTAAAATGGTCGCCCATGAGGTCGAAAACTCCACGACAATGACTTTTGAGCGCATGAGTCAACTGGTTGAAACGGCCGACGCTCAAATCAAACAGATTGCCGAGGCTGCGATTGAAGTAGAGCGTATGGCCAATTCGAGCCGGCAGGTAGCTGAACGAACACAAATTCTGTATACTGTCGCGCGCGCGGCACGCCTGACCGCGGAAAGCGGGCGCGAGGCCGTGCTGCAGACAGTCGAAGGTATGGGACGCATCCACGAATATGTACAGGATACATCCGGCAAGGTACAAACGCTGGGAGATCGTTCACGTGAAATCAACAACATTGTCGAAGTCATCGCCAATATTGCACACCAGACGAACCGCCTGGCTCTTGACGCTGCCATTCAGGCTGCCATGGCGGGCGAAAACGGAAAAGGATTTGGTGCAGTCGCGGCAGACATTCGACGACTGGCCGAACGCGCCAAAGACCAGGCCAATTCGATTGCACGTATTGTACGCGGTGTACGTGAAGATATAGGTGCCGTAGCAGTCTCGATGCGAGACACCGAACGTGAAACCTCGGCTGGAGCAAATTTGGCCCAGGAAGCTGGTAAGTCACTAGAATCCATTTTCGGTGTCGTTGAGCGCCAGGCACACGAAATCGAAGCTATCAACCAGATGGCTGGACAGCAGTTGCAGTCATCAAGCTCCGTTGTGCAAATCATGCAGGCTGTTACCGATTCGACACAACAAAGTAGCACCAGCACACGCGATGCAGCGCAAAACATGGAGAGATTAGCACGCTTAGCAGAGCAATTGTTGGCATCGGTGGAAGCCTTCAAACTCCGCGAGAATCTGAACTACTATGCCCCGATGGGCAATGTGATGGTAACCCCTGAGGAAGAGTACGAGAATCAGTTATCGGTCAGCGGAGCCTTCCGCACTATAACTGCATCCGTTCAGTCTCCAGGGAGGAATATGTATAACAATGCTCTTGCTCCAACGGGATCTAATTCCTCTTATCAACCCTATCCCATACCCCCCTATCAGCAGAGTAACGAGATGCCATCACAACCCTGGTGGCCAGTGCAAACTGATAGGTAAAAACCGTCTTTGTAAGAAATGAGCGGGGTGGGAACACGTGCGTTCCCACCCCGCTCATTTCTTACAAAGACGGTTTTTCATAACTATTTAGTTATGAATAGTATCCATAACGCCTATCAAAATTCATAGACTTTCACGTGGAATGGCTGGTAGACTTATTTTAGATGCCCTAAGCTTTTATGGCTGTTTTCATAAGAGTTTCAATAGCACACAGAGGAGATTACTAATGATTGCACAGAGAACAAAAACCAACAATGGAGTTGTAAGAAGCGATGAAGCGACTGTGCAGGCAGCAGTAAAACTACTGACCCAAAACCGGTCAGTGATGATTTATCGCTGGGAGTGTGAGGTTTGTGGTATGGTTCATACCGGGCTAAAGCCCCCCGCATGTGATAGTTGTGGCAAAGAAGGGTCTCTTGTCCACCAGCCTGATACACACCTGGAAACAACAAGTATGTAGCTGCTGGTAAGCTACATACTGTTTTGCTCGCATACCATCATCCTACGAAAATCGAGCCTGGCGGACTGCTTCATATAACACTATGCCTGTCGCCATCGCCGCATTTAAAGATTCCACCCCGTTCGATAAGGGAATCGCTATAGACAGGGTTGCCAGCCCGTAAGCTTCCTGTGAAGGCCCATGTGCCTCATTGCCAATGATTAGCGCAAAAGGCAGTCTCAAATCTTGTTCAAAGTAGAGATGGGGACTGCCAGCCTCGGCCAGTAACACACGCCTTTGCCCCGCGCAATGCAAGGTGATTCTTTCCGCGATTAAGTCCCATGAAACATTGGTTGCCACGGGTAATGCAAGATGAGCGCCTGCTGCGGCGCGCACTACTTTAGGACTGAAACAGTCTACACAGTTGGGGGTTAACAAAACTTCGTCTACATCAGCAGCCAGAGCTGTACGCAAAATTGTTCCCATATTGCCTGGATCAGCCAGGCCATCAAGAATGAGGAGCACCGGACGCAAAGTAGTGGAACGCCGTGCGCGTACAAGCGCAGGTTGGAATGCATCCAGTGATAAAACACTGACTACTCCCTGTGACGTTTGCACCTCACCAAGGCTCTCGATAACGCGTTCACTGACCTCTACCAGCCGCTCTCTTGGTAGAGACGAGTCATGTTTGAGGCGTGCAAGGAGTGATCTACCATTAGCGGTGCGTTGAAGCAATTCGGGTTGATAGTAGACTTCACGCGGCTCAATATGTGCATTGAGTAACGCTTCCAGGAGATGGGGGCCTTCCATCAAGAAGAGGCCACTTTTCTTTACTTTGGTAGTTTCAATTTAGTCAGCTTGTAGAGCCGACTGACAGGAACAGCTTTTTGACAGTCAATGCAAGGGCCATAAGCTTGTCAAGCGACTTGAGTGAAATCCGCTTCCGAGAAACTACCAAAGTAGTATTAACTTGTCAGGAAATGCGCCCTACGAGATTGTAGCCAGCGCAGTATTGAGCAGCGCGCTGAAAGCTGCTTCATCATTCACGGCCATTTCGGCGAGAATCTTGCGATCTACATCAATATTAGCGATATGAATAGCATGCATCAGCTTACTGTAGCTTACTCCGTGCATGCGTGCCGCAGCATTAATGCGTGTAATCCACAAGCGGCGCATATCACGTTTGCGATTCCGTCGATCGCGGTACATGTAGGCCATTGAACGCATGACGGACTCATGCGCAGGACGGTATAATCTCTTGCGCGCACCACGATGGCCCTCGGCCATTTTTAGTAGTTTCTTATGCCTCTTGTGGGCCGGAACTCCACGTTTTACTCTTGGCATAGTATTTTCTTCTCCTCCATTCGGGGTAAATGCCCTGTCCTAACTAAGCTAAAAGGAGTAGGGGAGTAGACGTTTCATGCGACGTTTATCACTGGTAGCCAGCTGAAACTCTTTGTCCATCGAACGGACCGAGTGTGGAGACTTGTTGCGGCGAAGGTGACTTAATGCGACCTTGCGGCGCATGATCTTGCCGGAGCCGGTAATTTTGACCCGCTTCGCCATAGCTTTGTGTGTTTTTAGTTTCTGCTTCATAATTCTTCTTTCTATTCCTGCGAGGCAAGATACAATTTTTTTTCTTGACTTGTTTCGATGCATGATCTGTTATCAGCCAGCGTCATTTTCAAGGTTGTGCAAATCTGTCTGTTTGAGCGCTAGCCACGTAGAGCAAGGCGCACAAAGGAGAGAGACAGTGTAGATGGTGATTGATTGCACTTCAACACAATCCACCACAGTTACTCCATCGAAGGCGCAGAGAAGCCTATTTCTGGAGCGAACCCCGCATGCCAGGTGAGTATAGCACACTTAAGAGGATTCTGCAACTGCAGTTTTGGGCCGATAAATGAAGATAACATCTATTTTCAGAATGAGAGCCTAAGGTGAACGATTACTGTATCTGGTATCTATGAGAACCTCAGCGTGGTTCCTGCATGAGCGGACTGTATACTCTTGCCCAAATTAATCCATAACTAACTAATTTCCGCAAAACCACCCTGCCCAAAGAATATACATTTGGGAACTTTTGTTCTATAATACTAATCAGAAATCTGAAGTCAATAATGGCTAACTTAGAAAGAGATACCAGCATATGCTCCGAGATGTAATGCGGGAGACATGGGCCTATCAAAACATTCCTCAGGAGGGTCATGAAGAGGAAATCCCACAGCGAGTTCAGCAGGCGTTTCTGCAAGGTCTGCACCAGGCACACAAAGAAATACTACAAGAGTTGCGCCAAACGCTTTTGAAGATCGTCCGTTTGCGTTTCCCCACTGTAGTGCGCCTGGCGAAGAAACAAACGGCGGACATAGAAGATTTGGTGCTTTTGCGAGATTTGATCGTCAAAATGAGCATCGCCCAAACCACCGAAGAGATAGTCATGTACTTACTGGAAGTTGAAGAAGTCGAGGAGGATGAGGATTGATTCTACTCCCCCAGCAGAATCTTCAAATCTGAAGTCAACTGGTCGGAAGAGAAGCCATTATCGAGCAAGACTCGCTCACGTCCCTCTTTATCGATCACATAGATAGCGGAAGAGTGGGAGACACTTCCATCGCTGGTTGCTGCCTGGGCATCAACACTGTACGATGCCCACACAGGGGCCAGCTCATTATGACTACCAATCAGATAATGCCAGTAATCGCTCATCTTATGAACCCTGGAGAAGTTTTGCGCAGCAGCGGCGGTATCACCCTTAGGATCCATGCTTACAGCCAGAACTGCTACTTGTTGCGCATTTTTCCCAAAGTTTTGCATCGTTGTATGCAATTTTTCGGCTGTCAGAGGACATACATCAGGGCAATGCGTGTAGAGGAAGGTGAGAACAACAGGCTTTCCTTTGAACTGCGTCAGTGAAATCGCTTTACCAAACTGGTCCTTCAAGTGAAAATCTGGAGCGTGTACACTTCCAAGATCAGTTCCTTGTAGGCCGGATTGGCTGGTAGCCGAATTGCTGGGAGCAGTTCCCCCTATGCCGTTGCGCAAGCTTAAGAGAGCCACCAGCAGCACAACCAAAAACGCAAGCGTAATAACTGATAGACGGGAGGCTAAACGCCAGCTCATTGTTTGTTCCTAGATGTACTAGTTCCAACGCATGTAGCTTGCAGAGCCTGGACCTGCCAGCGTCATTTGTGTTGGTTTCTAATGTAGCACCCTATCTACTACCATCGCAGCAAAGATCAAGGCGAGGTAGCAGTTCGAGTACCAGAAGAGGGTACGTGCCCACTTCTTCGATTGATCGCGTAGTAAACGGATTGCTATGTATAGCAGTATACCACCAAGCACAATGGCAACCAGCAGGTAAAAGTAGCCCATAGCACGCATTGCAAACAGGATCAGCGTCACGGCCAGCAGCAACAGCGAGTAGAGGAAAATCTGTTTACGCGTCTCCCTTTCGCCCATAACCACTGGCATCATCGGAATACTGGCCTTCTCGTAATCTTTCTGAATCAACAGTGAGAGCGCCCAGAAGTGTGGAGGTGTCCAGTAAAAGATGATGGCAAAGAGCCAGATAGCAGGTAACGTGACGCTATGTGTTACCGCGGCCCAACCCACGAGCACTGGAACAGCTCCAGCAGCACCGCCGATCACAATATTTTGCGCTGAGGAGCGTTTCAGCCACAGAGTATATACAAAGACGTAGAAAAGGATAGCTGAACATGCCAGCGCCGCACTAAGCAGATTAACGAATACCGTCAGAATAATAAAGGCACCCACCCCTAAGGTGATGCCAAAGATCAGGGCCTGTGCGGGCTGTACTCTGCCAGTAGGTATTGAACGCCGCTGAGTGCGCCCCATGATCTGGTCGATATCACGGTCAATGTAGCAGTTTATACAGTTCGCACTACCGGCCGCCATTGCCCCACCCACCAACGTCGCAATTACCAGACCAAGCGGGGGCAATCCCTTCTCAGCGATAGCCATCGCAGCTACTGTCGTACCAAGCAGTAATACCGTCACATGCGGTTTCATCAGATCAACATAGCTGGAAATTGTCTGCCTGGTGGGCCCTACTTCTTTCTTCTCTTCTAACAGCTCTTCTAGCTCTGCCCCACGCGGCGCTGCTCGCAATTGACGTGCCACCAGTACTGCCAGCAATACCAGGCTGCCCCACACGGCAGTAGCAAGCGCTAAATGCATACCAGCAATGAATTCCGGTCTTTTCAAGAGCACGACCAGGCCACCAACGCCAGCCTGAGCGACGAAAAGCACACCAGCCACGAGCGCGACCCATGCTTGGCCAGGCGCAACACTGCGCCGGCGCCAGGCTGATATCAGTGTCCAGATGAGCACAAGTCCTACAAACGTGGCAACCAGGCGATGGAAGCTATTTACATCCGCCAGGTGATACTGTACAGCCCATTGCGGCGCTGTTCCGCAGAGAGGCCAGCCTGGACATGCGAGTGTCGCACCGCTACCTACCACATAAGAGCCACTGAGCATCAGCCCGTAGACTAGCAGCGCGTTTGTCGTTGCCAGGCGCACAAATTTACGTGTCTTAGCAGGGTGCTCTTTACTTGGCTTTGCCTTGCCCGACATTACCGCTACAGTGATCACCATGGCAAAGATCGCTAGTGCCGTGCCAAGGTGAAAGACCTGCTGCTCTTTACGCGCCCAGATCAATGCGCTAATAGCAAGCGCGATTACCAGCACGCTGACAATCGAAGCAGTATAACGATGAGCTTCTTCAAGTAGGGCATGAATCTCTGGTGGAGCATACGGCCTTCCAAAGCACAATGGCCAGTCCGGACAACTCAGACCAGAGTTTGAGACACGCACAGTGCCTCCAAGGGCGATGAGAAAATATGTAAATCCGACTGTCACCCATGCAATGCGACGTACTACTTTCATCGGAGGCTATATCCTTTGTGGTAGATGTTATGACTCATACTATTGTCATGGACGCTCCTGATACTCTCCTTGCAAAGAACTATACCTGCCTTACAATTACCTGAACGGAGGCTACCCTTTCTTGTCCTACCACTTGACCCCTACTATAGTATTTAAGGGAAGACACATTCGTGCGAAAGGCCGACGACATGGTAGACATAGGACTTGATTTCTGGCTATCTCAATGGGACTGGGAGCCCTCTATACTTATCGGAACGGCACTTATTACAGGCTTCTACCTTTATGCGCTAGGCCCACTGCATAAGCGCTATCACCCGAATGAGCAGGTTAAAACTGGTCAAACCATCTGTTTTTTGTTGGGCACACTGATTATGTTTCTGGCGCTCGTCTCACCTCTAGATGAGCTGGGTGACTCCTATCTGTTCAGTGCCCATATGGTCCAACATCTGTGCCTGACCATTGTTGGGCCGCCGCTGCTATTGCTCGGCACTCCAGAATGGTTCGTGAAACCACTATTTCGCAACAAGGTTGTATTCAAGATTGCAAAAGCGCTGACGTACCCCGCCGTCGCATTCGTCCTCTATAACGTTGACTTCTGGCTCTGGCATGCGCCTCCATTGTATAACGCTACGTTGGAGTACCAGAATATTCACATCCTCGAACATCTGACCTTTATCGTCTTTGGCATACTATATTGGTGGCCCATCTTTAGCCCATCTCAGGACCTACCCCGCCTCTCAATTGGAGCCTTGGCTACATCGTCATCATGAGTGTGCTTTTTATTCGCTGGATGCAACAGCAGGAAGCAAAACAGCAAGCCCAGGAAGCAGAAGCGTATGCCAATCAGTAAGCGGAAGACGGAGCCAGTACAGTAATATAGTTACAACAAGCCTCTTCTCAACCATGTTATAATGCGCAACAGAATTTCCACTTTCCTCATGCAGGGGGAGAATAGCGAAGTGGGAGACTCGCATACACGCACAATGGTCGCGTTTGTTGGGAAGGCTGCATCATCATGCTCATTACACGCATCGAGTTAGAGAACATTAAGAGTTATTGTCATATCTCTGTAGATTTCCGGCGCGGCACAACCGCCATTAACGGGCCGAATGGCGCAGGCAAAACAACCCTTGTCGAAGCTATCGGTTTCGCCCTTTTTGATCATATTTCTTACAACCAGGCACAGTTTGTGCGTGAAGGCGAGAAATTTGGGCACGTAGTCGTCCATCTCATCGGCAGTGATGACCGTCCCTACGAAGTCGAGCGTCGCTGTGGCGCAGGTGCAAAATGGGTCGTATACGATCGTGAAGCAGATCTTCGCGTTGAACAGCGCACCGATGTGCTAGATAAACTTCACGAGCTTTTCGGTATTGATCGCGAACGACCACTGGATGTTCTTTTCCGTGATGCCCTGGGAGTACCACAGGGCACCTTTACCTCTATCTTCCTGGAGCCACCCGGCAAACGTAAACAAACGTTTGATACCTTACTGCAAATCGAAGACTACAAGATCGCTGCCGATTACCTGTTGGATGCGGTGAAAGTGTATCAGGAGCAGATTCAAACACAAAAAAGCCAAATCCAACGCCTCGAAATTGAGACGCGCGAACTTGAAGGATGGCGTACCACCCTCAAAAATGCTCGCCAGGATGATCAACAGAAAAAAGAGCAAAATGTACAAGGAACCCAGCGGCTGGCGGTGTGCAAAGAACGCGCTGAATTGCTCAAGCAACAACGAGATCACCTCAACCAATGCCAATCGCAGCTCATCCAGAACAGGACCATCCATAATACTTCTCAAGAGCTTTTGCATAATAGCCAGAAGCAATTAAACGATGCTCATGCCGCACGGCAAGCAGTTGAAAGCAGCCAGGCCGATTACGAGCGCTATTTGCAGGCTACTGAAACCTTGAAACGGCTTCGCCAGGACGAACACCAGCGCAATGTGCTGCGCCAACAACAGTCCGAATTGCATACGACCTTAGCAACCCACCAGGCCAACATCAGAAACCTGCAGGGTAGGCTGAATGATATTGCCACTGCCCGTCAACGACTGCTGGACTTAATACCACTGGTCGAGCGGCAACATGCATTAGAAAAGCAGAGTGAAGCCCTGGCACGCCAGGTTACTCAATACGAAGGACTTGTTAAGGAAGTGCAGCGTCTCCAGCAGCAACGTGCTCAATGTCTTCAAGAACAAGATGCCTTTCAGCAGCGCATTGCTGTAATCGAACCCCTACAATCGCTGGCAGAGCAATTAACTCAGCGTGTAGAGAGGTTAGCGCAGTTACAGACCAGGGTAACTGAGCGAAGCTCCAGGCGCTTGCAATTTGAAGAAAAACGCAAACAGTTGCAGGAGAAGCGGGACGAGCGCGAAGAAATAGCTAACTACTTACGTAAAGCCGATGATGCCATTGCTAAAATTGAAGAGCATCGCCAGGAAGCCGAGGAGCTACCAACATTACAAAAACAATATGAGCAACTTTCGGCGCAACAACACCGATTAGAGGGTAACATCGAAGGCTACATGAACTCGCGCAACCTTTCGGCGGGTGGGCAGTGCCCACTGTTGCATCAACCCTGCTTGAACATTAAACAAGTCGGTATTGTCAGCCTGGAATCCTATTTTGATAATTTGCTAACTGAAGAGCATACACAGCTTGCTAACCTGAGTCAAGAACTGGTTATAGTCAGCGATCGCATGTCTCAAATCAAGAAATATGCGGATGGGCTTAGCAAACTGAGCCAGTATATTGAGCGCCGCGACAGTCACGTGGAGCGCTTACGAGGGGTGGCACTTGATATTACCCGCCTCGAGAGAGAGGTAGCAGATTTAGGCAATGACCTGGAGCAGCTTAAACTACTCGATCAGCAAATCGTTCAGGCAAAGTCTGCACGCGATGAGAGTGAGAAGGCCGATCAGCAGGTACGAGAACTGGAAGGCTTGCGTAAACAAATACAACAACTGCAGTCCCTAATTGAGCAGTATACAACCGATCACAATGAGCGCCAACAACAAGCATACGAACTACGTGAAAGCGCCAAGCAACGGAAGGAGGTCGAACAGCAACTTCAAGCGCTCAATGATCCACGTTCGCAGAGCAAAGTACAGCAGCAAATCATTAAGCAAGAGCCAACCTATCAGCAACAATTGCAAACGGAACAGCAAGCGATACAGGAGATACAACAGCAGTTGTCCAAACTGAACTTGCGACTTACCCTTTATGCTAATCTCGACGCTCAAATCGGTGAGCAAGAAGCCATTCGCCTGCAATGCGAACCCCTGTACTCGACCTATTTGAAAA
>WNFY01006687.1_pt1:5000-13200 | contig 13200 bp, 8 predicted proteins | sample 5400091 | NCBI WGS metagenome assembly WNFY01 (sample SAMN13153364, study PRJNA577476) | soil metagenome | isolation source: 60 cm soil or saprolite under grassland replicate 1 | place: USA:California | collected 2016-06-15 | reverse complement strand
TGCATCGGGCGCCGGTAGTTTCTGGCGCAAGGCGGCCAGTGTTCCCGGCCGGTCGCCCATGTAGGCCCTCACCAGCGACGCGAACGCCAGAGCTTGCCCATAGAATGCGCCGGCTCTACCCAATTGAGCTTTATCGGCCTCCTCGAAGCTGTCTAGCGCCTCGTGCCATCGTCCTTTCCAGAAGTGCGCGCATCCTAAGTGGATACGACTTGACATGGTCGACGTGGGACCCTGTAGCCCAATAGCGTGATCCAGATTAGTCCGCCAGAACGCCTCGGCCGCGCCGATGTCCCCCGTGCGGAGACGGTTCACCTCAGTGGACGCGTCGAGGCCCCAGGCGGGGTCCGTCCGTCCGAGACGGGCCGCGAGCAATTGCCGCTCGTGCCATAGCTCCAGCGACGCCGCCAACCGCCCGGTCTGGAACAGGGCGGCTTCCGTGAAGAGAAGGTCGTCTACCAGGTACCAAAGCTCGCCCGTCTGGCGCAGTAATTCTGCTCCCCTCAATCCGATTTCTGCCGCCTGGGAGAATTGCAAATACGTAATGTGATGTATGGCCACGGCAGCAGCTGCCCTACCGACCTCTGCGTTATCGCGGAGCCTCTCGGCCATAACAAGTGCGCTCTTAAGCATGGTGTATCCTGCCGAGTGGAACCCAGCCGCGCTAAGGGCAAGGCCCCCGAAATCCAGCATACGGGCGCGTGGTACGCTGTCGCGGCGGCCCAGAATCGCCAGCCCCCTCTGGCTCAACTCCAGCAACTCCGCGAAGCGGAGGCCCCAGGCGAGATGATGGCAGATGTCACCGTAGGCCTGAGCGGCCGCTTCGGTGTTCCCCAGCCGCTCGTGTGCGCTGGCTGCCTCACGCCAGTCAGACAGCGCCTCGTCCCAACGGTCAAGGCTGCGCAGGGCCAGACCACGCTTGTAGAACAGCTCTGCACGCGCTGCTCTGTCTTCCGCTGGTAGCAACGCGGATGCGCGATCGAAATCCTGCAGTGCCTTGGCGAAAGCCGCTCCGTGAATTGCCTGGTCACCGGCCAGCATCAGGTAGCGCGCCGTCTTCGCCGGATCGGCTGCGGCGCCGGCCTGGTAGAGGTGGTGCGCCATGTCCGCGGCATAGAGCTCGGCGTACTTTCCGTAGACGCTCTCCATCGTTTCGGCGACGCGCAGGTGGAGGCGCTGGCGGCGGGGCAGGGATAGCCCGCTGATCAGCGTCTGGCGGATGAGCTCGTGAGCGAAGCTGAAACGCGCCTCGCCCGGACGGACGGGCGCCGCTCCGGGGGCATTCGCCCGCGCCGCGATGGCCTGGATGACATCCGTCTGAGAAGCGATCCCCGCCTCGACACCGGGGATCGGAGCGAGGACAGGGCCCTCAAGGGGCGAAACGATCAGGTTAGCGCGCTCCGCCTCGTCGATGGCATCCAGGAGTGCGTCCGAATCCATGTCGCTCAGCGTCTCCAGGAGCTCGAACGTAAAGTCGCGGCCGACCACTGAGGCGTCTGTGAGAGCCGTGCGGCAGGCTTCGCTGACCCGCTCCAGGCGGCGGCTGATCACGAGCCTGACGCCCTCGGGCACATCGAGCTGGCTGACCTTCAAGTCGGGCCGCCAATGTCCCTCGGCATCCAGCAGCCTGCCCTGCTCGGAGAGGTGCTGGAAGACCTCCTCGACGAAGAAGGGGTTGCCTTCGGTCTCCGAGTAGATCGCCTGCACGGCGCGGCGGGAGGCGGCTGGCCGGTCAGGGCGTGAAGCATCGCCTCAACGCCGGCTTCGGGCAGCGGCTTCAAGGCGATGCGATGGACGGCTCCCCGCCGCAAGAGCCACTCGAGCGTGCGGGGAAGGGGCCGCGCCACGTCGAGCTCGATGTCGCGGTACGTGGCGATGGTCAGCATGCGCATCTTTTCCTGGTATTGTGCCACGTGCTGAAACAGGAGGAGCGTCGCGTCGTCCGCCCAGTGCAGGTCGTCCACGACGAGCAGCAGCGGCGCGATGCTGCTCGCCCGCTCGACAAACTCACGCATGCTGTTGAAGAGGTACATCCGTTCCTGCTCCGGCGGCAGCTCGAGCGGCGGCGGAATATCGTCGTAGATGCGGCGCAGCTCCGGCAGGATTTTCGCCACTTCTCCGGCGTTCTCACCGAGAGCCAAACGCAGCGCGTCGGCGGGCGTCAGGCGTATCGCTTGCTGGAGCGCTTCGATGAAGGGGATATATGGCGGCGCGCCCTCCATCTCGTAGCAGCGGCCAGTGCGGTCCACCATGCCGCGAGCTCGCGCCTCCAGCACCAGCTCTTGCGCCAGCCTGGTCTTGCCGACGCCGGGCTCGCCGCGGATGAGAACGATCGAGCCATGGCCGGCGATCGCCTGCTCCATGAGGCGGCGGAGCTCGGCGCGCTCCGCTTCTCGGCCGACGTAGGGTGTGCGCTCCGCGAGGACGGGAGCCGCCGCAACGGTGGGCGCTTCCTCCTGCCAGGCGACCTCGAGCAGGCGCCAACGCTCCGGGAAGCCTTTGAGTCGGAAGCGGCCGCGGTCGCGGAACTGAAGGTCTTTGGCGGCGCCGACGATGCCTCGGACAGTTTCGGAAGCAAGGATCTGACCGCCAGCGGCCTTCGCGCAAATTCGAGCGGCGGCGTCGACTGTCGAGCCGAAGATATCTCCATCTTCGTGGATAGCCTCTCCGGCGTTGAGGCCGACGCGCACCTGGACCTGCTGCTCGGGAGGCTTTGTGCGATTGCCATCGGCGAGCGCACGTTGCATGGCGATGGCGCTGGTCAGGGCACTGCGGGGCGAGACGAAGGTGGCCATAAGGCCGTCGCCGAGCGTCTTGACCTCTCGGCCGCCATGGGACTCCACCTGCTGACGCAGGAGATCGAAATGACCGCGCACGAGCTCCTGAGCGGTAGCATCGCCCTGGCTCGTCTTGAGAGCAGCCGAGCCGACGATATCGGTGAAGAGGACGGTGTTGCTGGGCCATTTTGCGATACGTAGTCGGGTGTTTGACGAGATTATGCATCGCCGGGGTGCGGGGGGCTAGGTGGGGTTGGGAAGAGGTGAGAAGTAAGCAGCAGGAGGTAAGAGGTCAGATGTCAGAGGTTACAGGAGTGTCACGTCGAGGCGGCGGAGGTATTCGGGATCGGCGATGAGGTCGATTCTGACGATCTTGTGGCGGACGATGGTGAAGGAGAAGGCGGCACGCGGCTTGCCGCCCGGCGCCCAGACGAGTCCGGGGGCGCCGTCGATGAACATGGGCTGCGCGGCTCCCGCACGTCCAGAGAGACTCTCCGCTACGGCAGGTGCGCCGCGGAGCTCAGGGGCAAGCTTGGGGGCGCCGACGGCTTGCCTCGCCGCGGCCATTCTCACCGCCGCGCTGTCGGCTCGGAGGACGACATCCGGGTCGAGGACGGCGAGAAGCGCACCAAGGTTGCCGCTGCGCGAGGCGGCGAGGAAGGCGCCGACGATCTCGCGCCGGCGAGTGTGATCGGCGTCGTGAACGGCATCGGCCCCTTGCACGCGACGGCGTGCGCGGCTCGCGAGCTGGCGGGCGGCTGTCGGGGAGCGCCTAAGGATCGGAGCGATCTCATCGAAGGGCAAATCGAACATATCGTGCAGCACGAACGCGACCCGCTCGGCGGGCGTGAGGGTTTCGAGCACGACGAGCAGGGCGAGGCCGACTGAGTCGGCGAGCACAGCTTCGTGCTCGGGATTGATCACCGCCTCGCTGCTGGCAATTGGCTCGGGAAGCCCGGTGTCGAGGGGCTCCTCGCGACGTGACTTGCGTGAGCGGAGCATGTCGAGGCAGACGCGGGCGACGACGGTCGTGAGCCAGGCGCGCAGGTTATCGATGTCGCTTGTGTCGGAGCGGCTGAGCCTGAGCCAGGCTTCCTGAACTGCGTCGTCGGCCTCGCTTGCCGAGCCGAGCATACGGTGAGCCACCGACTGAAGGTGGCTCCGGTTCATCTCGAACTCTTGGGCGAGTGGTTCGTGTCGTGGCATCGGTCACATTCTCTTGTTACGTTCCGTCATTGTAGTGACGAATCAAACCCAAGCGAATGTGACAAGGGAGGTCAAGATGGCACATATCGCAGGAATCTCCGCAGAGAATGCCGGGCAGGACGCAAAGCTCGTGTTCGACTATACCCGTCGGGGATTGGCGGGGATCACGGGACGCGAGCCGGAGCGGATGCTCGAGCCGCTGGAAATGTACGCGCACGCGCCCGAACTGTTGAAAGCGATCGCCGGCCTAGAGCAGGCGACTGCGCAGGTGACAAGGCTCGATGAGCGCCTGAACGTGCTCGCGCAGTTGAAGGCGGCGACGTTGACGAGCTGCGAGTACTGCATCGATCTTGGCTCGCAAATCGCGCGGCGGTCGGGCTTGAGCGACGAGCAACTCCTGGCACTTCCGGCTTACCGGACGAGCCCGCTCTTTAGCGATGTCGAGAAGCTTGTACTCGACTACGCTGTCGCGATGAGCCGCACACCCGTGGATGTGCCGGACGGGCTCGTCGCCAAACTACGGGAGCACCTGGACGCGGGCCAACTGGTAGAGCTGACTCACGTCATCGCGCTGGAGAACATGCGCGGCCGCTTCAACCTGGCGCTGGGGATCGGCGCAGCGGGGTTCAGTGAGGGGATGGTCTGCGCGGTGCCGGAGAGAGCCCAAGCGCGAGCAGAAGCAATGGGGAGCCGATACCGCAAGGCCGTACGATTGAAGAGCAAGACAGTTCAGATCGCCATTGAAGGAGGAGTTTCGTGAACAACGGCATGAGAACGGTAATCTATCCGGTCGGCGACATCGCCAAGGCCAAGGCGCTATTCGGTAAGCTACTGGGGGCCGAGCCGTATGTCGATCAAGCTTACTACGTGGGCTTTCGCGTCGGAGACCAGGAGGTCGGCCTGGACCCGAACGGGCACAAGCAAGGAATGACTGGGTACTGGCACGTGGACGACATTAGGGGATCGCTGCAAGCGCTCCTGGAGGCCGGCGCCCAACTGCAGGAGGACGTCAGGGATGTCGGCGGGGGTAGGCTGATCGCTACGGTGAAAGACGCGGATGGGAACCTGATCGGCCTGCTTCAGACTTGATGAGGGGGCGAGCCGGTCGCGGTTTGGCGGACGAAAGATCCCTCGCCCTCCTGGCCCCTCACGTGGATCCCGCACCGTTCGGCTCGGGATGACAGACGGAGATTCTTAAGGTCGGACTCGGCAAAGAAAAAGCTCCCGGCAGCGGCCTATTTTCCACACCCAGTCGCCCGGGCAGTATCGTGGGCGCTGAGGCGTTTCACTTCCGTGTTCGGGATGGGAACGGGTGGTGCCACCTCGCTCTAGCCACCAGGGAGCGTTTTTCAGTTGTTAGTTGTGAGTTGCCGGTTGTGAGTTGGGGCGGACTTGCGTCCGCCCCTTGTTTTGCGTTGGTAGCGGGGGTGGGACTCGAACCCACGACCTCCGGGTTATGAGCCCGGCGAGCTGCCGCTGCTCCACCCCGCGGCGGGATAGCGAACAGAGAGAGTATACCTGAATGATCTGCGTTGTGGGGGTGATGGAATGGTGGTCAAGCCCTCGGTCATTAGTACGGCTCAGCTGAATCCGTTACCGGACTTACACATGCCGCCTATCAAGCGGGTAGTCTTCCCGCGACCTTACTCCTTGCGGATGGGAGACCTCATCTTGAGGAGGGTTTCGCGCTTAGATGCTTTCAGCGCTTATCCCGTCCGGACATAGCTACCGGGCTTTTTGCTCCTGGCGGAACAACCCGCACACCAGAGGTCCGTCCACCCCAGTCCTCTCGTACTAGGGGCAGCTCCTCGCAAGTCTCCTGCGCCCACTGCGGATAGAGACCGAACTGTCTCACGACGTTCTGAACCCAGCTCGCGTGCCGCTTTAATGGGCGAACAGCCCAACCCTTGGGACCTACTCCAGCCCCAGGATGCGACGAGCCGACATCGAGGTGCCAAACCTCCCCGTCGCTGTGAACGCTTGGGAGAGATCAGCCTGTTATCCCCGGGGTAGCTTTTATCCGTTAATCCACGGCCCTTCCACACGGAACCGTAGGGTCACTTTGCCCGACTTTCGTCCCTGTTCGGCTTGTAGGCCTCACAGTCAAGCCCCCTTATACCAATGCGCTCGACGGCTGATTTCCATCCAGCCTGAGGGGACCTTTGGGCGCCTCCGTTACCTTTTGGGAGGCGACCGCCCCAGTCAAACTGCCCACCAGGCGCTGTCTCCTGCCTATGCAGGGTTAGGAGGAAGACTTGGGAAGAGTGGTATTTCAAGGTTGGCTCCCTCCGATCCGGAGACCGGAGTTCGCAGCCTCCCACCTATCCTACGCATCCCAGGCCCGCCTTCAACGCCAAGCTACAGTAAAGCTCCACGGGGTCTTTTTGTCCTGCAGCGGGTAACCAGCATCTTCACTGGTCCTGCAATTTCGCCGAGCCCCCCGTTGAGACAGTGCCCAACTCGTGACACCTTTCGTGCGGGTCGGAACTTACCCGACAAGGAATTTCGCTACCTTAGGACCGTTATAGTTACGGCCGCCGTTCACCGGGGCTTCGGTTCGGGCCTCATCAGCCCTCCCCTTAACCTTCCGGCACCGGGCAGGTGTCAGCCCCTATACCTCAGCTTTCGCTTTGGCAGAGACCTGTGTTTTTGTTAAACAGTCGTTTGGGCCGCTTCGCTGCGACCCCCGTTCGCTTCCAGAGCGAGTCTGGTTACGAACAGGGGCACCTCTTCTCCCGAAGTTACGAGGCCAAATTGCCGAGTTCCTTAACGGGGGGTCACTCGACCACCTGAGGGCGCTAACCCCAGCCTACCTGTGTCGGATTGCGGTACGGGCGCCTGGGTGACTGGACGGCGAGGCTTTTCTGGCCAGCGTGGGCTCAGCCGAGTCGCTTTGACCGAAGTCTCTGCTGCCCCTCAATCCCTTAGCTTAACCCGGGCAGGGATTTGCCTCTGCCCGGACGCCTACAGACCAAGGACGGACCATGTCCAATGGGCCCGCTCAGCCTACCCTCCTGGGTCCCCCCTCCGTCTCGTAACGTCACACAGGCGGGGACGGAATAATAACCGTCTGTCCATCGGCATCGGCTTTACGCCTTAGCCTTAGGCCCGCCTAACCCTACGCGGAAAATCCTTCCGTAGGAAACCTTAGGCATTCGGTGGGCGAGATTCTCACTCGCCTTTTGCTACTCATGCCGGCATTCTCACTTCCGTCCACTCCACCGCGTCTCACGGCGCGGCTTCACGGCAGGACGGAACGCTCCCCTACCTCCTCCCGCTTGCGCGGAAGGACCAAGGCTTCGGTGGTACGCTTGAGCCCCGTTACATTTTCGGCGCGGGATGGCATCGACCAGTGAGCTGTTACGCACTCTTTAAAGGGTGGCTGCTTCTAAGCCAACCTCCTGGCTGTCTGGGCTGTCCCACATCCTTTCCCACTTAGCGCACACTTGGGGACCTTAGCCGGTGGTCTGGGTTGTTTCCCTTTCGTCCGTGAAGTTTATCCCCCACGGGCTCACTCCCAGGTTTATCTTCTGGCATTCGTGGTTTGATTGGGTTTGGTAAGCGTTTTGCCCCCTAGCCCATTCAGTGCCCTACCTCCAGAAGACGGATCCTGAGGCTGCACCTCAATGCATTTCGGGGAGAACCAGCTATCTCCGAGTTCGATTGGCATTTCACCTCTACCCACAGCTCATCCAGTGTCTTTGCACCGACAAATGGTTCGGGCCTCCACCTCGATATTATCGAGGCTTCACCCTGGCCATGGGTAGCTCACCCGGTTTCGGGTCGAATCCCAGCGACATTTAGGGCGCCCTATTCGGACTCGCTTTCGCTATGGCTCCGCAAGCTTCCTTGCTTAACCGTGCCACTAAGATTCACTCGCCGGCTCATTCTTCAATAGGCACGCCGTCATCCACGATGCAAGATCGGGACTCCGACGGTTTGTAGGCACGCGGTTTCAGGAACTTTTAACTCCCCTTCCGGGGTGCTTTTTCACCTTTCCCTCACGGTACTGTTGCACTATCGGTCACTGGGGGTGTTTAGCCTTGGAAAGTGGTCTTCCCGGGTTCCCACGGGATTCCACGTGTCCCGTGGTACTCAAGGACACAGGCAAGGAAGGCCCGTGCTCTTTAGCTTACGAGGCTGTCACTCTCTGTGGCGGCCCTTTCCAGGGTCCTTCAGCTAGAGCAGGGCTTGGTAACTTCCCGGCCGCGACACGGTTT
>WNFY01004295.1_pt1 | contig 13201 bp, 11 predicted proteins | sample 5400091 | NCBI WGS metagenome assembly WNFY01 (sample SAMN13153364, study PRJNA577476) | soil metagenome | isolation source: 60 cm soil or saprolite under grassland replicate 1 | place: USA:California | collected 2016-06-15 | reverse complement strand
ATGGATGGAGTCGGCACGGACATCGGTGCCGTCGGTGCCGGGACGCCCGCCGCCGCCGATCTGTTCGGGACCTTGTGCGCGGACGCCGATCGCGTCCTCGCCGCCAGGCCGGCCGTCGTGACGACCTGTCCGCAACCTGACGTCGACGGAGGGACCACGCCGCTCGACCAGCAAGGACGTTCCATCGTCTGCGTTTGCGAAGCCGCGCCGGCGGGCAGGCTCGGCAGCATCTTGGCTCCCACGATCGCGCTTGTCTTTCTGGCGCTCGGACTTCGCCCCGCGCGTGCGCGCCGACGCACCGGGGGCCGCTCGGCTTAGGCGCGTGCTACTATCCGCCCGCCCTTACTCTGATGTCGACTGCTGAACCTGCCTCACCCCTGATGTCGACTGCCGAAACTGCTGCGCGGGGCGCCGCGTGGATGATTCCTGCGAGCCTTCTGTCGCGCGCGCTGGGTCTCGTGGCGACCCTGACACTCATTCGTTTCGTCTCGCCCACGGACTACGGAGAGGTCTCGGCGGCAGCGGTAGTCGTCTGGACCGTCAATCAAGTGACGACCCTCGGCGTGGGCGTCTACGCCATCGCCAACCGCAGCGCCACGCGGGAGGACATGTTTCACGCCACCCTGATCCACGTCACGCTGGGTGTGTTGGCGCTCGTTGCCTTGTGGTTCCTTCGAAAGCCCCTGTCCCCGGTTTTCGACACCCCGAACATGTACCGCTACGTCCCTGGCCTCGCGGCGGCGGCGTTCATCGATCGCCTCGCCTTCATGCCAGAGCGCGTGGCCATCCGGGCGCTCCGATTTCGGATGATCAGCCTGTTGCGCGCGACGGCCGAGGTGGCGTTCGTCGTCGCCGCGTTGGCGACAGCTTGGAGGGGCTGGGGGGGCATGTCGATCGTGGTTGCGAACGTCGTTCGCTCCAGTCTACGCGGCTCGGCTTTCGTCGCATTCGTCTCATGGCGGGACTGGCTACAGGTCGTCGCGGTGCGGTGGGCTGTCGTGCGGAAGATCGCGAGCTACGGGCTCACGGTCGCGCTCACCGGCGTCGCAGGGTACGCGGCGTCGCGCTGGGACAATCTGCTGGTGTCGCGCTTCTTTGGTCCGGCCGTCATGGCGACTTACAACCTCGCCTACAATCTGGCGGACATCCCGGCGGTTCACATCGGCGAGCAAATCGCCGACGTCATGGGCGCGTCGTTCGCGCACATGGCCCCGGAGGAGCGAAGAACCACGCTCCTCCGGTCGTTCGGAGTCATCGGCCTCGTCACATTTCCGCTGGCCCTGGGTATCGGCGTGATCGCCCCGTCCTTGGCGGACCTATTCCTCAACGAGAAATGGGCCGGCGCGGCCCCGATGCTCCTGCTCCTGTCGGCGCTGTCGCTGTCACGCCCGGTCTACGGCGCCCTCGCATCCTTCCTTCTGGTCGAAGTGGGGCCGCGCATCCTGGCGGTCTGGGAATGGATCACGCTCGCGGTTCTCATGGGATCCATCTCGACGTTCGGTCGAATCTCGCCGCTTTGGACCTGTGCGGCGGTGGGCTTCACCTTCGCGCTGCGTTCTCTGGCTCTGATGTACCTGGCCCAGGCGAGCTCGGGCATTCGGTTCATGAGGTTTCTCCGCGAGCTGGCGCGTCCGCTCCTCGCGACGGTGCCGATGGTCGCCGCCGCCGTTGGCGTGCGTTTCGCGTTGCGACACGCGGGAGTCCGGTTCCCGGGCGTGATTCTCGTATGCCAGCTGTTTGCGGCCGTCCTGGTGTACGTCGGCGCTGCCTTCATCGTCGCACCGGTGCCCGCCAATGAGGTGTTGACCCTGGTCCGAAGAAGCAGAGCCAGGCCCTGACTTCTCCACTGGCCGCCGCGGGGTCCACCCAGACGGCTCGACGACTGTCGATAGGGCACTTGCCTGCGCTGGATTGTGTTCGCGGTCTGGCCATCGCGCTGGTCCTCGTCCACAACATCAGCTCGAATGAGCTCCGCTCGACGCTGGGTCAGAAGCTGTGGGCCGGATTCGTCGAGATCGGGTGGATCGGCGTTCAGCTCTTCTTCGTGCTGTCGGGATTCCTCATCACCGGCATCCTTGCGGACGATCGCGCTCGCCCGCACGCGCTTCGATCCTTCTACCTCCGGCGGGCGCTGCGCATCTTCCCGCTCTACTACGGGTTCCTCCTCTTGTACTACGTTGGCCTGGCGCCCTTCTTTCCTGCACTGCGGGCGCCTTTCGACAGGGCGATCTGGTACTGGATCTATCTCTCGAACTGGACCGACATCACACCGGGGCAGTGGTTGCCCGGACTCGGTCACTTCTGGTCGCTGGCCGTCGAGGAACAGTTCTACCTCGTGTGGCCCTGGCTGGTCTTGGGGCTCGGCGAGCGCGCGCTCGTCCGCACCTGCCTCGTGATCGCGATCGGTGCACTCGTTACCCGAATCGCGCTCGTGGCCGTTCACGCTCCGCCGAGCTCCATCTACGCCTGGACGATCACCCGGGCTGACGCGCTGGTCATCGGCGCGCTCGCGGCCCTGGCCGTTCGGAGCGCGCGCTGGCGCGCCTTGCTCGCCCGCATCGGGCGCCCCGTGACCGTCGGGCTCCTCCTGGGGGTGGGCCTGGTGGTGCTCGTCACCCATGGTGCCAACCGCAACAACCCCTTGATGCAGACCGTCGGTTACTCGGCCATCGCGCTGCTGTCGGCGCTGCTGGTGGTCAAGGCAGCCATCGCCCCCCAGAGGCCGGACGCGCGCGCGCCTCGCTTGATGGAGTTCATGGCTTACCTGGGAAGGCGAGGCTATGCCCTCTACGTGGTCCACTTGCCGCTGAAGATGGTGGTGCGTCACTTCTGGGGCCAGCAGATTCAACGTGTCGGCGATCGATGGCCCGTGTCGACGGACGTCGCCCTCGTACTGGTCGTGTCGGCGGTCTCAGTCGTGATCGCGCAGGTCACCTGGGTGGCGCTAGAGCAGCCGTTCCTGTCGTTGAAGGACCGTTTGGCACCCCGCTGAGGCCCTCGCATCCACCGGTCGCCTGAAACAAGCGGCCCGACTGGACGTTTGATCACAGGGGAGACTGTTGGCATTGAGGCGCGTGATCTAAGATAGACGGGCCGGTGTCCCCTGGGGGACTCCGAGATGGGGACGCGTTGTTCGGTCAAGAAGAGCTAAAAAGTAGAGCCCCTACGAGGGTGCTCGCGGGCGTGCCGATCGCGCCGCCCTGCCAATTCTATTTTGGTTCCGAGCACCGGCCGCTGTTCGGGACTCTGCATTATCCCTCGGCGGGCTGGAATGGGTCCCGCGTGCTGCTGTGCTCACCGCTCGGGTATGAAGCGCACTTCGCGCACCTTACCTTCACGGATCTCGCGGTGACCATCGCGGAGTCTACCGGCTCCGCGGTGATGACGTTCGACTACGACGGCACTGGAGATTCCGTAGGGAGCGATGACGAGCCGGGCTTCATCGAGCGCGCGCTATCCAGCATCAATCAGGCGATTGACTACCTCAAAGCGCTGCCTGGCGCATCGGCGCCCCTGCTCGTCATCGGGCTACGGGTCGGTGCCGCGCTGGCGGCCCACGTGGTCGCCGATCGATCGGACGTCGACGGGATCGCGCTGTGGGCGCCGATCGCAGGGCGAGCCTTCCTGCGCGAGCAACGCGTGTTCTCGCAACTATCCGACACGAACCCGGCGCCGCCGCCTGGGTACGCGCGAGATCTCGGCGAGCAGGGTTTCGAGGCTAACGGCTGCACGTTCGACTCGGCCGCCGCGGCCGCGCTGGACCCGATTGACCCCAAGAAAATCGGCAAGGCCCCGGCTCGGCAGGTGTTCATCCTCCATCGGGCCGAGTTGCCGACCTGGCGGAAGGCCCCCGAGCGCTGGACCTCGGCCACGATCGAAGAGGATGCCGCCGGCGGCTATGCCGAGATGATGGAGCCGCCGTGGCTATGGACCTCGCCAGGAGAAGCGATCGGCAAGCTGGTGGACTGGGTTGGTCGGCTCACCAGCCCGAGCGCCTCACCGCGCGCGCCGCTGAAGCTGGCTCAGCAAGATTCAGCGCGGATGCCCGGAGGCTTCGAAGAGCGCGCAGTCTGGTTCGGTCCGAACCGGCGCCGTTTCGGGATCCTGACCGTACCGCCGGGAGCCACGCGCGCCGCGTTGTTCGTCAGCAGCGTATTCAGCTACCGGATCGGCCCGAACCGCAGCAACGTGAACTTGGCGCGACGACTGGCGGCGGCCGGGGTCGCCTCGCTGCGCATCGACGTCAGCGACGTGGGCGACAGCCGCGACCGGACGGAGGTGATTCCCAAGAATCCCTACGATGAGATCGCTGTGGGAGACGCGCTGGAGGCGATCGAGTACCTGCGCGCGGCGGGCTTCAAGTCCGTCAGCGCGGTCGGCATTTGCGCCGGCGCGTTCGTCTGCTGGCGCGCCGCCGAGCAGAGCCCGCACCCGGTCAACGCGGTGCTCGCCAATATTGGGCTGTTCGACTCGCGGGTCTGGACGCGCGAGCGCCACCTCAAATGGCGTGCCGGCCCGCCGCCCGAGGCGAGGAAACCGGGGCCCGACGCCTCGATCACCAAGCGCTCGGGCTGGTTTCTGCGGGGCGCGGCGCGGGCACTCAGGGACGGAGGCGTCGAGCTGGCGCGCGCCACTCTCCCAGCTACCGTCCATCCAAAAGGGCTGCCCGCGCGTATCTTGCGCCTCCAACGCCGAGGGTCGCGCGTTGTGCTCATCTACAGCGCGACTGATTCCGCCTCGAGGCGCTACCGGTACTTGACCTCGTACCACCAGCTGCGGTTTGCGCTCACGCGGGCGGTGGTCATGCGGGTGGCACACGGCCCAGATCATTCGTTCACGCCCCGATGGGCTCAGGCGATGCTCGGCGAGATCGTCGCGAAAGAGATCGCGGGATGGACCGGGTGACGATCTCGCGCACACTTTTACGCCGGTCCCGTCGCACTCGATTCTTCTTGGCCGACTGACAAAGCTCGTGTGCCAACCGATGCCGGCGCTGGCGCCGGTGATCAGGCAAACTCGCTCGTTGCCGTGCGACAGCAAAGCATCAAAGCACGTTCGGCTGCGAAGGACACGCGGACCCGGACCGCGTGGCGGACCGGCCCCGCCCTCGCCAGGCTCGGTCCAGGCGAAGTGCACATCTGGCAGGTGGCGCTCGATGCGAGCCCACCCGGGAGCGCCCTCGAGGCAACGCTGTCCGACGACGAGCGCGCCCGCGCGTCACGCTTCCACTTCGCGGAGACGCGCAGCCGCTTCGTCGCGGGACGCCGCGCGCTGCGCGACATTCTCGCGCGCTACGGACGTGGACCCAAGACAGCGGGTGATCTCCGATTCGCCACCGGCCGCTACGGGCGACGGTCGCTGGTCGAGCCCGAAGGCGTCCACTTCAACTTCACCCGCTCCGGGCCGCTGGCGTTGTGCGCGGTGGGACGGACCGAGCTGCTCGGCGTCGACCTCGAGCGGATACGGCCGATCCCGGAAGCGGGCTCGATCACGCAGAGCCACTTCTCGAAGCGCGAGCAAGACTTGCTCGCGTCGCTCGGCGTGCCCCCCGAGAGCCTCGCGTTCCAGCGGGCCTTCTACGCCACCTGGACGCGCAAGGAAGCTTTCATCAAGGCGCTCGGGCTGGGGCTGGCGCAACCCCTCGACTCGTTCTCGGTCACACTCTTGCCCGGCCAGCGGCCCCGGCTGCTCGAGGTTCCGGACGGCCGGCCGACGGCGTGGACGCTGCGGGCATTCTCCCCGGCGCCTGGCTACGAGGCCGCGCTGGCGATCCGGACCGTTCGTGTGCGCCTGGTGTTCTGGACGTGGACCCCGCAACCGCCGCGGTGACCATCGTTTCGAAGATTCGCGGCGCGGTCCCTCGATCAGAGAGGCTGCCCGGAGAGCGTGGACGGCGGTCCTTCTGGTGCGGGCTGCTGCGCCCGGCGCGTCAGCCGCGCGCGCAGGCGCAGGAACGGCTTCTCGACGATGAAGTACGACAGCACGCCCAGCGGGATCGCGCACACGACCGCAACCAGCGGCATCACGCCGGGCCGCCCGCGCGCAACCTTCATCGCCGCCGTCGTGGCGAACCCGTGATAGAGGTACATCGGGTACGAGATGGTGCCCACAAACCGCGCGGCGGGGTGGTCCAACCGCTTCCAGGCCGAGGTCCCGGCAAGCTGCATGATCTGAATCATCGCGACCGCGATCAGCGCCGCTTCGACCGTGAAGCCCACCGAATAATGGTAGCGACCCGGGCCGAACTGACGTGACACGTACAGCAGAGCGCACGTCACGAGGGGCAGGCTCCAGTGGCGAGCCAATCGCTGCGCGCCTTCCAAGACGCGTTCGCTCTGCGTCAGGAGGGCTGCCAGGCAGCCCACGGCGAGGTTGTCGAACCGCGTGTCGAACGCGTTGTAGACATAGGCGGGGCTGACGCCCACGCGGAGGTACAGGAACGACCGCCAGGCGACGACCGCCACGATCGCGACCACGAGGAAGCGGATGGTCGCGCGCCGGCCGGAGCGGGCCAACCAGCCGAACGTGACCGGCCACAACACGTAGAACTGCTCCTCGATCGCCAGCGACCAGGTATGCGAGATGGGCGTCGCCGGATGATTATGGAGGGCGTTGAAGTAGTTCGCGTAGTAGAGCAGCGACGGCATGACGAAGTCGGTGCGTCCGCCGTGCCGGCCGAAGTAGAGCAAATAGGCGATCGCGAGGTACACGTAGTACGCGGGCAGCAGCCGGAAGGCGCGCCGCAAGTAGAAGCTGCGTGGAGTTGCGAGATGGTCCCGGTCTTCTCGCGCTCCTTGATGAGGAGCCACGTGATGAGGAAGCCGCTCAGCACGAAGAAGACGTTCACGCCGAGATCCGCGGGCACCGCCCGCCAACCCGCGTGGTTGACGACCACCATGAGAACCGCGACCATCCGCAACCCGTCGAGGGCCGGCAGGCGCGAAGACGCCAGCGCCTTCCCCAGCGGGGTGCGATCGGCCCAGCTCACGGTGGCGCGATTTCCGGCGCCGGCGTTCCGAGCCGCGAATCCTGCCCGCCCGGCGAGGCGCCGCTCGCGCCAACCGCGCCGGCGGGCAGGAATGTGTCGCCTGTCATCGCGTTGCCCGATCGCATCGTATGCCGTCGGGCCGAGGTTTCAAAGGATCCGACGCGTGGACTTTCCCCGTCGAAGCGAAACCGCTACTGTCACCGCCCAGTCAGCGGTGTCGTGCTGACCGCACCCATGACATCGCCTTCCAGCCCTAGCCCGACAATATGAGAATTCTCTTCGTCAGCTCTCTGTGTTCGACGCCGCTGCTCCCCCATGGCAGTCCGGGTAACGCGCGCATCATGCGGGCCATGCGCGCGCTGACCCCGTGCCGGATGATCATCCCGGTCCGCTACTACCCGGGGGTCCTTGGTCGCTGGTCCCCGAAGGCACGCAAGGCCGCCGACGTGCCTTCGGTGGAGATCGACCCCGAGGGCACCGAGCTCCTGCACCCGCGCATGCTGCACATTCCCACCGTGGGCCGGACGATCGCCGGCGCGCTGTACACGGCTTCGCTGCTGCCCTTGGTGAAGAGGGAAATCGAGACCTTCAAACCCGATGTCCTCCTGTCGGCCTTCGCCTATCCGGACGGCACCGCGACGGTCGCGCTCGGGTCGCTGCTCGGAAAGCCGACCGTCGTCCGGACGATGGGTGGCGACATCCATCAGGCGGCGCGGGGGCTCACGCGTCGCGTCCAGATCTCATGGGCGCTCAAGCGGGCGGGCAAGACGATCGCCGTGAGCCCCGCCATGGGGCGCGAGATCGAGGAGCTGGGCGTGCCCGCCGACCAGATCGCCGTCATCCCGACCGGCGTCGACAGGGCGACGTTTCATCCCGTCGATCGGGCCGAAGCGCGCGCGGCTCTGTCGCTATCGACGGACGACCACGTGCTGGTCGCGCCCGCCCGCCTGTCGTCCGAGAAGGGGCTGAACTTTCTTCTCGACGCCCTGCCGCAAGTTCGATCGCCCAGGACGGTTCGGCTGCTCCTGGTCGGCGAGGGTGCCGAGCGCGCCGCGCTCGAAGCGCAGGCCGGCAGGCTGGGACTGACGAACCGCGTTCGGTTCGAGGGTTGGCAGCCCGAGGCACGCATGCGGATCTACTACGGGGCCGCCGATCTCGTCTGTGTCCCCAGCCTGGAAGAAGGTTGGCCTGACGTGTTGATGGAGAGCTTCGCCTGCGGCTGCCCCGTCGTGGTATCTCGCGTCGGCGGAATGCCTGACATCGTCGCCCTGACCGGCGCCGGGATCCTGACGGAACCAGGAAAGCCGGAACGCCTCGCCGAAGCGCTCACCGAGGGGCTCGCGCGAAGCTGGTCGCGGGACGAAACAGCGCGGATCATGGAGAAGCATACGCTGGCCCAGACGGCCGAGCGCTATCTGGGAGCTTGTCACGAAGTGGTCACACGGTTTCGAACGGGGAAACAATGAGCGCGATGGACGAGTCCGCCGTGCGCCGCTAGGGTATGCGCCGTTCATGTCTCTCAAGGTAGCTATCGTCGGCTGTGGAAAGATCGCGGACGCACACGTCGAGGAGGTTCGCAAAGCCGCCCAAGGGGCGGAAGTGGTCGGGGTGTGCGATCGCGAGATCCTCATGGCCGAGCAGCTGGCGACCCGCTACGGAGTTCCCGGGCACTACGACTCGATGGCGCGGATGCTGGAGAAAACGCGACCGGACGTCGTCCACATCACGACGCCCCCGCAGTCACACCTGGCGCTGACCCGCGAGGCGCTGGCGGCCGGTTGTCACGTCTACGTCGAAAAGCCTCTGGCGATGAACCTGGAAGAAAGCCAGGCCCTCATCGCGGCGGTGGTCGCCGCGGGCAAGAAGATGACGCTGGGATGGGAGTACCTCTTCGATCCGCCGGCCTTGCGCGTTCGCCAGCTCGTCGCTGACGGCGTCCTGGGCACGCCCGTTCATGTCGACAGCTGCTTTGGCTACAGCCTCACCGGGCCGTTTGGTGCCGCGATCTTTGGTGATGCCGAGCATTGGGTCCACCGGCTTCCGGGGAAGCTGTTTCACAACATCATCGATCACGTGCTCAACAAATACGTCGAGTACATCGACGATGACGCCCCGCAGGTCACGGCGTTTGGCAGCCGACTGAACGAGGCGCGGTACGGCGACCGCCGCGACGACATCATGGACGAGCTGCGCGTCGTGGTCCGCGGACGACGGGTGACCGGGTTCGGGCTGTTCTCGTCGCACGCTCGACCGGTCGGCCATTTCTATAGGGTCTACGGAACCAAGAACACCGCGCACGTGGATCTCGTCAGCCGGACGGTGACGCTCGACGTGACGACACGGATGCCGAGCTCCCTGGGTCGCCTCGGGCCTGCCTTCGAGCAGGCGCTGTCATTCGGTCGGGAAGCCGCCGGAAATGTCGGCCAATTTTTGCGCAGCGAGTTCGACTATTTTACGGGTCTGCGTCATCTTCTCGGGCTCTTTTACGCCAGCATCACGGAAGACGCGCCGCTGCCGATCTCGTACCGAGACATGTTGCGCGTATCCGCGATGATGGACGAAACCTTTCGACAGGTCCCGCAGCGAGGGTAGTTGGCGCATGAAGATCCTATTAACCGGAGGAACGGGCTTCCTCGGTCCTCACGTTCTCGACCACCTGCTCGCGAGCGGTGAAACCGACGTGCGCTGCCTCGTGCGCGCGGGCAGCAGCCGCGCCCGGATCGACGAGGTCCTGCGAAAGCGCAACGCGACCGTCGAAGTCGCCACCGGCTCTCTCGGATCCCCGCAGGCCGCGGCGAAATTGGTCGAAGGCGTCGACGTCGTGTACCACGTCGCGGCGGCCCTCAAGGGCCAACCCGCCGACATGTTCGCCAACACGGTCGTATCTTCGAAGAATCTCCTCGAAGGGATGGTGCTGCAAGGACGCCCGATCAAGACCGTCCTCGTCAGCTCGTTTTCGGTCTACGGGGCCGGTGACCTGCCCCGTGGCAGCGTGGTGGACGAGACCACGCCGCTCGAGCCACGACCAGAAAAGCGGGACCTCTACGCGCAGTGCAAGCTGCGCCAGGAGCAGCTGTTCTGGGAGTATCACCGACAGAAGGCCTTGCCTCTGACCGTTCTGCGCCCCGGCGTCATCTACGGACCCCGTGGCAGCGCGCTCTCGTCTCGCATTGGCCTGCGCATGCCGGGAGTCTTTCTGTTCTTCGGCGGCGACAACCTGCTGCCCTTGTCGTACGTCGAGAACTGCGCCGAGGCGATCGTGCACGCGGGGAGGAACGCGCCCGGCAACGGCGAGGTCTACAACGTTCTCGATGACGAATTGATGTCTTGCCGGGAGTTCTTTCGCCGCTACCGGCGCGAGGTCGAGCGGCTGCGGTCGATCACGCTGCCGTATCCGTTGCTCAAGGCCGCGTCGGCCCTGGTCGAGCGCTATCACGCCTACTCTCGCGGACAGCTGCCGGCGGTGCTGACCCCATACAAGGTGGCGGCGATCTGGAAAGGGACCACGTTCGACAATAAAAAACTGAAGGCGCTGGGTTGGCGGCCGACGGTTTCGACGGAGGAAGGCATTCGCCGAACCTTCGACGATCTTCGTTTGCGGGCTTCGGGGGCGTAAGTCTGAGGCGGCGTGCTTGGCCATGACCTGATTTGCCATGTTGGACAACCTTAGAAGCAAACACTTCGAGCTCTGGCTCGGTGGCTATCTCCGACAGAGGGCCAGCGCGGCGCTGTCGCCCAAATACGATGGTCTCAAGCACGTGCTGTTCGCGGTCTGCGATCACCACGAGCCCCTCTGGCGGAATCCGCCCGTCGAACAGGCGCGCGCGCGCGTCCAGAAATGGGTCGACGAATACCCTCGCATGGCGTCGCTGTTTCGAGACGCCGACGGCAGGCCACCGCAGCACACCTTCTTTTTCCCGGGCGAGGAGTATCGGCCCGAGTTCTTCGACGGGCTCGAAACACTGATCAGAGGGGGCTACGGCGAGGTCGAGCTTCACCTGCATCACGAGGACTCGACCGAGACCAGCCTGCGGGCCGAGATCGAAGCGCACCTGGCATGCTTCGCCGGACGCGGTCACTTTTCCCGGTCGGCAAGTGGACAGATCCGATACGCGTTCATCCACGGCAACTGGGCTCTCGCGAACGGGCGGCCCGACGGGCGGATGTGCGGCGTGGACGCCGAGCTCCCGCTGCTTTTCTCGACGGGGTGCTACGCCGATTTCACGTTCCCGTCGGTTCCGGACGTCTCGCAGCCGAACGTCGTCAACCAGATCTACTGGCCGACCGGTGATCTTTCGCGGCGCCGTGCTTACGAGTACGGGCAGCGCGCGCGCGTGGGCGAGTCGTTCTCGGATCGGCTGCTGCTGATCCAGGGGCCGCTCGCGATCGGATTGCGTCCACCAAGCCCGGTTCCGCGCCTCGAATACGGGGCGCTGACGGCGAACCTGCCGCCGACGCCTGCCCGGGTTCACGCGTGGATTCGCCAGAACATTCACATCGAGGGTCGTCCCGACTGGATCTTCGTCAAGGTGTACACCCACGGCGCTCCGGAAGCGCAGGCAGCGGCGCTGCTTGGCGCGGGCGGACGCGTGATGCACGAGGCGCTCTCCGGTCACTACAACGACGGCGTCCACTGGAAGCTTCACTACGTGACGGCACGGGAGATGTTCAACGTCGCCAAGGCCGCAATGGCGGGGAAGAGCGGTGATCCCTCGCAATACAGAAACTTCGAGCTGCCGCCGCCACCGATCCTAGACGGTCTGCAGCGACCGGGATAGGCTGCCCGCCCATGGCAATATCCTGTCTCGTCACCGGTGGCGCGGGGTTCATCGGATCGGCGCTGGTTCGTGCGCTGCTCTCGCGCGGCGATCGGGTGCGCGTCCTCGACAACTTCTCGACCGGCAAGCGCGCCAACCTGGCCGAGGTGGCTGCGGATATCGAGCTTCACGAGGGAAGTGTGTGCGATGAGGCCGCGCTTGCTCGCGCACTCGCCGGCGTCGAGGTCGTGTTTCATCAGGCAGCGATCGCCTCGGTTCCGCGATCGCTCGTCGATCCTTTGGAGAACCACGACACGAACGCGACCGCAACGCTGAAGCTCCTGATTCAGGCGAAAAAGGCGGGCGTCCGGCGCGTGATGTACGCGGCGTCGTCTGCGGCCTACGGTGACGCGCCGATCCAGCCCAAGATCGAGACGATGCAGACGGCGCCGATGTCGCCGTACGCCGTATCGAAGCTGGCGGGGGAATACTACTGCCAGGTTTTTGCGAGCGCGTACGGAATTGAAGCGGTCGCCTTGCGCTACTTCAACGTGTTTGGTCCCCGGCAAGACCCCCACTCCGAGTACTCCGCCGTAATTCCGCTGTTCATCACCGCTGCGATCGCTCGCAAGGGCGTCACGATCTTTGGCGATGGCACCCAGTCGCGGGACTTCTGTCACATCGACAACGTCGTACGGGCGAACCTGTTGGGGGCTGCCGCCCCGGGGGCGTCCGGTCAGGTGTTCAACATCGCCTGCGGCTCGGCGGTGACTCTGAACGAGGTGGTCCGGGAGCTCGAAACCATCTGCGGCTGGGAGGTACCGATCAAATACGCCCCCCGCCGCGTCGGCGATGTCATGCACTCGATGGCCGATATCAGCGCCGCCCGCGAGCGCCTGGCCTATGCGCCGTCTCTGTCGTTCGCGGACGGGCTGAAGCAGACCGCCGCCTGGTACCGGGAACGCCCGCTCGCATAGGGTTTGCGAAAGTGGGTCGCCGACGACCGTCCGCCGCACACTCCAATCACCCGACGCCCGCCGTAGCCGTCATCCTCGTTGCAGAAAGGAGCAGCGGAACGGATCCATCCGCCGCGGAGGGGGCATCAAGGCAAGAGGACGTGACGATGCCGAGATCCCTATCGATTGTAGCGGCCGCCCTATTGGGTGCGGTTGCGTTTGGTGGTTGCGGAAGCGGCGGGCCCGACGTCGCCGGGAACGTTTGCACCAAGGCCAATAGCTGCGGCTCCCTATCGGGGATAAGCGCCGCCCAGTGCGCGAGCGTGATCAACACGTCGCTGGGAGCCATGTCCAGCGCGGCGCGATCGGACGCGGAAAAGGCCTACAGCGTGTGCGTCGGGATGACCGACTGCACCGCCTTCAACGACTGCATCGACCGCGTCATGCAGGGATCCGGCGGTGGCACCGGCGGGAGCGGGGCCGGCGGCAGTTCGGTCGGC
>WNFY01010002.1_pt1 | contig 13202 bp, 11 predicted proteins | sample 5400091 | NCBI WGS metagenome assembly WNFY01 (sample SAMN13153364, study PRJNA577476) | soil metagenome | isolation source: 60 cm soil or saprolite under grassland replicate 1 | place: USA:California | collected 2016-06-15 | reverse complement strand
AATTGCCGAGTTAACGCCGATCGCCAGCGCCAGGGTCAATACCGCCGTTGCCGTGAATCCCGGCGCCTTGAGCAGCTGCCGCAGAGCAAACTTGAAATCTTGGATCATGAAAACCTTGGTTTGTTTACGGTGAGATGCAGGCCGGGCCCGTTTTGGATTCAACAAGTTGATGCGAATTTAGAGGTCAGAGGTCAGAGATCAGAGGTCAGAGATCACGGACGACAGTCGATAACTGAAACGCCTGGGCGAGAGATTTAACCACGAATGAACATCAATGAACACGAATTACTTCTTAACAGAAGGAAATAGAGAGAACGAAGGTTACAGATTTTTAGCAGGCAGCAGAATCCTTTGTTTTCTTCGTTGCCTTCTGGCTGCGTTCTATCGGCAAAGCAACAGTTCTCCTCGTTCGTGTGCATTCGTGTCCATTAGTGGTTTGGACTTCGTAAATCTTCCCAGACAAACAAGACTTCGAGGTATAGCAGTGCGGATGTCGCGGATCGCTGACAATCAGATTCTGGATGCTGAATGCTAGATTTTAATTGGGATGAACTGGGAAATGCTCACAGCGCTCGGGCAATTGGCGGCGGTATTTGTCGGAATCCCTTCCCTTATTTATCTCGCCGTCCAGATTAGAGAGCAGACCAAGGAGCGTCGCCAGGCGGCGGTAAACGCTCTTACGGTCCAGTGGGGCGATTTGACATGTGCCCTGCACGATAGCGCCGAGCTCAGCGCAATTTTTCTTCGCGGCGTACAATCGTTCGCCGATCTTGATCCTGTCTCGAAACTCAGGTTCAGCGCGTTCCTCAACACCTTCTTAAATCACTTCGAAGCAATGTACTTCGCTCATAGCGAGGGCTTACTCACGGCATCGGCATGGGGTAAGATCGAGCGGACGATCAGCGATGTGATTGCCTATCCCGGCATACAACAATGGTGGAAGGAGCGGAGACATTGGCACACGGAAGAGTTTGGCCGCGTCGTCGATGCGATTATCGCCAGAGGCGACGAGCCCAAGGCTTACTCAACCTACAATCTACGCGAGATCCTCGCGCCGGAGACACGCGCATGAATAATCTCGCGAGATACATTGGTAGGGCGAGACTCCGTCGAGCCGCAGGGCCTTGCCGAGCTAGCTTCCCGCTTCATGAAATATCGATACTACACCTGTGACGTGTTTACGGAGACGCGCTTCGGCGGGAATCCGTTGGCCGTGCTGCCCAAGGCGGAGGGCCTTTCTGATCATCAGATGCAGCAGATCACACGCGAGTTCAATTTCTCCGAAAGTACTTTCGTATTTCCGGCAAAAGCCCACACGCGTCACGTTCGAATCTTCACTCCGGCGGCAGAGATACCGTTTGCGGGACATCCGAACGTCGGAACCGCATTCGTTCTTGCCGCTGCCGGTGAATTCGGTGAGATCAACTCCTCGCTCACTGTTACTTTTGAGGAAGAAGCAGGGTTAGTCTCCGTCGCGATTCGCGCAGAAGAGGGGAAGATTGTGTCCTGCGAACTAGCGGCGCCGCAGTCGCTCTCTCTCGGGAAAACTGTACCGGTGGAATTGGTCGCGGCGGCCGTCTCGCTTAACCGCGAGGACATCGTGACGGATACGCATCAACCCCAAGTTTGCTCTGTCGGCCTACCCTTTGTCATAACGGAACTCAAAGACCGCCCCGCACTTGAACGCGCCCGCATTAATATGAGTGGGTTCGATGCGCTCGCGGATGTGGATATCAAGCCCTCAATGCATCTGTATGTGCGAGTGAACGATGGCTTTGATATTCGTGCTCGCATGTTCGCCCCGTTGAGCGGTGTTCCTGAAGACCCCGCGACTGGAAGCGCCAGCTGTGCACTCGCCGCACTGCTGGCTTATTACAAGGAAAAGCCGAACGGTAGTTTTGTCTGGCGCATCGCCCAGGGAGTAGAGATGGGACGTCCGAGCACTTTATTGGCTCGCGCCGAGAAGGCGGACGGCACCGTTCAAGCAACGTGGGTCGGGGGATCGTGCGTCATGGTAAGCGAAGGCTTCATCCAGGTTGACTAGCGCCATGCCGGAGATACCCGCATGAACGATCTCGCTAAGTTAACCATGTTCGCAAAGCGATATGCCGAGGCATGGTGTAGTCAGAACCCTAAGAATGTTGCGGCCTTCTTCGCCGAGAACGGCTCGCTAACTGTAAACGACGGACCGCCCGCTGTCGGACGCGCGGCCATCGCGGAGGTAGCGCGAGGTTTCATGCGCGATTTCCCCGACATAGTCGTGACCATGGATGATGTCACGCGCGAACCGGAACTTGGAGGGCGGAGCTCCTGCGACGCTGTCTTCCATTGGACATTAACCGGAACGAACACCGGACCTGGTGGCACCGGAAAACGCGTTCGGATCAGCGGCTACGAACTTTGGAAGATCGACGAGGACGGACTCATCGGAGAATCGAAAGGCCATTTCGATAGCGCGGAGTACGAACGGCAGCTCAAACACGGGGTCGATGGGTAGTGCCATGAATCTCAACGACCTCGCGAATATCGGACAGATCGTCGGAGCGCTTGCCGTCGTGGTCTCGCTGATCTACGTCGCATTGCAGATCCGGCAGAACACCAACGCTGTCCGGTCCGCTGCCGCCCAGGCCGTGCACGAACATTTCGCGAGCTGGTATTACTTGCTCGCCAACGATGCCGAGCTCTCTCAAGTCGCCGTGAACGGATTGCGCGATTACTTCTCGCTTTCGGAAACGGAAAAAGCTCGGTTCATCGCGATGTTCATGGCGTTTCTCTCCTACTCACAGAATGCGTTTCTCAAATGGCGGGAGAAAATGCTCGAGCCGCCATTGTGGATGGGCTGGGAGCTTCTAATCATGAACCTCGTGTCTTCGCCGGGTGGCAAGGAGTTCTGGAAAGAACGCGGTTATCTCTTTGGCGAGGAATTCCGTCGCCACGTCGAAGACGATCTAATGAAACGAACGCCACACCCCGACGCGAAGCCGATGGGCGCCTTCAGCATCGGTCGGTCTTCCGAATAGGTCCGAGCCGGACTGGCGGTAAGATCGACATCGTTAACTCTGGATCTATTAGCGCCAACGAAGTAGATCTCCGTCTCGTGGCTCTCAGTGATTTCCCGAAATTCGTTCGCAAGAACTACGAGATACACGAGTGGCGACATGCATCAGCAGTGTTGCACACCGACTTTCGTAAGGAATGGGACGATATTGTTGCCGTGCTTACCAAGTTTCGCCTTCAGAAGAGCCACATTACGGTTGGCGGCGGCGGAAGAAGCAAAGTATCAGCATCGATCGACCAGGCATTCACTGCCCGCGGTTGGGCTGAGCGGAAGTTCGCGACGCAGATTCGCGTTGATCAAAATGTTTACGACAGCCCGACTCATAAAGTTGATTGTTTTAAGAACACCGTTGGTCTTGAGCTTGAGTGGAATAACAAGACCGAATTTTACGACCGTGATTTGAACAATTTCCGTCTCCTTTTCGAACTTCGTGCGCTGAACGTGGGCGTCATCATTACGCGTTGCGATGAGTTGCAAGAGATCTTCGATTCGCTTGGTCGCGGCTCAAGTTATGGCCCGACGACGACGATCCTGAGCAAGCTTCTTCGCAAAATGGAAGGCGGCAGCGGCGGAGGTTGTCCTGTGCTAGTCTTCGGAATTAAGAAGTCGCTATATGACCAAAATAGTTAGCGCAACCCTTCCATCCCCCGCACGAGACCTGGCCGAGAAAATCCAAGGTCAATTCGCAACAATCTTGGCCGATCCACCCTGGCAGTTTCAAAACCGCACCGGAAAAGTGGCGCCCGAGCATCGCCGATTGCTTCGATATCCAACCATGGAGCTACAGGAAATTCTTGATCTGCCTGTCGCGGACTTTGCTGCGGCGCGATCTCATCTGTATTTATGGTGCCCGAACGCAATGCTAATGGAAGGCCTGCGAGTGATGAAAGCGTGGGGCTTCACCTACAAATCTAATATCGTTTGGTTAAAAATTCGTAAGGACGGAGGACCGGACGGTCGCGGCGTCGGATTTTATTTTCGTAATGTCACGGAACTCGTGCTCTTCGGAGTACGGGGAAGCATGCGAACCCTCAAAGCGGGCCGGACTCAGGTAAATACTTTGGCTACAAGAAAGCGGGAACACTCTCGAAAACCTGATGAGATTTTTGGCATTATTGAGGCGTGTTCGCCTGGCCCGTATCTAGAGTTGTTCGCGCGTTTCCGCCGTGCGGGCTGGACTCAGTGGGGCAACGAAGATGTCGAACGTAATTCGCTAGACAACGTAGCGCATCGCAAAGGTCATGTAGACCCGCAGCTCCGAATGCTTGAATCCCCAAAGGGATACCGCGGGCGCGGTGGTCAACAATAGGTAGGGAACCACACCCCGACGCAAAGCCGATGGGCGCCTTCAGCATCGGCCGGCCTTCCGAATAGGTCCGAGCCGGACTGGCGTTAAGATCGACAATGGAGCCGGTGGGAGCCGGGCGACATGGACGGGAAAGCCCGAGAGGGTTGACGAGCAGGGATGCGAGTCAATCAACGACGGTCTCATCGCAAAATCGAAAGGCCACTTCGACAGCGCGAATTACGAGTGTCAGCTCAACGGCGTCGGTGGCTGATGCTTTGGCTTGGCTCGTCACGCTACCGGCCCAATAGGATGACGATTATGCGCACTAGCTGGCTATTATCTTCTCATCTTGTGATCGGCGCTTTCTTGATATTTTAGACACGTGCCAAAACTACTGGCCAACCAACGTCTCTCTTTGGTTCGTTTCTGGAATCCGTTCCTAGGAACCGAAGAGAATCAGAACATTCCGACAATCCGGCTGTATGACGGCATACTCCCGGATCCGGAAGATTCCTATGGCAAGCTTTTGAATCCAAATCTTCAAACTCTTGCGGAGATTGAGAAAAAACGGTGTTTTGCACTCCTTGGTCAACCTGGCTTAGGTAAATCGATCGCTGTCGCTCAGTGGAGCGACGACCTTCGCGCTCGCGGAAGACCCGAGGACGCTTTCATCCATTTTGTAGGTCGTGAGCTAGCTGCGCCCGAAGAGATACGCTTTGACACGATTCAATCCGCCGAGTGGCGGCGCGCACGATCAAACAATGGTCAGATTACGCTGATCCTCGACGGATTAGATGAGGCGCTACAGAGACTGCCGCTTCTGCTCAGTACCTTGCAAAAATGCCTGAGGAATGAGCCACCCGATCAAACACGAGTTGTGCTAGTTTCGCGCGTTGCGGATTGGCGCGACAGCCGCGCAGAACAACTCTTCGCGTTATGGCCAGAAGCGGATCGTGGAGGAGCTTTCGAATTATGTCCGTTGCGTTGGCGAGACGTCAGATTGGCCGCGACCAAAAGCAATCTGAACGCCGACAAGTTTCAAGCTGCTGTTCTTGAAAGGCGCGTGGCTTGGATGGCCGGTCGACCAAAGCTTCTTTTGATGCTTTTGGAAGAGTTTGGGCGCTTTCGACGTCTGCCGGATAGCCGGCGTGAACTTTTCTATCGTGGCGCAATGCGAATGTGCGAGGAACACGATCCTGAGCGGCACGAAGTGTTAGAGAGATCACAGCGACCAGTCTTCGCCGCTGACCACTTGTTTCCAATAATCGAAAGAATTGCTGCGACAGTGCTCCTCTCTGGTAAGAGCTACGTCCTCTACGATCAAGATGCCGATGTAAAGTCATCAGACTTGTCAATAACCGATATCATCGATGGTTCGGAGCCTTTGCCTCATGGGATAATCGATGTCGATAAGCCGCACGTGCTCGCGGCGCTTGATACGTCGCATTTCGTTGCTTGCGGTCCGGGACGCCTGGGTTTCGATCATCATCAAATGGCGGAGTTCATGGCTGCGCAATATTTACGCCGTTGTACTGCTCGCCAGTTACGTAACCTGCTAACCCAACGAGTCGATGGACAAGACTATCTCTCGCCTCAGTTCAGAGAGATTTCTGCGTGGATTGCCCTTCAACATCCAGAGTTTCGCAGTTATGTCGTTCGCCGTGAGCCTAGAACTCTTCTAGAAGCAGACAGCGTCGCATTGGATGATCGGACCAGGGCAGCAGGCGTTGCTGGATTACTTGCACAACTCGAAGAAGGCGAAGCAACCGATACCTACCTTGGCGCAAGTTTCCGTCGCGCTCTCGCTCATCCATTTCTTGCCAAGCAACTTCGTCCTTACATTACATCTGCCTCGCACAACATCGTCGTGCGTCGAACAGCGATTCTAATCGCCGGAACAGTGCGCTGCACAAGTTTAACAGGGGAGTTGTGGCGACTCGTCGCCATTCCGCAGCAACCGAGTGTTTTGCATTCAGCGTTAGCAGCGCTGGAATCAATGGGATCCGAGAAAGACAAGCGAAGCTTTCTGAACGTTCTTCAAGGGAAGCTCGGTCCTGAAGTGGATGAAGAATTAAAGGGAGTCGCGTTGCGATTCTTGGTACCTAAGTATTTGCCGGTCTCCGCGGTTCTAAAGTACCTCACTCCTCGAAACGAAAACCTAATTGGCGCTTACTACGGCGTCTTACATCATGACCTTCCCGAAGCAGTTCGCGCGTCGGACGTAGTACCGATTCTCAGAGAGTACGAGCGCAGAAGAAAATTCGGCCGCACTGGGCCAATTCATCCGACGGCAGTGGCCGCGGTCAAGTTCGCGCTTCGCCACTTTAATCACATTGCGTTGCGACGCGCATGTATTCGTTTTCTTGCGACAGAACTCCAGAACCACGGATGGGAAGGGACTTGGGAAGCGTTGCGACCGAGTGGAACGACGCCATCGACCGAAGTTAAGTGGCGTCGAGCGCTTCTTGAGGGATTCGTCAGGCGAGCTAATGGTCGATACATTTCTTTTCTGAGATTCAATCTCTGGCCCGCGCGCGAGGACTTTGCGTGGGTCTTGCGACAACTTCGATCCGCAAAGGGCGCGGAACAGAGGGTCTGGGCTCATCTTGCGGCACGCCTGACGTTCGATGGTGTGCCCGCTGACATAGTTCCGCAGTTTCATCGAACATACAACGCGGTACCTGCCTTTCGCAAAAAATTACCTCAACCCCGCCGTTTCGACCTGGAGGAGACTTTGCGCCGCCGCGCGCGTGCGGTCGAACTCTGGCGAGAAGTTTGGCATCGAAGATCAGAACGCCGAAAAGCTAAAGAGGCGAAAGGCAGACTCTCCATTGGAGAAGTTCTTGAACACTTTCCAAACGGAGAACTGAAGTGGTGGATCATATTCGTCCGTGTGCTCACGCGTTTACAACGGGACGAGCCTGGAGATCACCGAAGGAGCATCGATCTTACAACATCGGCGTCTTGGAACGGATTAAGTGCAACAGAGAAAAAGTCAGTGAAAAAAATGGCAGCTCGATTCCTACTCTCGCTGAGAATTCCGAATCGCGAGCCAAGTGTCTCGTATGTCGCAGACGAAGCCGCAGTTTGGGCGATGGTATTCTTGTTTCCAAGCATCCGCCGGTCCTCAAGTTTGCGCCTCGCAATTAGGCAGGAGTGGATCTCGGCCATTCTGAACGACTTTTATAACGCCGAGCCGGAACTAGAACGGCTGTCATGTTTAGCTTATCAGCTGGATTTCGAAGCATGCTTGGATTGGTGCAAACGTGAGATTCGGCGTCTAACGAAACAAGGGGCGAGCCTTCACTCATTACGGAGATTTCAACATTGTTGGGATCGGCGTCTTACTGAACTGGTCTCGCGCTATGCCCTGAGACAGCGGCAAAAGCCGCGTCGCCTCGCATACTGTTTCGCTCTATTGCGCGAAATTCAACGGGCCTGTCTCAACGTGCTGATTCAACGAGGAACAGCATCGGCTCGCAGTGAATTGAGGAGGCTCTCGGTCACTGTTGCGGAAGAAAACCGACTTTGGATGAAGTGGCGCTTGCGCGAGGCTATCGATCAACGTTTACGAACGAAATGGATCGACGACCAACCTAGCCCCGCAACCATTATGAGGATGGTTCGCAGTTCCGATGCGTTACGCGTTCGCGACACAGAGGAACTTCAAGAAGCAATCATCTGTTCATTGACACGACTCCAATCGCTTGTGCATGTGGGAGAGTTCCCGAAAGTGCCTGACTTCTGGCTCGAGCCTGGATCAAGACCGAAATCAGAGCGTGAGATTGCGCGGGTTGTTGCTGCATGGTTGCAGCGTGATCTTTGCGGCGACGCCGGTGTTGTTGTAGATCGGGAAACCCAGGTTGGATTCAGAGGAAATGTTGATATTAAAGTCGAAGTGCCAGCTACCCGAATTCCCGCCAGACCGCGTCTGCGAGTGATCATCGAGGTAAAGCGTTGCACGCACAGAGATGTGCAGACCGCATGCGCGACGCAGCTGGCGGAAGGTTATTTGCGCCGTAAGGGAATTCCACATGGAGTTTATCTGGTCGCGTGGTTCGATATCCCAAGCAGCCAAATTCGTTGGACATCACTCGCCGATGCGGAGAAAGACGTTACCACTTGGACTTTTCAGGCGTCGAACTGTGCTGTCCTGATTCGAGGGTTTGTCCTCGATTGTCGCTGGAAGGATATGGAGTCGCCAAGTTCGCTGGCGCGTCGAGCCGTTGCTAACATGAAGGAATTAAATGAGGACAAGTAAAATCATCTGCATCGCCGTTGGCGCAATGTTGGCTGCTTCGGCAGCGTGTGCTCACGAAATCACGATCGTCAGCAATATCCTTGGACCAGAGGGTCCGTTGTACGTTGACGGCAACCTTTACTACGTCGGCTGGGTCTCCCACACGCTGTCGAAATGGGATGGCAAAACGGCCACCGTGTTGAATCATACCCCGGGTTGTGGCCATAACGGGTTGGCGCTTACGAAACAGAAGACATTCCTGCTCGCGTGCACCGAGGAGCATGGTGCCATTCTTGAACTCGATCTGACCGGCAAGCAACTGCGCCGTTGGGATGCCGACAAGAACGGCAAGCCATTCGACGGCGGTATAAATGATATTGTGGTGACCGCCAACGGCGGTGCTTATGCGACACTCTGTGGTCCGTACGCGGACCCGCCAGTCTCTGTGGTGGGAAAAATTCTCTATCTGGCGCCTGGCAGCGAGAAATGGGTCGAGGTCGCAGACGATCTCAATTACGCCAACGGAATAGGCGTTTCTCCGGATCAAAAGACCCTTTACGTCAGCGAAACCGTCGGAAACTGCATGTTGAAATTCAAGATCAATGACGACGGCTCGTTGAGCAACAGATCGAATTTTGCCCTACTAAACCTTCTCACAAAAAACAAAGTCGAATCCTGGTGGCTCGGACCTGATAGCATGAAGATCGACAGCAAGGGCAACATTTATGTCGCCCAATGGTTCGGCGGTAAGATTTTGAAGATATCTCCTGAGGGCAAGCTTCTACACGTATTTGAGATCGCCGCGGGTAACGGCACAACAAACGTCGCGTTCGGCGAAGGCGAGAAAGAGTTATACGTGACTGTGGTGAAGGATCCAAAGGACTCGCAGGCAAAGGGCAGTATCGTAAAGATCGCAAATGTGAAGTAACAAATTTGGACGCGAAGCCTTGGTCCGGCTACGTCTTGATTCCCGGAACGTGTTGAATCACCGTTGTTTCACAACGATCGATGAAGTCGCAGCGATCTTTCTACCTCCCACCTTCTGGTTTGAAATCAATCCTCGCGCTCGTTATTGCAGCTTCGCTCGCTTTTGTTTCCTCGCGCGCGACTGCAGCGACCTTACCGCCGGGATTTACTGAGGCACAGGTCGGCAGCAATCTGTCAGGCTCACCAACAGCGATGGCGTTTGCGCCTGATGGACGGCTTTTTGTCTGCCAGCAGGGTGGCCAACTGCGCGTGATCAAAAACGGCGTGTTGCTCAGCACGCCATTCGTGACCCTCACTGTCGATTCCTCCGGCGAACGCGGCCTTCTTGGGATCGCGTTCGATCCGAACTTCGCCACCAATCACTACCTCTACGTTTATTACACCGTTGCGACGTCGCCAATCCACAATCGGATCAGCCGGTTTACCGCGGCCGGCGACACTGCGGCACCGGGCAGCGAAGCCGTTATCCTGGAACTCAACAACCTTAGCTCTGCCACCAACCACAATGGCGGCGCCACCCATTTCGGCCCGGACGGCAAGCTCTACATTGGCGTAGGGGAAAACGCCAACGGCGCAAACTCGCAAACTCTTTCCAACCTGCTCGGGAAGATGTTGCGCATCAATGCCGACGGTACCATCCCGGCCGACAACCCGTTCTACAATACTGCCTCGGGAAGCAATCGCGCGATCTGGGCGCTTGGCCTCCGCAACCCTTTTACCTTCGCTTTTCAGCCAGGCACAACTCGCCTGTTTATCAACGATGTCGGCGAATCGACCTACGAGGAGATCAACGACGGCATCGCTGGTTCGAACTACGGCTGGCCGATAACCGAAGGCCCGACCAGCAATCCAGCTTTCCGAGGCCCGATCTACTTTTATGGACACGGTACAAACAACGTGACCGGCTGCGCCATTGTCGGCGCAACTTTTTATAACCCGCCGGTGCCTCAATTCCCTTCCTCCTATACCGGCAAGTATTTTTTTGCCGATCTGTGCGACGGCTGGATCCGTGTCTTCGATCCCAGTGCCGGCGCGGCGACCGGCTTCGCGACCGACATCTTCAGTCCCGTTGATCTCCATGTTGGACCTGATGGTGCGCTCTATTACCTCGCTCGAGGTTCGGGCGGGCAAGTTTTTCGGATCAGTGCTTTACCGGCGCAAGCACTAAACATCTCGGGCCGTGCGCGAGTAGAAACCGGCGAGGGCGTTGCAATCAGCGGTTTCATTGTCACAGGCACCGCGCCGAAACGTGTCGGGGTTCGTGGAATCGGGCCGTCGCTCGCCAATTTCGGCGTATCAGGCCCGCTGGCCGATCCGATAATCCAGCTGAACCGAGGTGACGGCTCGCTTGTTATGTCTAACGACAATTGGAAGAATACGCAGCAGGCGGCGATTACAGGCGCCGGTCTCGCCCCATCGAACGATCAGGAAGCGGCATTGATCGCCACCCTCACCGCTGGAAATTACAGTGCCATCGTGAGCGGTAAGAATGGAGGGACCGGCGTCGCCTTGGCAGAGGTTTACGACCTCGATCAGGCCGCCGATTCCCGGCTTGCGAATATTAGCACCCGCGCGCCGGTCGGGACTGGCTCCAATGTGCTGATCGGCGGGTTCATCACCGGCAGCAAAATCGGTGCGACTCGCGTCGCCGTCCGCGCCCTCGGTCCGTCTCTCCAGCAATTCGGCATCGCCAATCCCCTTCCCGATCCGAGGCTTGAGTTGCACAATGCCAATGGCACGCTCCTCGCATCGAACGACAACTGGCAGAGTGACGCAAGCCAGGCCGCGTTGATCACCAGCTATGGACTCGCTCCGCCCAACAATCTGGAATCCGCGATCGCGATCAGTCTGGCTCCGGGTCCGTACACCGCGATCGTCACCGGCAAGAACGGCCAGATCGGTATCGGTTTAATCGAGATTTACGACGAACAGTGAACGCGGTGCCGTGCCCGCGAAGCACCCTATGCAGAGCAGCTTTTTTGTTGGGTAACCGAATCACGGCGCTAATTTCTACCGCTCCAGGCCGTAAATCAGGACGCGAAATGTACCGTCGATAATTTTCGGCCGCCCGTGTTCATCTTTCGCGTTTTCATCGAACTTCGCAGTTGCCAGATAAATGCGATGCGTCGCGGGATCGAGCGCCATCGTGCGCGCGCCTCGTTCGGTCGGGAGCGTTTGCACCACGTTCAATTTATGGCCCTCAACCTTTGCGATCGTCGTCGTCCCATCGCCGCAGGACGCAAAAACTAGTTGAGCAGCGTCGTCAAAAGCACACGCGTCCACGCCAGCTCCGATTGGCGCGGTGGCGACAACCTTTCCCGTCGTGCTTTCGAGCATGACCAGAAGTTTGTTGTGGCAGCCAACAAACAAACGGTGATGGGCGGCATCGAGGGCCATACCAGTCGGTTCCGCCCCCGGCGCCAGTGGCCACTTCGCAACCACACTGTGCGTTTTTGTATCGATCACGATGACTTCATTCTTGTCTTCGATGTTGCAAAACACGCGATCACTCTGTGACTGCGCGAATTCCGGTTTGCCCTCCAACGGAATTGTCGCAACAACCTTCCCGCTCTTCGCGTCAATCACCGTCGCTGATTGTCCTTTTCCATTGAAAGCGTAAGTCTCTCCCCGCTCAGGCTCGTACAGAATTGCATCTGGCACTTCACCCGTCTCCACTTTTGCAATCGTGCCGTTTGTTTTGAGATCGACGATGCTGATCTTGTTTTCTTTGCCATTGCTCGAAAAACCGCGTCCAAGCTCCGGCGCGATGGCGAATCCGTGCACGCCCGGTGTATCGGCGATCTCGCCTGCGATCGTATCGCTGTTCAAATCAACCACGACGACCTTGTTCGCGTGCGTGACATAGAGATGCCGCGCCTTAGGATCGATCGAAAGATAATCCCAACCGCCTTCACCTCCGATGGGGATTTCTTTGATGAGTTTGTATTCGTTGGCGGCAGTGAGCCGAAGGATCGTAACGAACAAGATGAAACTGACAGCCAGTAGTTTTCTCATTGCCGAATCTAGCCGAGTCTCGCCGAGTCTTCTTCCAAAGTTCGACGTTTCTATCGTCTGACTCCCAAACTTCGCCTTCACCAAGGCTTCCGCCTTCATTTCAATTCCTGCGTGGCAGTTTCACTCAAACGAGTGAGGATTACAGATGCCTTTTTGCAAGAGCTCTGCCAGAGGCCGATAAAAGATTTTGCCACTGTTGTGGCGATTGAGTCGGTCACCAAGATCTTGCGCGCAACCAGTATAGAAACGCCTCGGATCCCGCTCGCTGTGCAAAATATAAACGTAAGTGAAAGCCATCTCTTGGTCCTGGCACGCCGAGCCGTAGCTCGCAACAAAACTTCGCCAAGCTCGAAAACGTCCGCCACGTCGGTCCCAGCTCGGTGCGTTCCTGTGGCAAGGTAAAAAAGGTCTGCCTCCAGTCGCCGCAGCGGCCTACGGCGCGACACTTTCACTCGAAGAGTGAAAGTGGAGGCGAGGGAGTTGAAAACCTCTTACCTTCCTAGAGAAAACGTCATTTTTACGCCGGATATACAGGTCGTATACAAAATTGGCCCTTGTACAAAAGTGTTTCCCTGCACTTCGGAAATCTAGTGCAGGCAAATTGTGATTACGAA
>WNFY01004292.1_pt1 | contig 13202 bp, 7 predicted proteins | sample 5400091 | NCBI WGS metagenome assembly WNFY01 (sample SAMN13153364, study PRJNA577476) | soil metagenome | isolation source: 60 cm soil or saprolite under grassland replicate 1 | place: USA:California | collected 2016-06-15 | reverse complement strand
TGATGCGTGTGCACCTGGCGCGCGGCGAGGCGAGCGCCGCCTGGCAGGTCTACGCCACCTGCCGGGCGCGCCTGGCCGAGGAGTTGCGGGTCAAACCGTCGGCGGACACCGTCGCCCTGGCCGAGCGCATTCGCACCACCGCGGCTACCCGCGGGAGCCTCCCTGCCCGTCCCGCCACCACCCCGACGGAGAGTCGGCCACCAGGCGAGCTCGTGGGACGGCAAGCCTCCTTCAGCCAGCTCGTGGGGAGCTTACAGCAGGCAAGGGGTGGGCAGGCGCAGGCCGTGCTAGTGGTGGGGGAGGCCGGTATCGGCAAGACGCGGCTGGCGCGCGAGTGGGTGGCCTGGGCCGCCGCGCAGGGCGCTCTCGTACTCGCTGGGCAAGCCTTCGAGATGGGAGGACGCCTGCCCTACCAGCTCTTGGTGGACGCTCTGCGGCCACGGCTGGAGGCGGAAAACGCCCCGGAGGACCTGCTGGAGGATCTGTGGCTGGCCGAACTGGCACGCCTGCTGCCGGAGCTGCGGGTGCGCTATCCCGATTTGCCGACCCCCACGGAGGATGAGCTGACCGCCAAGGGGCGGCTGTTTGAAGCGGTGGCACGCCTCTTTGACGCCCTGACCAGGGCTGGGCCGCTGGTGCTGCTGCTGGATGATCTGCAGTGGGTGGATGAGGCCTCCCTCGACCTGCTGCGCTATCTGGGTCGGTATTGGATCAAGCACGGCAGCCGGGTGTTGCTGCTCTTAACGCTGCGTAGTGAGCAGCTCGAGCTCACCCCAGCGCTTGCTGCCCACCTGACTGACCTGGGACGCGATCTGCCGATTAGCAAGGTGACGCTGCAGCCGCTGAACCGGGCGGAGACCCTCCAGCTCGTTCAGGCCATCGCAAGAGTGGGTACACAGAGCACGAGGAATGGGAGTGAGAGGCGTGAGCATAGTTCAGATCAGCCCTCTGCCGCAGGTGCTGCCCCTGCTGCAGAGCTGGAGACGCAGCTCTCCGCGCTGGGCGACGTCCTGTTTGCACAGACAAGAGGGCAGCCGTTGTACCTGCTGGAGACGCTCAAGCTGTTGCGTGATCGGCAGTGGCTGGTGCCCCGGGTGGATGCGGATGGCGCCTGGCGGCTGGAACTGGCGGTGGAGCTGGCGACCATTGTGGCGCAGGAGCAGTCCGGTGGCGCGCTGTTGCCGCCCTCGGTGCGCGCACTGATCCTGGCCCGCCTGGCCCCACTCTCCCTGGCCGCCCGCCACCTGGTGCAGGTCAGTGCGATGCTGGGAACGGCGGCGCGCGCCCAGCTGCTGTGGCAGCTGGCCGAGATGGGAGTGCAGGCGGGGGTCGAGGCGCTGGAAGAGGCCGTCAAAAGTGGCATCCTGCGCGAGGAGGAAGTGGGGGTGGGCAACCTGGGCAGTTATCGCTTAGCCCACGACCTGATGCGCGAGGTGGTTTACACCGAGCTCGGCGCGGCACGGCGGCAGGTCTTGCACCAGCGGGCTCTGGCGAGGCTTTCCACCGAGGGGGCGCTGTCTGCCGAGCTGGCCTATCATGCGCTGGCGGCCGGAGAGGCCAAGGAAGCCTATGGCTACAGCGTACAGGCCGGGATGGAGGCGGTGGCCGTCTTTGCCGTCGCAGACGCTATCGGGTACTACGAACAGGCGCGCTCCTTGCTGCAGGAGCACCAATGGATACAGAGTAGGCTTGCGGCCTCGGAGGTCGAACGCCTCTATGTCCATCTGGGGCAGGCCTATGTCTTCCAGAACGACTGGGAGCAGGCCCAGGACGCCTATGAAGAACTCTTAGCCTATGCGCAGCAAAAGTCGCTGCCCGCGCTGGTCAGTATGACCCTCAACCGCATGGCGATCCTGGCGGTGCTACAGTCGCACGACAAGCCACAGGTGCAAGCGCTCCTTGATGAAGCCTGGCAGATGGCCGAGACCAATCACGATCAGCGGGCGCTGGCGGAAACGGAGTGGAACCTGGCACAGATCATGGCCGCAGTTTGGGACGATCATCAGGGCGCCTTGTCTCATGGCGAGCATGCGCTCTCCCTGGCACGAGAAAGCCTCGACCACGAATTAGAGGCCAGAAGTCTCTTCTTGCTGGGATGGATCCATCTTAGTGGGGGAGACTTTGAGGAGGCGATGCGCTGTTTGGAATCCTCCCTGGCGGCCTATGCGTTCCTTCGCAGCGAGCAGACCGCTGCGCGGGAGCTTTCACTTGCACACGTTCTGAGTGGTGTTCCGCTCACCCAATCCTTGACCAATCGCGCGTCAGAAACCTTGTGCTGGGCGCTGCTGGCTTTCGCACAAGTGCATGCCGGGCAGGTGCTGAGCAGCATGCGCAGTAGCCGTAGGGCGCTCGCGCTTTCACAAGACATCAAGAACGACTCGGTACAAGTCATCAGCACGATTGGCCTCACGCATGGATTGCTGGATGCGGGGACGTATGGAGAGGCGCTTGGGCTCATGCAACAAGCCGTCGCGCTTGCGCGGACCCTTCCTTCGATACAAATCTTCCAGAGCTTTCTCACCGCCCTGGGGAGGACGTATCACACTTTGCAGCAGTGGGAAGAGGCGCGCAGCACGCTCGAAGAGGCAGAAGCCATGGCAGAGACGGTAAATCTCAGATTTCTGCACGTGCCCGTCCTGTCGCAGCTGTGCATGTACTATGCCGTGGCAGGTCAGTGGGAAGCAGCCTCCCGCTATGCCTCCAAGGCCGTCGCCCTTCGTAAGAGCTTTTGCCCCCTCTGCGTTGGGGTGGATTTCTCTTCTCACTATGAAACGGAGGCGTTAGTGCGTGGGGGGGAGGAGAGCCAGGCGCGAGCAGCAGTGCAGCGACTGGGAGAAGGCCTGGGGCCAAATCGGCGCTACCGCCTTCCCTACCTGCGGTCGTTGGCAGCCCTCGCAGCCTGGGAGGGGCACAGTGAGCAAGCCATCGGACACCTGCGTGAGGCGGCAGCCCTCGCAGCAGACCTCGGCTTGCCAGGCGAACAGTGGCAGATCCAGGCGGCGTTGGGAAGCGTGTATGAGGCCGGGGGAGCGCAAGGACAAGCGCACACCGCCTGGGCTTCAGCCGCCAGGATCATCCAGGAACTGGCGCAGGGGATCCAGGATAAGACGCTGCGGACACGCTTTCTCGCCGGGCCACAGATTCACACAGTGCTGCAGCACGCCCAATCCGAGGCCTCCCCGGTGTCGAACGACCACACGGAGCCGAGCCATCAGCGTCCTGATGACCGGGAGAGCGAAAAGGACGTCCTGTGATATCATCACCGCTTCCTCTTGCATCCCGAACTGCACCCCAGATTAGAGGTGTACAACGGGCGACCACAAAGGTCCCTTGGTTACATGACGGGATCAGTGCTTAGCACCAGATTGACTCCCATCTGTTTCAAGGCAGCCAGCTCCTCTTCGGCCAAGGCATCGAAGTCGATGGTAGGATGCTCGACCGAGCTGGTACAATCCCTCAGGATGTTCCAGCGGCCAAGCAGCTCGGGTCGGTTGGCAAAATGACCAACGAGCTGCCTGGTGCTTTCCAGGACACAATGCGACTTGGCCTCCCCTGCGAGATACACCTTGTCATGGTTCATGATCTCCTCGAGCAGTGCTGTATTGAGGGCACTGCTCGCATCCTCAGGGTCGAAGACCTCTGCACCGAAGATGCCATAGTATTCTGTGCGTCGTGTGCGGCCTTTGAGGATATAGGTTGGTTGCGTCTTTCGTGCCACGCTATGCCAGGCAATGGCTTCGCTGATAGGAGCGCTCAGCATATGGCCCAGGGTTCCCTCCATGGTGTGATAGGGCCAGATCATCAATTCTTTCTTGGCCTGTTGCTTGAGCAGGTGCACATAAGTGACAGACCAGTCTCGCTCGCTTGGAAAGACGGGGGCCCAGGTCTCATTCATCACATCTTCTTCGGTGATGATCGTCAAAGGCTCAGGATGTTCTCCTGTCTTGGCATGCTTCCACCAGGACGGGTAAAAAATCTGAAGAGGCAGATGCGTATCCAGTGATGCATACACGGCAGTAATCTGGTGCGCGTTGGTGTAGAACCAGGTAAGGAACCGTGCGATATCATCCTGCGACCCTGGAACAGACAAGGTGCCCGCAGGATCAACAAAATCGTGTTGGTAGTCGATGAGGACCACTGCGAGAGTTTCCTGATCTTCATCAGCAGCCCGCAAACCGGCCTGCCACCCGACTGCCGTAAATTCCTGCAGACGGGCAGGATAGGCTGGCTGGTAAGCATCCTGGACACGAAAGAGTGCTGGCGCATTCGGTAGAGTCGTCATGAACAAGCTCTCTCCTTTCTTTCCTCTAATGGTAGAACCCCCTATCCTACTAAATCACAGTATCGGACTGCGAAGAGTGCTGCAACAACGGTGACATGATTTACTCGTCGTCTTGTAACGCATCGGTAATGGCCTGCTCCTGCGTCATCACCCGTCCTGCAGCCCATCCGGCCTCGAATGTCGCTGCATCGAGATTCGCACGAGCCGCAGCGACACGTTTGTTCACGTCCTCCCGGTACAAGCTGCCGGAAGGGAGTAAGCTATCGGCCGCCCCAAACAGGCGCCCCGCTCGCTCTGCTTGTCCCTGGGTCGCTGCCACCTCGGCTAAGCCAGCCAGCCCCTTGACGATGCCGATTCCCTGCTCCACATGTTGCAGGTTCCGCCACAGGCTCAGGCTCTCCCTGTAGAGAACCTTTGCCTGTTGCTCGTTTCCCCAACGATGGAGCCAGATATCCCCGATGTTGATCAAGAGCAGCACGACCGCCCCCCGATTTCTTGCCTGCTGCATGAGTGGCTGGAGCTGCTGATCCAGGGAGCGTGCCATCACCTGGTCGCCCTGGGTCGAGGCCATGACCTGCAACGCACTCAACACCAACAAAGCGTACAGCACGTCCCCTTGCTCTTGGAAGAGCCGCAAGCTTTCCTCATAGTACGTGCGCGCCGCAGCAGGATCGCCTGAGCCATAGACGACAGTGCCCAGCTGGTAGAGCTGGAACGCTTCGTACCAGACATCCCCCTCGTCCTTGAACAGGGTGCGGCTCTCTTCGAGCAAGGGACGCGCCGCAGCGGCGTTCCCCTGACTCAACCGGACAAATCCCAACAGCGCTTCCGCCCAGCCGATCCGTCGCTTGTCTCCCGCCTCGCGCACAATGGACAAGGCCTCCTCTGCACGAGGGGAGGCGGCTTCGTAGTCGCCTTCGGCCCATGCCAGCAGCCCCGCACCAAGGAGGGCCTTGCCTCGTGCAACGCTGCGCTCGCTGCTCGCGGTCCGTGCCAGCATCTCCTCCAACCACGTTCGTCCCTCGCGCAGCGAGCCGAGCAGGAACCAGTAAAAGTAGAGCGCCCCGGCCAGGCGCAGCCCGATCTCAACACCGTCCTGATTGGCCTTGCTCCAGGCCAGGGCAGCACGCAGGTTGGCATCCTCGCGCTCCATCTGCTCCAGCCAGATATCCCCCTCCGGGTTGGACCAGTGGGGCTCCACCTCCTCGGCCAGGCGCAGGAAGTAATGCGCGTGCCACTCTTGCACGGTGGCTTCCTCTCCGCTGGCCGCCAGTTGCTCTGTGGCATACTCCCGGATCGTCTCCAACATCACAAAGCGCGGCTCTCCGGCTGTGCCCTGCTGCGTTTGCACCAGGCTCTTGTCCAGCAGTTGGCCCAACTGCTCCAGCACTACTCCCTCGTCCGCCTGTGCCGGGGACGAGATCCCGAAAGCCTCGAAAACGCCGACCCCCTCCACTGCTTCCAGGGTGAAACCGCCGACAAAGACCGAGAGACGCCGGAACAGTTGTTGTTCGCCTGCCTCCAGCAGGTCGTAGCTCCAGGTAATCGTGTTGCGCAGCGTCTGCTGGCGCTCTGGCAGGTCCCGCGCCCCCCGGCTGGGCAGCGGGAGGCGGCGCTCCAATCGTGCCAGCAAGGCGGCAGGAGAGAGCAAGGAGAGAACCGCCGCGGCCAGCTCGAGCGCCAGTGGTAGCCCGTCCAGGCGCTGGCAGATCTCGACGATGGCGGCCGCGTTCTCAGTGGTGAGGGCGAAATCGGGCCTGGCCTCGCGCGCACGCTCGACGAACAGAGTTACCGACGGGATCTGCACGAGGTGCTCGAGGTCGGGTAGGTGTGCGGGGTTCGGCAGCGCGAGCGGTGGCACCGGCACGATTTGCTCGTTGCGCACGCGCAGGGGCTCGCGGCTCGTCACGAGCAGTTTGAGCCGCGGGGCCAGCTCGAGTGCCTGGGCTGCCAGCGGAGCCGCCGAAACCAGTTGCTCGGCATTGTCGAGCACGAGCAACACGTCTCGGGGCTCCAGGTATTCCAGCAGCCGCTCGTCCTGCGAGTCGTCACCCGTCTGGGACACCCCAAGCGCTCGGGACACGGTCGGCACCACGAGCGTGGGGTCTTTGAGCGAGGCCAGCGAGATGAACGCGACGCCGTCTGTGAACTGGGGGACGAGATCAGCAGCCACCTGCAGGGCCAGTCGCGTCTTGCCGACGCCTCCTGGCCCGGTCAGCGTCACCAAGCCCACATCCTCCCGCTGCAGCAAGGCTTGTGCCTGGGCGCGTTCCTGCTCGCGATCAATGAGCCGGCTGCGCGGCACGGGCAGGGGAGTAAGCCGGGCGGGAACTGGTTTCTCTGTTGGGCTGGTGAAGCGCTCGGTCAAGAGCAACGCCAGGTCATTGGCGATCCGCTCGCGCAACTCCTCGGGTGTGGCGAACTTCTGGTAGGAAGCGACATCCTCGCTGCGGATGCGATCGAGCAGAGCTTGCAAGCGCGGCTCACGATCTGGTGCAGGGGTCTTGATGTAGATGAGCTTCGGTTTGGTCCCCGCCAACTGGTATTCGTCTTCCAGCCCAGACACCTGCATCGTGGGGGCGACCCAGCCATAACGCTGCCAGTAGAGGCCAATGAAGATATCGCTCTGGCCCAGGTAGGCCCGGTACAGCTCGCGAGGTGGGTAGGGACGTGCGCCTGACTCGAAGAGCACCGGGGTCAGCCGCAGTTGGGTGATGGCTTCGCGCGCCGCTGCTCGCTCGGGGGCTAATTCGTCGAGCGTCGAGCTGACAAACACCCGCACCCGCTGGTCTGGCGTGCGGATCGCAGAATCAGTGCTGGGAGCATCTCTTATAACCATTCTCTCTTCCTCCTAGTGCTTGCGCTGGAACCAACTTTGATAGAGCAGGCGCGCCTTCGCCGGCACGGATTTCTCCGCCAGTCTGTTGGCACGCCGTTCTTCCAATTTGTTCGTCACGGCTCAACTCGTTCTGCTACGTTCTCCTGGCTTGGAAAGAGGGCCGCCAGGTTCTGCTCCAGGTGCCTCCATTGTCCCCATTGATAGCGTTGATAAAAGCCAAAGCTCACCAGGAAAGTGCCGACTCCAGCGCTCGTACAGACCAGCAAGGGGAAGCTGAGCAGGGCAGACAGCAGCAGGCCCACAAAGACCCCCGCCAGCACACTGTTGATGGCGGCGATCATCCCCGCTGCCGTCAGGAAGACCTGCCACCAGGAGGGATGTAACCCCACCTTGAGCATGGGCCGTCTGCTCTGATCATCAACTGCAAGCAGGAAGGAGGGTCGTAGCTGGGGAGCATACTCCAGGTAGAGGTGCCGGATGCGCGTGATCGCACGGGCGTAGGTGAGATCCTCAATGGCCGATTGCAGCACACGCTCAAAGGTGATCAGCCCCATCAAGAAGAGCGAAGGAACCAGCACGAGGCTGAAGACGAAGAAGGCCGTGCCCATGTGGGAGACTTGCCCGGTGAAAGCGATGGCAATCAAGGCGCCGGACACGGCCCCAATAAAGAGCGTGGAGCGACCATTGGCGTCGGCCACGGTCATGGATCGTCCCGTTTGTAAGTTGTAGTGTTCCGTTGTGAGCATCGTGACCATCTGTGAAGACAGCTCCGGGAGCGACGATTCGTCTTGCAGTCGCTCCATTGCTGGAATGTGTTTATGGTCAAGCATGTAACACCTCCATCTGCTCCTGCTAGAGGAGTGAAAGACGCTCCGAACTGAGCATCGCTAAGACAGCGGGATAGCGAGTGTTCTCCGTTGCATGGCTTGCCTGCGAGAGAAACCTCTTTCTGTCTACCCTAGTTCGACTTGAACTGGAAGCAGGACGCCAGGACCACCAGGGTCAACAAGAGTGGTCGCGAATTCGACAGCACCTTGCGGAGCTGTGATGGGAAATGCGTAGGTAAAATTCCTGCTGGCCCCTGGCGGGATCGTACTGCTGATGTAGAGAATCGGGTTGGATTGACTCCCTGGGTTTAGTATCTGTGGTTCTGCTGTAATGATGAAATTACTCGGAACCTTTCCTTCGTTCGTGACAACAAAGTAGTAGGGATCTCCTGCCGAGAAGGTCACACGAGAAGACTCGATCTTGGTATCCGTGAGGGTTACACAAACTGCATTGCACGCTGGAGGATCCGTTGGGTCCAGGTGCGCCGGGTCTGCCGGCGAACTCGGATTCGTACAAGCAGTGAGGCCAGCAAGGTAGAGAACGAGCAATACGCTAGCAATCATCTGATAGTTCATCATCGTTCCTCCTATTTGGTCGGTTCATAGTGTTCGCAAGCGCCGTCGTGAGCGAGAGAGCCGTTCTTCATGCTGCCCTTTCCCTTGAAGAGGCCGTGTGAAACGGTTGTCTTACTCCGCTCAGAGGGCGACCGCAGGTTCGTTCATCATTTACACCACTACGTCTGAAACCAACTGCGCTTTTCCCTTAAGCGGGAACGCCGCATAAATTTGTTGAGTTCCATTGGGAAATGCGCCAGGGCCAGCAGATCATTTCGTGCTTTACAGGTGACCCAACTGGCTGCACCTTGTTTTCTCTGCTGCTAGTATGTCGAGGGTGCGCCATGAAAGTGCCATGAGCAGCGCCATGGAGGAAAAGGGTCTCTATACAAGGTCGTCAATCAGCGGAGAGCGAAGCAAAACGTTTGCAACCGTCATGGATTCTTCTCCTGTGCTTCGTTTCCTCCTTGTCCCTTGCTTCCATGTGCAGTCTCACACCTCGTAGCCGATCAACGATTCGAGTTGTTTGAGTCGCAGGGACGCGGGAAGGAGACTGATGAGCGTATTGCGCGCCCAACGGGCCAGAGGATCAGAACGGGGGGCCAGCGCACCAACCTGGCGCGAGCGTCGATAATGGGAGCCTGATGCTCTACTGTTGTCTTCACACGACGTTTCTCCTTTGCTTTTGCTACGACGATTGTTTAGACTCCACGTTCGTTCCTGCAGTGAATGCCCGGCGCAGCACAAAGTAGAGCACGCCGGCAACGAGCATACCAACGTAGTAAGCGATGTCGGCACCATGCAGCAGGTTGGCCATCGGGCCGGCGTAGAGCGAGGAGTTCATGAAGGGAATGGAGACGGCGAGGCCGACGAGGAAAGCCACTATGCCGGGCCATTCGATGGCTCGCCTGAACGAGGGAGCCAGCCCATCAGGGCGCATAGCCTGTCTGGGGTGGAGGAAGAAATCGACGAAGACGATAGCAAGCCAGGGACCAATCCAGTACGAGATCAGCAGGAGAAAGTTTTCGTACTTGCCGGAGAGGCCGCTAGAGCCATAGAGCGCGAGCAGGCCACCCAGGACGCCGACTGCAATCACCGAGATCCACCGTTTGATCGGCACGTCAAGGGTGAGCAGCGAGAGTGCGCCGCTGTAGATGTTGAGGGCATTGGCGGTGATCGTACCCAGAATAACTGCTAGCAGCGCAGGCACCCAGAGAGGCCCCATGACCTTGACCACCAGGTCAATCGGTGCCAGGTTGAGGCCAATGGTCGCTACCGCCGCGCCAAGGACCTGCAGCCAGACGCAGCCAATGAAGGACCCGGCAAAAACGGCCCCGAACACGCGCCATTTGGAGGTGTCCTTGGGCAAGTAGCGCGCATAATCCGAGGCGTAGGGCGACCAGCTAAAGACGTACGAGGCCACCGCTGTCGTCGTGAGCACGAACAGGCCAAGATGCTCGGCCAAGGGCAGCGTTGATGGGAGGCCAAAGTGCGCCTGCGGCAGGCCGATGACTGACATCAGCAGGAAAATGATCGCCAGCAGCACGGCGCTGATCGCCTCAAATCGGTGAATGAGGTTGTAGCCGTAGATGCCCAGCAGCATCTGCGCCATCGTTAACACGAGCAGCGACCCCCAGAACGGCAGGGTTGTCAGCCGCGCAATGGCGAGGGATCCGACGATGCTGTTGACCGCATACCAGCCGCTTGCACTGACCCAGTTCAAGAGGGCAGGTACGTACGCACCGCGCAGACCGAAACTCTGGCGCGTAAACGCAAGCTGGGGCATACCGATCTCCGGCCCCATGCTCGCGGTAAGCGCCAGCAAGCCACACCCAATGAGATTTCCTACGAGAATGGCCATCACGCCATCAGCAAAACCGAGGCCCAAGACGATTGCCAGCGCCCCGACCAGCCAGACGGGCAGCCCCATGTTGGCCGAGAGCCAGAGTGTAAACAACGTACGAGGACGACCATGCCGCTCACTGGCCGGGACCTGCTCGATGCCATGCGGCTCTACCGTCAGCACCCGCTCACGATACGCGCCACCCACTTCCACCGGGTTCTCAATCGAACTGACCTTACTCATCGATCTCTCCTTTTTGTTAGAAATCATCATGAACCACCAACATGAGCAGGCTTTGCTGAGGTTACGACCTAAACAACCTGCCAGACCGTCTGTTCGTTCTTCATCACTGATGCTGTTCTGCCTGGTGACTTGTTCGTATTGGTATATCGCTATTTCCCTCTTTTTCCTCGTTTTTGTGTCAATGGATGCCAGTTTTCTTTTCACCTGTTTGCTTGCATCTCGTTGCGCAACTCGTGGACAAAAGTATGGACCTGTCAGGAACTGGTGGCAGAAGCACTGGGCCTCAGAGAAAAGCAAGACATACCTGAGAGGCTTGCGCTCAGCGCTTGAAATGCAAATAACAGAGTGCGGGCGACGGCCAGGCATCTGGCCGTCCTTTTTTCAACCAGCTTCCGCCAAAGCTTTCCATCTTCTTGTTGACCTGAAACGGCATGCTTTTCAACTAGTTAGGCCGGCGCTGGAACGCCTCTCTGCCAAGAAACTCAAACAAGCTGGGCTGCACCGAGAAAGTTGCCACCGCCACCGCCTTGTGCAGATACTGGTCAGTGGCGAGTTGTCGGAGCATGCAGTCCGCCAGATCTGCCCTGGAGGTAAATCTTCCGCGTATGAACGCTTCAGCCACGTGATAGTCAGTGACGGTTGGCGTCTCAAAGAGACCAGAGGGCCGGACAATCGTCCAGTCAAGATCACTGTTCATCACCAGCGTTTCCATCCGCTGCATATCTGCATACAGCGTCCGCCCAATACTGTTAATAATGATCGGTTTGAGGATTTTCTCAAAGATGAAACCTCCCCCAGTATCATGGTATCGAGTCTGAGGATCGGTCGCACTCGAACTCACACAGACAAGGCGACGAACGCCGTAGTGGTTCATGGCCTGTACAATATGAGCCGTGCCTTGTGAATAGAGGGTAATCGGTTTGCGACTATAGGGGACACCGAGGGTAGAGAGGACGGCATCCTGTCCGGCAATCGCTTTTTCCACAGAGGAAAGATCGAACACATCTCCACGCATCACGTGCAAACGGGCGTTTCGGAGAGGGAATGTCTCTGGGTGACGGGTGACTGCCGTCACCGCATGTCCTTCGGCCACTGCTTGTTTCGTCAAGAGTTTTCCTGTTCGACCATTCGCTCCAAAAACGACAATATTCATCTTGTTCCTCCTTGTCATTCTAATATCTCCGCAACCATCTGATACGTTTTTTCTTCGATCCGACTTCCGGCGCTCCATCACGCGCGTCCATTCGGGGTCATACCATTTTTACCCCTGTTTTCCCCGGCTTCGGGCACGGGCCAAAAAGCGCGGTTTTGAGTCTAGCCGCAGCCCCATTTCCGAGCCTGCAGACGGAGAACAGTCAGGAGCAACTGCACATTCACCTTCTGTATGGGGGATTGCGTTTCCATCCGCGGTACCAGAAGCAGACGTTCACCTGCGCTCGCTTAGGAACCAAAGCGCTCGTTTTGCCAGGCGAAGAGCAGCTCCTGCTGCTGCTTAGGCGGCACCTCCTGCACGTTCCATCCCAGCAAGACCTGCAGCTGCCCTCGCAGCCAGCGCTCAAACGGACGCTGTGAGTTCGCCAATTCCAGCAGGGCTTGGTGTGGCTGCTGTACGTTCAGTCTCATGAGCAGCAATTCGCCGTGCCGCAATTGCACCAACCAGACCTGCACCTGGCTGATCCCCGCTTGTCGGCAAAAAGCTTCAAACTGTTCTCGACGTGATCCTGCTATGTCCTGATAGAGTCTTCGCCACCGCTCCTGAGTTCCCAGGTGCAGAGGGCAGACGATCAGTAGTTGTGTCATGAGACCATGCTCCTATTACTTATGTGCTCATATTCGGACAGCTGTCCCTCTTCATCGTCCTGTCCTTTCCACTGCAGGGCCATGCCGCACCTGGAGTACATGAGTGACCAGGTTCAGAAGGAACGCTCCTGCTTCTTCCACTGGACCTTGTGAGCTGATCTGCTCACCTCTCTGTTGCTAGTATGACGAGGGGGCGCCATCAAAGCGCCATGAGCAGCGCCATGAAGAGGAAGGTTCTCCACACGAGGTCACCGTGCTGCCACAGTAAGCTGGGTCGTGAAGCACTGCTTGTTTGTTGACCTGCCACGATCCTGCATGGTACTCTACCTTGAGAGACAGGGGGGCAGGACGCAGTGAACAACGGCTCTTTCTCTTGCTGCTGAGAGAGATGGCTCGCTTGGCTGTACAGCAACAACGCACAGAGGCGCTGCTCCGCATGTGAAAAACTAGTCGTCACCTCCGTTGTCCCAAAGGAAGAGGACATGCCATGAGTGTATTACGCCTGGCCGTGCTCGGCCCGCCAGAAGTGTTGCATGATGGAAGTCGCATCGCTTTTCCCTTGCGCAAGGCGCAGGCCTTGCTGCTCTACCTGGCGGTCGAGGGGGGCATGCATTCCCGCGGCAAACTGGCCGCCTTCCTGTGGCCTGATAGTGAGACCCAGGTCGCTCGAAAGGCCTTGCGCAATGCCCTTGCTCTGCTGCGTCACCTGCTCGCCGCGCCTGCCGCTTCTCCTGCCCCGCACAGCCATCTGCTGAGTTCGGGTGAGCTACTTGGTCTGGACCCGCAGACTCCCCGCGAGCTGGACCTGGACGT
>WNFY01010981.1_pt1 | contig 13205 bp, 8 predicted proteins | sample 5400091 | NCBI WGS metagenome assembly WNFY01 (sample SAMN13153364, study PRJNA577476) | soil metagenome | isolation source: 60 cm soil or saprolite under grassland replicate 1 | place: USA:California | collected 2016-06-15 | reverse complement strand
TTTCAATTGCAACTGTCGCATTTCTATGCCGTCGATACGATGCTGCTCTTCTTCGTCGAGTTCACGGTCCTGGCGTGTGTCATACTGGTCGAGACCGAACATCTTATGCTCTGGTCGCTACTTGCTGGCCTCGGCTACGGACTGGCGCTGGCAACGAAGTTTAGCGCGGCGCCTCTGGCGGTACCGGTCGTCGTGGCCGTGCTGCTGCGCTGGTACCGCCGGCGCGATACCCTCTCCGCCATCGTCACTTTGCTCAGTACTGCGCTGGTGACGATTCTGGCATTTCTTATAGCAGAACCCTACGCGTTCCTGGATATGCCGGATTTTGTGCAGCAGGTCTCGGACCAGGGGAGCCTGGCGCGTGGCACGCTCGATCTGCCCTACGTGCGCCAGTTTGCCGGTACGCTTCCGTTTATCTACGAAGGGCAGAATATTCTGCTCTGGGGCCTGGGATTGATGCTGGGATTGGCTGCCTTTGCCGGCTTGCTGTGGCTGCTCTGGCGCATCTGGAAGCGCAATGCTGACCTCTGGCTGGTTGTGCTCTCGTGGGTGGTTGTATATGGGGCGATTACGTGTAGCTTTTACGCGAAGTTTATGCGCTACATGCTCCCCATCTATCCCTTTCTGACGCTGATGGGCGCATCCTTTCTGCTGGCTCTCGTGCGTCACGAATGGAAGGTTGATCACAGCACCAATACGCTCCTACGCAGAACCGTAAAGTTCTTGCCCTACGCTGCAATTGCGCTGGTGCTTGGGGGTACACTATTCCAGGGGCTGGCCCTGCTGAATGTCTATAGCCAGCCCAATACGCGTATACAGGCATCGCGCTGGATCTATAGCCATCTGAAACCGGGCAGCGTGCTGACCTACGAGCAGTGGGACGATTCCTTACCTGTCGCGGTCGATGGTCACGATCCCTCGCTTTATGTACAGGCATCCTATACCGGGCCGGATGGACAACCCACGACCGGCCTGGATCTCTATGATGATGATACGCTCGCCAAGGCGCAGATGCTTGCCAAACTCCTGCCTACTATAGATGCTATTACGATGCCCACGGAGCGCCTGAGCAAATCTATTCCGCGTCTGTCGGCTCGTTATCCGTTGACCATTCGCTACTACGATCTGCTCTTCAGCGGGCAGCTCGGTTTTCACTTAGCGGTCCAGTTCGAGAATCATCCGAACCTCTTCGGCATCACGCTCAACGATAGCGGCGCCGATGAGAGCTACTCCGTCTTCGATCATCCGACGGCGCGCATCTTTGTCCGCGATAATCCCTACCCCTATAGCTCTGATCAGTTGCTACATAAGCTTACCGATGGTATTCAGTTGCCGGCTCCCGGCGCGCAGGGCGATCAGCGTTCTCTGCTGCTCACGCCTCAGCAGATCGCGGACGATCAGCAGTCGCCTTCCTTCGGTGTGCAGTTTCCGGCGAACAGTCTTGCCAATGCTCTGCCGGTGCTGTTCTGGTGGTTGACGATCATGGTGTTGGGCCTGCTGACCTATCCGCTGCTCTTTGGGGTCTTCCGCCCTCTGCCTGATCGCGGCTATATCTTCAGTAAGCTCTTTGGGGTCTTGCTCCTGGCGTACCTGGCCTGGCTGCTGGCGGCTACCCATCTGCTGGCGTTCAGTCGCTTCTCGCTCTCGCTGGTCCTCGGATGTATCCTGTTATGTGGAGTAGCGAGTTTTGTGTGGCAGCGTCACGCCCTCAATACCTTTTTGCGTCAACATTGGCGCGTATTGCTGCTGGTCGAGGTGATGTTTACGCTGGCCTTTTTGCTCTTTGTCGGTATTCGCGCGCTCAATCCCGACCTCTGGAATATCTATCGCGGCGGCGAGAAGCCGATGGAACTGGCCTTTCTGAACGCTATTCTACGTAGCCCCTACATGCCCCCGCTTGATCCCTGGTTTGCTGGTGGCTATATTAACTACTACTATTATGGTTACGTGCTTGTTGCCGCACTGATTAAGCTGACGGGAATTGTCCCTACCGTCGCTTTCAACCTTGCGATTCCGGCGCTGTTTGCCTGGACGTTTTGTGGCGCCGTCATCATCGTGTACGCTTTCTCACGTCGCGTGCCTGTCGCCTTGCTGGGCGGCTATTTTGCGGCTATGCTTGGCAATTTCGATGGCCTGGCGCAACTCCGTGGACAACTCCTGGCTCTCATGGCACATCTGCCGGTTCCGCCCTTCGATTATTGGGAGAGCAGCCGTGTGATCCCTTACACTATTAACGAATTTCCTTTCTGGAGCTTTCTCTTTGCCGATCTGCATCCACATGTGATGGATATGCCGATCGCCGTCTTCATGCTCGGTATTGTCGCGACCTTTGTGCTCTCTATGTCTGCTACTTCATATAGTCGCAAGCGGCTCGGACTCTATCTGCTGGCGGCCTTTGTCTTTGGGACCATTGCCTGCGTCAATCCCTGGGATGTGCCCGTTTACGCTATCTTGCTCGCCGTTGTGCTGAGTCTGCTGACCTTTCAGGAGAAGCGACAGGAGCCAGCACACGCCTTGCTCCTGGCCCTCGCACTCCGCCTGGTTACTGTCCTGCTGTTGTTCGGTGTGGGCTACCTCTTCTATCTGCCCTTTTATATTCCCTATCAGCAGCTCTTTGTCAATGGGCTGGGACGTGTCGCGCAGGGATCGAGCACAGGCAGCTATCTGACCGTCTTTGGGTTCTGGATCTTCCTTGTGCTCAGTTTCTTCCTGGCAGAACTCTATCAATCGATGCCGCGCTTTATGAATGCTCTAAAGTCTCGGCTATCCAATATGCTGTTTGCGAGTCTATACATAGTCTCAGGCATTGTGCTACTGATTATATTGCTGCGGCTCGGCATAAAGGCTCTCTTAGGAGCTTTATCGCTTACCGGTCTTTTTCTATTCATCTCATTTCTGCGCTCTCGTGCAATGCCATTTTCTGCGCACCCATTGGCGAGCAGTAACGGCTCAACGAATCATTCTTCAGTGGGCAGTACGCGTTCTCAGCCGTTGATCAGTTTTCAGGACGGGGCACAGCTTTATACCTATCTTTTGCTGCTTATGGGCCTCTGTATCGCTCTGGGGATAGAGCTTGTCTATATTCGCGATTTCCTGGATGGGGGCGATTATGAGCGTATGAATACGGTCTTTAAGTTCTCTATTCAGGCATGGTTATGCTTCGCGCTCGCCGGGGCGCTTGTCGTGCAGCGCCTATGGAGCACGCTCGCCGGCTTTATGCGCCGTTTCTGGCTGGTGCTGTTGACCGTTTTTGTGCTCAGTTGTTCGATATTTCTTGTAGAGGGAACGGCTTCGCGTATCGATGATCGTTTGCTGTGGCAGGTGGTGCATACGCCCGAGGTGAGCAATGTGCCCACCTCTGTGGCAAACTACACGCCGACGCTCGATGGGCTGGCCTTTGCGCGTGCCTGGTATCCTGGAGATATGAAGGCGATTGATTGGCTCCATGCGAATGTGGCCGGCTCGCCTGTTATCCTGGAAGCTGCATCTCCCAACTCGTATCAGTGGTACAACCGCGTTTCCGTTTATACCGGCTTGCCCGATGTGCTTGGCTGGCCTGACCACGAGGAGGAGGAGCGCTATGCTACCCAACTCGGTACTCGCCTGGCTGACATCGGTACGATGTATTCTTCGCCAGATACTGTGCAAACAATGTCGCTATTGCACCTGTATCATGTGCGTTATGTATATGTGGGTGCTCTGGAACGGAGTACCTATGGTCCGTTGAACAAATTCGATCATATGGCTGGCCTGCGCGTTGTCTATCAGTCAGACGGCGTGACGATCTATGAAGTGTTGTAAATTCATACCGTTCTTCCCAGAAAGGAGCGTACTACGGAACCACTGGTACTATCTGAACGTTAAAACTAGTATGCATCGTACGTAAAAAAGATTGGAAGCACGCGTCTATTTTATTGGTGTCTGCTATGCTAGAGAGTATATATGTTCGAACTTTTCCAGATGTGGGCAGCGGTCGAGGCTCTGGGGCTGGTGTTTCTTCCGCTAACTATCACAGTATTTCATAATTTACCTGATAGAGGATGGGCTTTTAGCAAGGCGCTGGGTCTGGCTTTGTTTGCCTTTTTTGTCTGGTTCCCGCTGATGACCCTGCGCTTCTTGCCTTTCAGCCAGTTCTTTATCGCGGGTGTGGCCCTTATCTTGCTGGCCTGCAATCTACTTGCCTTCCTGCGCCTGCGCCATGCACTGGCGAAGGTGATACGCTCCAATATCTCCTATATCGTTGTTACTGAGCTGGTCTTTCTGGGTATGGTCTTTCTGCTTGGCTGGATACGCTCCTTTGGGCCGGATATTCGCTCTTACGAGATGTTTATGGATGAGGGTTTTATCGCTGCGATCATGCGCAGTCCTCATCTACCGCCCAACGATATGTGGTTTTCTGGCTACCCGATCAACTATTACTACTATGCGCATTTCACTATCGCTATGTTGGCGAAGCTGCTGGGGCAGTCGCCTTCGATTGCTTTCAATACCGGTATCTGTATCTTCTTTGGCATGACGGCGGTAAATCTCTTTGGCGTCACGTGCAATATTGTCTCCTGGGCGCGCTACCTGCGTACGCGTGCGAACTCTGCGACATCCACTGAGCGGCCCGATACGGTGCATCCTTCACTGCTGCGCAGCGCGCCTTATGGTTTCAATGGTGGCAGAATCATGGCGAGGACTTTGCCAGCGGGGCTGCCTTTCAACAATGGCTGCAAAATCACAACGGCTGGGCGCAGTATGACTGGTTCACGCCCTCACGCGTTATCGATAAGACGATTAATGAGTTCCCAGCTTTTAGCTTCTTGCTTTCTTGCTTCCATGCTCACGTGCTGGCGCTGGCCTTCACTATTCTAGCAATCGGGATGGCGTTCAACCTTTTCCTGGAGCAGGAAGGCAGAGGTATCTATGCCTTCGGGCGCGGCTGGCGTCTCCCCTGGACCCTGGGTACGACGGCGCTCGTTATCGGTGGCCTGTTCACCATGAATGGCTGGGACTATCCGACCTATCTGGGTCTGGCCCTGGTGTGTCTGGTGTTGCAGCAGTGGCTGACGGCTTCCACACGCTTGAGCCTGGCGCTTATGTCCGATATCGCGATCGCTTGTCTGAGCCTGATGGCGCTCTCTTTTGTCCTGTATCTCCCTTTCTACCTCTCGTTTGTGTCTCCATCGCAGGGGATCGGTATTGTGGGTGCGGCGGATCGTACTCCGCTGCGAGATGAGCTGCTGATCTATGGCCTGTTCGCTTTCGTCTTCCTTTCGCTCCTGCTCGCCAGCACTTTGAAGCGTCCACTGCTTGCCCTATCTTCCCTGACGACAGCCGACGATGATACGGCGCCCGGTGTGAGACGTATCGATTGGACGCGCGTGGGCTTCGTGGGCGTCTTCCTTTTGCTGCTTATAGGTTTGCTCACACTCGTCTTTATGGGTAACAGCACGACGTTTGTGGTCGCTGCAAGTATCACCATGCTGGGCGTGATACTGCTCTTCTACAATATTGGCGATCGCTCACACGCTTTTACATTGTTGCTTGGTACTATTGCATTTGCTCTGATCGCACTATGTGAGGTATTCTTCCTGAAAGATGTTTTCGCCGGTAATTATCCACGCATGAATACGGTCTTTAAGTTCTATTTTCAGGCCTGGGCGCTTCTTTCCATCGCTTCTGGCGCTGGTCTTTTCTTTGTTCTAGAGAGTTTACGCCCACTGAAAACCGCTTCGCTTGCCCTGCGCCGGGTTCAGGGTGGCGTGAGGATTGTATGGATACTCTGCCTGCTTGCTCTGGTGGTGGCTGGATCTGCCTATCCGCTTTCGGCCCCTGAGGCGCGTTACGCGCTTTCCAGATCTTCTGGCCAGGGATTTTATCTGCAGCGCACGAATAGCCTGGATGGGCTGACCTATTTGCAGACCGATCCGGCCAATCCAGGCGACTACGCTGCCATTCGCTGGCTTAATGCAAATGTGCAGGGTGATCCTGTTATTGTAGAGGCTGTTGGCGATGATTATAGTAACGCCGGGCGCGTCTCTGCGTTTACCGGTCTGCCAACCCCAATGGGATGGGTCGGCCATGAGATCCAGTGGCGTCTGAACTGGATCAATAAGGGTTCGAATTCCGTTGAGTTCCAGCGCCGGGCCACTGATGTCGATACGATCTATAAGAGTCCTGATCCCGCGACGGTGCTGTCGTTGATGGCTCACTACAATGCTCAATATCTCTACGTGGGACCCGTCGAGTACGCGAAATATGCTATAGATCCCAAAATAAATCTGCATCGCTTTAGTGCATTTATGCAGATTGTTTACAACGCTGATGATGTAACAATATACAAGGTCAGATAGGATGCCATGGTGTATCCTGGTTATAGCTTTGATGATACAATGGCACAGGCAAGGAGGAAAAATCCTTTGAAAAGTTATGAAACTGAACCACGTGATGAAATGCCCGCTTCATCCCCCAACGGGGAAAATGTGGAGACAGCGCATGATCAGGCAGATGCAGAGCGCGTAGAAGGGCCTGCCTCTCCTCTCGAGCCGGTTGTGTCTGATACTGTAAACTCTGTGGATGGTGAGGCGGCGACTGCTAGAGAGCCGCTTACCGATCTGGATGTCTCGACTGGTGAAGAGAGCGACGAAGAGAATGATGAGCAATCTCGCAGGCGCATATTCTCTCGCCCGACGCGTCAACAGCTGCTGGACTGGCTGCCTTTCTGGGGCATCATTCTGCTAGGCGCTATTCTGCGCTTCTGGGGATTGGGCGATAAGCCGCTCCATCATGATGAGAGCTTACATGCATATTTCTCGCTGAAGCTGATGCAGAATGATCTAGAGAACTGGATCTCCTGCTTCAATACGTCGAATGCAGGTTGCTATCACTACGACCCCTTGCTGCATGGCCCCTTTCAGTTTCATGCCATTGCGTTTGTATACCAGATCAGCCAGTGGTTGGGCGCACCGGATCATGGCGTGAATACGACGACGGTAAGAATCGCCGCCGCCACGCTTGGCACGGTCATCGTAGGGCTGCCTTATTTCTTGCGCGACTACCTGGGGCGCATTGGTGCATGGTTGGCCTGCTTCCTCCTGGCGATCTCTCCGAGCATGGTCTACTTCTCACGTTTTGCGCGCGAAGATATCTACATGGCCTGTTTTACGTTGCTGCTGGTCGTGGCTGTAGGTCGTTACGTTCACACGCATAAGATGCGCTGGATCATTATCGCTGCGGCTGCCTTTGGGCTATCTTACGCTACGAAAGAAGCGACGTTCTTGACGGTCCTGATCTTTGGCAGCTTCCTGGGGGCGTTGCTCGCGTGGGAACTGGGCGTGCGTCTGCCATTCCGCTCCCGCTTCCAATCGAGATACGCGCACTACCTCCCACGTACCTGCGGCTGGATAACGCTGCTGATCTACTTCCTGATCCTTGCCCCGCTTGCCAGATTCTTCTTTGGCTGGGTAAGGGCCCTCTCCATTTATGTAACGGACCCCAAAACTGTCAATGCGGCGAACGCGTATGTGCAGAATCTGAAGAATGTGACGGTTGCTACCGTTCCCTGGGTCGGCATTGTACTGGGTATCTTTGTGCTCGTGATTTTGATACGCGAGATGCTCGGGCGCTCAGTGCAGACTGGAAGACGTGGCATCGCTGCAAAGCTCGATCCCGATCGTCAACCGGTGCTCGATACGATCCTTACGATGCCCTGGACGCACTGGTTCTTTGCTCTGTTGTGCGCCTGGACGATCTTCCTGGTGCTCTTCACGGCGCTCTTTACCGACATCCCTGGCGGCATCGGCAATGGCATCTGGCAGGGATTGTACTACTGGCTTCAGCAGGTGCAGGTCGCCCGTGGTGGGCAGCCCTGGTACTACTATCTCCTGCTGATCCCGCTCTACGAGCAGATTGGACTGGTCTTCGGGCTGGTCGGTGTTGTGCGTTCGCTTCTGCGCCCGACGCGCTTCCGTCTCTTCATGGTCTACTGGTTTGTCGGCAATGTGTTCATCTATTCCTGGGCCGCCGAGAAGATGCCCTGGCTGATGATCCATATGACGATGCCTATGATGATCCTGGCGGCTATCGGGCTGGAACCGGGCGTGGTGAAAGTTGCCGATCTCGTCAAGAGCCGCTTGCAAAGACGTTCCACTACAGGTCCTGAGTTTGTGATTGCTTCTGAACCACCTGTGCGCCCGAAGGTTGGTGTGCCGGTGGGCGTGGCTATCTTCAGTTGTGTATTGGGCGTGCTGCTCTTGCTGCCGACGTTGCAGAATATATACCAGGTAACGTACGTGCACTACGCCGATGGGCCGCACGAAATGATGATCTATGTACAGACGACGACGGATGTCAACGCGCTCATGGCGAAGGTGAATCTCCTCGATCAAAAACTGGACGGCGGTAATCATCAACTAGCGATCGGCCTGACCTCTGATGCTACGTGGCCCCTCATCTGGTACCTGCGCGATTATCCCAATACCTGCCTGGACTATCCCCAGGGCTGCCCCGCTACGGCTAAAAATATCCCTGTGATTATCGTTGGTGGGGATAATCTCTTTGGCAACCAGTCCCTGTACTCGGCGGACTATCGCTATCACCAGTACCATATGCGCACGTGGTGGGACGAGGGCTATAAGCCAGCTCCCTGTGTGCCGAGCAAGACGGTCAAATGCGATCCCTCCCAGACATGGGGTGGCGTCGGACCGCTCCTGTGGCTCAGTTATGGCGACAATCCACCGCCAGGAGCAAAGTTTAATCTGGGACGTGCTGTCAGTAATGTCTGGCAGTGGTGGTGGCAGCGCAAAGCCATCGGCAGCACGGATGGCACGTACGATATGGGCCTGTTCATTCGCAAGGACCTGGGTGTGAATCCTTAAGTGACTATTGAGGACTCGTCGGCGCCAAAGGCGCTTCACAAGCCCTTTTGTGTGTTTGACGGGCTGGCGGCTCAGGCCGCCAGCCCGTCAAACACACAAAAATAGTGCGAGCCGCGACGCGGCGAGGAGTCAGGGAACAGGGATCTGAAGAGTTACGGAATGCAAAGCTGCATGCATTGATGAGGATTATTTGTGCGATGAAGGACTGGCATGCCCATGAACGGACATGCCAGTTAAGACGTGGTAGTAGCCAGTTGTTTCTGCTCTATGAGCGCGTCGCGCAGCAATGGCCGCGCACGCTGGAAGTACGTCTTCGCCGTGTTTTGTGGAATGTTGAGCATCTGCCCGATCTCCACAAAGGTCAACTCTTCTCGGTAGCGTAGAATGACGATGCGGCGGAATTTGAATGGAAGGGCCTGAATGGCCTGCTGCAGCCTCTTCTGCATGTCCGATTGTTCGGCGACCTCTTCGGGTAGCGGATAGGGGTCGGGTATCATCTCCAGAAACGACCACTCCTCCTCTTCGTCGCCGAGCTCTAGATCCGAAAAAAGGATCGGTTTTTTCTTGCGCAGTTCGTCCATGCAGCGGTTCCAGGCGACCTGGTAGAGCCATGCTTTGATAGGTTCCCGTGTATGCAGCGTTGAAAGGTTTGTGTTCAGTTGAGGGATGTGCAGATGGAGTTGAAAGAAGACGTGCTGTAATATATCATGCGACTGTTCGTAATCTTTGACATAACGATGAATGAAGTTGAATAACGGAGCTGTATAGCGCCGGACCAGGGTTTCAAATGCCTCCTGATCGCCTTTCGTTATCTGCTCGACCAGGTCACTATCGGGATTTCCCGCGGGCTGTGTCTTACTATATTTCCGTATGTGCATACATTACCTTCTTACTTTCTTGATTGCTCCTGTGCCGATCATTCTTCTTCACCTGCTCCCCTCTACAAAAAAACACAATGCGCTTGTAATATGTTTGATCCTGCGTTTATGGTAGCAGAAGAAGATCAAGAAAGTATCAAGAAGTGGTAAGGTTCTTGTGAGATAGTTCTCATAAATTTATGTCTGGCGTAGGACAACTGCGTCCTATCAGCCAGAAGAGACTAAAAGCATGGTATTTAATCGGTCGCATCTACCGTCACTGTCAGATTCATGCCCGGTGATACTGCGCTGGTGATATGATATGTGCCTTCGGTATCGAAGACCACGTCTTTTGCCTGATTGGGTGCGATCCGGATGCCCGGATTGAGCAGCGCCTGGGGCGGTGGAGATTGCAGCGCTGAGAGTACAACGGTAGTCTGGCATTGCTTATTGCTGCCCACGCAGATAATCTGGGTCGTCGTGGATGATTGATTGACAAAGTGGATCGCTTCGCCTTCGGGAATTTCTATCGTCTGCGGCGCGAAGCTCATTGTCGTCACATCCACACTGGGCGGCGTGTGGAAATGATAATAGCTGAGAATCACGATAGTAAACGCGATCACAAATAATAGTGGGGCAGAGATCGCGATAAGCCACGTCCTGGCGCGCCTGGATAACTTCATCTATACTCTCCTGGTTTCATATCCACTGCTGAGGTTTTTTCAGTACCTCCAATAGTCTCGCTTCCTCGCTATCGGGAGCGGGTTGATAGTCGTATTCCCAACCGGCGACAGGTGGTAGCGACATAAGAATGCTCTCGACGCGCGCGCCGGTTTTGTCCTTGCGTCGCTCGATGATTGGGGGATACGCGGGCAGAAAAGCCTCGGCGCAGCTCGTAGTCAGGCCAGCGAGCATCTCCTGATCGTACTCGGTGAGGTTCCCCAGGAAGATGCCTCCCACGCCGCGATGCTCCTGCCGGTGAGGGAGGTAGAAGTAGTCATCGCACGCCTGCTTGAAGCGAGGGTAGAAAGCTGTATCGTAGCGGTCGCAGGCTTCTTTATGGATGCGATGAAAATGTCTCGCGTCCTCCTCGAAGAGATAATATGGCGTCAGGTCGGCGCTGCCACTAAACGAGCGGGAGGCAGGTCCAGCGCCGTCGTCCAGCTCAAAGTAGCGATAGTGAGCGTGGGAGGTCGGTGCCAGCGGATTGTGCGGGTGAATAACCAGACTGATGCTGGTCACGAAGAATGGTATATGATCGCCCGCGAAATTGCCGCTCCCGACACTGGCCGTCTGCGCCGCCTCCCTGGTCATGGTGCCACTGACCGTCGACGTGTTGACGCCCGCCTTTTCGAAGACGTTCCCGTTCTGCATAACGCGGGTGAGGCCGGAGCCGCCCCCCTCGCGCGTCCAGCTATCTTCGCGAAAGACTGTCCCGTCGATCCGCTCAAGAGCCTTGCAGACGATATCTTGAACTTGTAGCAATGTCTTCTCCATGCGCGTTCGCATGGTTTCACTCGTGATCATAATGCTCTCTCTAAACAAACTTGGAGCGACAGAAATACCCTGATTTTATCGTGCGCTATACTCGTGGACGAAATCAACCAGGCGTCGCACATTGTCTACGGGCGTGCCGGGCAGGATGCCATGACCCAGATTGAAGATGTGGCCGGGACGGCCCGCTGCCTGGTCGAGTACGTACCGGGCATGCCCCTGCAATTCCGGCCAGGGAGCGAACAGCGTGACCGGATCGAGATTGCCCTGAATGGCAACATCATAGCCGAGTCCTTGCCATGCTTTGTCCAGGTCTGAATGCCAGTCGACACCGATCACATCGCCGCCGGCCTCGCGCAGCAGATCGAGCATGCCGCCCGTGTTGGTGCCGAAGTGGATGAGCGGCACATTGCCCTGGCGCGCGATCTCGATGGCGTGGCGGCTGTGGGGCAGGACGTATGCGCGGTAATCCGCCGGACTGAGCGCGCCGACCCAGCTATCGAAGATCTGCAACGCCTGCGCGCCTGCCTGCGCCTGTGCCAGCAGATAGTGGCCCACGACCTCGCTCAACTTCTCCATCAAGCGATGCCACGTGGCCGGCTCGCCCATCATCAGTCCCTTGGTGAGGACATAGTTCCGGCTCCCCCTGCCTTCGATTGCGTAGGAGGCCAGCGTAAAGGGCGCGCCGCTGAAGCCGATGAGGGGAATATTGCGGCTCGCCAGCTCCTGTCGCGCCAGCCTGATCGCTTCGAGTGTGAACCAGAGCGTCTCCTGGGGAGGTAGCACGCGTAGCGCGTCGACATCCGCACTGGTGCGAACGGGATTATGAATAACCGGCCCCTCGCCCTTGCCGAACGTCAGGTGCAATCCCATGCCTTCGAGCGGCGGCAAGATATCGGCGAAGATGATGGCCGCGTCCAGATGGAAGGCGTGTATGGGCTGCATTGTCACAGTGCAGGCCAGTTCCGGCGTCTTGATGATATCCAGGATACCGTGGTTTGCGCGCAGTTCCCGATATTCAATCATATAGCGACCGGCCTGGCGCATCAGCCAGATAGGCGTTGCGTCGACCTGTTGGCGATAGCAGGCGCGTAGAAAGCGCGGAGTTCCCGTTTCCGGCACTACGAGTGACGACGATGTATGTGCTTGCATTACGATTCCTTATTTCTGGCATCCGCCCGACAGTTATCTCAGGTTGCGTTTGCTGGATCTACTGTTCAGGACCCCTTCATTCAGTAGGGATGGGGCTTGCCCCCATCCGGCTCGGGGCGCGCGATCATGCAAAGGAGCTGCGTTCTCGGGGAACCGGATGGGGGCAAGCCCCATCCCTACTGAATAGTTCCGTGTATATAATAGCGTAGAGGCGGCTTTATGGCAACCTCTAATTCTACACTGCTGATGTTTTGATATAAGATAAGCTCATCTATGATAGAAACGCATCAGTAAGAGCCAGAGACGTAAAGAGGGTCAAGGAGAAATGCCATAGCGCAGAAGGATGTCGTGGGAGGAAGCAAGGGAAGCAGGCAGACGACGCAGGCGCAGGCCGGACAACACCGCCAGTTCCGCCAGGTGGAAAATGCCATAGGCGTCGTCGAGGAAAACAATGACATGATCGCGATTTGCTTCCTTCAGTCGCATCCGCCAGCGCGCCGTCCCTTCGCCCAAGAGCAGCGCCGTACTGAGCGGGACATCTTGAGTCTGCGGCGAGCTTTCCGTCGTGGCAAGTTTCGCTTGCCACAAGCGAAACGGGTGCACAATCCCATCACCAGCAGGGTGAAGTGGCAATGCACGACGACGGCGGCCTCCGTTCTCTTGGGAAAGCGTCCCAAATGCCCACGAGTTGCGCAACGAGGTCCCACGGGATACGTGTATAGCTTCCCTACCTCGTAAGGGATGCGGTTTCCCCACATCGTAGACCTCGACAAGAAAAGACAGTACACTCCTCATAGAGATCGAAACATAGACGCATTCTAAAAGGAGAAGACTGTCATGG
>WNFY01004287.1_pt1 | contig 13207 bp, 15 predicted proteins | sample 5400091 | NCBI WGS metagenome assembly WNFY01 (sample SAMN13153364, study PRJNA577476) | soil metagenome | isolation source: 60 cm soil or saprolite under grassland replicate 1 | place: USA:California | collected 2016-06-15 | reverse complement strand
CTCTGAGCCGCCTGCCGCGTTTTCCGGTTGACGCCCTGAAAATTGATCGGGTCTTCATCTCCAATATGAACGCCGATCACGAGAGCCACGAGATCGTTCGGCTGATCGTCATGTTGGCTCATAGTGTGGGTCTCAAAGTGGTTGCAGAAGGAACCGAAACCGAGGAACAGATCACCGAACTGAAGCAGTTGAAATGCGAAATGGCGCAGGGATTTCTATATTCGCCGCCCGTGGATCGGAAAGCCGCTTTCGGTCTGTTATTGCGCAGCCATGAACCGGTGCTGTCGTCGTGAGTTCGGTCAATCTTTTTCTTCGTACTCGTCTGCCTCTGCGGGCAACTCCACTCCCCAGATGTTATTCCCCGGCTCACAGCACTCCGCGCCGACCTGCTTTTCCGAAGACCCCTGATGAGTAAGGATCCAAATTACTCGGAAGCGGGCTCGCTTGTGGCGACAGGAAACTTCGATTCCGCCTCCAACCTGCATCTCACTGCGGATACCGCCTAGCTTCACTCCATGATCGCTGAAGTCGAGGGTGTACGCCGGGTGGCTGCTGTGATCGCCGTCAATCCGGACGCGAACTGGCACCACGGCTTTGGTTCGCTTCTGTCGCCGCTTGCCTGTGCGATATCGGCCCATGTTCAACTCATTTCTTGCGCGCGACCTTGCCGGATCATAAAAATAGCGCACAGAAGAAGAACTAGGAATCTGTCTGTCCCGGAGCAAGAAGCTTATCGAAGTTGCTGTCAAGCCAACGCTCAAGCTCACCTTGATCCCGTTGAATGCTGCACTGGAATCTCAGACCGGTTTTCCCGTGCTTATCGTCCCAAACGACAGTCCCTGTAGCGCGGACTACGGGTCCGGTGGCCTGCAGGAACAAAATAATCCTGACTTCCGCGCCGGGATTCATGGGAGAAGGGGTGCTTAACGCCATGCCACTGCTGCTGATATTGATTGTGGTGCACCTTACATCAGTGCTCGAACTCGCTTGGGTAAGCAGGACCGGCAACTCCGCCGTGCATCTAAAATAGCGCCTGCGCTCACGCGCCATCAGATCATATCCTGCATATAGAACTCGTCGAATCTCTTTTGCCTCCAAGGGCCGCCCAAAGACAAAGTTTGCACCCTGCTCGATCGCTTGCTCTCTCGAGGCGCCAGATGCGACCGCAAAGATCACGGCATTCTTGTTAGCAGGGCTTTCCTTCACCCGGGCCAGAATCGACAAAGTGTCGGGAACATTATCGAAATCCACCAGTACGGCTTCGTACTTTGTCCGACCTAGTTCCTCAGGAACCCCGTCGGTTTTGGCGCTTCTTTGGGCGTCAATCCCGAGTTCTCGGGAGATGGTGGTAAAATTAGTGACCAGCCAAAGGTCAGGCGTAATCAGAAGAGTGCGAATCTCGGCTGCATTTTGCATTTCACTGCCTTTCCGCAAAGCGCGCACTATCAAAGTCCCATGTCTAGGATGGTCAGGAGCTTTTATCTCGGTTCTGTTCGGATTTCGTAACAACCAGCAGAGTAGCGTTCATGGTCGCCAGTTGTTTCATGCGAGAGTGTCCCCAACTGTGAATGCTTCAGCAAATTCAATGCGATTACGACCGGCGCGTTTCGCCGCATACAATGCGACGTCGGCCTCTCAACGTGCGTGATGACTACAACGAACTCCTCACCCTCCGATGCGGCCACACATGTTCGACGTTCGCGTGTTCGCCTTGAGCACATCAGCAAATTTCTTCAGCACAACGTCGCCAGCTTCGTGTCCATAAGTGTCGTTCACGCTTTTAAAGGCATCCAAGTCAGCCATGACAACCCAAAAAGGAAAGCCATGCCGAGCCGCCCCACTGAGCTGTCGCATCGCCCATTCTTCAACCGCTCGCCGATTGGGCAGGGCAAGTCAGTGGGTCGGTAAGCGCCAGCTCTTCTAATAACCGGTTCTTGGCTTGAATCTCGCGATGGAGTTCAACAATGCGCCGACCCACCGCCACACGGGCCAGGAGTTCACCGGAGTGGAAGGGTTTGGTGAGATAGTCGTCGGCGCCGGCTGCCAGCCCGCTGATGATGTGATCTTTGTGTGCGTTGCTAGTGAGCAGGATGATGTAGGTATAAGAATTCCGGTTGCCGCGTATTTGGGCGCACAGCTCGATTCCAGTGATACCGGGCATTTCCCAATCTGTGGTCACTAAGGCAGGATCATGTTCCGCAGGAGGTCACTGGCCTCGCGGCCGTTCTTGGCAAGACAGACAACGTATTCCTCCCGACCCAGCGTCTCTTCCACCAGCTTTCGATACAGTGGCGAATCGTCCGCCACCAGGATCTTGAACTCGTGGGGGAAAGCGGTCATATGTCTTCAGCCGGTCTGTTTGGAGCTGGATAAAAGTCGATGGGCACGGGAAATGCCATCCCACAACTGGTAGGGCCATCGCGGCAGCGCGTCAAACGCGCGGTTGCAATCGACGGTCACTGTCAAGGGATAATTACGGAAGCATTTGGGGAGTTATAGAGGCAGATTCCCCACTTTCAACATCCGCAGGAACATCGTCAATCCCTTCTGACTGGAACGATGGGTAAATCACCTGCAACAGGTCTTTTGCTCCTTGGTCTCCGCAAGTAGCACGGCCTATCAAAAGTAGGCGGGCTTGTTCCGCCGTCAACTTGTTCAGCCTAGGAGCTGAGTACGGCTTCTTGCAGATCTGCGATTCCAGCGGTATTGAGTTCTATTCCTCATTTTAAGCCTGCAGGAATGTTCAGCTCGCCCTGTTTACTATTTCGATTTTGTTACGAAATCCGAACAAGAAGCGACTTACGGAAGGACGAATGGATACTGGCACCACCGAACGGGTGCATCAGCCGGCGCAGTTCCCTTCGGGCGTAATTCCTGGACGACCATGCCCACTGCTTCTGTGAGATCTCTTGTGCTCGCTCCACGCCTGCGCAGCCTTGTCCCGCATGTCCTGCAGTTCATGCAACCGGCACAGTTTCTCCTCCATGGTCAGGAATCTTCTATCAAGAACGGCAAAGATTTCATCAACAGAGACCTGATATTGATGTTCCAGTTTTTGGCATTGGCGACACTTGTCGGAGATCTTTGAGGTGCTGTTTGAGACTTGGCTAGAGGCAGTGGACCGCCGTATCATGCGCCGCATAAAGTCTCGTTACTTCCCAAACATAAACTGCCGTTCAACCTTATCACCTGGTATCGGCCACCGCGCGGTTCCTATTCAAGGAAATAACGGAGCTATGCGATTACTTAAGTCTGTTCTGATTCCGTAACGAAATGCAGCAAGGAAAGAGACGGCGTGCATGACGTGGCACAGTTAGTAGAAGACCCATGACCATTGGCGTGGCCCGTAACGCTGTTCGTCAGCGGGCTTAACCAGTCGAAAGTGGGGAGTAATTGTCAAGCTAGCATCCGGAACTGCAGTCCAGATAGGGACTCTTCAACAGAAATCGCGGAGCTGCCCGCCTTGCGCATTACCGATTTGGAGTTCATGGCGAATGTCGAACGATAGCGTTACCGGTGTAAAACCGAATGCTGCCAGCACGACACCCAGTGCCGGTGCCGCCGCTCCGGCACGTGCTCCAGCACCTGCTCCGTTTTCCACCCCCTCATTGCTGGCGGCCATGTTGCGGAGTGCTCCTAAGATCAGCGATCTCTTTTTCTCGCCTGGTAAACCACCGCTGGTTGAGATCAATGGCCGGCTTTCGAGCGTGGGATCACGAGCACTCACTCCAGAGAACACGCATCAGATTGCCACTGAGCTGATCGGTAATAACAAGCATGCGCTGGAGAATTTGCGCGAGCACGGTTCTTGTGATGTCTCTTATAGCTTGGCCGGAACCTCGAGATTCCGCGTCAATGCCTTCATGCAACGCGGTACTTGTGTGGTCGTAATGCGGGTGATTCCCGGCAAAGTTCCTACCTTTCAGGAACTGAACTTGCCGGAGGAGCTTCAAAACATTGCCGGGTTGCGTAACGGTATCGTGCTGGTGACAGGGCCAACGGGCTCCGGCAAGTCTTCAACCCTGGCGGCAATCATCGATTTGATCAACAAATTGCATTCGTACCACGTTCTCACGATTGAAGATCCAATCGAGTTCCTTCACTCTCACCAGAATTGCATTGTCCACCAACGTGAGCTACATAGCGATACCAGCAGCTTCGCTCAAGGTCTACGCGCCGCCCTGCGGCAGGCTCCGAAAGTTATTCTGGTAGGTGAAATGCGGGATCGCGAGACCATTGAGATCGCAATGGAGGCCGCGGAAACCGGTCACCTGGTTCTCTCAACTCTGCATACCATCGACGCTTCGAAGACGGTCGAACGCATCGCCGGTGTTTTCCCGCTGGCCGAGCAACATGTCATTCGCAATCGCCTGGCGAAGAGTTTTCGCTATATAGTTTCGCAACGGCTGATTCCGCGCAAAAACGGCAGCGGCCGGGTAGCAGCAATTGAGATTTTGAGGTCCACGTTGCGCACGCGGGAATATGTGGAAAAAGGAGAAGGCGAGGGAAAAACCTTGCTTGACGCTATGCGCGTCGGCGGGACTGAAGGGATGCAACATTTTGACGGTGAAATCGAAAAGCTGATACGCGATGAAACGATCGATTTCGAAACCGGAATGGCTTACGCCACCAATGCCGGGAATTTGCGCTTGGAATTGGCTGACTTCACACCATCGGTAATCCCATCGAAAACTCTACCAGAGTGAGTTAGTTCTCATTTCAAGGTGCAGGGCGCGAATTCAAACACGCAGCCGCCGGCACAGAGCACTTCGCGCTTGGTTTGTTGAAGAAACTGAGCGAGCGGATTTCTGGAGTTCGCATTCACGACACCCCAATTCATGGCTTCGGGCGGGGCTTGGTTGTCCCCGAGAATGCAAGCAGCTCGCAATTTCCCAATAGTTCACCAGCGGCCACGCCCTCTCGGGCTGCCGCCTCTCTCACGTCCCCCACTTCTTGTGCTGTGCTCCGGTTTTGGACGAGCTTCGTTTACCAATGCTGCGATCAACCTCACCATCCCAGTTTGGAGCAACAGCACGATGTAACGAGCCACGTCGACGGCGACCATTTTCGCCTACTATTGCCTAGCAAAAGCAGGCATTTGTGAGGGTTAGAATTTGCCAGTTAAACTGATAAATTGATTTTGGGCCGTGCTGCTAGAACCCAATAGCGACGCGGGTTGTGCCAGTAGAAATGGAAAACTCGGTAAGTGACGTAACGTTTCCCGGTAGCACTACAAGCCTCCCTAATTCCGCTAATCCGAATCAAAGTCGAGAATCTCGGCAAAGGCATGTCCCAAAGGAATCGTGAGAATCCAACGGCAAGAACGCTACTGCATGGCATACAGACATCACGCTATTGCTGGGCGTCCATGTTCTCGATGACCAGGCCTTCGCTGTCCGTCACTACGTGAATTCCGTTTGCGACGATGTAATTGACTACCCCTTGTATGACAGGGGATGGAACGCTGATTGAATTCGGCGCTCCGGTGTTTGGATCAGTTTCGTCGACACGATGCCACAGGATGATAACCCACATCTTGTTGGCTACTGCTTGCTGAATCCAGCCGGTCACCGTAGCCACGTTGTCCGTGCCAAGATCGTGTTCCGAGGGCATGCTGTCTAGCAGCAGCGGAAACGAAGTGGCATTGTTGTAGCCGCCGTAATCGGAATCGCGCGCGCCTCGTACACCGCTTGCTTTGACGGCTGCGACTACCGCGCTGGTAGAACTTCCTCCGTAGTCGTCATACGGATACGCAAACGTGGTGGGCTTGTAGCCCCAATTCGTCAAATCCTGCTCTGCTCCGCTGGTTTCACTTGTCAACTGAGTTGGTGAGACCGTCGACAATGCCGGATGGGTGCGTGTGTGGTTGCCGATCTCGTGGCCATTTTTGTAGAGCGTTTGCAACTGGCTTTGGGTTACGTAGCCATCCGCAGTGTCGCCGACTAGGCTTGTGATTGTGTAAAAGGTGCACTTGAGACCGGCGGCATCAAGGATGGGAACGGCTTTGTTGTATGAGGAGTAATAGCCATCGTCGAAGGTCAGCGAAACAAAGCCTTGGCTAATGATGTAAAAGGGCAGGCTGGCCGATGGCGCCGTGCCGGGATTGGTCACACTAACCTGGACGGTCCGCACCGTGGAAAACTCCGACACGGGAACCGTGACTGTCACCGATGTCGAACTTATGGCGGACGGCGTCAAAACAGTTGAACCGAAATTCACGGTTGCACCGCTCACGAATCCTGTGCCAATGATCGTCAGCGAGTTGAAGTTGCCATTCATGCCGACCAGGCCAATATTCGGCGAGAGCCGAGTGATACTCAGCGGTGAAGGGGGCGGAACGGGATTTACGGTAATAGGGGCGGAATTGCTGACGACGTTTCCAGAATAGGCCGTTATGTTCGCAGTGCCGGTTGCTTCGCCGGTTGCGATTCCGCTCGCAGAATCAATCCCAGCGACGGAATAGTTGCTTGATGAATATGTGAGCGAAGCCGACATCGTGTGGCCATACTGGTCGTAGGCGACAGCCGAAAATTGCTGGGTGGACCCTATGTAGATAGACGATGAGGCCGGCGATACAACGATTCTGCTCAAAACGGACGGAGCCGGATTGACGGTCACGGTTGCGCTGGCTTTCTTCGTTGACTCAGCCACACTCGTTGCGGTGACGTAAACCGTCTTTGTCGCGGTCACAGCTGGAGCTGTGTAGAGCCCGGAAGTCGTGATCGTTCCGGCCGTTGTCGACCAAGTCACTGCCGTATTGCTCGTTCCAGTGACGATTGCCGTGAACTGTTTTGTGGTTCCCGAATAGGCGGTCGCGGTAGTTGGCGAAATTGTGACTCCAACTTTGGCGGGCTTGCCAGCAAATGCAGGCATCGCACACGAAATGAATGCAAAAAATAGAGCAATGCGTCTCATAGCCCCTTCTAGTCTTGCGAGCGTTGCGTCGCGTACGGTGTTCTAATCGATTTCAACGATCCACGGCTCTTCGGTGTTCAACGTACCGGAGCGATCATCGCGGTAACGATTAGAAATATTGCGACGGCCCTCCCAATCACGGGCAGCCTGGCAATCAGGTGGATCATTCCTGAGATGCTTCCGAACCCGAGATAAACCATACTTCTACCTGTCTGTCTGCGCGTGGAGTTGTTCAGCAAGCTTGGGGAGGCGTCCCCTCGCAGAACTTTCGACGAGCCTCCCCATTTCGCGTAACAGCAATTGCGGTGCCATGAAGAGGGCATTTCGCTTCAGTGTCGAGAAAGCCCTCCGTTTTACGGATGTCTGGCAAGCGGGATGAACGCGAAGGAGTTACTGCAATAGCCGTGACAGTAGAGCACTGCCACGGCCTCACTTGGACTTAAACAACGAGCAGGATGTGTAACTGAAAGGATATTTTCTCGGGAAAGTAAGAAACAGGTTGCACACATTTTTAGGGCATAATTCATCCGGGCGCGAAGCGGGAGGGCACGGCTTGTAGCCATGCAGCTACGATCTTGGGCCTTAGCTCCTGAGGTTGTCGTTACTAAGGCTACCCGTAAACGAGACGGCGAGTTCAGGCGTGGCGCCCCGCGGGTGAAGCCGCGACATTCCTTCCGCGTATTTGGCACGACTGTAAAGCCTGCCCTGAACCTGCCGGGGGGTCGTACCCTCCCACTTACCCTGCCATCTGAAATCGGTCTCGTCGGCAATTGGGAAATGTATTTCCATTCTTTTGGAAACACGTTCTCTGGTAACGGTTCCCGTCGTTACCGCTGTAACGGACGGAAGGGTAACTAACGGGCCATAAGGAAAACGACGCCGCTCGCTAGCCTGGAGAGCCTCGAGTCACCTAACTACTCTGTTATCACGCATTCAGGACTGCGCGGATCACAACAGAACGCCTGGCCGTCTCAACGGCACTTCGGAATTAGCGTTGGTAACCAGCTTGCATTTCCAACAGACGACCGGCAAACCTCTCCCGCGTTGAGGCTAATGAGAACGGCTGCTCACATATTCGTCGTGTCTGTCCTTTCGGTCGCTTGTTGCTCAGCGCAGACACGAGCATTAACGGTCCTGCCCTGGGATGACCACCGGGCGGCTGTTTCGCTCACCTTCGACGATGCACGACCAGTACACCTCGATGTCGCCATACCCGAACTGAACAAACGGAATCTGCGCACGTCTTTCTTCGTCATCGTCTCGAAACTCACCCGACTGGATGAATGGAGACAGGCGCAGGCGGAAGGGCACGAGATTGGGAATCATACAGTCAGTCACGAACATCCTGCTGCATTGACGACGGAAGGTGAGGAAGTTCAGGTAGAGGATGCCAGGAATTTCCTCGACAGCAATTTCCACGCGAACATTATCACCTTCGCTTATCCCTACATGGAAATTTCACCGGGGCTTCTCTACTGGGTCATGAAATATAGCTTCGCAGCGCGCGGCTGGACGCAAGATCAGAATCTGCTTTACGTAAAGTCCGATGTCGATCCGGATTGGTACAACCTTCCTGGCCAGCCGGTGTTCACGAAGTACGGTCTTGATGTGTATCAAGGTTGGGTCGAGAAGGCGCTTTCGCTTAACGCCTGGACCAGCTTTCAGTTTCACGGCATCGGTGATCCATCCACAGGATGGGAACCAATTCCCACCGAGACATTCACCGCACTTCTGGATTATCTGGAAGCGGAGCAGGCCAAAGGCTTATGGATTGCCCCGTTCGGGGAAGTTGCTGCATATCTGCGAGCGCAACGCATTCTTGAAAGCACCGAGCCACTGGTCAGCAGCGGCGAACAGAAATTCACGTGGGATGTGTCCGCACCGTTCCCGAGCGGAGTGGTGCTCAAGATCAAGATCTCCAGGAGCGGGTTGCGTGTCTACCAGAACGGTCGCGAGCTCAGGGCCAGCAAAACAGGAATCTACTCTGTCGCATTTGATGCGCGCGAGTTGGTCGTGCGAGGTGCACTGTGAACCGGCTCTGCGTGCTATTGCCCGCGAAGGATGAACGCCTGGGGATAAGCAAGACCTTGAAGAGCATTCTCCATGCCGGTGTGCCGGCCGCGGATATTTACGTGATCGATGACGGATCGAGCGACGGAACCGGAGAGATTGCCCGCTCCTTTGGGGTCAACGTACTCCGCAATCCGAAGAACATCGGAAAGGCGCTGGACCTTAGCCGCGGAGCGCGCGAATTCGGCGTCATCGACCGCTACGACTACATATGCCTGATGGATGCTGACACCGAAGTTTGCGAAGGCTACTTCGATGTGGTCAAGCGGGCTTTCAGCAGTAAGAGTGTCGCTGCCGTGTGCGGGCGCGCAAAAAGCACGCCGCACAACTGGCTCACGGCTTATCGCTGCCTGGCGTACTGGATGTCTCATGCTATCTACAAAGGCGGGCAGAGCAACATGGGAGTGATTACGGTTACTCCCGGCTGCGCTTCAAGTTTTCGCGCCGACGTATTCAGCCAGCTCGATTGGAACAGCGACACGATCGTCGAAGACATGGACTGCACGATTCAAATCCATCGCAAGAAATTGGGCAAGATCCTCTATCAAAGAGACGCGGTGGTTTCGACGCAAGACCCGCGAACGGTGCGGGATTACATCAAGCAGATCTACCGCTGGGACAGCGGTACCTGGCAGGTTGGGCAAAAGTACGGCATGGCAACAGGCCTGAGCAAAATTGATTGGGAGTTCAAACTCCTCATGGGCGAGGGTCTGATTTTTTCCGCCCTCTATTTGCTGCTTCCCGTCGTATTGCTTGTCCGCCCAAAAATCGCGGCCTACGGGGCTGGAATGGATTTCGCTGTGCTTGTGGCCCTGGCGTTGGTTTGCGCAGTGCGCGAGCGGCGCTCGGATGTCATTACCGCGCTGCCAACCTATGAAGTACTACGGTTCGTGGATTGCTCAGTGTTCCTGTACAGCTTCTGGAGGACGGTAATTCAACGCAAGCAGGTGCGAGGCTGGTTCGCGGTCAAACGTTATTAATGAGAGAAGGACGACTGTGAAATTCACATTTGTATTTACATTGCTGACGGTTGTAGCTCTGGTCGGCTCCTCAGCCGCGCAACAGGGAGCAGCACCCGCCTTGCAGGGAACAATTCTCGATGGTACCGGCTTGCCTGGACAAGCTTGGACCTCGCTCGGAAACCTGAGCCCAATCGAGCACAACAATGGCTATAGCCAGTCGTATATGGAGCAGAGCGCGGCCGTGTTCGCGACCAATTCTGGTTCGATCACTTTAACTCCTTACGTCTCTCTCGGCCTGGTTCTCGACACCAAGGGTTATGCCTGGAACAACAAAGTCGAGCCTCGATTCGGAATAAAAGCGAACAAGATGTTCCGCTCTGGTGTTGTAAGCCTCGTCTCGGCTTACGCGTATGAAGACCGATTCAACAGCATCGTCAATTCCGGGCTGATTTTGTATGCGCAAGATTGGTTCGGCTGGCAGCCCGTGACCAGCAAAGGCAACCGCTTTCCTGGCTCTTCCTGGGCGGCAATCGGAAATATCTCGCCTGTCGAACACGGAAACATTATTGGCCAGGCTTATTTGTCGCAGGGAATCGTCGCTAAACGATTTACAAGAACAACGCTGGTTCCATATGCCGAGATGACGTTCTCGCGAGACAGCAAACACTTTGACTGGGACAATAAAGTCGTTTCCGGCGCGGGTGTTAAAGCCGTGTTTCCGCATGGCGATCTGTACACCGAATTGGGTGCGGCTTACTTGCGCGAGAACCGGTTGGATTCGGGACGCTCCGCCGGCGGACTAACTCTGTTCATGAATGCCTCGTTTGGCTGGAATCTCCTGAGTAGAAGCGTGGGGAGGTAGAAGTGATGTATCTCGGCCTAGGAAGCATTTCGAGCATCATTCACATTCTCGCCAGATTGCCTTTTGCCGCGAAGACTGCAGTGGTGTGCATGGTAGTCGTGTGGTTGTGCCGATGATTTCAGATTTTGTTTCGTCGAAGGGGAACATTATGCGTCAAACAAAAGCGATTGTCTTGGTTGGATTGTCGTGCTTGCTCATTACCGCGACCGGCCTTGCCGAAAACCCAGCGCTGTCGTCGATTGTCTTGAAGACAAGCAGCGTGGTAGCCGGCAATCCTGTAGAGGGCTCCGTAACTCTCAACATGCCCGCTGCTGTCGACGTTGAAGTTTCGCTTGCCGCCGATCCGGCGAACGCTGCGAAAGTTCCGGCCAGGGTCGTGGTGCCAGCGGGCGCGACCAGCGCCACTTTCCTCATCAGCACAGCGCTTCCCAAATTTGCGAGGGGGGAAGGCGACGCCAATGTGACCATCTACGGGAATTACGGTGTGACGCAACATGCCTCCTTCCAGGCATTGGTGCCCGTTTCCTTCGCGCAGACCGTGGATCGTCTCGTGGAACGGGAGCGCAGCTTTGTAGCTTCCATGAAACGAATGCACCCGCTTGCCGAAACCTATATCCAGAATCTACATGAGGAGAAGGACCACAAGGTCGCGCCCACAAGCGACCAATACTTCCTGGGCCGGCTCGATCTGAGTGATGGCCCCGAAGACGAGCTGTTCCAGAATCAGCATTCAGGCTTGAATCTCGGAGGCCATTTCCTCAACCCGTTTGCCGGAATTTTCTCGCGCAAGTTCATGCCCCGCGGGTTCGCGCAAATGGTCATGCTCGATTCCGACTTCCAGAAGAACAACTACTCCTTTACTTTCGTTCGCCGCGAGTTCCTGGGGGAGGTGCGCTGCGTCGTCATAGATGTTCAACCCAAAGAATCTGCGCCTAAGGGACTATTCACCGGAAGGATCTGGGTGGAAGATCGCCATTTTGATATCGTCCGCTTCAACGGGACATACACGCCCCATTCTCGTTATTCGTATTACTTGCATTTCGACAGTTGGCGATCGAACCTGCAACCCGGATTGTGGTTGCCGGCTTACGTCTATATCGAGGAGTCAGACGATAAGCGCACCCTGGCGCCCTTCCATGGTCTCTATCTCAAAGCCCAAACGCGGCTCTGGGGCTACGACATAGAAGCGCTCAAACATGAACAAGAATTTTCAGAAATTCGGGTTGATTCTGTAGAAGATCAGAGCACCGCGACTGCCGATGCGGGCCCGGTCGAAGCGCAGCGGATGTGGGAACGGCTCGCGGAAGACAATGCCGTGGACCATTTGCAGAAAGTCGGTCTGATTGCACCGCAAGGCGAGGTGGACAGGATTCTGCAAACCGTCGTCAACAATCTGATCATCACCAATAAACTCGAGATCGTTCCCGACGTGCGTTGCCGCGTTCTGTTGACATCGCCGCTCGAGTCCTTCACCATCGGGCACACCATTGTGGTGAGTCGCGGTTTGCTGGACGTGCTGCCAGACGAGGCTTCCCTCGCAATGATGCTGGCGCATGAACTCGGGCACATCGCATTGGGTCACCGTATCAATACAAAATTCGCCTTCACTGACCGGTTCTTCTTCCCTGACCAGAACACGTTTCAGCGCATGGATTTTGAACGCAACCCAGCCGACGAACTCGCGGCGGATGCAAAAGCTCTGGAGCTGCTGGGGAAGTCTCCCTATACCGACAAGCTGAGCAATGCCGGCTTGTTCCTTAAGGCCTTACAGGTACGCGCACCCGAGCTGACAAGCCTGATCCGTCCGCACCTGGGCAACAGTTTGGGTAACGGCAAGAATACTCGCATGGCCACGCTCGCGGGGGCCGCGCCTGAGTTGCAAATGGACAAAGTGGAGCAGATCGCCGCATTGCCGCTGGGCGGCAGAATCAACGTCGATCCGTGGAGCAATCAGTTGAAAATGATGAAGTCTCGCCCGGTTGCGCTCCTTTCAGCGCAGGAGAAGATGCCGTTTGAGGTCACGCCGGTTTTCCCGTTCCTGACGCGGCTTGCGCCTCCTCCAACCGAGACCGCTGATCTCAAATAGTGTCGGTGCGTCACAGGGTGTATGAGCAGTGAATCACCGTTGGCTATGAGCTGCGAGCCGTGAGCAATCGCAAAGCTCGGCTTGCTCAAGCTCACCGCTCAATGCTCATTGGTAGGGAGTATAAGTAAAACTCGACACCCACAAATACCGCCGGACCCCGATCGTGGCCAGCCCACCCCATCCGGTGCTGTTCGTTCCCCAGTGGTTGATCATGATGTATGCGGAAGCGCTGGGTATGTTCGACGTATGCGTCGAAACCAACTTGCCGTCGATGTAGTAGTCGATCTTTCCCGGCACCCAGACGAACTTGTA
>WNFY01004286.1_pt1 | contig 13208 bp, 19 predicted proteins | sample 5400091 | NCBI WGS metagenome assembly WNFY01 (sample SAMN13153364, study PRJNA577476) | soil metagenome | isolation source: 60 cm soil or saprolite under grassland replicate 1 | place: USA:California | collected 2016-06-15 | reverse complement strand
CGCTCGTTTCGTTCGCTTTGTCGAAGACGATGGGAGCGTTCTCTACTATGCGACTTACACGGCCTACAATGGTCGAGTTATTTTGCCCCAGCTGATCGAGACCGAGGACTTCCTTAACTTCCGTGTCCTAACTCTTAACGGGCCGGCGGTGCAAAACAAAGGCATGGCTCTCTTTCCTCGTCGGATCGATGGACGCTACGTGATGCTTTCACGACAGGATGATGAGAACCTTTACCTGACGTTTTCGGACGACCCGCATTTTTGGAGCGATCCACTGCTCCTACAAGAGCCCCAACAGCCCTGGGAGTTTGTGAAGCTCGGTAACTGTGGCTCGCCGATTGAAACCGAAGCTGGCTGGTTAGCTCTTACTCACGGCGTCGGTCCAATGCGAAAATACTGCATTGGAGCGATCTTGCTCGATTTGCACGATCCTGCAAGAATCATTGGCCAGCTGAAAGAGCCGCTCTTAAGACCGGAAGCGAACGAAAGGGAAGGCTACGTTCCTAATGTCGTTTACTCCTGTGGGTCACTCGTCCACAACGGTCAACTCATCCTGCCTTATGGCATTAGCGATACGGCTTCGAGCATTGTCAGAATTGAATTAAGCGAGCTTTTAGCTGCCCTTACCGGAAGATACCACCGCCCAAACGCTGCCGTTTACTAGTTAACTTATTCCCTTAATCGGCAGTTGGGTCTGTTTGCTCTAGGTTTGTAACTAGCGAAGCTGACGGCTGTTATAAGCGGCACATACAGCTGATCAGAGTGTCACAGAGATATCCTGCAGGGATTTGGATAAACTGTGCGATATTAGTTGTATGAGGAACATTAGAAGAGCGTTCCAACGCAAACAATTTCAACTTTGGATGCCCGAGACAGCAGTCGCCCGAGGGAAACGCCGCAAGCGTTTTCTGCGGCTATGGAAGGGGGTCGTCAGAGCGAGCGACTGCCTGGACAAGGTAGGATCTGCGGACGTCTGACAGGTTGATTCCGGAACCTATCAAAATAACGTTAGGCGATTCGCATTATGGGTGTAGATTGTTTCGCTAGCGTTTGCAGCGTCAATCGACCGCGGGTGCGGCCCCTTCTCTCTGCGCCAACCAAACAGGGCAGACCCATCTCTCTATGACAGTTTTCATTCATACAAACAAGGACGCGCACCAAACATGGCTCGGGGACTTCTTGTCCAGCAACATTACCGTGTCGGGCGGACGTCGGTTTATTGCCCGCTCAGATCACCAACCTGAAATTCAGGTGCACAGCGATGCGCACTCGCATCGAGAGAGTGTAAGGCGCGACAACGAGTCCGAGACCGGAAACCGCTCGGCGCATTTAAATTAAAACCACTAAAGGAAAACAATATGGAACCAACGATCACCCAAAACAGCGCGCTTTATCTTGCGCATCGTAAAGTCTCAAAACGCCGCGCCACGTTTTTCCGATGGCTCAGGACCGTTGCTGGCAAGCAGGGGGAGGCGGGAATCCGGGGCAAAACTTCAACACTTACTATGTCGCAAATAAGACGCCACCGTAAGGCAGTCTGCTAAGGTTAACTGCACATGCATCTAATTCAATTCCGCGAAATAATGCGAGATGCTGAAGTCGCGTATGCAATTCATCCGATCGTGCTCAAATATCTCCTGACCGTGGAGGAGACGACCAAAGCCTTGCTGGCATGCGGTGTTTCGCGGGCTGCGAATGTAGCTCAGATCAGCACCGGCAGTTTCCTTATCAACAAATATGCAACCAACCGTCCAACAAAGCAGCGCGATTTATTTCAAGCGACATAAAGGCTCTAAACGTCGGGCTGCGCTTTTCAGACAGCTTCGCGCTTCAGCCGCAAGTCAGACCTGCGCTGTTAAGCAGCTGCCGTTCGGCAACGCACATATTGGGCAAAGGCTTCGATCAGGCCAGCTGTGGCTGAGAGGGCTCGAATTTTAGTATGCGCCCGGCGATGCGACACGCAAGCGAGGCTGGACGTACTCCTTCGCGAGGTGAAATGAGCAAGCGAAGCGCATCTCGATCCTCCGATCAGGAAGTGATGCGACATCTGTCGCGCTCGCACATTTTCAAAGATTACGAGCGCGCTTTCAGCGAAGCCACGGGTTTGCCGCTAAATATCCGAGGGCATGATTCGTGGTCGCCGGCGCACCACGGGAAAGAGGATCACGGCTCATTCGCCTCAATTCTGGCTCGTTTCAACAAGGCTCGCGCTGCATGCTTAAGGGCCCAAACCGACGCATCTCGAGAGCCTAATTCGACTACGCGCACCGTTACCTGGTTTGCGGGACTCTCCGAAAGTGCCGTGCCAGTGTATATAGGTGACCACATTCTTGGTTTTCTTGAGACAGGCGAAGTGATGCTCAAGAACCCGAGTAAGAAACACTTCACGAGCATTACTCGGCAGCTCCGCGAGTGGGGCTACAAGGCAGATTGGAAGAAACTTGAGCGGGCGTATTTTCGTTCGTGCGTTTTATCGCCCGATCGGTATCGCGCGATGTTGCGGCTCCTGAATATTTTTGCGGAACACCTTTCAATCTTGTCGAATCAACTCGCCGTACGACGCGAAAACGACGAGTCCGCGAACATGGCACGGGCGCGGCACTTCATCGAGAAGCATCAGACGGAGCCGCTGTCTCTCGGGCGTGTGGCCCAGGCGGCTAACATCAGCAGGCATTACTTTTGCAAGATGTTCAAGAAAGCAACCGGTGTAAATTTCATCGACTATCTCTCCAGAGTTCGAGTGGAGAAATCAAAGACGCTTTTGCTCAATCCCAACTCGCGAATTAGCGAAGCTGCTTTCGCGTGCGGATTTCAATCCATGACGAACTTCAATCGCGCGTTTAAGCGAATCGTCGGCCGCTCTCCCACGCAATTTCGCGAAGCCCTTCCGAAGCTGCGTCGCTCGCTATAGCGCTTTTTGTCTGGGGACAAAGGCCAAGCAGTTGGGTGAGGCGTGAGTCATAGGAATCGCAGGTGGGGCAATTGCCATTGGGCTCGATCCAGTCGGGGTGCTGCACGCGCAAGGCGTGATGGATCTGTTGTTGGAGTTGAACGTAAGAGTGGATTTCGTCAGACATGGGAATGGCTCCGTGAAAGGCTCAGAAAGTGCGCTTGCATCGCAGGTCTCACATCACTTCGTTACTACTTGGTTATCCAACTTTGATGGCCCCCACGGCCGCGTCCGTTGTTTTAAACGAAATCTTAGGGAGGCAACGACTGCGCGGGCTCTACGGTGCGGAGAGGCGGCTACTTGGTGGCCGTGCTAATTCATAAAAAACCGGCTGGGTTAGTCCCCGTGTAATTCCTGGCTCCCGGCAGTCGTTGAATGAACTCTTACACTGGGGCGAACGCACGGAACCCTCCGCACGCTCGCGGTCAGTGTTAGAGCATTACGCCACTTTAACTTGGGTAGCTTTTGATTTTGCTATCGTCGTTGTTGGGAGGTGCACTTTCAGCACTCCGTCGCGGAACTCCGCCGTGACTTTCGTGCTATCGGCATCTTCAGGCAGCGTGAAGCTGCGTCGGAAAGTGCCAAAGCATCGTTCGATGCGATGGAATTTCTTCTTGTGATCTTCCTTCTCGCCTTTGCGTTCTCCGGAAACGCTAAGAATGCCGTCTTCGACTGTTACCTTAACGTCATCCTTCTTCATTTCAGGCAGGTCAGCTTTGAGGAGATACCCGCGATCGTCCTCACTGATATCAACCTCTGGCGACCAATCTGCGACCGCCAGGCTGTGGATCTCCCCAGTGCCCATTCTGTTCGGAAATCCGCCCCACAAGAATGGATTGAAGCGATTTTGCGCTTCGGCCATCTCTCCGAGCGGATTCCATGTTATTACTTTATTCAATGTATTCATTTTATTTTACCTTTCTGGATTGAGCTAAAGCCATCTTCGTGCATCGCGCTCACCGCTTATTGTGAGAATTGACCCGAATCTTGTGCACGTTGAGGAGTAGCCCCGTGGAAGGGGAACGCGCGGAGACTTCGCTGGGATTGCGACGCATTCCAGAGTCGATGGTTACAAGCTGGCGCAGCTAGCTTTCCGGACAGGCCTGTGAAATAGGTCGTGTCTAAACATTTGACATTTCACGCGCCGCGAACTCGCGAAGACTAAATTTTATTTGAGCGCTAAGGAAAGGTAGATGTAAGAATTAAGAAGTTAGAACCATTGGAAATTAGGAAGACTGGCATTCTTCACAAGATGCAGGCAGTATCCGTAAGCGTTATGAAACCGCCGCTCCATACAATTGTCATGTGTCTGTCGATCTTAACCCTCGTTGGTGCGCCTGAGATAGGGCAAGCCGGGCCTTTCGAGGATTTTTTTAAATCGATACGCAACTCGTTTGCGCGCCCCGCACCAAAGCCGCAAACGCCGCAACCGCGCCGGACTAGTCGCAAGCAAGGTAATGAGGCTCCGCCAAGCGATGCTTCAGATACTTCAAACAGTCAGACTTCACCAAGTCCGAATCCGGTCCCTGCGCCGCCAAATCGAAACAACATTCGCATAGCGAAGGCAACCGCTACCAGGAAAAATCCCAAGGGCGACCTGCCTTATGGAATTCCCGTGCCTGGAAAACAAGGCTTGGTTACCAGTCCGTTCTCGCCAGACAGTGGTTACATCGATGTCAGGAGTTTTCCGCCCGGAACCGAAGTAAAAGATCCTTACACAGGCAAAAGCTTCCTTACGCCCTAACGCCCGGCAACGGAAGGAAGAGGTGCGAATTAAGAAGTAGAAGGGCGCTGAAGAAAGGCCCTCAACTCTGATCTCTCAACAGTCAGCTTAACGCGTAGCGCAACTTCAGCGAACAGCCGGTGTTTGATTAACGAAGTTAAACACTTGGGAAATTATGAGAAGTCTCTTGGTTTGTATCGGAATCTTAGCGCTCGCGCTGACGGCGGGCGCGCAAATACCAAGCAACCACAGAAAACCTCCGCAACGGACCACGACATATTCCGGATACCGAGGCACGAGCGCAGTCCCGCAGATGGCGCCACATCGCACGTTTTCATCTCCGCGCTATCGCGAGCCAGCGTATTCAACGGCGCGGTTCCGCGAGCCGACGTTTCGGACGACGAGGACGCAACCACGAATGAACAGTTCATTCAGAAATCGGCCCACAATGACGAACACCGCGACTTGGAGAAGGACCCTGCCGCCGGTTAACAATGATTGGAGAGAGTCAAGGCTTAGGGAACGACCGCGTCCGACTAGTTCGTTTGTGAATCGGCCTGCGATGACAAACAATGCAGCTTGGAGACAAACGCGCCCGCGTGCCAACAATCGTTGGACAGACTCTAGCTTCCGGGCACGACTACGAGCGAACAATTCCTTCTTGAACAGGTCTGATGTCCGCAATGCTGTGACTCGACCATCGGCGCTCCAACCCTTCAATAAGAATTGGGCAGACTCCAGCTTTAAGGAACGCAGCAGTTCGTTCGTGAACAGATCGCGAAGTACCTCGTTTTGGAGCGAGAGGCGTGCAGCTTTCAGCAATAATTGGAGAGGTGATGCGTTTGCCGGAAGACAATATTGGGCATTTCGCAATTACCGGCGCCAGTGGCACGATGGCGGTTGGTGGCATCACCACTGCGACCGAATCGTTTTCGTTACCGTCTATTCCCAACCGTTCCCTTTCTACTCTGACGCGGGCTATTGGTATCCGGCATGGGGCTACTATCCTGACGCTTATTATCCTTATGATGGTCCGATCTATGGCTACAACGATTTGCCGCCGGACGAGGTTATCACAAATGTTCAGACGCAACTATATAACGATGGTTATTACGATGGACCGATCGATGGGATCCTTGGCCCGGACACGCGTGCGGCAATCGCCGATTACCAAGCCGATCACGGGCTCGCAGTCACCGCGGCAATTGACGAGCCGACAGTCGAGTCACTGGGCTTGGTCTAACGGCTTCCTCCTTCTCAATTCCTAATTCTTACTTTCCTTGCTAGCCCCACAGTTCGCGCGAAGGAATGCCGATTTTGCCGCTCTCGTACGGTATTCGATGATCGCGATCGCGGGCGAGGAGGAGTGGGCCGTCGAGATCGACCCAGTTCGCCGCGCTGGCTAGCAGTCGAGCGGGAGCGATTGCTAAAGATGTACAAACCATACAACCGATCAGTAACTTGAAGCCGCTTTCTCCGGCGCGTGAGCACAAGCGCAGCCCTTCGGTTAGCCCGCCGGTTTTATCGAGCTTTACGTTAATGACGTCGTACCGATTCGTCAGGCGAGGAAGATCGCCAGTCGTGTGGCAACTCTCGTCGGCGCAGACTGGAATCGGATGGTCGAGAATTTCGAGGACTTCATCGGCTTTGGCCGGGAAAGGTTGTTCGATGAGCTCGACGCCTAATTGTTTCAGAGCCGGGACAACTTTCTGATAATGCTCAGGCGACCACGATTCATTTGCGTCGATGAGCAAACGCGTCGCGGACGCGGCCTCGCGCACGGTCTCGACTCGCGCAAGGTCCGGATCGTCGCCTCCAAGTTTGAGCTTCAGCATCGGCAGTCTCGCATTCGCTTTCGCTGCCGCTCCCATTTTCTCCGGTCTATCCAGACTGATCGTAAACGATGTCTCGACTTCAGGAACAATCGGAATATTTGCCAGTTCCCAAGCGCGTTTGCCGGAAATTTTCGCCTCAAGATCCCATAATGCGCAGTCCAACGCATTGCGCGCGGCACCTGCAGGCAGGAGGTCTTGAAGGCGTTGGCGATTCAAATTCTCATCGCCTTGTATCGATTCGATCTGTGCCAACACCGAGGCAATGCTCTGGTTGTAGCGTGCGAGCGGAACGCCTTCGCCGCGACCGATGTGTTTGCCATCGCTGACCGTCACAACGACGACTTGTGCGTCAGTTCGACTGCCACGCGAAATCCGGAACGGTTGCTTGAGAGGCCAGACTTCTTCGCGAGCTTCGATTTTAATCACAGTGACCCGTAATCCTCTGATAAATCGAGACCAGACGCTTAAAGCCCGACGTCCGACTCTCTTCTGTAATACATCCCTTTTTTGATGCTGTGAATGCTTTGTACACGAGGCGCTCCGTAGCGCGGTGGCGCCAGCGTTAGTTGGCGACAGAGCCCAATTGTAAGCAAAGCCGCGGCGGCGAGGGCCGCGATTGTTCGCACATGATTCCACGCCGTCCAACTGACGACGTAGTCTGTCCACAGCCGAGCGCCATCGCTGCTGGTCGGATCGACGGCTCCGAGAGCGTTGTTTCTCGGCACGTTGAAAAGCATTGTTACCAGGATTGTCCCGACCAGATAGAGCAGGCTGCCGATGAGCAGATAAACTGCGCCGGGTCTTTGCCACCTAGACAGCGAAGAGATTGCCAGGAAGACGCAGCCCGCCGCTGTTCCAAAGAAAACAGCGAGGAACAAGGGATTGATCACCACGATATTGATGGACTGCATGGCGGCGATACCGTGCGCAGGCGAAAGACGCGCCAGCGCCTTCATCACGAACGCCGAAAAAGCGAATCCCCCGATTACCCCACAACCAAGTCCCGACGAAAACGTTAGAATGGAGATCAATTTATCTATCATTTGTTGAGTTTATCTCACGAGGCCGCGTAGGCGCGAGCCAGATGGGTCGACTGCGTCTCCGCGACCTTGCGGCACAAATTCTTCGATGTGAGTTGCGGATTCAATCCACAAAATCGGCGTCGTCTACCATTTTGATCCACATCAAGCTGAGCAAAGAAGAGCGTGACATCAGCGCGATTTTGTCATTAACTCTAAATCCCACCATTTAGTCCGCCTTCGTAGCGAGCAGGAGCACACACAATTATGAAGCTGAAAAATCTAAAGAAGAAGATCCGGCGATTGGAGAAGCGTCTGCAGGAAGGCCCAAAGAAACTGGCCACGCTAAAACAAAAACTACAGGCAGCCGAGGCAGCAGAGGCGACGAAAGCCAGAAAGAAATCGGCGGCTCGCGCTCGTGCGGCTGCCAAGCCTCATAAGACAACCGAAGCGAAGAAATCGGGCGTCGTTAAGAAGGCGAAGAAAAAACTGAATCTTTCACCGGAACGCCGTGCTCAACTCGCGGCTGCGATGAAAGCCAGGTGGGCTGCCAAAAGAGCCGCCGAGGCGAACGCGAAGGCTGCCTCGAGTGACAATCAACATTCCGCACCGCCAGGATCAACGCCGCATGCGCCGGAAAACAGACCCGACGGCGTCTAGCGCGAGCTAATGAGTCCCGTAACGGTTGTAGCCACGGCCCTGTGGGCCATCTAATCATAACAAGCTATTCGCGTTCATTGACCGGCCACAGGCCGGTGGCTACAACATTACTTGCGGGCGCGTTTGGTATCCGTTACTTCACTTGCGGCGACGCCCGCCGCTGATCTCGGCGTATCGCGGACATGTCACGAGGTGATCGTTGACAATGCCAGTCGCTTGCATCAACGCGTAGCAGATCGTTGAGCCAATGAATTTGAATCCGCGACGCTGCAAATCGCGGCTCATTGCGTCGGATTCGGCTGTGCGCGCGGGCACGTCGGCCATACGTCGCCAGCGATTCTGGATTGGTGTGCCAGCGACGAAGCTCCATAGGTAAGCATCGAAAGACCCGAATTCCTTGCGCACGGCGAGGAAGATCTTGGCGTTTTCGATCGCGGCCGCGATTTTTAATCTGTTCCGCACGATTCCAGCGTCCCCAAGCAACCGTTTCATATCGCGCGCGCCGTAACGTGCGATTTTTTCCGGTCGAAATCCGTCGAACGCCTTGCGGTAATTATCTCGTTTCTTCAAAATCGTGGTCCAGCTCAGCCCTGCTTGCGCGCCTTCAAGGATCAGAAATTCGAAGAGCAATCGGTCGTCGTGTACAGGGACGCCCCATTCCTCATCGTGATAAGTGATATTCGGCTCGGCTGTAGCCCAAGGGCAACGCGGCATAACGTTCACAAATTACTCGAAATCATCAGCGGGCGTCAGTGTCGGCGGCGGCTCGACGCAGGGTCATCCGGATCGTATTCGTACAGCCGCGACGGATCGCCGAACACCGCGCCGAGCGCGCGCTCGGGCCAGATCTCAAAATAGCTCAGCAGCAGTGCCATCAGCGGCACGAGGATGAAGGCGAGGCCGTGCGCGGCCATAATGAACATCGCCAGTGCGCGCAGTATCAAGAGATACACATTCCACCGCACCCGCTGCTTCAGCTCTTTGTCGGGCATCGCATCATAGCCCGATTGGAACGCCTTCCAGAAATGTCCGGCCGCGAGCGCGCCGAAGGTGAACCAGAGTGCCGGCGAATTCGCGAGCTGGCGGCGCAGTTCGTTGCCAAGCAGCAGATCGTGGAGCGGAATCAGCACGATCCAGTACGGTAGACCGACGATTCCGACGAGGAAAATCCACGTGACGCCGCCGCGCATGAGGTTCACCGCCGCCGAGATGGCACCGACCGATTTAGGCTGCGTCTCGCGCAGCGCACGCGGAATCAGCGCGGTGACGATCGCGATCAACGCGGTCAGTCCGTCGAACCAGTAGTTGAATACAGCGAGAGCAGCGGACCAGCCGAAACCATAGATCCCGACAACGGGAATCAAATTGCGTGCAATCACGGCCCAAGTGTCGGGCCGCGATGCCAACTCGCGCAGATGCTGCGAGAGCGGCGGCGGCGCGATCGGTCGCACCGCGGTCGAGGCGGTCTTTTCCTGAAGCTTCGCCATCTCAACAGACTAGCAGACAGATCGGCGGGGTGGAATCATTCACACCCATCATGACAAAAATTCTTGTTTAAACACTTTTTGTTGATCTGGAAACTAAATATACTAGATTAGTTTCTATAGTATTAATTAGCGCGTGTTATTACAGGAGAAAGGAACCGATTATGAAATCTCGAGAAGAGCTTCACCACGAATTACGGCAACGGATTCTCAACTTGTCCGATGTGACGGAGCGGCAGAATGCGGGAATCCACGAAGATGCGTTCTTTGTCGGAGAGAAAATGTTCATGCACATCCATGGCCATGGTCACTGCGACATTAGGTTGTCCAAAGGCGATCAGGAACGGGTTCTCGTGGAAGTCAAAGCACGCCCACACCGATGGGCGCCGGAAGCAGGATACGTCACGTTCATCGTGAACAATGACGAGGACTTGGACCGGGCAATGGATGTGATCCAAATCTCACATGCTCATTTTGCCGGCAAGCAAGGTGTTCCGCGAATGGAACACGCAATAGACCCAACAGGGACCGTAGTAACAAGGAGCTGACCTTGAAATTGTTTGTAATAGGAGCAACTGGCGGGACCGGACAGGAGATTGTTCAGCAAGCTCTCGCGAGAGGTCATGATGTCGCCGCGTTTGTTCGCTCGCCTGAAGCGGTCACCTTAAGGCACGAACGCCTTAGCGTTCTCAAGGGGAATGTGACGGATGAAAACCAACTGTCTGAGGCAATGCAAAATCAGGAAGCGATCGTTTCCGCGTTAGGGCCGCGCGAGGTTTTCAAACCAAGCTCACTTCTTCACGACAGTGCGCTTGCGACTACCCGCGCAATGCGGCGTTCGGGAGTGAGACGGCTCGTCGTTCTCTCAGCTGCAGCTCATTTCCCAGGCATTCCCAATCGCATTGTCAGTTTTATCCTTCGAAATCACATGCGGGATTCGCTTGCCATGGAAAAAGTCGTGCAAGACAGCGGTCTCGATTGGACGATTGCTCGTCCTCCGCGTCTCACACACGAACAAAACGCAACGTATCGAAGCCGGGAAGGCGCTGCTCCCATTAGAGGTTTCTCTCTTTCCCGCAAAGCGGTTGCGGCGTTCATGCTCGATGCCATCGAGCAAAAGAAACATTTTCAGAAAATCGTGGGCATCGCGAAATAGCCATTAGAATCCCCATGTTTGTCGCCTACATCGTTGTTACGGTCTTGGCTGCCGCCGCTAACGTGTTTTCGGCCACACTCGATTTCATTCGCTACAAGCAGATCCTTATCAATATGGCGAAAGTAGGCGTGTCAGAGTCGTGGCTAACAACACTTGGCATTCTCAAGGCCGCGGGAGCGCTTGGACTACTGGCCGGCATTCGCGTTCCACTCATCGGAATAGCCGCCGCGCTTGGTCTCGTGCTGTTTTTTATCGCGGCCATCATCACCCACCTGCGCGGTCGGGACTATTCTTTCGGTCTGGCGATTGTGTTCCTCCTGCTGGCCCTGGCCGCACTGGTATTGCGAGTGGCCTCGTTGTGAGCTGGGCGTCGAATACAGACGAACGCTGGCGGCAAGATGCCGCGACTGAGTCAGTGCCAGACGAGGAAATAAGCTAGCGCGATCGTAACCAAGTCTTCGCAAATGGCTACCAAGATATCTTTGATGTGCAGATTATCTACGAGACGCCGCCGGATTTCGTAACCGACGAACGCCCCGATCACGCCGCCCATTCCACCCAGAAGTGCGCCAGCGGGTAATGATTGTCCGGCCGCCGCCCAAAGGGACGCTCCGCAGAGGCCTCCGGTGAGAATGCGTGCCAATAACGGTGCTAGTGCGGTCCGTTTCGGGGTCTTGGGCAGCTTATCGGCAATTAACTCACCAATCGCGAGCACGGAAAATATTGCGACCGCCGTTCTTGATCCCATAAACGCAAGAGGCGAGCCGTTCAGATTCAGCCAGTCAAAATGTGCAGCCCACGCGACGACGGCGGGCGCCAGTAACGAACGCAAGCCAGCGACAATTCCGATCCCGATTGCGAGAAGGAAGACGTAGTTCATGAACGATTCTTTTTCAAAACAAGGACGATTGCGAGTCTTGTTCCCCGGCGATCACGCATTCATGTACGCCGAGGCGACGACTAGCGAGACCAGAACAAGCGCAGTTCATCGACCTAACGAAACAGTGCTAGTGGCATCAGTCGGACTCAAATTTAGGTTTCTTAGCCGAAACTTTCCTGTAGGTGCCTGCGGCGGTCACGTTGTGGCCGAATCCGCAAATGCCGGTCTGGGTGACCACAAGTTTACCGCCGGTGAATTTTAGTGTGATGCGGCATTCCTCTTCCGCGCCCTCGGGTTTGAAGATAGCGATATCGCCTTCAATCATCGCGATGCCGCTGCCTTCGCCCTCGTTCGCGCTTGGGCCCTGCGGCGTTTTGTATTCGTAAACGCCCGAAAATTCGATCTGAAGACGCTGTTGACCTAGTGCCCAGATTTTGAATTCACCGCTTTTCGTTTTCCAGGTGCCGTTGACCTGGGCAGCCGTAACACTCTTATCACTGTCGGCCCGCGCCGTAACAATTGAGGCTACGGCCAAGCATAGCGCCCAGATTTTCCATGTTTTTTGCATGATGCTGTTACGGAGCATCGAATTACAGGAACACCGTTTGGTAAAGCAAGAAAACTACAGCGCGAAACGGAAGACTGGTTTGCTCGTCGAAACTTTCTTGTACGTGCCGTCGACGTTAGCGTATTTGCCAAAGTCGCACCTGCTAATCTGTGTAATGACAAAGGTTGTGGCGCTTGAATTTTAGGGTGATTCGGCAATCGGCGTCCGCACCATCGGGTCTGAAGATGGCGGTGTTACCTTGGATCGTCGCGATGCCGTGACCATCGCCGGCATTAGCCATCGGGCCGGCTTCTCCTTTGTGTTCGGCGGCGACGGAGAATTCGACGCGGAGGTGGTGATGATCAAGCGCCCAAATCCTGAACTCGCCCGCTGGCGTTGCCCAGGTGCCGTTGACCTGGGCGGCCGTGACACTCGCGTCATTGGCGGCCCGGATCGTGACAACTGAGGCAGCTGTTAAACACACCGCCCAGACCATTCTCAAGCGTATCTCTCGTGTGGTCCTGGCGATGGAAATCGCGGCGGCGATCGAAGTCATGGACTGCGCAAACGTCCTTAGGAAAGAGAAGGTCCAGTGTCCAGTCAAATGCCACCCGAACCTTTTTGTCTAAACCGGGCAACTTGCTGAGGTAAACTGTCCGCCACATCCACCACGCGAAGAACCCCGAGAAATTGAAACCGAAAATGCGCGCCACGCCTATCCGACGACCGATGGAAGCCAACAGCCCGATAGTCTTGAATGAGAATGATTTCAAAGGACGCCGCAAGAGCACAGCCGCGATATTCTGCGCCACAACGTTTCCCTCGCGTATGGCATGTTGCGCGGTTCGTGGATGCGATTTCCCCGGATTTCTGATGTCTGGAACAAACGCACAGTCACCCACTGCCCAAACATTGGGCCAATCGGGAACTTGCAAGAATTGGTTTACGAGTAGT
>WNFY01004282.1_pt1 | contig 13210 bp, 9 predicted proteins | sample 5400091 | NCBI WGS metagenome assembly WNFY01 (sample SAMN13153364, study PRJNA577476) | soil metagenome | isolation source: 60 cm soil or saprolite under grassland replicate 1 | place: USA:California | collected 2016-06-15 | reverse complement strand
AAGGTCTGGAAAAATGATCATAGGATGTCTTTTCGTCCTTGAAAAAGTCAGCAAAAGTGAAAAAATGTTCAACTTCTCAGTATACCACATTGCTCATCAGCAAGGTTGCGTAAGATCCAAACTTTCCGGTAATCGGCAACTTGTCCTCCAACATGAGCACTGGCACAAAAGTTCCCGGGGAAACCGCTCCACATCTAGGATATCTGTCCCTCGACATTGATAATGGCCGCAAAATCGGGGTTTTGACGTAAATCTTGCCCTACTATGTGCATGAAATATATCTTTCTCAGCGAAATCCACGACACATAAAACGCCTCAAAGTGCAGGCCTGTTTGCATTTCTACTCCTGTTTGTGAAAGGCACAACCGAGCTTTGTACTTGGTCACGATATCAGTCATAACGGACGCTTTTTGCGTCCATTTCTGGTAATTTCTGCCGCAATCTCGTACAATGAAAGGTATGCAGAGAGTACATTGCTAATGGCTTGTCTTCTCCAGGAGGCCGCTGATGCTTGATGATGACGCCTATCAGCGCTGGCTTGACCAGTGTGAATTCTCCGATCCTGCTCGCACCTTACTCACCGATATTCGTCGTTCGCCGCCAGTTCGCCGTGTGGCCGGAGGACGGGGGAATATTCATGGCCGCTATCCCAGTCGAAAAATGGGCAGGACTATCCAATTTGAGAGCCACACAGAACTGGGCGCAATCTACGTCATGGAGCATGACCCCGGTGTGCTAGAATACTGGGATCAGCCGACCAAGCTCAAACTGCACTACCTTGGTCCCTCCGGGCGTCGAGTCACCAACTGGCATCCCCCCGACTTTCTCGTATTGAGACACGGCGGAGCCAGTTTCGAGGAGTGGAAACTCGAGGAGGAGTTGGCACATCTGGTGAAAGAGCACTCAGCTCGGTATCAACGCCATCTCAAAGGCGGCTATCGGTCTACTCCTGGGGAGGGGGTCGCCGAAGCATTAGGATTGATCTATCGCGTCCGCTCTTCCCGTGAGTTGTCGGCAGTCTTCATCCAGAATCTCATGTTTTTGGAAGATTACTGGATCACTCCACTGGTTGTGGATGATTTCCATCGTCACCTTTTGCTGGAGCGGGTCGCTGCACAACCAGGGGTCCCCCTCTCGGAAATTCTGGAGCCTAAAGGTGAGATCACCGCAGATACGGTCTACGCACTCATTGCTTCAGATGCGCTGTATGTAGACCTGACAGCGTTTCCTCTTGGTGAGCATCAGCAGGTGCGTCTGTTTGCAGACGCCGCCTCTGCTGCCTCACTTCCCCATATCTCTCTTCCATCAACACCCTCACTCTTACATACCTCTCTCTCTTGGGCTGGACGCGTTTATGTTCTTGTCGAACTTACGGCTTCTCACGCACTGCTCCAAGGCGAATTTGGTGAGCCGGTGAGCCTCCCACGCGCCTTCTTCCATCACCTGATCGAAGAGGGAGCTATATATGAAGTTTCCTCCACCGATGCCCAACCCACCCACAAAGATGTCCGAAAGATCCTCAACGAGATGGGGCCTGAGGCGATGAAAGTGGCCGATGCTCGCTTGATAGCGGTCCAGGCGTTGCTGTATGGGCATCTCTCCGAGGTCGTAGTCACTGTCTCCCCACGAACCCTGCGTCGCTGGAAGGCACAATACCAGGCCGCTGAGGTTCAATATGGATACGGCTACATTGGCCTCATTCCACAAACGAGCAAGCGAGGCAATCGAACCCCAAGGTCGGATGCAGTAGCACGTGAACTGTTAGATGAGGCAATAAAGCAGGAATATGCAGCTCCTCAGAGACGGGAAAAGATCGCTGTTTATCGAGCATATGAGCAAGCATGCGAGAAGCGTGGAGTAGCTCCCCTCACCTTACGCACGTTTTACCGGCATCTCAAGTGTGCCGTGACAACGGAAATCGAGACGCAGCGCCTGGGGACACGTGCCACCTATTCTGAGCAACTTCCCTACCCCTATCTGGAGTACCATACCCCTGTGCACGGCGATCATCCGTTCTCCATTGTCCATATCGATCATACGCCTCTGGATATTGAACTGGTGGCGCAGACGAGCGCTCGCAATCTAGGCCGTCCCTGGGCGACTTTCTTGATGGATGCTTTTAGTCGTCGGTTGCTTGCCGTCTATCTCACCTTTGATCCTCCATCGTACCGCTCCTGTATGATGATTTTACGGATCTGTGTCAAACGCTTTGGGCGCATGCCGCAAACGCTTGTGGTAGACGGGGGCAAAGAATTCGAGAGCCAGTATTTTGATCATCTGCTGACTTACTACCACTGTCAGAAGACCGTTCGGCCACCAGCCCAGCCTCGGTTCGGGTCCGTGATTGAGCGCCTCTTTGGAACGGCTCACACGACCTTTCTCAACAATTTGCTGGGCAATACCCAGGCCACCAAAAAGCCACGAACGGTCACACGTGAGGTGGATCCTCGTCGCCTTGCCGTGTGGACCCTCAGCGATCTCTACGCCTATCTGTGCGAATGGGCCTATGAGGTCTATGATCAGATGGATCACTCGGCACTCTTTGCGTCTCCACGGGCCATGTTTGTGACAGGGCTAGCTAGAACAGGTGAGCGAAGGAACCGTGGGATTACCTATGACGATGTGTTTATCAAAAAAACCATGCCAACGAGCAGATCAGAGGAAGGAAAGATCCAGAAAGGCAAAGGCATCAAGCTCTTCGGGCACTACTACCAGAATGAGCTCTTCTCGGAGCGCGAACTGGTAGGCCAATCGGTTCCGATCCGCTACGATCCCTTTGACATCGGGGTGCTCTATGCCTTTGTGATGGGTCAGTGGCTTCCCTGTAAATCGCAATTCTACGCGCAACTTTCAGGACGTTCCGAGCGAGAGCTAGCAATCATTACAGCAGAACTGCGCAAATCTGCTCGAGGTGACCCAGAGAGCCAAGGTCTCTCGGCTGCGCGTCTGGCGGCTTTTCTAGAGAAAGCCGAAGGGCACCAGGCAGTGTTACTTCAACGGATGAAAGACCTGGAGAGTCACCCCATCATTGATGCCCTAACTTTGGAACCACGTGCTCCCTCCCAAGCACCACGTCAGGCCTCTGTAAAACGTCCAATGGGAGAGCGATCTCCGGTGAACTTGGCAGAAGTGCCAGTCTATGGGGAGTATCACTGATGCCAAGAAAACCGATTCCTGCATCCGAACCCTTACCAGAGGCTCTCCAAGAGCGTTTGGAGGTCTTTAGGCTGTATACCGTCGAGCACGCCATGCTGATCTGCAAGGATGATGAGCTTACCCAGAGGATTTGGGAACCTGGAGGCTTTGCCTTTCTCTTGTTGTGTGGTCCAACAGGCGTAGGAAAATCGGAGCTTCTGCGCGTGGTCACTCACCGGATGCAAACCCGTCCGCAGGTGGTCACCCCAGGAGATCGGCTTCCTTTGCCTGTCATTTTCGTCGAAACACCTGCGCCGTTCACTCTCCGCGAATGGTATGAACGGGTCTTGCGAGCGCTGGACGAACCATTCATTGAAGAGGTGACCTATCGGGAGGTAGGAACCACCACCAATGGGAAAAAAGCGACCTCGGGGCGCGGACGTGCATCCACCAAACAGATGGATGAGGCCCCAGAATTGCGTTGGCCAGTTGAAAAAGCCCTGGCCAAACGGCGCGTGCTTGCGATTTGCTTCGATGAAGCCCAACATCTGATGGCGAATGGGGAAACGGAAGATCTCAAGCGGTGTTGGGATTGGCTCAAATCGCTCTCGAATACGACCGGCGTGCTGTTTGTGCTCGCCGGGCCTTACCCACTGCTCAAGTTTCGCCGAGTCAGTAGCCAGGCAGCTCGTCGGAGCACTGATGTGCATTTTCCGCGCTATCAGTTGGAAAACCCGGAAGACTGTTCTGCCTTTCAAGGAGCGCTGCTTGCACTGCTCAAACAGGCATGTAGGGCTGTTTCTGGTCGCGAGGCAAAGAAGACAGAGTTGCAATCACTGATGGATCACTGGCCTCTATTTTACCGGGGCTGTCTCGGATGCATCGGAGTTCTCAAGGACTGGCTCATCCGCACGGTCTCAGCGGCTCTGCGGAAAGGTGATGCCAGGCTCACGCTTGAGCGTGTGCGAGAACAGGAACTCGTTGAGGCAAGCCTGGCCGATATGGCAGCCGACATCGTTGCTGGCGAACAACAGGTGGCGCTCACTAGCGGCGATCGTTCGCAGTTGAACAGTCTGCTTCAAATGGAGAGCCGTGAGGCAGTTCCTCCTGAGACAAGTGCTGGAGAAGCGAAACCGACTCGCACCAAACGGGCAAGCACACGACTAGGGACGCGCAAGCCGAAGCGTGATTCGGTTGGAGATGCTGTTGAGGGAAGCTCTATCTGAGCGGCAATGAGCAAAAGAACGACTTAAGATAGACGTTAAAGGAAGCAATATCTATGGCAGAAGCATCAGAGCCGAAGTATGTTGAGGGCACTTCCACCAATCAAGTGCCTCTCGTTTCACAGGAAGTTGTTGATGATGGATTGACTTTATCGAAACCCATCGCTTCACCTGCCGGTTTGACATTGCTTCATACTCTTGAAGGGCAGACAAACCGGATCACCTTTGTGGCCTGGTCACCCGATGGCAGACTGTTGGCTGTTGCTGCTGCTGACGGGAAGGTGCGGCTGTGGGACGCGGTCTCAAGTACGCTGCTCTATGTGCTTGAGAGTCCTCCTCGCGTTGTGAGCACAGGTATGGTGTCTACACAAGAAGAAGGCCAGATTACCTCGGTAGCTTGGTCGCCTGATGGTAAATTGTTGGCTGCTGGTGCTAGTCATGGGAGTGTGCTGCTGTGGGATTCAGCCTCAAACAGGCTGCTACCTTCTATTATGCTCAACTTCTACACGCATAAAGTCAGCAACTACACCTACACTGTAGGACGGCCTGTAGTGAGATCGGTGGCGTGGTCGCCCGATGGCAAACTGTTGACTATCGCTGCTGACGATGAGGTGAACTTATGGAACCAAGCCAGGGGCACATTGCATATTCTCCCCGGACGCCGCCTTTGGAATGCTTTCTTTATCGATGCGGTGATCTGGTCGCCTGATGGTGCATTGTTAGCTGCTCATAGTCGAGAGGATCTCCAGCTGTGGGATGTAACCAAAGGCAAACAACTCCAGAGATTGAAAGTCCAAGTGACCTCTCTGGCGTGGTCGCCCGATGGCAAACTGTTGTCTGCTGTTGGCGCTGATGGGAAAATGAAGCTGTGGGACACGACGACAGGTGAACTCCTCCCAGTGCTTTCTCCAGATAGTGCCTGGGCTGTAGCTTCCCATATCGAAACTCCTGCCTGGTCGCCTGATGGCAAACTACTAGCTTCTGGTGGTAGTGACGACCTTGTGCATCTGTGGGACCCAACAACGGGCAGACTGCTCTATACACTTGAGGGTCACACGAACCGAGTCAAATCCGTAGCCTGGTCGCCTGATGGCACGTTATTGGCCTCGGGTTCAAGCACTGATTCTCTTTCCCCTGAAGCCGAAATTCGCATCTGGCGCACCGATACCTGGGAACCTGTTGCGGCGCTCACAGGTTTGGAGGGTCTCCCTCATGTCACTTGGCACCCCCGTCTACCTGTGATGGTAACTGCCGGCCAGCAGAAGCGTGATGCTCTCGTTTGGCATCTGGATCTCACGTATCTACTCCAGGCGGCACCGTCTCCAGAGACGGTCCATTACGCCAATGCCAAAGTGATGCTCGTAGGCGACAGTGGCGTCGGTAAATCCGGCCTGGCATTAGTGCTCACGGGTCAGCCCTTTGCTCCGACTGACTCTACCCATGGACGGCGTGTCTGGCCATTGGATCGGCAAGAAGTACGACAGGAAAATGGAATTCACGAAACACAGGAGATCTTGCTCTGGGATCTGGCTGGCCAGCCAGACTATCGACTCATCCATCAGTTGCATTTGCACGAGGCGACAGTGGCCCTCATTGTCTTTGATGCCGCCCGCGATACGGATCCTTTCGCTGGGATTCGCTACTGGCATCACGCTCTGCAACAGGCACAGCAGGCTCGTGGAACCCATACATTGCCCCTCAAGATCTTTTTGGTAGCCGCTCGTATCGACCGTGGAGGGAGGAGCGTAAGTCATGCGCGTATGGAGACGCTGCTCCAGGAACTGGGGTGCGCAGGTTACATTGAGACCAGTGCTAAAGATGGACGAGGCATTGACGAACTCAATCAGACGATCCATACTGCCATCGATTGGACGAAACTGCCCAAAGTCACCTCCACTAGGTTGCTCCAGGCCATGAAGACATTTGTGTTCAATGAGCAAGATGCTGGACGACTCCTGCGTAGCACTGATGACCTCTACAGCAATTTTCTTCACACTCACGATGCTCCTGCCCCAAGTGAAAAGCTCTATCAGCAGTTTGAGACGGTGCTCGGGCGAATGGAAGCGTTGGGAGCCATTCGTAGGCTCAACTTTGGCAATCTGATCTTGCTCCAACCCGAACGACTGGATGCCTATGCTTCAGCCTTGCTCATTGCAGTCAAGGACGAACCTGACGGTCTGGGAAACATTGCAGAGGCGCGCGTACAGCAAGGAGACTTCTTTGTCCCTCAAGAGGAGCGTCTACCTCACCCGACACAGGAGACGCTCCTCTTGATTGCCATGATCGACGAGCTCGTGCGTCATCAGTTGGTGCTGCGCGAGAGCGGCTTTCTCCTTTTCCCCTCACAATCGACCCGGGAACATCCAGAACGGGCTCTCTTGGAAAGCAAAAGTGTTGTCACTTTCACCTTTATGGGTCCAGTTCTCTCGATCTACACAACACTGGTTGTACGCCTGGCCCAAAGTGGCTTCTTCCAGAAACAGGATCTCTGGCACCATACGATCACCTACACTACCCGAGCGGGTGGCTTGTATGGCCTGCTCCTCTCTCTTCAAGGGGAGGAACGGGCCGAGTTGGGGCTATTTTTCGACGAGGCAGCCCGTGAAGAGATGCGCTTTCACTTCGAGGACTTTGTGTACAGGCACCTTAAGCGGCATGTTGTGGGAACATTGCAGCGGCGACGGCGGTACGTCTGCCCGACATGTGGCGAAGCTTTTACCGGGACACAGGTGAGCAAGCGACAGACGCTTGGTTTCTCGTCCATTCGCTGTAGCGCTTGTGACACACAGGTATCCTTGCTGGATGGTACGGATCGTCTCAACACGCTGCCTCCCTCTCTCGTCAAGGCAATGGAGCATGAGGCTGATACTCAGCGCGACCGTGAGAGTGCCGTGTCGAAGCTGCAAGGCAAGATTGCCACGCAGGACTTCGATGTGTTTCTGTGCCACAACGGACAAGACAAATCTGCCGTGAGAAAGCTCAGCAAGCAGCTCAAAGAGCACGGTCTGCTCCCCTGGCTGGACGAGGAACAACTACAACCGGGATTGCCCTGGCAGCGGCTCTTAGAAGAGCAAATTACACAGATCAAGGCGGCTGCCGTCTTTGTGGGCAAAGATGGCATCGGCCCCTGGCAACATCAGGAACTGGATGCCTTCTTACGTGAATTTGTTAGCCGAGGCTGCCCAGTGATTCCCGTGCTGCTAGCAGACGCCCCTCAAGAGCCAAACCTGCCTGTGTTCTTGAAGGCTATGACTTGGGTAGACTTCCGCGTTCAAGATCCTGATCCGATGCAGCGGCTGCGCTGGGGAATTACGGGCAGGCGTGATGCATACAAGGACCTACGCGAAGACGGGTGAGAGACGCTTTTGAGGAAGGCCAAACTAGCCACTCCGCCTCAGATGATTCGCATCCCTGCATGTTACGCCCCATATCTTGTCCAAATGACGCATATCCTGACCTATCAGTCCACTTGAGGTGCGAAACATACGCTGGGGAACGCGTCGCAAAGGAGAATGGAACTCGCGGTCAGGATATGCGTCTCGCCCAAATGAAGGCAAGAGAAGATAATCAAGGCTAGAAGTCGCTTCAAGCATATATGCGGTCACTATATCGGTCACTGAATGGCCAAGTATTACTTCGAGGGACATTAATGATGGTCTTGAACCCCAGTGGACGCTGATGGAGTTTTCCTGAGTGCGTTTTCCCTACCGGGAATTGCCTCACGGTCCATCCCAGGAAATCAAACCCTCTCGTTCCTTGATACTCTTGGAGCGTATGCGTAATCCTGGTTTTACTGGGTTTCATTTCTAATCCCATGTCCTTGATCCATGCTTCTAACACTGCTTTGGCCTTTACTATCCCTTCTTCCGTCGGATGAACAACCACAAAATCATCGGCATATCGGACAAAGTTTGGTTTCCCTTCTTTGGGTCTATATGCTTCTGCTAGAGCTGTTTCCATCCCATGAAGTGCGATATTTGCTAATAACGGTGAAAGCACGCCCCCTACAATGTTGCAAACTTTGTGAATCTTTTTCTGAGGGAGGCAGTGATGCTGGAGGAGGATTGACTCGGAACACCACCCGGACCTGCTCCTGGTCAATTTCAACGCGCTTGACGAGCGCTCGGATGATGTCTCTGCGTGAGAGCCAATCGGCCTCATGAAGTTCATTTGTAACACGCGCCGCGAACTCATCGAGGCGACTGAGGATGAGGGTGAGTTCCCGCTCCATGCCTGCTTCATCTTTGACCTGTTGAGCTTGTTCTTCCATCTGCTTCAACCGTTCTCGCATGCGCATTACTCTGGGTTCAAACTCTTCTTTGTCGATCAACCCCTCAGCATAACTATCAATCAGGCGGGCAACGCCTTGTCGTAAGCGTCCAATGCGTACTTCAAGGTTGCGCAATTCGTCAGGTGTTTGTTCCTGTTGAAGCAAACGCCGACGATACTCCTGTTCCAGTCGTTCCGGGTGCTCCAGAAGCCGACACACTTCTTCCCAGACGGCTTCATCCACCAGATCCGTACGCAACTGCTTATTCCAGCAGAGTCGCACCCCACCAAAGCGATAGGCATCAGAGCCAATGCAGCGATAATACGCATAAGAGCGCTCATGATGTTTCCGTGCGCTCGGACTGATCGGCTTTCCGTAGAAAGCATACCCGCAACAGGCACACACAAGCAAGCCCTGCAAGAGATAGCGGGCTCCGCGCTGAGAGACACGAGCACGCTGCCGGTTTTCCTGCAATTGTTCGGCCACCGTCTCAAACAAGGCCCCATCGACGAGAGCTGGGACTGGAATATGCAGCCACTGTTCGAGAGGAACATCATGGGTTGAGTACGCTTTCTTTGGTTGTAGGCTCCATCCTCTTTGGGCGCGCAGGCGCGGGCGAAGCGGCTCCACGGCGGTTTTTCCGAAAGCAGCTTCACCTTTGTAGGCCGGATTTTTCAGGATGCCCCAGATCGTCGCACGATCCCATACCGTTTTGCCAGTGCGCGTCTGCTCACGGGCTGCGTTTAAGCGGCGCTGGACTTCCCCAATGGAACAGCGCTCCCGCCCTACCCACTCAAAAATCTGGCGGACCACGCGCGCTTCTTCCAGCACGATCTCGAAACGAGCCTCACCTGCGCCATCCCAGGCACTGACATACCGGTAGCCGTAAGGAGCACAGGAAAGCACGCTCACCCTCCCCACCTGGGCCGCATGTCGTTTTCCTCGTCGACTCCGTTCCAGGATTTTTGCCCGCTCGTACTCTGAGATCATCCCCTGGACTTGGAGTAAGAGTTGATCTTCAGGCGTCTGCCCCACTTCTCGGTTCAGAAAAATCACTTCGACTCCGGCTCGTAGGAACTCTTCGAGCAAGAGGACCTGGTGGGCGTAGTTGCGGGCCAGTCGATCAGGACAATGGACGTAAAGCTGGTCAATTCCTCCTGCCCCTGCCACATCTCGAAGGCGCTCCAAAGCGGGTCGGATCAGCGTTGCTCCACTGTAGCCGTTATCCACAAACTCCAATTCAGATGGCAGCACCAATCCTTGCCCTGCAATACGTGCTCGCAGGTCGGCTACCTGACTGTCAATAGTTCTGGCTTCATTTTGTTGCTCAGAGGAGACACGAGCATACAGAGCTACTTGGATGGTGTTCATTGGACACTCCTTTCTCCACCAGGTTGTGCTGGCACGTTCGGGAAATGCATGTGCGACGACATGGGGCCTCCACGTCTGCGTACCGTTGGGATGAGACACGCATAGGCATCGGCAAGACACTGCTGTGCAAGATGACTGGGTTCAAACATGACGTGAACCTCCAACGATGGTGACGATTTGCGAGGATGTTGAGCAGGTTTGGGGTGAGGGAATGGCTTCTCCATTGCACGTGCCAGCCTCCCGCGAGAATGCGCCTTCGCTCAACGAATGGCAGCGTAAGGGAGCGCCTTTGAATCCATCTCCATAGGCAGCCTGAAGGCGGCTGCGCGGGATTTCCTCCTTGTACTCGAACTCTACCACCTTTTTTGCAACATTGTAAGAGGCGTGACGACTCCCCCTTGCGGTGTGCCGCTCGGTGTTTCTTCAAACACCCCGTTATCTACGTAGCCAGCCTTCAGCCACGCCCGGATCACGCGTTTGAGCGTCGGGTAGGTCTTGAGTTTTTGAAGCAGTGCCTCATGGTTGATGTTATCGAAGCACCCCTTCAGATCCGCATCTAAGACATATTTAGCCTTTTTGTTGATCTGTATATAGATGGCTCCGATGGCATCGTGACAAGAGCGTCCAGGGCGAAACCCATAGCTGTTAACCTAAGCGGAGGAGTCACCTCCTCCACTCGGCTTCAAAACCGTGCATGCTGATTTCTCCGCACACGGCTCCTCAATGACATGGCCCTTGTCATGGGTACCACCTTCACGTTGGGCGTGTCGTTGATCGTGGCAATGGCGATGAAGGACGCATTTGTTACTCAATTCTTCCCCTCCACCGAGAGTTCGAGGGGTGATGTGATCGATTTCTACAATATCCTCATCTTTGAAGAGCAGTTCACACCATTTACATTTGCCCTTCTGTTTTCGGAGCAAGATCCCCAGTGTTCCACTAAACATGTAATGGTTGCTGAGTCGCTGACTCCAGTACAGAAGGTTTCCATCATATGGGCTAGCAGTTCCCTTCACTTTGATGTGTCGTTGGATATGGGTATGGCAATGATCCCATAGCCTGGATCGCTGGTCTGTGAATATCCAGCCATTGCCTTGATCCACATGCCAGTATTTGTTCGATCTCCATTCGCCACTCTTGTTTGGGTGTCTGCTTCTTGCCCATTGTTGCAGTTGCAGGAAGAGAATTCTTCGACAGGAACGGAAGGTACGAGATGCCGCCACTGTTCGATGATAATTGGTCCAGCCACGAGTCACGGCGTTTAACTCTTTAATGAGTTTGCCTTGTGAGGCGTGCCGGTTTTTCCTTATCAATTCCCCTACTGCCGAGGTATGTCTTTTGATCGCCTCTTTGCTTGGCGTAATGATGGTCTTAAACCCAAGCGGTGGACTGTATCCGTTGGCTCTTCCCGTGTGCGTTTTTCCCGCCGGAAATTGCCGAACAGTCCACCCAAGAAAATCGAATCCCACATTCCCCTGATATTCCAGGAAGGTGTGGGTGATCTTCGTCTTACTTGGTTTCAGTTCCAACCCGATGCCTTGTATCCATGTTTCGAGCACTGTTTTTGCTTTCTTGATCCCTTCTTCCGTTGCATGAAATGCCACAAAGTCATCCGCATATCTCACGAATTGCACTTTGTTCCTTTTCGTCGGAAACGCTTGCATCAGCGCAATTTCCATGCCATGAAGGGCAATATTTGCTAATAACGGTGAAATTACTCCACCCTGCGGGGTTCCACGCCTCGTTTCATCAAAGACTCCTTTGTCGATGATGCCAGCTTTGAGCCAACCTTTGATCGTTTGTCTCATGGCTGGATAGGCGTTGAGTTTCCTCATGAGTGCCTCATGGTTGATGTTATCGAAGCAGCCTTTCAGGTCGGCATCCAAGACATACTTGGCCTTGTGATTGATGATGGTGTGGATTGCTTCAATAGCATCCTGACAGGAGCGTCCTGGGCGAAAGCCATAGCTATTAGCCTCGAACTTACTTTCCCATGCAGGTTCAAGCGCGAGCTTTACGAGAGCTTGATGCGCCCGGTCTTTCATGATGGGAATACCTAATGGCCTTTTCTCATCTTTTCCCGGCTTTGGGATATATACCCGTCTTACCGGCTGAGGTGAGAGATGTTTCCAGTTTTTCGGATGAATGCCTTCAACCATTTCAAGTCGCTGCTTTGGTGCAACAGATTTTATTCCATCGACACCAGCCGTTTTCTTGCCCTGGTTGTCTTGCGTCACTCGTCGAACTGCCAACAAGCGGGCTGCCCTGGACTTCATTAACAGCTTTTGCAATTTCTGGACTGCTCGTTGATTACCACGTTGTTCGGCTTGAAAGATGCGCTTTTGTATCCTGTACACATGCTGCTCGAACTTGCGCCAGGGCAGTGTGCGCCAATTCTCACTCTCAGGGTCAAGTGGAAGTTTCCGCTTGATCTTGGGTGCCTTCATATCTGTCATACGACTTGTGCCTCTTTCTTCCATGTCATCGTGCTCACGTCAGCGTATCCTGGGCATTACCCCAGGCATTGGCTTTTTGAGCAATCCTGCTCTCAAGTGCATGCGGGTGGTTCCCTGCTCGTTGTATCGACCTTCAACGAGAGCTTGCTTGAGAGTTCCCCCGTTCCAACGATCCGTTTTGCGCTCCTTTAGGCTTGTGTTATCCACCGAGGATATGTCGGGTGAAAGATGAGATGCCAACAGTACTCATCCTTTTGCTAGTCATCCAAACAGTGCTAGCCGTATCCTGATACCTTTTGGTCAAGTCTATCAGCCTGTTTGACTTGGTATTCGTAACGATGGTTCGGTCACACATTCGATTTGCTCTCTTTTTAGAGAGCCTCTAGCCGTAGGAACCTGGCTCAGAGGTGGGCCGTCGTCAGGCTCACAGTCTCCTCCTTGATGCCCGCTTCACAGAATTGAGAACCAGTCGCATCCGTGGGGCCTTGCCATTTCCGCGTTCACCTCGCGGGTGAGGAATTGCGCCTCACATCGGATCATTAGTTGTCAAAGTTCTTGCGAACCTTGCCAGTCGTCCTCCCGCTTATGCAGCGGGTTTAGACTGAACGGGTCGCACATGGGCTTCAAATTGTGCCTCCCATTCAGGTTCGAGCGCCAGTTTCACCAGCGCCTGCTTACAGCGGTCGATCATCGGCAGGATGGCGAGCGGACGCCGTTCTGCTGTTCCTTGCTTGGGAATCCATACTCGTCGGACC
>WNFY01015352.1_pt1 | contig 13212 bp, 16 predicted proteins | sample 5400091 | NCBI WGS metagenome assembly WNFY01 (sample SAMN13153364, study PRJNA577476) | soil metagenome | isolation source: 60 cm soil or saprolite under grassland replicate 1 | place: USA:California | collected 2016-06-15 | reverse complement strand
CCCTGTTCAACAGAGTGCTGCCGCTGATCCGCTATGAGATCTCTGACATCGTGACGATGGCCGACACTACATGCCCGTGCGGCCGCCCGTTCGCCCGCGTGGCGTCCATCAGCGGCCGAAGGGAGGAATACCTGTGGCTGCGGGCCATCGTGGGCGCGGATGTGCGGATCCACGCTGGTCGACTGCGGTCGCCCCTCGCGGGTGTCGAAGGCCTCCGTCAATTCCAGATCGTCGCGGCCTCGGACCGACTCCGGCTCGTGGTCTCCGTGCGCGACGGCGCACGGCCAGAGGACGTGGTCGCGGCAGCTGCCGCCACCGTGCGCAGGGCCCTTCGGGACGTCGGCGCGGACGTCCAAGTGACGACCGAGGTAGTGAGCGAGATCGACCGGGTTGGCACAGGAGCGAAAGAGCGGCTCCTCGGCGCAGCCACCTCCGATCATTCGCTCGCGCCCGTGGCGAAGGGTGGATAGCGAAGCCTAGCGTCGCGATGGCGTTCGCGACGCGCGCGTCGTCGGATCCTGCCTGCTCCACTCACGAGCGGAGTTATGGTGAGGTCGTCCGCGAGAGGAGGAGTGGGCATGGCCGGAGGCAAGGCGCGCCTACCACCTCGGTGGTTCGTCGTGACCGTCTGGCACGTGCACCGACGGATCGTTCGAGCAAGTGGAGGGCGCAAGGGGCTGTGGCCTCCGCGACCGGGAAAATGGGGCGCCTTGCGGCTCACCACGAGAGGCAGGCGCAGCGGCAAGCCGCGGAGGGTGATCCTCGGCTACTACGAGGACGGGGACAACCTGGTCTCGATGGCCATGAACGGCTGGGGTGCGCCCGAGCCAGCCTGGTGGTTGAACCTGCAGGCCCGCCCGGAGGCGGTCGTCGAGATGGCTGGTGGGATTCGGCGCGACGTGCTCGGCAGGGCCGCCGTGGGCGGCGAGCGTGAACGGCTTTGGCAGCGTTGGCGCGAACTGGACCAGAACCTGGACGGCTACGCTGCACGGCGTCCCCATGAGACGGCGGTCGTCGTCCTCGAGCCGCGCGGTGGCCGGACAGGCGGCCCTCTCCAGGGCGAAACCTGACCTGTCGCGGGTGTCCTTCGTCGGCGCGGCCCGTCCCTGCATGACCCCATCCATGGTCATGTGGTTGAGCACAAAATTCGACTCACTTCCGGCTCCTTCTAGAGATGCGGATAGCGGATATCGGACGTCCCCTCAGGAGCGCGGCACGAGCTTGAGCGTCGCGGCTCGCGCCTCCGGCGTGATGGTCGTGTCGACGATGTTCGCGGCGTAGCGCCGATACTTGGTGCGGTACGCGTCGTCGATCCGGTCCGCGTCGTCGCCTTCGCCGTCGATGAAGGTCACATTCTTCTCGACGCTGCCGGCCCGGATCCGGCCTTCGTGGCGCTCCTGTGTGCCGCGGAACCAACCGGAGGTGCGCCCGTTCACGGATCGGACGTAGAGGTCGTCGCCAAGGCGGACGACCCAGATCGTCGTTGGGTTTCGCAGCGTGCCGTCGCGTCTGACGGACGCGATCTGCAGTTCATCCGCTGCTTCGATCCTGCCGAGCTCGTCGCTCGTCCATGCGTTCATCAGCTCACCTCCTTCACAGCTCGATCAGGACCTTGATCACCGGGCCACAAATTTCTCCGATCCGGCTTCAGGGTCCACCGTAACGAGTGAGGAGCCGTTCCCGATCGAACACCGCTGAGACGATCCGCCAGGCGGCCCAGGTCGAGAATGGCCAGCAGGACCGCTCCCGCAACCGCGACTGTCAGGGTTGGCGCGATCACCCGAAACGCGAATAGCCACAGAATGCCGACCATCGGCAGCATGGCCAACGCTGAGAGCTGTTGCGCGACTCGGATGTCGCTCGATCGCGCCGAGATCGCCAACCCGACCCAGATCGAGAACGCGGCGAGCAACGGCGTGAACGGCGCGATCGCGACCACGATCGCGGGTTCCAGCACGAGCGTGACGACCTCGCGCACCGCGAATAGCCCTACCACGATCACGAAGAGGGCGAACAGCGCGTAGGCCATGCCGACGCTCGGGGCGATGGCCGCGAGCGCCTTGCCGATCAGGAGCTCCTCGCGGCGCACCGGCGTCGTCAGCACGGGTTCGAGCGTGCCCTGCTCGCGCTCCCCCACCACCCCGTAGCCGGCGATCACGGTGGGGAGCATCAGCGGCACCAGGAAGAATCCGAGGAGGGCGCTCCCGACGGCGGCCCTGATCGCGTCGGGCGCCGTCCCCGCGTTGAGCGTGAGCACGCCCCCCGTCGGAATCGCGAAGAAGATCAACGGCAGCACGGCCATGGTGCCGACCACGAGCTTGTTCCTCCGGAACTCGCGCAGCTCCTTTCGCAGCACCGCCCGGACCCGAGCGTTCATCGGGCCACCTCGACGTCCTCGCTCACGAGCTGCAAGTAGACGTCTTCAAGCGAGTGCGTCACCTCCGCCAGGTGCGCTAGGCCTACTCCCGAGGCGACGATCGCCCGGGCCAGCACTGGGGCCACGGTCGCGGGATCGTACGCGTTCACGCGATAGGAGGCATCTCCCAACCGCTCCCACCCGTCCGCGCCAGGAATCGCGCCGAAGAGGGAATCTGGATCACGAAGAGGAGCCGCCGTCCTGACCTCCAGAACGGACGCGAACAGCTGGTGCCTCAAGTCGGCCGGTGCCCCGACGATCCTGAGCGTCGTGTTCAGTATCGCGATGCGGTCGCAGAGACGCTCAGCCTCCTCGAGCCGGTGCGTGGTCAGGAAGACAGTGACTCCACGATCGCGGAGGCCATCGATCAGCTCTCGGACCTCCAGCGTCGCCACAGGGTCGAGGCCGGAGGTCGGCTCGTCCAGGAACAGCACCGTGGGGTCGGGCAGCAAGGCTCTCGCCAAGCTGACGCGCTGACGCAAGCCCTTCGAGAGGGCTCCCGCCCGGTCGCCGTGGCGTCCGGCGATCCCTACAGCATCGAGCGCAGCCAGGATCCGGCCACGGGCATCCCGGGAATGGATGATATACAGTCCGGCGAAGTACTCAAGGTTGTCGTAGACGGTGAGGCGGAGGTAGAGCCCGGGCGCCTCGGTCATGACTGCGATCCGGCTCCTGAGTTCGACCCCGGTTTCCTCCGACACCGGGATCCCGGCGACCTCGGCGGTGCCTTCGGTTGGGCGCACCAGTGTCGAGAGCACCCGCACAGTGGTGGTCTTCCCCGCGCCGTTGGGGCCGAGAAAGCCGAACACCTCGCCCACGGACACGTCGAAGGTGACGCCCTCCAGGGCGCTCCGGGAGCCGAACCGCTTCGTCAGGCCGCGTACGCGGATGGCGGCCTCCATGACGAGGAAAGTGTAACGACCGGTCAGTCGTCGATGGGGTGCACGTCGACGGGTCCATGGAACACGATGACGAACAAGCAGGAGCCGTCTTCGGCGGGAGCGTGACTCATCGCCTCCCCAGGCGGGAAGTGACAGTACGCCCCCGGACCGATGACTTGGCCGTTGACCTCGAGGCGGCCTTCGATGACCACGATGGTATGGGCGGCTGTGTGCCGATGGAGGCGACTCTTGAGACCTGCCGGGTACCTGATCAGATAGTGCTCCGCCCCAGAATCCGGATCTTCATACAGGAGCCGCAAGCCGATCTCTCGATCGTAGATGACGGATTGAGACGGTCCCAACTCGACCGACGAGAGACTGTCGATAATGATCGCCCGACCGTGGTCCATTCGCGCGAACCTCCCGGGGAGAAAGCTTGAAACCGTGCGGGCCAGGAGCTGATTGGGTCGTTCTCCTCATTCACATCGTCCCACTACCCATCGGACAGCGGCCCCTTCACAGGAACAGCGGGGGGCTGAACGGAATCAATCGGTCGAAGTTTCCGAACGGCCGATCGGACATGAGGAAGTTGATCCATTTGTCGAAGTGGAACCCGCGACCGAAGAGGTGGCGCACGGCTACCTCGTTGGGCGCGGGGACTTGGAGCTCGAGGCGTTCGAGGCCAATCGAGCGAGCCACATCTTCGACATGGAGCAAGATGGCTGGTAGGTCTGACGGGTCGAGAGCGGCCATCGGTCCTGCGCCATCGGGGCCAAGGAACGAGAAACCGACATCCCGATCGGCGCGCCGATAGAGATGTCCTTGACGCCGAGCCAGGAGCCACTCCATCTCAGCATCGGAACGTTGGTGTCCGAGAACGCTCCGCTCGATCTCGCGTTGGGCGCGGATCGCCTGAACGCCTTCGATCGGTTCGGCGGTCAGATGGTGGACGGACGCTGCTTCCGTAGGAATGCCACCCAGCGTGTACAGCGGGAAACGAGCAACCGTACCGGCGGCGTAGTACCGGGCCTGGGCTCGCACGTCCGATGTCGCGATGATCGACCGGACGTTGCCGCGCCCGGCGGGAAAGGCGCGCCCAATGAGAGCCCGACCGATGCCCCTCGACTGATAGTTGGGCAGGACGAAGAACTCGGTCAATTCGAACAGGCCGTCGCGCTCGATCGAGCGGGCGAAGCCGACGAGCTGTCCCGAGGCTGGCACCTCGGCGACCCACCACTCAGCTGCTTGTTTGATCAGCAAGCGATTGAGCGCCTCGCTCGACTGCCACCAGTCCTCTGCGGTTCCCCCCAAGGGCGTGCCCTGGCGTATGGCCAGGTCCGTGACCGACGTCCACATCAAGTCATTGCACGCCACCGCGTCGTCCGGCGTGGCTGGCCGGTAACGGAACTCCACGTCAGCACCCACAGAACTTGACCTCAGGGTCCGCAGGTTCATCCGGTGGAGCCATCCCCACGCTCCCAACGTACCCTGAAGCTCCGGTCACGAGGGACCACGTCTGCGAGGATCTAAGATGATGTGTGAATCACACGGCGGGCAGGGTAGGGAATAGACGTTAAGCCTAGGTGAACGGCCTCGCCAATGCTCATTTCGCAGGCCGAATGCGGAGGCTCTCGAGGCCTCGGGAAGGGGGAAAAGGATGGACAACGTCGTACACTTCGAGATCCCGGTCGACGATGCAGCCCGGGCCCGGGAGTTCTACGGCTCCGCCTTTGATTGGGATCTGAACGAGGCGGACATGGGCGGCGGCAACATGTACACGACGGCCACCACCACCGCTATCGACGAGAAGACGCGGCAACCCACGGAGCCCGGCGCCATCAACGGCGGTCTGATGAAGCGGACCGCGGACACGCCTGCCCCCGTGATCACGATCGGCGTCACGTCCATTGACGAGTCATTGAAGAAGGTGGAAGCGGGCGGTGGAAGCACCGTTCAGCCGCGCACCGAGATCCCGGAGATGGGCGCCTTCGCCTACTTCAAGGACAGCGAGGGAAACGTGATCGGGTTGTGGGAGAGTCTCATCTCCTGATCCACCAATCGACCGCGGAGGGAGGCGCCTGGGCGCGTGAGGGCGCCCTTTGAGACGCTTGTCGAGCGCCGTCACGCGGTGAGTGGAAATCAGTCAGGGACTCGAAGCCGCGTCACTCGCATCTAGGCCTTTGGTCCCGATTCGCAGCACTCAGCGCGAGCATTCTGGCGGAGGCAAGAGCCGAGCCTCAGAATCGGCGGGCGCATGACTCGAGCTGGTCGACGCCCGCGTGCCCGCATGTGCGTTTCTCCCAGTGTGACCGGCACGGCTCGGCAACCCGCCCAGATGACTCGGTATCGCGCCATAGTGGGAGCGTGGACCTGGCTGATGCCGAAGAATGGATCTGCACGCATGTCGAGCCGGTCGGCCCGATCGAAACGGAGCACGAGCGGCCCTGGGCGACGGTACTTCGCGTGCCGCTCGCCGACGGCGTCGCCTGGTTCAAGGCGTGCGCGCCGGTCCAGGCATTCGAGCCGCGGCTCACGGCCGAGCTCTTCGCCCGCTATCCCGACCGCGTGGCCGAGGTGCTCGGCCACGACGAGGAGCGCGCGTGGCTTCTGCTCGGCGACGCGGGCACCCCGATCGGCGCGTTCGGCAACCCGCCGGAGGCGTGGCTCGACGCGTTGCCGCTCTACGCCGAGCTCCAGCGGGGCGAGGAGACGCACATGCACGATCATCTCGCGCACAACGTCCCTGACCTGCGCGTCGCGACGCTGCAGACGCGCTACGATGACCTCCTGGAGCGCGAGTTGCCGCTTGAGCGCGAGGAGATCGATCGGCTGCGTGCGTTCGCGCCTCGCTTCGCGGAGCTGTGCGACGAGCTCGTCGCACACGATGTCCCGGAAACGGTTCAGCACGATGACCTCCACATGGCGAACGTCTACGCGCAGGGCGGGCAGCTGCGCGTGCTCGACTGGGGCGACTCGTCGATCTCACACCCGTTCCTTCCGCCGGGTAACCCGTGGTTCGCGCGGCTCCGCGACGCCTATCTGGAACCGTGGGGTCGGGGGCTCGACGGCGTGTTCGCGCTGGCGATGCGCGTCGGCGCGCTCGCGCACGCGATCGCGTGGCTGCGGCAGCGCGACCACCTTTCGGGGAAGGAACTCGCCGAGTTCGACAAATGGTTCCCGATTGTGCTGCGGCGCGCAGTGGCTCAGACGCTCTAGCTGCCGCGTTGGGGGCGTGCGAGGAAGCTAGATTAGGGCCATCGGTGGTCCCAGACCTGGCGACAAGGACGGTCGGCGGAGGTCAGTTATGACCGACGAGAAGCGTGCACCCTTACGACCAGATCCCGAACCCTCACGCAGCATAGATCGGTTGTCCGTTCCCATCCTCGATGATGAAGTACGTCAGCGCCTGACTGCGCGGTTCGGGGCTGAGATCGGGCCATGGTGGGAGAAGCTGCCGGATGTCCTGGGCGCTCTTAGGGAACGTTGGCAGGTCGAGTGGGGGTCGGCCATTCCTCGAGGGAGTATGTCCGTCGTCATCCGGTGTCGGGTGCCTGACGGACGCCCCGCCGTCCTGAAGGTCAGCCCCGACCGAGTGCGGCTAGCGAACGAAGCCGCAGCACTCGAGAGGTGGACGACGGTTCACACCCCGTCTGTCCTCGCTGTCGACGAGAGCGTGGGAGCGCTGCTCATCGAGGCGATCGAACCGGGAACCCCGCTTGTCGAATCCCTGATCTACCCCGCCGTGGAGACGGCGGCCAGCCTCCTGATCTCGTTGCACGCGGAAGGCGTTCCGGACCCGTTCTATCCGCCGCTCGCGCACCGCGTCGCGCACCTCTTCAACTCCGGAACAGCCCCATACAAGCGCCACCCGGAGCTCCTCGAGCTCGTCCCGCTGGAGCTGTACGAACGCGGACGCCGGCTCGCGACCCGGCTCGCCGAGAGCGCTCCGACAACAGCCCTCTTGCATGGCGACCTGACGCCGAGCAACATCCTCGACGGCGGAGCCCAGCGCGGACTCGTCGCGATCGACCCTGCCCCATGCCTCGGCGACGACGTAGCGTTCGAGGCCATCGACCTACTGCTTTGGCAGGCTGACGACGTCGACACGATCGCGGCGCGTGCCAACCTGCTAGCTCCGGCGATTGGCTCGGAGACGAGCCACTTGTTCGAGTGGTGCACCGCGTTCGCAGCCATGACCGCCCTGGAGTTGGCCGAATCACCCCATGCCGCACCCGACCGTGTCCAAACGTACGTGGCTCTCGCGGCTCAGGCCCCCGGGGGCTAGACCCGAGCTGACTAGTCGAGTCTCCCACTTCCGACCTCGTCTATGACTGTCTAACGTGCGGGTCCATAGTCCCGAGCGAGCCCGCCGTTTCTCTCATGCCATCCGGGAACTGGGGCAAGATGTGCGTGAGCGGTACGCCGCCCTTGGTACGGAGTACGCTTTGGTGTGTCTGGAGGGAGGAGCAGGCCATGACCGCTGAGTCAATGGACGTCGCGCGGCTGCGCGAGGAGCTGGCGCGGTTCCCCGCGGAGACACCCGTGGTGACCGTGGCGGACGAGGAGGGCAATGGGTTCTGCAATGCACTGCGGGTAGAGGAGCGCGATAACGCTGTCTTGATCTGGCCCACCGCGGTTGCTAGCGAGTCACCCCGTGCCGCAGTTGTTGCAGCTCTAGGGGGGTTACGCTAAGGACCGAACGCGTGTCCTGAGCGGCGGGCGGCCTAGACCCCTTCGCGCTCGGCGCTCGCCGACTCCGGGATCTTGACTGTCGTATCCATGGCCAAGATGGGAGACGGCTTGAACCCTTTGACGATCAGGTAGATGCCGAGCGACAGCTCCCAGAAGAACTCGGGAATCGTCGCGATTACCTGCCCAGTCGAGCCCGGCTCGACCACGTCGAACAGCACGGCGGTCCCCGAGGCGATGATCAGCGGACCTCCGATCAGCCCCAACATGGCCATGGCTCGCGGCACGAGGCCGGATCGGTACATCAGGTAGCCGAGCAGCAAACCGTTCCCGACGCCTACGATCCAGCCGGGCCCGAGTACGAACGTCCAGTCGTGGATCGCGACGAGCGACCTGCCGACCGGGATGAGCGAGCTCGCTCCGGCAACGCCGCCGATGTCCTGCCGCAACGTCACGATCGCCATCAGGCTGAGGAGGCCGACGGCGATGAAGGCGCATTCCATGACACGAGCTGTGACGTAGCCGAGAGCGGCACCTTCGTTCTGCCGCTTGAGGATCGGGAACAGCGCGACGGCCGTACCGATGTTGGCGACGATGAGGATCATCTCGAGGAACGCTCCGAAGGCGATGCGGGTGTCGGCGCCCCCGCCGACGATGTAGCGGGCGTTGTCGAGGACCGGGTTATACAGGATCAACGCTGGGATCGCGGTGACGAAGGTGATGAGGAAGAGCACGCCCGTGACTCGTGCGATCGTCTGAGTATTCATCTGAGGTCCCCCCCTAAGGCAGTCAGACATGCGGCGACGGTTCAGGCAACTCGGGGTTGTACCCATCCTACGACGTGAGGGGTTCTTCGGAAACGCATCCCCGGAATCGTTCCCCGTGCGGCCTTCCCCACTCCCCTTCTGCCCCGAATCGGATCTCCAGGCCAGCTCCGGCTCGTTAGCGAAACTCACCGAGACGCTCCGCTACGACATGGGCGTGCGGTAGGCGCGCCTCCGCGCCCTCGCGCATGAGCGCAAGAACGGAGGCGGCGAGAGCTGCCCGGAGCGCCCCACGTTCGAGAGCGCCGACGTGGGCATCCTCCAATCGAGCAAGTGTCTCAGCGGAAAGGTCGTCGTAGCCGCGCGCCTGCACTGCGGGAAGCCCCTGGCGGAGGCAGGCAAGCGAGAGCGCGTGGTCGCGCACGGTGCCGACGTAATGCTCGGCCTGCCAGACACGCCCGCGCTCGATGCACGCGCGCGCGTGCAGCGCGTAGATGACGCCCCATCCGAAGATGTCCACTGCGACCGGCGGCGTGGGAAGGAAGAGGTCCCCTGCGACCGGCGGCGTGACAGTCTCGAACTCGCCCCCAGCCGTCTCGCCGAACAGAAGCCGGAATCGTGGCCCAGCGGGACGAAACTGAGCTGCCGGCGTCATCGAAAGGTCCAACTGCAGCGCGTCTGGCAGCAGGAACACGCGGTAGGTGGTCGGCCCGCGCTCGAGCTCGCCAAGCTGCACCGCGTCGAGCTCGTCGACGAGCGTGCGCGTCCAGTCGTCGAGCACGTCAGCGACCTGAACATCATCGGCAATACCGAAGGTAAGGTCCACGTCGGAGAAGCGGTCGCCGTCGCCTATGGCGAGCGAGCCCACGGCGGCTCCGGCGACGACGCGCTCATCCTCCTCCGCGAGCCTTAGCACGCGCTCGCGGAGACCATCCCGCTGCTCAACGGTGAACACCAGGCGCGATCCTAGCTCTGCGGGGAACGAGCATGAGGCGTCAACTGGGTCCCCGAAGCTATTTCCCTGGACGTCCAGAGCGGCCGGCACCACTCTCCAGAAGCCTGGAAACAGCACACCTATCTCTCGTGGACTTTCCCGACGAGAAGGGGTGACGCGTACAGTAGCGGGAATGAGCAGTGAGGGCCTGACCCCGTACTTCGCGGGTCGGCCCCTCGAGACTGCGCTCTTCTTCGGCGGCTTGGCTGTGTGGACCGTCGTCGAGGTCCGCCAGGCGTTCAATCGGCGGCCTGATGCCACTCGCGCGGATCGGGGCAGTGCGCTCACCCTCCGTCTGTGCGTAATCGCCGCCAACGTGTTCGCCGCACTGGCCGCGATCAGGCTCAGGTCCGCCGCCCTTCCCGACGGAGCCGTCACCTTCGGCATCGGCCTGCTGGTCACCTGGGCCGGGATAGGGCTGCGCTGGTTGTGCTTCGGGACCCTAGGCCGCTACTTCACCTTCAGCGTCATGACCAGCCCGAACCAGCGCGTGATCACATCCGGCCCCTACCGCGTCGTGCGCCATCCCAGCTATGCGGGCGTGCTCCTGGTCCTGTCCGGAATCGCCATCGTTGTGTACGCGAACTGGATCAGCCTGGCAGCCGTGATCGCCCTCTCCCTGGCCGGTCTTGCCTATCGCATTCGTGTCGAGGAGGCCGCGCTCTCCTCGACGCTGGGCCAGGCGTACACGTCTTACGCCGCCGGCCGCAAGCGCCTCATCCCATTCGTGTGGTGACGCGCAGGCCTCGACTGGGCCTCTCTTCAATCGGCCGACAAGCTCCGCATACCCTCGGTTGACGAACGCGAAGCACCGCGTTAGGTTTGTTAGGTGCCTAATCATTAGGTAGGTAAGCGTATGGAAGGCGAACCGCTCTCGCGCCAGGTTGTCATGACCGCCAAGACCATCAAGGCGCTCTTCGAAGACGCGCTCGCGCAGGAGGGCGCCACGCTCGCGACCTGGGTCGTGCTGAACGGCGTCGAACGTGGCCGATGGGCGAGCCAGACCGGGCTGGCGAAAGAGCTGCGGATCGAGGGAGCCACCGTGACCCGGCACCTGGACCGCCTCGAGCGCGAGGGCCTCGTCACCCGCTCCCGCGATCTGGAGGACCGCCGGCAGATCTCCGTCAAGCTGACCGCGGCCGGCAAGGCGCTGCACCGAGGAACTCACGAAGGTCTACCCCGGCGACATCCGCGCGGTGATCGACCTGAACCTCGACATCAACGAGGGTGAGATCTTCGGGCTGCTCGGTCCGAATGGCGCCGGGAAGACGACCACGGTCGGGATGCTCACGACCCGCGTCATCCCGACCGAGGGCCGAGCCTCGCTCGCGGGCGTAGACGTCGTCGCGCGCCCGTCGGAGGCGAAGCGCCTGATTGGTGTCCTCTCGCAGACGAACACGCTCGATCGGAGCCTGAGCGTCTGGGAGAACCTCTACTACCACGGCCGCTATTTCGGGATGGGTGCCAAGGCCTCCAGGCGCGTGGCGACGGATCTCCTCGAGGTGTTCCGCCTCGCCGATCGGGCGAAGGCGAACGTCTCCACCCTTTCAGGCGGCATGGCGCAGCGCTTGATGGTCGCCCGGAGCATCGTGCACCGGCCGCGGATCCTGTTCCTGGACGAGCCCACGTCGGGGCTCGATCCGCAGTCACGGATCGCGCTGTGGGAGATCATCGGCCAGATCCACGCCGAGGGGCAGACGGTCGTGCTCACCACGCATTACATGGAGGAGGCCGATCATCTGTGCGAGCGCTTGGCGATCATGGATCACGGCAGGCTGCTCGCGCTGGACACCCCGGAAGCCCTGAAGCGGACCGTCGGCGGCGACCTCATCGTGCGTCTCAGGGCGGGCTCCGAACCCGACCGTGTCGCCGCGCATCTGCGCAACCTCGACGTCGTGACCGGCTCGACGGTCGTCGGCGAGACCGTGCTCCTTACCGCCGTGCGCTCCGAGGGGCTGCTGCCGCGCGTGATCGCCGCCGTACCGGAGCACGCCGTGGACGGCGTTCGGCGCGCTGATGCTGCGCGACCTGACCGTCCTGCGGAAGACCTTCGTCGAGTTCGTGCTGCGGACCGTGATGCAGCCGTTGCTGTTCGTCTTCGTCTTCACGTACGTGTTCCCGCAGATCGGCCAGGGCGTCGGCGGTTCGAAAGGCGCGGCCCAGTTCGCGAGCATCCTCGTTGCAGGCGTGATCGCGATCGCGTGCATCTTCCAGGGGATCCAGGCCGTGGCGTTGCCGCTGGTGCAGGAGTTCGGGTTCACCCGCGAGATCGAGGACCGCGTGATGGCCCCGCTCCCCGTCTGGGCCGTCGCGGTCGGCAAGCTCCTCGCCGGTGCGGTGCAAGGGCTGATCGCGGCAGCAATCGTCTTCCCGCTCGCGCACTGGATCCCGATCACGCCGGTACACCTCCAGATCGAGTGGCTCCGGCTCCTCACGGTGCTGCCGCTCGCGTCGGTGCTGGGCGCGGCCCTCGGGCTCGCGATCGGCACGCGCGCCGATCCGCGCCGGGTCCCGCTGATCTTCGGCGTCGTGGTGATCCCGATCACGTTCCTGGGCGCCACGTACTACCCGTGGGCGGCGCTCCACAACCTCCCGTGGCTCCAGACCATCGTGCTCGTGAACCCACTCGTCTACATGAGCGAGGGCATGCGGGTCTCCCTCACCCCATGGGTGCAGCACATGCCGTTGTGGGGGATCTACGGCGGGCTGATCGTGTTCACGATCCTGCTCGGCGCCTGGGGGATCCAGGGCTTCAGCAAGCGCGTGCTGTCGTAGCCGACGACAGGACATCCCAACCCCGCGGCGTATCTACTCGAGCACCACTGCCAACCACTCGCTGAAGCGGGCTGTGTACGTTTCGACGTCCGCGGCTGTGTGGGCGACGGACAAGCAGGGACCTCCCCACCAGCCAAAATCCCAGATGCCCCGGTTAGCCATGAACACCCGTTGGACGTCCTTGAACCCGGGGATGTCCGCTTCGCGGGCTTCGGCAGCATCGCGTGGCACGACCGCCGCGGTCGTGTACGCGGCGCGAGTTCCCAGCCGCTGAACGTTCCACGGAAGATCGACGTTGGCGATCGCACGTTCGATGCCGTCGGCAAGTCGCTCACCGAGTGCCACGGTCCGTTCATATGCGTCTTCGGTCAGAACGTGCTCCAGGGCCGCGCGCGCGGCAGCGGCGCCCACCGCGTAGCTCCACATCGTGCCGCCGAGCGCGACCTCGTCCACTGGCTCCCCGCTCACCTCGAACGCTGCGTGCGGCGCCTCGATGTGTGCCGCCACCTCGCCGGCGAGGCCATATGCCGAAAAGGGGACGATGCCTCCTCCCAGCGACTTCCCCAGGACGAACATGTCGGCTTGGAGGCCGTACACGTTCGTAAGGCCACCGTAGGCGCACATGAGGGTCTGGGTCTCGTCGATGAGCAATAGCGTGCCGGTCTCCCGCGTTAGGGCCCGAAGGGCCCCGTG
>WNFY01004279.1_pt1 | contig 13213 bp, 7 predicted proteins | sample 5400091 | NCBI WGS metagenome assembly WNFY01 (sample SAMN13153364, study PRJNA577476) | soil metagenome | isolation source: 60 cm soil or saprolite under grassland replicate 1 | place: USA:California | collected 2016-06-15 | reverse complement strand
CTCGATTCTCGCCGGACCCGCCGCCAAGCTGGACTATAAGTCAACGGCCCTGTATGATCATTATTCGTTTCTCACGACGCTGGAGAAAAACTGGGGCCTCGCATGCATCGTCTCAACAGACTGCAACGCGACCCCTATGACCGAATTCTTTGGCATGACAACCCCACCGCCACTATCGACAAGCTTCACAGTCTCACCAATAGCCCCGCCGGTGAACACACCGGTCACTTTCACAGCCACAACCAGTGGTGGCTTTTCCCCCTATTCCATCAGCTGGAACTTTGGCGACGGGTCAAAGGGAACAGGAACGATTGCAAGCCACACTTACACCACGGCCCAAGCGCTCACGGTAACCGAGACAGCGAAGGATTCGTCCTCACTCCAACAAACCGCGACCAGCTCACAAACCGTTACAGTGATACTGCCTCTAACAGGGAACTTTGGCAGTTGCTCAAACCTTCCTCAGGGCTGGAGTTGTGATAATGCTAGTCCATCAACTAGTTCCGCGACGATTGTCAACGGCGTACTAGAGACTCGCCAGTCAAATCCAGGGCAAGGAAACGACACTATCTACTACTACACTACGACACAGAAAGGAGTATTTCCGTGGAGTCCATGTCAGGCTCCGGTGTCCGGCGTTATTCCTGCTGCACTATCAAGTTTGAGCGCAAACTTCACGGTTCTCTCCTACAATCCTGGCTCAAGTCCAAGCTCGGATAGATACCACATCTATATCGCGCTCTACTATTGGCTTCCGAACGGACCTGTTTCTGCAGGCGGTTCCACGTATCAGTGTCTCGACTCCCAGGTTCGAGTAGAGAATGTAGGTGGAATATTCAGCGCAATTGGTTCTACTGCAACTTACAACCCGGGAGACTCATTCGGTTGGGACCAGGTTACACTGCAAACCATCCTAGGACAATCGGGCACGCTAACCGCCAACGTCTCGCAACAGTGCCAAGATGACCTAGCGGCCTGGGGATTACCAACGAATACTCCGTGTGAGCTTGCTGGGATAGAGATTGGGACGGAGGGGTTCCAATTCCAGGAACTAGACGTGAACTGGTACAATGTGAAGCTCACGACCGCGACGCCTCCAGTGCTAACCACAGGTCTCAACTTCGCGCCATCTTCTCCGCTCACCGGCCAGATCGTGTCATTCACTGGTATTGCAAGCGGTGGAACAATTCCTTACACGTACTCGTGGAGTTTTGGGGACGGTGCCACGGCCACCGGACAGAGCCCAAGCCACACCTATTCCTCGGCCGGGACCTACACTGTCACTCTTACCGTAACGGACGCTAGCACTCCGCAACAAAGAGCGATTGCAAGTAAGACCGTGACTGTAACGGTCCCTGCGCTGACCGCCTCGTTCACCTTCACCCCATCCTCGCCTCAAGTAAACAGCTTGATCACGTTCACAGGATCCGGTGCTGGAGGAGTAACACCATACACCTACTCCTGGTTGTTTGGAGATGGCCAGACCGCATCAGGGGCGACGGTGACTCACGCGTATTCGCCTGCAGGCAGCTTCACTGTAACGCTTACGTTAACGGACGCGGTCAATACCCAAGTTATTTCGAGTCAGGGCCTTACGATTGCTCCGGTTCCTATGACCGCAAACTTCACCTTGAGCACTAGTCCAACTGAGGTCAACGTACCTGTGTCTTTTAGTGCAACGGTTACTGGGGGAACTCCTCCATATGTGAGCTTCAGCTGGAATTTCGGGGACGGCTCAGCTCTGGGCTCGGGTAACACCCCCACGCATGCTTACACTGCTGCCGGAACCTTCAGCGTCACAGTCACGGTAACGGACTCAGCCGGCAAGACCGGAACATCATCCGCTCAATCAGTGGTCGTCAAAGCAGGTCTCGGCGTGTCAACGACTACCGCCAGTCCAAACCCAGCCAACACCGCACAAACGGTCAACTTCATCGCAACGACTTCTGGAGGAATTGCACCAGTCACGTGCACTTGGAACTTCGGCGACAGCGCGAGTGGCACCGGATGCTCGACCAACCACGCCTACAACACAGCAGGGAATTTCACGGCGATTGTAACAGTGAAGGACAGTCTAGGCGTCGCAATATCAGAAAGCATCGTGGTGAAAATTACTGTTGCTCCCCAATGCACCGTTAGCCTAGCGTTCAGTCCCGCCACGCCCGAGGCTACTTCCCCTGTGACTTTCACCGCCACAGCAACTAATTGTAGCGCCCCAGTTTCTTTCATGTGGTCTTACGGAGACGGAAGCGCAGGGACAGGTATCACTTCGACTCACATCTACAGCACTAGTGGGACCTTTAGTATCACCGTGACTACTACGGACTCGTCTTCGCTCCCCCAGATCGCGACCAGCTCAAGATCAATCACAGTTGTTGCAGCTCTAACGGTGCCATCTGCTGTGGCTAGTCCAAACCCGAATGATGCGGGCGTTCCTAGTAACTTCTCGGCCAGTACCAATGGTGGTGTCGGAGGGGTCTCTTGCAACTGGACCTTTGGCGATGGCGCATCGACTACTGGATGCTCGGCGACACACGTTTACTCTAATATGGGAACCTTCACGGTTGTCGTGACTGCGCAAGATAGTCTAGGAGTCACTGCATCCAAAACAGTTTCAGAGGTCGTCAACGCACAGCCAACCGTTAGCTTCACAATCAGCCCGACGTCGGCGATAAGTAGTCAGTCGGTGACCTTCACAGCCACCACCGTTGGTGGAACGAATCCGTTCAATTTCAGTTGGAACTTTGGAGATAATAGTTCCGGGAGTGGAAACGTCGTCAGCCACACTTACTCTGTTCAAGGAACTTACACAGTCACGCTTACAGTCAGGGATGCGAATGCTCAAACAGCAACGTCAACTCAGACCCTCTCTGTTGCACCATCGCCTCTGACCGCCAGCTTCGCGATGACACCATCATCAGGACTAATAGTTGGACAACTCGCTAGCTTCACTGCTTCCGTCTCTGGCGGGACTTCTCCTTACACATTCAACTGGAACTTTGGTGATGGAACCACGGCTTCAGGAAACCCGGTAAATCACAGCTTCAATGTGCCCGGGACTTACACAGTGACAGTAACGGTAACGGATGCAAACGCAATGACTGCTACAGTACCGGCCGGCATCTTGGTCAATCCGCTTACACTTGCAGTAACTGTCAGTGGACCAACGACCGGAGCCTTGGGCACTGCGGTCACATTTACTGCGACTGGATCAGGAGGGACTACACCGTACACATTTGCGTGGACGGCAACAGGCGGGAGTCCAGCTTCAGGCACGGGCGCAAGCTTCTCCACGACTTACAGTACGGAAGGAACCTTCACCGTTTCGGTGACGATCACCGATGCCAATGCGAACACGTCTATTGCTTCACAGAGTGTTACAGTAGTAGCTCTTCCAATTACCGCAAGCTTCACAGTCTCAACCAGCCCAACAATTGGTGTTCAAGTAACCTTCGTTGCATCTGCTTCGGGAGGCACTGGTGGATACTCGTACGCTTGGAATCTTGGCGACGACAACACCGCAACAGGAAACCCAGCATCGCACACATACACAACTGCCGGGTCATTTACAGTGGCACTGACAGTTACGGACTCAAGCATGACCCAGACAACCATCACGCAGATCATAACAGTCTCTCCGTCTCCCCCCGCACCCCTCTCGACTAGCTTTACAATGAGTTCGGCATCCGCTCAGGCCGGACAATCAGTCACCTTCATGGCAACTACTAGCGGAGGGACTTCTCCGTACCTCTATTCGTGGAACTTTGGCGACTCGTCAGTCTCGACCGGAAACCCGGTCTCTCACAGTTTCACGACGGGGAACTACACAGTTACTCTGACGGTTACAGACAGTTCTGTCCCCTCCGAAACGGCTAGTGCATCAGAAACCATCACAATCACTACGGGACCTCCCACGCTGACTGTCACAGGGTCTCAGACTGTCGATGAGGGCTCTCCACTCACTTTCAAAGTCTCAGCGGCGGGTGATCCTTCGCAGACAATCATTATTGCATGTGGCAATTGCCTCGCCATTGGAGCAAATCTCACGCAGAACAGTGGCTTCGGGTTCGCGTCCGGAAACTTCAGCTGGACTCCAGCTGAGGGTCAAGGACCAGGCACGTACCTCGTGATCATTTCTGCATCAGACGGTACACTAGTCGTCTCGGCCAACGTAAGTATCGCCGTTAATGAAGTAGCTGAGCAACCAGTGCTGGTGGTCCCCGGTCCAATCCATGCCCGACAGGGAGAAAGCGTAAGTTTCATGGTAAATGTGACTGACCCCGACTGGCAAGAGGACAACGTGACCCTCGCGGTCAATGGACTTCCGGATGGTGCAAGCTTCGATCCAGCGACTGGAATTTTCAACTGGAATATCAGTTCTGTACAGCCAGGCCTTTACACTATCACGTTCACAGCGACTAGCAACGGCTCACCGTCTTTCCAAGATTCGCAGGTCGTAACCATTCATGTGGACAATGGAAACGGCCGTTGTTTCATCTGCGACTTCTCGACTGCCCGAACGGTTTTGCACAGTTCGACTTCAACTCCTAATATCTGGTTGCTCCTCCTCAGCGGAACGATTGGACTGATAACCACCCTTGCCGTAGGCGGTAGGCGGGCCCAATCACAGCTCCGGAGATCCAAACGAATGGTCCGCGAGTACCGGAGAGAGTAAGCAATTCCCTTGTTCAGAGTCCGTGCAATGATCGAAGAGCCGTCCATCGATCACGAAGCGGCAATGGCGTGTTTCTCCTCTGCCAGTTTCCCATAGGACTTCCTAAGTACAAGAATTACGAACAGGTAACATATTGTTGTGCCCAGCCCGAACCAGAAGAGATCTCCATAGACACTGGAAACGTTGACACCGCTAGTTTCGAGGACCCCGATCCAACCGAGGGTATTCAGAAACTTGCCGCCAAGATGGTACGCGAGATAGGTTGAGACGAGCACTGCGGTCAGAGCATATTGCCACTTCCAACCCCTCCGAGACGAAGCAGACCCGACAAGACCGATCACTAAAACCGCGATGACTCCTTGGAAGATGAGACCCGATCTGAGAAAGTCTAAGACTAGGCCAGTGCTCGAACCATATTGAGCGATCAAACTCTCTGTCGTTCCTTTTGGATTTACGGCTAGTTCGAGGGCGGTATTGACGGCGAGATATTGCGGCACTGAAAGGAGAAAATTCGCCAGAGTCGCAAGAGCGTACATGGCGAGATGTTCGCGTGCATTAATTCTCAGTAGCTCCCGTAGCTCCCGCAATGACAAGGTAATCTGAGGACTCAACTTCCAGCCGACTTCTAAAGGATGGCGTTCAATCGAGACGCTTTAACACAATTTTGTGAGTCGTCACGTAAGTACGCGGGCTTATGTAGCTTAGAAAACAGTCCGGCTTGTCTGAGCCAAGAAAAGCACGTCACGGTAGGTCATTAACGATCGATCTTCTGATTTTACATCTAATCCTCGCATTCACCGTTGGGGGTGCGTGGGTCAGCTCCGCGACGCTGGTCGCTGAGAGGTACGGTAGTGCGCTTGGAGGACTTGTCGGCGGACTCCCGGCAATTTCAATCGTATCCTTTCTGTTCATCGGTCTTAACCAGGGGGCTGCGACTGCATCGCAAGCAGCTGCGGTCTTCCCCCTCGCCCTCAGCCTTACAATGTCATTCCTTCTCGTCTATGCGATTCTTTCAGAAAGAGGGTTCCAGTTAGCGTTTGTCGGCGCTCTACTCGTTTGGGTTGGCCTCTCAACAATAACTGTTTATCTCAACTTGAGAAACCTCTTCTTCTCGGTCGGAGTTTTTCTTTCGGCCGCCAGTATCTACTTCTATGTGTTCAAGATGAAAATGAAACTTCCCCATATCGGGGGCGCACATATGGTATACTCTCCTGCTCAAGTAGCATTTAGGGCCATTGTAGGGGGAAGCATTGTTGCTCTCGCAGTATTGTCAAGCCAGCTCGGAGGTCCTGAGCTAGGTGGTATAGCGTCATCGTTCCCGGCAATATTCAGCCTCACCCTCTTTTTCACCTACAAAACTCGTGGGATGCCGCTGTCGAGAGCATTGACGAAACCATTGTTGATATCAGGAGGACTAACCGCTTTTCCCTACAGTCTTCTCGTAGGATACCTCTATCCAATTCTGGGAGTAGGGCTTGGAACTTTGGTTGCACTGTCTTGCTCTGTCCCTTTGGTTGTGTTGGTCCACTTTCTGATCAATATCGGATTTGACACTAGTGGAAGAGATTCACGCGCAAAATGGTAAGCAATTTAACGGCTTCGACTTGCAGATTGGTTGGAGCCTTCAGCGGGGGTCAATATTATTCTGCCTATCGCTTGATGGTCCATTTTGCGGCGACATATACCCGATGCTATCTTTAGTATATCCTAAGAGGGCTGTTTCCTTCTTATACTCGTGCGTTTTTATTTCTAGTGGGCTTCCCGGGGTCTTAACCTGATGACCACCCAAGAGACCTTAGGGTCCTCTTGGTTCGGGTTTTGCCGGGGAGCCCGTCCCGCTTGCAGTAATTTTCCGGCGTAGTAGTCTCGAATTTTTGAAGTCTCTGCAGGGAGAGAATTCTTCGCATGCCTCTCAGTTTCTTGGCGGCAGATTCAGTGCGGAGGTTTTTTTTGACGAAGCCGGGGCGCTTTGGCCGCCGGATCTGATCCGCGGCCTACGAACTCACGAGCTTCGAGGAGTCTTCCGGGAAGGAAGGAGGACGGAAGTAATTTTCGATATGAACAAACGGGTCAGATTCGGCCGTGAAAGTTTGGCTGTCCGACATCGCCGAGTCGCCGCAGTAGGAGAGGATGAGGGCGAAGAAAATTGTTCGTTGCACGCTTGACTCGGAACCCGAAGTAGGACGGGACGTCTCCATTGGTCAGGCCTGAGCCTCTTGTGATTTTTCATATTAAGACTTGTGGTGCACTAATGCCTCACGAGAGGCTACGGATAGAAGTAGTTAGCCGTTGATACCTACGGCGATCAGGGACACAGCGCCAACTTGATTGTTCAACGCTCTTGATCGCCCTACGATGAACCGATTGCTCTGCGACAGCTTCGAGATCGGTGATTCCGCTTTGGTGAACCAGTATTGAGGGCCGAAGAATGAGGACATGAGAAGCTGAAGCAGGGAGAAGGCGATTAACGATTCATTCTCCTCCTTAGAACGACCCGTCTCAGCTTAACGTAATAAGCAACCCGAGCATGTTCGGCTGTCTCGTGCCCTCCCGTCTCATTGCGCTTGAAGGCATTGACCAAGCAGGGAAGAAGACCCAGACCAGACTCTTGTCGGCAAGCTTGCGCCGTGAAGGGTTCAAGGTCGGCACTCTAAGCTTTCCAATCTACTCTTCAAGTTCAGGGCGACTTATCCGATCCTTCCTCGCCGGGAGAGCCAAAACCTCACCGCACGCATTGCACTTGCTCTATTCCCTTAACCGTTGGGAAAACATGGAAACGATCACTGGGGCTCTGAAGAAGAATGATCTTGTTATCTGTAACAGATACACTCCCTCCAACTTGGCTTACGGCGAGGCAAGGGGCTTGAGTGTTCAATGGCTTGCAAGCCTCGACGCGGGTCTGCCAGAGGCTCGTGCTGTCTTTGTCCTGGATGTTCCCATTCCGAAGTCGTTCTCAAGAAAGACCCGTCGACGGGATGTCAACGAGCGAGACCGCGCGTTCCTAGAGAAAGTGCGGAGAAACTATCGTTCGCTAGCCCACAGGTTTGGATGGCACCTAGTCGATGGCACGAGGCCGACTGGCGAGGTTCACGAGCGAATACTTCTAGGGCTAAGGAGCGCGTTCCTCTAGAGAGCGCTAGTCACTTGGTCTTCTTGTGAATTGTCCGAACTTTGTAATCTCGCTCGCCATTTCAGTCAGTCGCCTGTTGGCCTTGAAATGGACCGTGTCCGCTTCATAATCTCCACCGCTTTTCAACGCTCCTGCCTTTACTCCTGTTAGAATCTCGATACCCTCGTCTATCGTGCTTACTGGATAGATATGGAACCGTCTCTGCTTGACAGCTTCCACTACTTCTTCGCTGAGCATTAGATGTTGTACGTTGCTCTTTGGAATTAGGACTCCCTCGTCGCCCTTCAAGCCTTTGGCCTTGCACGTATGGTAGAATCCTTCAATCTTCTCGTTCACTCCTCCAATTGCCTGAACCTCACCATTCTGGTTCACAGATCCAGTAACAGCGAAGTTCTGCTTGATGGGAAGGTCGGAGAGGGCTGACAGGATCGCGTAGAGTTCAGTGCTGGACGCACTATCACCGTCGACTCCACCGTAGCTTTGCTCGAAGACAAGCCTGCAAGCAACGCTCAATGGCTTGTCGCGTGCGTACTTGTTTTCCAGATAGCCTGATATTATCAGGACCCCCTTCGTGTGTAGTTGTCCGCCCAGCCTAGCTTGGCGCTCTATGTCGATGACTCCTTCTCTTCCAAGTCCAACGCTAACGGTGATCCTTGATGGTTGGCCAAAGTCGAAGTCACCCAAGCTGATTACCGATAACCCGTTTACCTGACCAGTTTTTGTCCCAGAGGTGTCGATGAGTATGATGCCTCTCTCGATCATCTCTTTGGTCTTTTCATCTAGAAGATTGGAACGGTAGATCTTCTCCTTCAGTGCCTTTAGAATGTGGGTGTCCTTGATGTATTTGGACTCGTCTTGGGATGCGTAGTGGTTGGCTTCTCTGACTAGATCGGCGATCTCAGGGAATTTTGTAGAGAGCTTTGTCTGGTCCTCTGCAAGTCTTGAACCATATTCCACCACCTTTGCAATCGCGGCCGCTTCAAGATGGCTAAGATTCTCCTTCTCGCATAAAGTATGGACAAACCGGCCGTAGGTTTTCATGTTCTCGTCATTTCTCTCGATTGTGTCATCGAATTGGGCTTTGACCTTGAAGAGTAGGCCAAAGTCGGGATCGGCGACGTAGAGCGCTTGGTAGATCTGATTGTCGCCCGCCAACACGATCTTCACGTCCAATGGAATTGGTTGTGGAGTGAGACTCTTCGTGCTTGCAACTCCGAGCCTTTGGCCTGTTTCCTCGATGGCGATGGTTCCGTTCTGAAGCGCTCTCTTGAGACCCTCGTACGATAACTGGCTAGTCAGGAGCTCCCGAGCCCCGAGTATGAGAAATCCACCGTTAGCCTTGTGGATCGATCCTCCTTTGATCAGGGTGAAATCCGTTGAGAGAGTTCCGAACTTGGCCTCGCTCTCGATTCTTCCAAGGAGATTCGTCACTGTCGGGTTGTCCTCGGCGATCACGGGTGCACCTTTCAAGTCGGAGTTGTCAACGATGAGGTTGACCTGATATCTTCTGAACAGAAGGTCAGGCAGGTCTCTCTCTGTGAGATTAGGTGGTGTGTCAGAATCCTTCTTCTGCTGTTCCGCTCCACTCAGCGCGAACAATTCGGTGTTTTCTAGAATGTCATCTCTCATGTCATTGAGGTACTGTATCACTTCTGGTTGGTCCTGATAACGAGAGGTCAGCTTATTGATCAAGCCGCCCATGGCATAGTGTACCGCGTCGTCTCTGAGTTTTTTCAGCTCATCTAGTGTATTGGCTTCGAGTTCGTTTACTTGCTTCCCTGCTTTGTCTAGCGCGGTTCTTACGGTCTCTCTGCTTTGTTCGAATTTTTTCTTCGTGCTCGCGGGTAGGGCATCATATTCTTCTTGGCTGATCGCCTTTCCCGCCCGGATGGGGACTATTCCAATGCCTAGCTGATTCATCCGGACAGCATAACTCGACTCTTTGGCTACATCGTTGAGCTCGTTGAGAATCTTATCTCTCTCTTCCACGGATCTCTTTGTTATGCTGTTTGTTCGGGCTGCAAACTCTTCGCTCTGAAGAGCTGCCGGAACGGCTCTCTTGACTTGGTCTATGAGATTCTTCAGATCTTTCTGGAAGATCTTCGCCTTGCCCGCGGGGAGCTTGAGTGCCTTCGGCTCGTAAGGATTTTGGAAATTGTTCACATAGCACCAGTCGGGAGGAGTAGGTTTGGTCTTGGCGATTTTTTCCAAGTAACTTCTAGTCGCAGGCCTCTTCCCAGTGACCGGGGGCCCGGCCGCGAAGATGTTGAATCCCTTTGCTTTCATCTCCACCCCGAATACGAGGGCTTTGAGCGCACGATCTTGTCCGACCACTCCTTCGAGAGGTGAGAGTTCTTGGCTGGTCTTGCATTCGACCTTTCCAGGCGGGCATTCAAACCGCAATTTCTCTGGAGGAAGCTCACTAATTGCCAATTGGGGTTTCCAATGGTTCATTGACAAGGAGCAGTATCTAAAGAAAACCCGCCACAAATCGGATTTTCCTAATCACTTTCATCGATGAGTCTTATACTGCCTTGTCGACACCTCATTCTGAAAACAGCTTGAGTGACATTTTGGACAGGCCTCCGCCACCTTTCGATTCACGTATCCGGTATGGCTCGGGTCCCCAGCACTTTGCTGAATTGCGCATACCTCAAGGTCAAGGCCCCTTCCCGTTCTTGTTCGTGATCCATGGTGGTTTCTGGCAATCAGCATATGACTTATCGCATATTGGCCATCTATGTGCCGCCTTCACCCACGTAGGAATCATAACATGCAATATTGAATATCGACGGCTTGGAAACACTGGTGGCGGCTGGCCTGGAACCTTTCAAGACCTCGGCCTCGCGACCGATTATGTTTTAGAAACACTTTCTTCAGACCCGCGCGTCGATTCCGCCAAGAGGGCCGTCATAGGGCACTCGGCCGGAGGACACCTTGCGCTATGGCTGGTAAGCAGACACCGAATTCCGAAAGACTCGCCACTACACAGCGCTGAGAAGTATCGTCTCGGCAGCGCGGTCGCCCTCGCAGGTGTGTGTGATCTACGCAACGCCTGGAAACAACGTCTAGGTAACGGCGTCGTTGCGAGGCTGATGGGTGGAGCACCGGATCAATATCCAGACCGATTCGACGCCGGGAGCCCGATCGAACTCCTTCCTAGTGGATCGAAACAAGTCCTAATCCATGGAACAGCTGACAACATCGTCCCGATCTCTCAATCCGAAAGGTTTGTGGAGAGAGCTGAACAGCTGGGTGAACAGCCCACTCTTGTCAAACTAGAAGGCGTTGGCCATTTCGAGCTGATTGATCCAGAATCAGATGCATGGTCCACGGTTGCCGCTGCTGTTCTTCCAGTACTGGGCATGTAATGCGGCACCGGACGGTCTAGAAGAGAGGTAAGGCCTTGATATTCTCGGTTATTTTACGTATGTTTCGATCTCAATTTTTGGTGGCTCGTAGTCGGTGAGCTTTCCTCCCAGGAAGTCTTCGTAGGCTTTGAGGTCGAGCAGTCCATGTCCGCAGTTGTTGAAGGCGAGCACTTTCTCCTCACCGGTCTTCTTGCACTGAATGGCTTGGTCTATGATGTATTTGATGCAGTGCGCCGTTTCGGGGGCAGGGATGACTCCTTCTGTCTGGGCGAAGGTTCTTGCGGCTTGGAATACTTCGTTCTGGTGGTAGGCAACTGAGTGGACGTGGCCTTTGTTGATGAGGTAGGATAACGATGGGGCCTTTCCGTGGTACCTCAGGCCGCCTGAATGAATGGGAGGAGACTGGAACTTGTGCCCGACAGTGTACATCTTTAGGAGCGGTGTCATTTCAGCAGCGTCTCCAAAATCATATGTGAAGGTTCCTCTTGTTGTGGATGGGACGGCTTTTGGTTCGCATGCCACGAAATCCGCGTCCAGTTTCCCTTGGAGCTTGTCGCCGAGAAATGGGTAGGCGAAGCCTGCGAAGTTGGAGCCTCCGCCGATGCATCCTGCTATTACATCTGGTTGTATGTCGATAGACTCGAACTGTTTCTTCGCCTCAAGGCCAATAATCGACTGATGAGTCAGAACATGATTCATGACCGAGCCAAGGCAGTATCTCGTGTTATCGTGAGTAACGGTGTCCTCGAGCGCTTCGCTGATTGCGATGCCGAGAGTTCCTGGATGATTCTTGTCTTGGGCTAGCAAGGACCTTCCAAAATTCGTGTCCTCGCTGGGTGAGGGCCGAACCTCCGCTCCGTACGTCTCCATCATAACGCGCCTCCCGGGCTTCTGTTGGTAGCTAACCCGGACCATGTACACTTTGCACTTCAATCCAAACATTTCAGAGCCTAGCGCTAGCGCGGATCCCCATTGGCCTGCGCCGCTTTCTGTCGCTAGTCTCTCCGTTCCCTGTTTCTTGTTGTAGAAGGCTTGGGCTATGGCTGTGTTGGGTTTGTGGCTGCCGGTAGGGCTGAGGTATTCTGCCTTGTAGAATATCTTGGCGGGAGTTTTGAGAAATCTCTCCAACCGGGTTGCACGTACTAGAGGAGTCGGACGGCCAATCTCAAGATAGGCCTGCAGGACTTCGTCTGGTATGGTGATGTAGCGTTCTGAGCTGATCTCTTGGCGGATGAGTTCCTTGGCGAAGATCCTTTCGAGGCTGGCAGGATTGACTGGTTGCTTGGTCTTCGGGTCGAGGGGTGGAGGAAGAGGTTCTCTAAGGTCAGCCTGTATGTTGTAGTATCGTGTAGGAATCTCATCTTCCTCTAGATTGACTCGGTTCTGGGGGAGCATCGTCTGTTCGGTCTCAAGCATGGCAGTTATTGTGACTTTACGTAAAATTTTAAGCTTGCTTGTACAGTTTAGTACGTGCGCATATGTGGAACAAAATTCAGCGACTACTAGGACTCCATCATCCCGAACGACTCAAAGTCGCCCGGTTATGCATAGAGAACGGCTTGGCCATACGTGATGACGGAATCTACCTGAACCAGATAGAGATTCCGACCGCCAGAATCGCCAGGGCGACTGGAGTGGACAGGAGAACTGTTGTAGAGACGATGAGAATGATTCGGAGCGACAAGGATCTGCGAGGTATTTTCGAACAGTTGCAGTCTGCCGGGCTCTCTCTCAGAGGAGTTGCGAAGCAATTGGGCCTGGGGGTTGTAGAGATTAGTGCCAGCGACCCGAAAGATGTCGGAATACTCGCTGGTGCGTCTAAACTCTTGGCCGACGCCGGTATTAGCATTCGGCAGGCTCTTGTTGACGATCCCGAACTTTCCCCTGAACCGAAAATTACTTTGATAGCAGACGCGAGCGTGCCAGGCAAAATAATCCCCGAGATGCTGAAGATCAAAGGAGTTGCTCGAGTCTCAGTTTATTGATTCCCGAGATTTTCCTCAATCCTTCCAGATGCCTTCAGCTATGACGTCCGAT
>WNFY01004912.1_pt1 | contig 13217 bp, 8 predicted proteins | sample 5400091 | NCBI WGS metagenome assembly WNFY01 (sample SAMN13153364, study PRJNA577476) | soil metagenome | isolation source: 60 cm soil or saprolite under grassland replicate 1 | place: USA:California | collected 2016-06-15 | reverse complement strand
CCCCGCTCAGGGACTCCGGATAGTTGTTCATAGCTGAATAGCGACCTTCGACGCCCAGGGAGCAGATTGTATTTGTCAGCTCGGGCGAAACCTTATGTCTAATTGAAGCGACCAGTTCAGTCGTGCTGAAGTTATTCTGCGGGGTTGCTGTGCTCGCTTGGATCAGGCTAATCATGGCTCTTTGCTCTTTGCTGAAGTCTTCTGGCTAAAGGGACGGCCGATGCTGAGTGGTCTCATAACATGGGGCGTCCTGGTCATTGGTCACGGTTTCGAGGTTGCAGCCTTTGATCACCGCGCTTTGGTGAAAACAACCGGTGAGAATCTTGAGGAATCTCGTCAGGCTGTTGGTCAGCCGCGAATCGTTGATTGTTCTTGGCAAATCGCGAATCTCGTCGTCCTTGGGCGGGCAAGCGCAGAAGAGATTTCTGTCGCCGTACACATTGTCGATGCGCGCGACGGACGGCCAGAATTTGTATTCGCGCGTCCAAGACGCGGGGAACACCGCTTGTTCGCGTGAGTACGGGCGGTTCCATCTATCGGATGCAATTTGTCGCGCAGTATGTGGAGCGTTCTTCAGCAAGTTATTTTCTCGATCCTGTTTTCCGCTGGCGATTGCTTGCATCTCCGCATGGATGGAGATCATCGCTTCGCAGAAACGATCGATCTCTTGCTTCGGCTCGCTCTCGGTCGGCTCAATCATCATTGTGCCGGCCACGGGAAACGAAACAGTCGGCGAGTGAAACCCGTAGTCCATCAGGCGCTTTGCCACGTCTTCGACTTCGATGCCGGCGCGTTTCCATTGGCGCAGATCGACAATGCACTCGTGCGCGACGAGGCCGTGTTTACCCCTGAAAAGCACGGGAAAGTACGGGTCGAGCCGTTTGGCAACGTAATTTGCGTTTAGAATTGCGACCTCGCTTGCTCGTTTCAATCCCACGGCGCCCATCATACGGATATACATCCATGTAATCGTCAGAATGCTGGCGCTGCCATAAGGGGCGGCGGAAATCGGACCGACACGATTGCGAACTGCCCGGCCACAGCAATCGGTCCCACGCCTGCGCCGCCGCCGCCGTGGGGATTACCAAAGGTCTTGTGCAAATTAAGATGGCAGACGTCCGCGCCATAATCGCCGGGGCGACAAAGGCCGACCTGTGCGTTCATGTTCGCGCCGTCCAGGTAAACCTGGCCACCATGCGCGTGCACGATGTCGCAAATTTTGCGGATGGCAGTTTCAAAGACACCGTGCGTGGAGGGATAGGTCACCATTAGCGCGGCGAGATCGCTGGCGTGTTCATCGGCTTTGATGCGCAGATCGGCAAGGTCGATATTTCCGTCTTTCGAGCAAGCGACCGAGACAACTTTGAAGCCGGCCATCACCGCGCTGGCCGGGTTCGTGCCGTGGGCGGAGGTCGGGATGAGGCAGACGTTGCGATGCGCTTCATTACGCGACACGTGATACTCGCGGACCGCCAGCAAGCCAGCGAATTCACCCTGCGATCCGGCGTTGGGTTGCAGTGATACGGCGGCGAAGCCGGTGATTTCAGCAAGCCACTCTTCGAGCTGCTTGCAAATCTCCATATACCCCGCTGTCTGTTCGGCGGGAGCGAACGGATGCAGTTTGGAAATTTCCGGCCACGAAATCGGAAACATTGCCGCCGTGGGGGTTGATTTCATTGTGCACGAACCGAGTGGGATCATCGACGTTGTTAGTGAAAGATCGCGCGATTCGAGTTTCTTGATGTACCGCATCATTTCTGTCTCCGTGTGGTGTGTGTTGAAGACAGGATGGCTGAGAAATTGCGACGTGCGAACGGCGAACTGCGGAATACGCAACGGTGGCTCGCCTAAATCGTCGTTGGCAAGATCGCGCTCAGTCGTGCCGCGAAAAATCGACATCAACAGCTCGATATCGCCACTGGTGGTTGTTTCGTCGAGTGAGATGCCGACCGCCCGTGGGCCGAGTGCGCGCAAATTGCAGCCCACCTTTTGCGCATGCTGGATAAGTATGCTGCTGGATTCCACCTCCACAGAGATCGTATCGAAGAAATTGTCGTGCGTGATGGTGCACCCAAGAGCGTGCAAACCATCTGCAAGTTGACTCGTTAGGCGATGCACTCGCTCGGCGATTGCCCGCAGACCACGGGAGCCGTGATAAACCGCGTACATCGAGGCTATGAGAGCGGGAAGGACCGCTGCCGTGCAGATGTTGCTCGTTGCCTTGTCGCGACGGATATGTTGCTCGCGCGTTTGCAGCGCGAGGCGATAGGCGGTCCGACCCTCCGCATCGTGCGAAACACCCACCAGCCTGCCAGGCATGTGACGTTTGTATCGATCGCGGGTGGCGAAGTATGCCGCGTGCGGCCCGCCAAACCCGAGCGGAGCACCGAAGCGCTGCGTGCTACCGACCGCGACATCCGCGCCAAATTCCCCAGGTGGCCTCAATAATGTCAGCGCGAGAATATCGGCAGCCACGACAACGAGAGCGCCGGCGTTATGCGCTTGCCTAATAAATTCAATGTAATCGCAAATCGCACCATCGGTGGCGGGATATTGCACCAGCGCGCCGAAAACTGTCTCGTCGAATTTGAAACGCGAGTAATCACCGATCTTGATCGCGATATCGCGCGGCTTCGCGCGTGTTTGAAGAACTGCAATCGTCTGGGGGTGACAATTGTCCGCGACAAAGAAAGTCTTCTTGTAGCCGGGGTCGCCGACCCCGGCCACAGCACGACAAAGCGACATCGCTTCAGCAGCCGCAGTCGCTTCGTCCAACAGTGACGCGTTCGCAATATCGAGCGCCGTTAAATCCATGATCATCTGTTGGAAATTGAGCAACGCTTCCAGGCGGCCTTGCGCGATTTCCGCCTGGTAAGGCGTGTAAGGCGTGTACCACCCCGGATTTTCCAGGATATTTCGCTGGATAACCGCCGGTGTAACGCAGTCGTAATAGCCAGCGCCGATGAATGAGCGCGCGACGCTGTTCTTTCTGGAAATCGCGCGGAGCTCGGCCAGCGCTTCGCTCTCCGATTTCGCTTCCGGCAAGTTCAGTTCTCGATTCAGCCGGATGTTTTTGGGGACCGCAGCATTGACCAGCGAATCGAGTGATTTGAACCCCAGTTCGCGCAACAACCACTGCAAGGACGCCGCGCTGCCGCGAACGCTTTGAGACGTCGCCGCGGCGCGCGGACCCTGCCCCGCGCCGCCTTGCGCTATAGTGTTGGTTTCATAGGAGTTCTGTTGGTCTAGTTTGAGTGGTAGAAAAGCTTTTCCAAAAGGCAACAAAGGAAACGAAGATTCGAGTTTTGGCTTCATGCAGATCTCCTTTTGTAATCTTTATTTTCTTCTGTTAGTCGGTTTTGTTTCTCGCCAGCTGCGGGACGGGCCTGTTCAACGCAACTCCGGCGCTCACCTTTTGGATTTGCACGGCCTGCTCCTTCACCGCAGCCGCGAGACTCTCGACGGTTGCCTCTAATTTCTCCACCTTGTGCTGCTCTTCGACGAAGGCGTTGTGCTCTTTGAGGAATTCGTTGAGCAACATCGCATTCACCCCGTCGTAGCGGACAGCCACAACCTGGCCGTTCCTATCGCGTACAACCAGGTCTGGGTTCACCTTGGCCACCTCTTCCGCAATCAAACCAAATTGTGGCGCGCCCTTTTTGTCGGTCTTATACTGAAACGTCACCGGTTTGAGTGCCAGAACCGCTTCGCTGGTCTGACCCATCGATCTGATCTCTTTCTTGAACCGCTGTGAGGAAAAGTTCGTCGTGCCAAGCTTACCATCCTCGTCTACGAGTACGAATTGGGCTGTGCCAGAATCTATTGGTTGATCGTGAATATGAGCGATATAGCAGCTGTCACCCACCTCCCCAGCAACGGTAGAAACACCTGATACCGGGCCGATACAGGTAACGTTACTAACTGTCAGGATGCCGGCCCCAGCGCCGAAGCCCAAGGCTGTATTGAGGGAGCCAGTAGTGTTGAAGGGCAGCGCGAAATTACCAACGGCGGTGTTTTCCCCGCCAGTGGTGTTGGCAGATAGCGCATCAGCACCGACGGCGGTGTTTATGCCGGTGTCGCTGGCGATGTTGTTGGCGAGGGCATGGAAACCCACGGCTGTGTGCAGGCTACCGGTGGTGTTAACCGCCAGCGCGCCATCACCAATTGCTGTGTTATTGCTGCCGGTTGTATTGTTAATGAGAGCGCGATCACCCGTGGCCGTGTTGCCGTTGCCGGTGGCGTTGGAAAAGAGAGCAAACGCTCCATTGGCCGTGTTGGCAGTTCCCGTGCTGTTGCTTAAAAGTGCCCCCGCTCCAGTGGCAGTATTTTCGTCTGCCGTGTTGAGAAGAAGCGTCCCGGCGCCGACGCCCGTGCAGAAGTTGCCGTCCGTGAGGCTTAGGAGCGCGTATATACCAACTCCTGTATTGTAAAAACCGCCGGCAAGACTCAAAAGGGCATTTTGCCCCTCTGCCGTATTGCCCCCGGCATAGCCGCCATCGGGGCGCGGAGCGACTGCTTGCGCGATCGGGGAAAGCGCAAGGAAGCCAAGCGCTAGGAGTATTGTTGTGAATGTTATGTTTCGATTTTTCATAAGCTAAATACGGAGCGAAACCGCCAGTTGTTTCAAAGAATTGAAAAAAATTTTCGTGACCTTTTTGGGGTGCCCTGCTCGCAGGAACTTCGCGTAGCGATGCGGGCGCGATCGCGCGCTACGGAGGGCCGCTTAACCGATCTGGCGCGCTTGGCGCCAGATACGTACTTTGGCGTCAAGTGGATACAGACAGGATTGGTCTGCGTCACTTTATTTTCGTGACCCCGCTCTGGCAGGGCGAGTATGATGACGTTGTCAAGATGAATTCGGTAGAACGGCATACTCAATCGTCTTTGGCGACACGGCGCAGTTTGCTTAGTCGCCTCAAGGAATCGAACGCTCAGGAGAGCTGGCGTGAGTTCTTCGACACCTACTGGCGATTGATTTACAGCACGGCGCTCAATGCCGGATTGACTGATTCCGAGGCGCAAGAAGTGGTTCAGGAAACCGTTCTCACTGTTGTCAGAAAGATTAAGTCCTTCCGCTATGATCCCGCTGTTGGTTCATTCAAAGGCTGGTTATTGACCACCGTCCGCTGGCGTATCGCAGATCAATTCCGCAAACGCCCGCAACAAATCCAGCCGCCCAGCGCGCGCCGGACAGAAGCATCGGGTACAGCGACGCTCGAGCGCGTTGCTGATCCGGCGCTCAATCTCGATGCGATATGGGAGGAGGAATGGCAGCGCACGCTTTTCGCGGCCGCGTTGTCACGAGTGAAACGACAGGCCAACGCGCGACATTATCAGATGTTTGACCTGTATGCCGTGAAACAGTGGTCTGTCGATAGGGTAGCACAGACCCTCGGCGTCAGCCCCGGCCAGGTGCGCCTCGCGAAACACAGAATTACAGTATTAATGCGCCGAGAAGTGGCGCGTCTTGAAAAGGAGGAGGAGAAGCGATGGGGTTTCGCGAGAGCAATGGCTCACTAGGTCGAGCAAACGGGATAATCGCCCGTCTTCGCAAAGCTACCACGACGTGGACGGCTCGTTTTCATCAGAGCTACTCCGACAGTATTCGTGAGCAGGCGGAGGAAGAGACGAACGCTGAGCAACCGGTCCTGGACGCTCCTCATATTCCAGACTTGGATTTACTGCGTCCCATCGGCCGTGGGAGTTATGGCGAGGTATGGCTAGCCCGGAACATTCTGGGCACTTATCGGGCGGTTAAGATCGTTGATCGAAAAGCTTTTCGGGACCAGGAAGCCTTTGAGAGAGAATTTTCGGGTCTCCAGCAGTTCGAGCCGGTGTCACGGGAACACGATGGTTTTGTGGCGATCCTGCATGTTGGCCGCAATCGCGCGGAAGGCTTCTTCTACTATGTCATGGAACTGGCCGACAATGAATCAAAAGGCGACCGGATTGAACCCGAGACATATGTGCCGAAAACACTAAGCCATGAGCTAGCAAGGTGCGGACGACTATCGGTCGAACAGTCTGCGCAATTGGGCTTGTCGCTCAGCCAGGCGCTCGCGGAACTGCATCATCGCGGATTAGTGCATCGCGATGTAAAGCCGTCAAACATCATCTTCGTTAAAGGTCATGCAAAACTGGCGGACATCGGGCTGGTGGCACAAACTGGGGAGAAGATGCGTCTGGGCACTGAGGGATACATCCCCCCTGAGGGTCCTGGAAAACCTCAGGCCGATCTCTATGGCCTGGGCATGGTGCTCTACGAAGCAACCACCGGCGCGGATCGACTCGACTATCCAGCTTTGCCAGCAGACGTCGACACAATGCCCGAGCACGAAGCGTTTTTTAAGCTGAACTCTGTCATCCTTAAGGCATGTGATAAAAACGTTCGCAAACGCTATCAGACGGCCACTGAGATTAGCGATGATCTGGCGCGGCTCGGAGTTGTCGGATCCGCCCTAAGGGGTCAGAGGAATTCTTTGCGCAAGCCGCTTGCTGCCTTTTCGGCGATGGTGCTGGGCGCTTTGGCTTGTGCGTTCGCGTATTACTGGCTCCGACACTCGACAATAAGCTTAACTCCCGAAAAGAGCATCGCTGTGTTACCGTTCGAAAACCTGAGCCCGGACCCAGATAATTCATATTTCGCTGATGGTATTCAGGACGAAATCTTAACGCGCCTCGCTAAGATCGCTGATCTAAAGGTGATCTCGCGGACTTCCACGCGACATTACAAAAGCGCGCCGGACAACTTGCCCGAGATCGCAAAGCAACTCGGCGTCGCCCACATCCTGGAAGGAAGCGTGCAGAAGAGCGGCGAGGTCATGCGCGTGAACGTGCAGCTGATCAAAGCGGCCGATGACTCCCATCTCTGGGCCGAGACTTACGATCGGAAGTTCAGTAACATCTTTGGCGTCGAGAGCGAGATCGCCAAACTAATCGCCGAGTCGTTGCAAGCGAAGCTCACCGGTCGCGAGGAGCAAGAGTTAGCAGCTAAACCGACAAACAATCCCGAGGCTTACGAGGCGTATTTGCGCGGCGTGGCGTTCCAAGGACGCATCTACAGCTCGAACCATCTCCTGCTAAAAGCCATCGGTCATTTGGAGCAGGCGGTGCAGCTTGATCCCAATTTTGCGCTCGCTTGGGCGCGGCTCTCTCGCGCACACGCGTTTCTTTACTTCCGGCATGTGGCTAGCCCCGATGTGGCCAAAGCTGCGTTGGAGCATGCGCAGAAACTTCAGCCAAACTCCCCTGAAACCATGCTCGCCCTGGGTTATTATCAATACTACGTGCTGGCTGATTACGGGCTCGCCAAAGCTACATTCCTCCTCGTCAACAAATTGTTACCAAGTAACAGCGAGGTTGCATGGGCCCTTAGCGTCGTGAACCGGCGCCTTGGCAACTGGAATGAAAGCCTTGCCTGGGTGGAGCGAGCCCTCGCCACGGATCCGCGCAACGGGGAGATAATAACGACTGGAGCGTGGACTTACGAAATGCTTCGACAATTCCCAAAGGCCCTCAAGCTCTACGATCAAGCGATGGACATAGTAGTGAGTGACCCGGATCTAAGGTCGCATGTGGCCAGCGTTTATCAGGCCCAGGGTAACTTGGAACAGGCCGCCAAATTCCTATCAGACGTAACCGCGGAGACTCCATTTGAGGCTGCCTTCTTCACCAAGGTGATTCAATTGAGACTTGAACGAAATCACGAAGAGGCCATTCAGTTGCTGCAAACCCGACTGGCTCAATTCCAGTTTCCTTCTGAGATCAACAAGGGCACTACGCAGGTTTACCTGGCTTTTGTCCAGCGTCTTGCCGGGGACACTGTCGGCGCAAAAGTTAGCGCTGAACAGGCGCGCACTACCCTGGAACCACTCTGCAAAGATCAACCAGATAACTACAACTCCGCGACCTGGCTGGCTCTGGCTTATTCCGCTCTAGGCGAAAAGGACCCAGCCCTAAGAGAAGCGGAACGTGCAATCATGCTTATGCCAAGTTCTAAAGATGCAGTGGACGGACCTGCTGCCGAGGAGAAGCTGGCGTTAATTCAGGCAATCTTCGGCGAGAATAGCCGGGCGATCGAAACTCTTAGGCGGCTGCTACAAACCCCATTTCAAAGCCAGCTTTACGGGCCAGCGCCTCTTACGCCGGCCTTTCTTAGGCTCGATCCCATGTGGGACCCTTTGCGCGCCGATCCACGCTTTCGGGATCTGTACGAGAAGACGCGACCGTGAAGCCGCGCTTTAAATCAGCAATTCATACGAGAGAATGCTCAGGCAATAAATTGCCGCGGTTTCGACTCTGAGGATAATCGGGCCGAGCGTAATTGGCTGGCAACCGTGACGGCGCGCGAGCGCAAGTTCGGCAGGCGTGAAATCGCCCTCTGGCCCAACAAGCATCAATACGCAGCGAGGACGACGTTGATGCTCGCTCGAATAGCCCGTAAGAACCTTCTTTAAGTGCTGCGCACCCGGCTGGAGCGATCCGATCAGTTGTAGATCGAATGGGGCGATATTTTTCTGTAGTGGCAGCCGTGTCAGCTTCGCTGCCGAAGATTCTGCATGCGACACGCCTGCCTCCACGGCAGATAAGAAGTCCGGAAGCTTTCTCGGCGCATGCACACGAGGCAGCCAGTTCTGTCCGCATTGTTTGGCCGCCTCGATCGCGATTTGCTGCCATTTCGACTGCTTTTGCGCTGCGCTTTCGGAGTCGACCTGCACAATGGTGCGATCAGAAATAATCGGCGCAATTTCTGCGGCGCCAATCTCGACCGCCTTTTGCACAATTAAGTCCATGTTTTTTCCCTTCGGGATTGCCTGTCCGAGAACGATCCGGCATTGCAGTGGTGGTGTTTCCGCTTCGTGCAATTTTCTCAACCCAATTTTATCGACGCCAAGATCGACAATTTCCGCGGTGATTTCGTGCCCACTTCCGTCGAAGAGAACAAGTTTCTCCCCAACCCTCATGCGCAGGACATCACGCGCGTGGTGTGCTTCCGACCCATCTAATGTGAGCGCGCCAGAGTTCCAGTTCTCGGGAGAGATGAAGAAGCGATGCATGTGACCTATGGGACTACAATCCATTTTATAATGTCATTCTGAGCGAAGCGAAGAATCTCTGGTCACTTTCTGGACCGACGCCAGTGTAATAAATCAGAGATGTTTCGCTTCGCTCAACATGACAGCGCCATTTACGAAATGAGTCCTAATAAGACGACGGGGCCGCGCAACTCGATTTCCTATTGGTAGTCGGATGAGATGAGCGAGGTCATCGGCAGCACATTTGCCAACGATTTTTTACTTATCGGCAGCTCTATCCCGCGCTGTTGAAGTGCGGAGATTACACTCTCGGTAGGAATGTTCCCAACCAATGCATCCTGCGCGAAGGGGCACCCACCAAGACCACCAACAGCTGAATCAATTCGCCCACAGCCTGCATCGTAAGCAGCGAGCACTTTGGCGGCAGCTTCCTCCGGCGTACTATGAAGGTGCACGCCAATATCGTAATCGGCGTATTGGTTTGTGATCGATTGGACTACACGGCGAATCAAATGAGGGTCCGCAACTCCAACGGTGTCCGCTAGCGAAATCGATCGGACACCGAGCGTCGCCAGTTTCTCTACCACCCGGCGCAGCTCGGTCTCATCCCACGGATCGCCGTACGGATTTCCGAACGCCATCGAGATATAAACAACCATACCCAGTCCGGATGTGTCAGCTTTTGTCTTAATCGATTCCAACGTTTTGTAGGCCGCTTCGGGTGTCTGATTTTGGTTTTTGCGCAGGAATGTCTCAGAAATGGAACAAGGATAGCCCAGGGTCGTAACCGCTTCTGTCGCAATGGCACGGTCGGCTCCCTTTTCATTAACCACAATGCCGATGATTTCGACGTCGTCTGGTGGACTGATTTGCTTGAGCACTTTCTCGCTGTCAGCCATCTGCGGAACGGCTTTGGGAGACACAAAGCTAACGGCATCTATGTGCTTGAACCCCGCTGCAATTAACGCACGGAGATAGCTCGCCTTGAGGTCCGTTGGGATTTGTCGCTTGAGACCTTGCCAGGCGTCACGGGGGCACTCGATCAGCTTGACGGTATCGTGAAACACAGAAGCTGCGGGATTCTATCTGAAAAATTCCTTCGCGCGTTCGAAAAAGCTCTTGCGCAATGGCGTGTTTTCATCGCCGCAAAGTGCCGCGAATTCCTCAAGCTTACGACGCTGCTGCGCGTTCAAGCGCGATGGCACCTCGACAATCAAACGCGCGAACAGATCGCCGCGGCCCCGCCCATTAACATTTGTAATTCCTTTGCCGCGCATTTTAAAGATTTGCCCGCTTTGTGTGCCGGCGGGCACTTTCAGATGCCCCCTGCCTTCGAGCGTCGGCACATCAATCTCGCCACCCAGAGTCGCAACGGAAAAAGGGATCGGTACATCACAATACAGATCATCGCCTTCGCGCTGAAAGATCTTGTGCTCTCGAACGTGTATGACCACATAAAGGTCGCCGGGAGGACCACCACGCGTGCCGGCCTCGCCGTTGCCTAACGAGCGCAATCGTGAACCCTCCCTGATTCCAGCAGGTATCTTCAGCTTAACGCGGCTCAATTTCTCCACGCGTCCTTCGCCACGGCATTTCTGGCACGGTTTCTCAATGACTTCACCAGCACCTCGGCACCGAGGACATGTCTGCGACACGTGAAAAAATCCGCGCGAACTGATCACCTGCCCACGGCCGCCACAGGTAGAGCACGTAATCGTGCGCGAACCTGGTTCGGCGCCGCTGCCGTTGCATTTGTCGCAGGTATCGAGCTTCGCGATTTCAATCTCTTTTTCAGCGCCAAACGCCGCCTCCTCCAGCTTGATTTGCATGTCGTAGCGCAAATCCGATCCGTGCCGTCGATCTTCCGGCCGATCGCCACCGAAGAATGTCTCGAAGATTCCGCCACCGAACCCGCCGCCGCCGAAAACTTCCCGGAAAATCTCGAACGGATCGTGGAAAACGCCGCGCCCAAAACCGGCGCCGCCCTGTGTGAACGCCGCGTGGCCGAAGCGATCGTAGGCGGCGCGCTTGTCAGGGTCGATCAAGACGTCGTACGCTTCGCCTAATTCCTTGAACTTTTCTTCGGCATGCGGGTCGTCCGGATTTTTATCCGGATGAAACTTGACCGCGAGTTTGCGATAGGAGCGTTTGACCTCCTCATCCGTGGCGCCTCGTTCGACGCTCAGTACCTCATAGTAATCGCGCTTTTCAGTAGCCATGTGATCGATGAGTCCCCTCGTGATTTATGGGACTAGTAAGCGAAGCAAGCAACAAGCCACCTACTTTGCAGGACCGCTGGAAACAACCACTTTCGCAGGTCGCAGCAACCGGTCCTTAAATCGATAACCGCGACGGGTTTGGCGCACCACAATCTCTTCGGGATATTCATTGCTGGGTTCATGCGCAATTGCTTCGTGCAGGTTGGGATCGAACGTTTTTCCCTCGGCCTCGATCGGTTGCAGTCCATTTTCGGCCAGCAAATCACTGAGTTGTTTTTGCACGAGGACCATTCCGGAATAAATGGGAGAGTCCGCGCTCTGCTCTTTTGCTGCTGCAAGGCCAAGTTCAAAATTGTCAATAATTCCGACCAAACGCTCCAGTAAAGACTTGTTGGCATATTTGATCGCCTCTTCCTTTTCGCGAGCACTACGTTTCTTGTAATTCTCGAAATCGGCCTGACTCCGCGCCGCGAGTTCTCGAAACCGGTCGAGATCGGTCTGCAAACCAGCCATTGGATCTTCTGCTTCGCTTTGCGCGGCATCGCCATCGACCCCGGGTGGAACAGATGAAGGGATCGAACTCGCCGACGCCGATTGTTTCATTTGCTTGTTTTGTTCAGTAACAGGAATTTTTTTCATGTTTTACGAATGGCAATCACAGTGATGTCGTCGTTTTGAGGAACTAAACCGGTAAAGTCGCGAACGTCCTCGATGATTTTCCTTACAATTGCTTGCGCTCCATTGGTCGCACTGGCGCGAACCGATTGCATCATGCGGTCGAGGCCGAACTCGTCTCCCTCGGCATTAAGCGTTTCGGTCACGCCATCGGTGTAGAGGACGAGGCAATCATCGCGCTCGAGCGGAACAGCGAAGTCAGTGGTTAGCCTATCAAACACGCTTCCACTGTCAATTCCCACGACCATGCCGGGCGGTTTCACCGGCGTGACAGTTTGAGACTGCCGCTTGTAAAGTAATGGCGCATCATGTCCGGCGCGCGCGAGCGTCACTCCCTCATGCTGGTGGTTGAGAATCAAGTAGGCCATGCTGATGAACATGTCTTCCTTGATATCGGGGTAGAGCTGTCGATTCACCTTTCGTAACACATCAGCCGGAGATGGGTTTCGTGCCGCCTCCGCGCGCAGGACGCTGCGGCAGATGGCCATGATAAGCGATGCCGGCACACCTTTACCTGACACGTCTGCGATGACCACCCCGAGCCGTTCTTGATCGACTTGAATGTAATCGAAATAATCGCCGCTTACCTGGCGGGCTGGCGAATTAATGCCGCTGATCTGAAACCCATTAATCGCCGGCGCCTCCGATGGAAGCAAGATACGCTGAATGTCTCGCGCGATTTCAAGATCGTGATCGAGGCGCTTCTTTTCGTTAGCCATGGAATAGATGATGGCGTTGTAAAGCGCAAAGGCGGACTGCTCAGCGATCGATTTAAAAACGACGAAATCCGCCTGGGAAAAACCTGGGCCCGCAGGGCCGTTCGCCAGTGCTAGGACGCCGAGATCTTGGTTTCCGTACCGCAGCGATGCAGCCGTAATCGACGAGCTACCAAAAGCGCCGCCACGCAATTTTGCCAGCTCTGGCACCTCGGAGAATTCATTCAAGCAAACGGACTGGCCCGTCTGCCACACCCGTCCGATTAATCCTTCACCCGGGCTAATCGTGTGCAGCCGTAGAAAGCCCTCGAGCGCTACGGGAGCAGCCGCGGCTTGTTGCAAGATATTTGGGGGAACGTCCACTAGCGGCGGACAGCCTTTTGAGATAAACGCCGGAGTAAGCTTCCCGCCCGTTCGATCGGTGACGTAAAGCGCGCCGCCGTGCGCGTCGAGAACACGCGTGGCGCCCTCGACGATTAGCCGGTGCAGCTCCTGAGGCCGAATGGTCTCTCGAAAGGCTTCGCCGAGACCATGCAAAAAATCGAAAACAAGCGTTTCCTCGACCTGAATTT
>WNFY01008613.1_pt1 | contig 13221 bp, 18 predicted proteins | sample 5400091 | NCBI WGS metagenome assembly WNFY01 (sample SAMN13153364, study PRJNA577476) | soil metagenome | isolation source: 60 cm soil or saprolite under grassland replicate 1 | place: USA:California | collected 2016-06-15 | reverse complement strand
GTATCTTTGTATCCCTTGATGCCGTTATTGATACTCTTTGTGACCAATTGCTACGACTTGAGAACAATTCGACGCTTCTTCACTCTATGACCTCTTTCCCCCATTTTAGAATGGCCTCTTAGAGTGCAGGTTGGTATGACAACGATCGCAGTCCCTGGCACCAGTGGCGAGGTGATATGGTCGTATCAGTCTGAGAAGAGCCTCGTTTATGTTGTCGATGATACGTTCGGCGGCTTTCCTGTAGAGGCGCGGGCCAGCCAGGTACACGGCAAAGTCACGCCCTGGCGTGAGTTGTATCGCTGGCAGCTGCGACGTCAACGCGGTTGCCAGCTACCCAAAGGAAAGGTTAACGATTTCAATGAGCGCAAACAGTGTACCATCATTCCACATGGAGCGCATCGAACATCTCATCCCTCGCGGCGCGGTCTCGTCTGAGATTACCGACGACACCGGCCACACGATCATCTTGAGCCCTGAGCGCGCGCATGAGCCGCTAAACTGGCTCTATGACCAGCGAGCAGCGCTTCACCAGCAGGCGACTCAAGGCAACGATCCGGAGCGCAATGCCGACGAGCATGAGGCGTTGTAAGCAGGCAGCACTGGCGAGTCTGCGCAGTAGAATAGAGTGAGACTGGACGACGATACCGGGTCTGCAAGAAAGTGAGGCCGTTTATGACAGCAGACAATCCGCAAGAGTATTCTGAAGGGGATGCAGTGAGTTATACCACGGAGAGTGGCCAGCAAGACACCGCGAGAGTACGACGCGTCTATGAGGAGAGTCTACAACTCGTCAACCAGCGCGGCTATCACCGCGTCCCTCTCGAGCGCATCATCACCATTCTTGGGGAGATGATCCCAGGGACCTGGGAGGTCAGACCGAAACAGACGCCATTTCACCGTGAACAAGCCCTACAGCAGTATACCGAACTGATGCGCCTGATCCGCGCGGGCACCGATGATGAGCGTCAACACGATGGAAGCTCTGGCGCTGATGGTGGTGAGGAATCCAGAGACCGGCTGGAAACACAAGCCGCTCAGCAGGGATTAAAGTTCGTTGGGCTGAAAGGCGGTCCCTACACACTTGAGCCCATGACCGACGAGGAAAAAGTAGCGTATCAACACGTAAGAGAAAGCGAACGTGACCAGGAGCGTGAAGAAGAACGTCAGGGGCGTGAACAAGACGTTCAGGCACGCATGCACCTGGAGAATGCTCCCGACGAAGAAGAAGAATAGATCGACTCACCAGAGCGCTACTCTCCGGAGGGCGCTCTTTTCTTTGCCTTGTCACCTTGTCACCTTGCTACCATAACGTTACGGTATCACTCGCGCGTGATCCGCTCTGCCTGGAAACGCTGCTACCTCTTCACAGTAAAACGTCCCTACACCTTGACGGCCATGCAGCAACACCTTACACTCTGAGCAGTCTATTTTGAAGGGACGCTTTCTTGTATGAGTACCACCATTGCCGTGATCAATCAGAAGGGGGGGCAGGGAAAAACCCCTACCACTGCAAACCTGGGCTCCGCGCTCGCACGTGCAGGGCATACCACGCTTCTCTGTGACGTTGATCCTACCGGCTCTCTCTCGGAGTACTGGCTCTCGGAAGAGTCAGATGAACTGGAGACGACTATTTACAATGCACTCATGGAGACCAGGCGCATTGAGCCAATCGCGATACAAAAGCGATTGGGGCTCCTGCCAGCTCACGATGAACTGGCCGTCGCGGAAGTGGATCTCCCTCGTCAAGACGGAGGACAGTTACGCCTAGCCCGCGTCTTAGATCTCTATGACGATTATGAGTACCGCATTATCGACTGCCCCCCAGGGCTTGGAATCCTCTCGATCAACGCGATCGCTGCAGCCGACTATCTCCTCATCCCTGTGAAGTGCGAGATCAGCGCACAACGCGCATTGAAACGTATCTATCGCATCATTGAGGCCGTGAAGGCAAGCGATAACCCCCGTGTCGAGGTCAAGTGGATTCTGCCTACTTTATTTGACGGTCGTAAGCGACACCACCAGGCCGTGCTGCGCGCGATCCAGGCCCTCTACCCTGAGAAAGTCTATGGGGAAGTGTCCAGGGAAACAACCCGCTACAACGACGCCTGGACCGAGGGGACCGATATCAGCTTTATTGATAAGGAGTTAGGCCGCTATTGGGATCGTCTCGCAGCGACCTTTGTCTCGTAAAGGAGTACCGACATGGCAAAAAGACAACAACGCGATGTCTACAGTAAAATCATTGGTGAGTCCAGTGAGAAGCAACTACCGCAAAGCGGTGATACAGCAACAACGCAAGAGCAGGAGACGGTAGTACCGTCTCAACAGAAAGTGGTATTGGCGCAAGAAGGGAAGGAAGGAACGATGCAAAACAGTAACAATGTACAACCGCTAAACGATATTACATCTTTATTGGAAAACAGTAGTACTACACTACCGCAAGACAGAAAAACCATAGTACCTTCAGGCACGACGATAGTAGCGCAAAGCAGTGCTACTTCACTACAGCCTCAAGGTGAAGAGGTATCCATGCAGGAAGGGGAGAAGGGAACAATGCAAACTAGTGTAACTGTAACACCGCAAAGTAGTGAAGATGCACAGCCTCTAAACAATGATACATCTTTACCAGAAAGCGGTATTATTGCTCTACAGCAAAGCAGCAGTGAAAGAACCACTCAAGACGATAAAACAGTATCACGGCAACATGCTAAGGATGCCTTACAGCGAAGAGGTAAGGGTGCACAACCATCAGATGCTACCGTAGTACCGCAAAGAAGCAACACAGGAATATCTCAAAACGATGAAGCAGCATCACAGCAACATGCTAAGAATGTTTCACAACAAAGGAGTGACGAGGGGACACTACAAAAAGGGAATACCGCTTCCACGCAAAAAGGTTCTACGGGAAAGTCGCATAAAATCACGTTCTATCCAGGGCCAGGACAGGAAGATAAACTCAATGAACTCATCGTAGAGTACTGGCAGCGTCACCGTAGAATGCTCAATCAGAACGATATTTTGCGGCACATGGTGGAACAATACACCATCGATGATCTTGAAGAAGCATTGCGTCTGGAAGGGGATCATTGACAACTCAGGACAGATCTGGAATTGCCGCATCTCTGTGATAGATCGGGAGACAACAGGCAGGACATGTACCCTCTGTTCTGTTATGATGGGAGCGCATTTCGCGCTCCTTTCCACATATCCGAACGCGAAGGCCCCGTCCTGCCCAAGCCTTGCGCTGCCCAGGTAGGACGGATGTTTCTTCTTCTCTTGCCTCTCCTTCGCGCCTCAACGGGCAAAAGTCATGTGACGATTGCAACCACTTACCTCATTGTAGACGAAAGCTTGTGATTGACTCCTGCACATAGCAATCACAAGCTTTGTGTTTATTTTCATAACGTCAAAGCTTACGCCCCGCAGCGTAGCGCCCGACCGTCTCACGATCCACGCCGAGAGACACCATTATCGAGCAGCTCGTCCACATATGCCTCTTTCCCTGTGAGCTTACTGACTTTTGAGCGAGCGCCAGGTGGACGCCCCAGACGTACCCCCTCGCTCTTTTTGCGTGCCAGGGCGTCCTTGGTGCGCAGCGAGATCAGATCGCGCTCAATCTCCCCGGCCAGGCCAAAGGCAAAGGCCAGCACTTTGGAACTGATCGTGTTGCCCAACTCATAACGCTCCTTGGCCGTAAACACCTGTACGTCTTTTTCCATGAGAGTGAACAGGATGCTCATAATCTCCAGCAGGGAGCGGCCCAGGCGACTTAACTCAGACACCAGCAGGATATCCCCTGGTTGGAGTCTCGCCAGCAAGACCGAAAGCTCCCGATCCTGCAACTTCTTGCGGCTACTGATGCTCTCCTCAATCCATCGATCGATCATCATGTGCTTCTCATGAGCGAACGCGAGCAGCTGGTAGCGTTGGTTCTCGACGGACTGTCGTTTGACGTAATTCCATGCGCATTTTGACTCGTAACCGTTCGCGTATCACGATAGTCGAGGGGCAAAAGCGGCGCGTTTCTGGCTCGATCTGACACAAATCTTTTCTAAGCAGCATCGAACCATTTTCTTCGTATGCCGGGACTGCTTAAACGATCTTTTTTGCCTGGAGACGAATTTTTATATGTCAGAAATGAGGCCGCTCCAGAGGCTTGCTCACCGGACACGATGAATGGTTATGCGTCAAGAAACTATGTGTTTTCCTTTTACCGGATCAGCATTTTGTTGAGAAGAACGGTTCAATGTAGCCTGGAAAATTTATGCGTCAGGGTCATTCTGCGGTGAACCGTCGTAAACCCGCATTCAGAGAGCTTCCAGGCCAATCACGAAAAATTATATAAGTCGGAAATGCGAAGTTATATGGATCTGGCACACTTTTGGTGATGCTCGCTGCTCTTCATCCATCGAAAGATCGTTCTACATGAATAAAAATACTTTTGTAGAAGGATCTGGTGAAGATGAAAGTGAAGCCAGTGCTTGCTCTCCCGGAGGGATTAGAAGTAACCGATATCGAGGTGATTGACGAAGTGCTTACCATCACGGCAGTTTCCACACAACTCTACCCTTGTTGCCCACTCTGTGGCACACCCGCACGGCGGGTGCATAGCCACTATACGCGCCAGATCACGGACCTGCCCTGTAGCGGGCAACAAGTACGTCTCCTGGTCCAAGTGCGTAAATGCTTTTGTGAGGTGCCCGACTGCGCTCGAAAAATCTTTGTGGAGCGCCTCACGCCTTTCGTTGAGCCGTGGGCGCGTGTGACGCGGCGTCTGTATCAGATCGTGCAGATCCTTGGCCTAGCGACTGGCGGCAGACTTGGTATCCGTGTAACGGATCGATTGGGGATACAGACCTCTCGGTTGACGATTCTCCGACGCATCATGGCGCTGCCTACAGAGCCAGTCGGGCAGGTGTCGGAGCTTGGAATAGATGATTTCTCTTTCCGTCGTGGGAGAAAATTCGGCACCATCCTGGTAGACATGCAAAGCCACAAAACTATTGATCTCTTACCTGATCGCACGAAAGAAAGCGCTGCCGCTTGGATGAGCGCGCATCCAGAAATCGATCTCGTGAGTCGTGATCGAGGGGGAGATTATGCAGCAGGAGCGCGTGAAGGTGCTCCACAAGCGACACAGGTTGCGGATCGTTTTCATATCTACAAAAATCTTACAGAAGCAGTTGAGTTGTCCTTAGCTCGTTGTCGTGCCGAGATCCGCAAAAATGCTGAAGAAGTTTCCTGTCAGGAGGTCTCTCCAGAAGCACGACAAGCACTCGCAGCGAGCGAAAAGGCATTTTCCATGAAAACCTGGAAACCCACACCAGACCACTGTACTGAACGTGCTCGTTTGACACGGCGCGCACAGCGCTATGACCGCTATCAACAAGTGGTGGCCCTTCACGCACAGGGCTTCGAGCAGGCAGAGATCGCTCATCGCGTAGATTTGAGCACACGAACTATTCAAAAATGGCTCAAAGCGGGCGCATTTCCCGAAGTGAAGCGGCGGCGAAAACGGCAGAGCAAGTTTGATCCCTATGCTTCCTATGTGCTCAAACGGTGGAAAGAAGGATGCAAGAATGGCTCGCAGCTCTACCGAGAGATCAAAGAAAAGGGGTACACAGGAACTGAACGACAGGTCCATCGATTTCTCCTGCCCCTTCGAGCGCAATTGCCGCTTGCTCAAACCGTTGAGGCTCCTCAAACTCCCGTCCAAGATTTTGTGGCGAAAGAGGCCGTCTGGCTCTTTGTTCGCAATCCGTCGGATCTGGATCAGATGGAGCAAGTAACCTTAGCTGCCGTCTGTCAAGCCAGCGAAACAGCCGGGACGATCTACCAACTTGTCCAGGAATTTCGGCAGATACTGCATCTCCGTGAAGGAGAAAAGCTTGATGATTGGCTAGAGAAAGTCCGAGCCAGCCAGATCCGCGAATTACAGAGCTTTGTGGTTGGGGTTGAGCGAGACAAGGCAGCAGTGGTGGCGGGACTGACCCTTCCCCAAAACAACGGATTGGTTGAGGGAAAAGTGAACAAGCTCAAGCTGATCAAAAGGATGGGGTACGGCAGAGCTGAATTTCCCTTGTTGCGTCAGCGCGTGCTTCATGCTCTGTAAGCGCAACTGAAAGAACCATTTTACATGCACAATCATCAGATTCTGATAAACAAATGTACATCACCAAAAGTGTGCCAGATCCGTTATATTCGACGGACGACACGGACTGCTTCTCCATCGAGACACGGACATAGGCATAAATCATCGTGCTCTTTCTCCCTGGTAGCATTAAACGTCACTTTCGACTTCTTTCCCGCCAGTAGAGCCGGAATTAATGCGAATTTCAACGGCCAATATGGCGGGAGGAAAACGGTCGTTTTCTGCCGCCAGCTAGCGACTTGGTATGCAAAGTGGCAAACTTACCCCCTCAGTTATGGATTTCCTTGAGGAAATTCATAACTCTCTCTTGCTACCGTAACGTTACGGTGCTACACTAACGTTATGGTGTGAGGATTGAGCGTCACGCATCGTGGCCAGTTTTGTGACGATAAAGGAGCAAGTGAGATGCGATGTAAGTATTGTGACCAGGAGTTGCCAGCGGAGAGCAATCCGCGTCGTGCGTTCTGCAACGATGCCCATAAGCAGGCGTATTGGAGACAGCAGCACCAGCAGGACCAGAGCGAGGCGCTGCTCGCGGAAGTAGAGCAACTCCGGGCGAAAGTCCGTGACCAGGCGCAAGAGATCCAAGCGCAGGCCGAGGAGGTCGCACGACTCCGGAGTCTGCTAGACATCGAGAAGCGCTACCTCTCGGACACCAGGCCGCGTACGTTCCGCTCCTGGCTACGAAAACAACCGGCGTCACCCCTGAAAGAGAAGCTGCTTGCTGACGAGCTGATACCAGCGAGAGGAACACGATCGCACTATGAAGCACATGTCCGACGCCTGCACTGCTCAGAAGAGGAACATCAGGACTTTGTGCGTCTCTGGAAACTCATGCTCCTGCAATCGTAACGTGCTTTCCCGCTCTCACTGTTGACAATGCTCGTCGCTCAACCTCCTGAGAAGTCGCTCCCATTGGGAAGGAGTCGTAAACCCTGGTTCCTCCTGACTTGGAGCCACTTTGAGTAGCAACGCAGGACTCTCCAGATCGCGGGGGTCACTGGGGGGAGCGATCACATAGGTAGGGAGGGCAGTTTGCTCAATCAGATCTGCTGTAAGTCTCCCATAGGCTTGCAGGCCCTCGGCATCCTTCGCAAAATCTCCAAAAATGAGCAGAGCAATATCTTTCCCACAGTGGGTACATTGCTGGAGGCTGGTCGCGACCTGTCGAGGTGAGCGAAATGGCAGGTGATATTTTTGCTCGATTCGTCGATCTTCTTCTACGATCTGGTCAAGCATGGTGAGTGCCTGCATATCAGCCTTTGTCAAGCGACTTCTTTGAGGCGGGGTTTTTCTGGTTTTCTTCATCTCTTCCTTGCATTCTTGTCTAAGGTCACTCCCCCATGGCGTTTCCCGCCATGAAATGTGCACTGAAATAGGGAAGTGCCGGATGGTGGGATAGCCTGCACGTGCGCTCCCTTAGCCGATCTCTACGATTGTCATACAGACAAATTGGGCAGGTGCAATCTTGAGAGGGTACATCGTGACCGGCAAAAGAGCATCATCGTAGTCATGTCAATTGTCGCGTCAGTAGCAACGTCAATTGACGCTACCCGTCTCACGGCTTGTCCTGAAACATCCCCATCAGAAATTCCAGGCCCAGCTGCTCATCCGATTTTGCCATGACCTTCTCGATCGTCCCCTTGCTCAACTCCTTCGCCAGTGCGAGCACCTGATTGTCTACCTCGCGCAACCGCCTCATCTGCTCCACCAGGCGCGTCACTTCCGCGCGCTGCTCGTCGGTTAATGTCTCGGCCTGCCAGCGCGAGAGCTGCTCATCGAAGAGCCACAGGTCGGCGATCTGCGTCGTGAAGACGGAGATCACCCAATTCACCGTGTAGTCATCCAGGACGTGCGGCTTCGGTTTCGCTTCGAGCAGTGTCTCGTATTGCTCCTGCGACGCTTCGAGCATCCCATCGATGTGCGTGGCGAACGTCCAGAGCGCCTCGATCCCTTGCCAGCGCGGTTGTGGAGGTGCGCCTTTCTGTCGTTTCTGATGCGTGTGCTTCTTCTTGGGCATGACTGTATCCCCTCTCGTTTCTGCTCAGTATAGCGCGATCGCGCCGTTCAGCGCGAGAGAGCAGGGACAAATGGGCCCGTGTGTAGCATGTCCATACAGGGATGTGGATGGACTTAAAACAGTAGGAATTTCTGACATCAGAACCGTAGAGAAGCGAAGAGGTAAAAAGGTAAGCTTGCCTCTTCTCTCAACACGTGGCTAACTGGTAGGCCTACCAGGTCCAGGTCGTAGCGTTACGATTGTATGCGCTTTGTGTCAGCGCGTCCCTGTGAGCTGACCGTGCAGAGAGCCAGGAGAGGAAATAGTCAGCGCTTGCACTGACCCAGAGAGCCACACGAGCACCTCTTACTCGCATGACGCTCTACGCCGCTGTGATGACGCTCTATGACCTTGTGATGACGCTATGATGCCGCTGTTACACCGCTTTACGGCTCTTCATGCCATTGTGGAAACACCCGCCACACCAATCGCTGCACCCCTACAGCGCACGGACATCGCTGCCGGGAACGAATCCGAACAGCTCAAGTGTTTCTGCACTAAGACCCTCTTCGGAAACACAGTTTTGGCCCTGGACTGAAGCTCCTTCAGACCACTTTCCGAATAAGCTCTTAGGAGTTTCCGTGCCCCTGGCCGCTATGATGTGGCCCTTTGTACTGGGGGGTGCCTTGATCGACGTGGTGATTTTTATCATCGCTATTTTTATGATCCTTTTGTTGTGTGAACGCTGATGGAGTTAGCGGGACGGGGGATGGTACTGTCTTGGCGGTTGCTGTGGTACTACTGTTGTTTATGGAATGTGCCGGCGTGGGTGTCTTTAGGGGCGTTGTGCCTGCTGATGTCTTTTTGAGCGTTTGAACTGTCTGAGCGACTGACGTTTTGTCGTAATTGGAAGGGAGTACCAGCCCGAGCGCAAACGACACAAGGCAGAATATGAAAGCCGCAACCAGGGTAAAAACAACTCCTCGCGACGGCTTCGCCACACGTCTGCGTGCGAATGGAGAGGGAGCCTGCTCATGTTTCGCTTGCTTCGCTGCTGCTACGCGTGTATTCTCCGCGCTATAACATGCTCGCCAGTATGCCTGAGCAAGCTCGCATACGCTCTTGTAACGGTGTCCGGGCTCCTTTTCCAATGCGCGCAGGATCACCTCATCAACGTCTTCGGGAAGAGCCGGGTTTATCGTCGATGGCGGCTGAGGTCGTTCTTGTATATGTTTGAATAAGATTCCTAAAGGAGTGCTGGCAGCGAATGGTACGTGCCCGGTCAACATCTTGTAGAGCACCACTCCAAGCGCATAGAGATCGCTGCTCGTCGATGCTGGTTCCTCAGCAAGTTCTGGTGCCATATAGTCCGGTGTGCCTATTAAAGAGCCTGTCGTCGTGAGTTCATGGCCCTCGCCGACTCTTTTGACCAGACCAAAGTCTGTGAGGTAGACGTGCTCCCCATCACGCAGCAGAACATTCGTGGGCTTAATATCGCGATGAATAATTCCCTGAGTGTGTGCGTGCTGCAGGGCGCTGCTCAATTGTTCAAGGATAATCCCTGCCTCTCTCAGTGAGAGCGGACCATCTGCCAGTTTATTGTCCAGCGTGCCGTACTCAATATATGGCATGACCAGGTAGCACCAATCGCCGTAATCGCCTGCCGCAAAAGCAGGCAGTATATGATCATGTGAGAGCACACCGATGGCTTGGACTTCGCGCTTGAAACGCTCACAGTAGTCCGTATTGCTCCTATGCACTACCTTGATCGCTACCGTCTGTTGTGTCTGGCTGTCAGATGCGAGGTAGATCTCTGACATTCCCCCTCTCGCCAGGTGATGCTGAAGGGAGTAGTGCTCAATGGTGGCACCTGTTAATTCTTGCATGCTTCCCCCTATATACTTGAGCATTCGGGTTACAAGGTGTATACGAATCGTGCATGCTGTTCGTGACAGGATAAGCCCCGATAGAGGAGAGAATGGGAAAAGTCGGCTGCTTGCGGTGCGCTTCAGAAGGTATTTCTTCGGTGTCTCTTCAGAGAGACTTTCTCCAAATTGTTCAGATAACCTATTCGGCCCTGAGTTACACACAACAGCTTGGCTCAGAATCAGGTTGTTGCGCCAGATTCATAACACTCAGGTGTTATGAACCTTAAGGAAGAGACTTCATAGCCGCAAAGTAGATAAGTGCGGCACAGTTTTTTAGTGACAGATACTGTGGCTCTCTCTGATGATATACTCTTCTCAATCCTCTTTTTACGTCAGCGTCTTTGAGGTTCAGAGGGGAGGAAGGTGATCATTGTGTCTCTCTCGTCGTCAGGAGAAGCATACGATGCAGTTTCAGGTAACCTACCGTTTGACTCACCCTGAATACATGCCGACCATTTCTCATACGACCTTTTCAGCTCAGACACATCAGCAACTCGACCAGGCGATAACCAGGCTCGTAAAAAAGTGGGAAGAACAAGGCTATACGCTTCGCATCCTCGCGGTGAGAAAGAGACTCCCCATATCACCAGAGAACCAGAAGGATACAAGCTCTTATGAGACAGCGCGATCTGCCAGACTGGACCAAAAACCTTTCTTATCGGTTCAGTTCTGGCCTCAATGACCGTGTTATCGGCAGAGTTGGCCATCGTATCGTCCCAAAAACTCTGCCGATAATATAACTATGCCACACTTATCTCCTTTGCGGCTACAGAGCTTCTTCCTTAACGTAGAGCCTTGTAGGGGTGTGCTACTCTCGAAGAGACGAAACGATTGACCGAAGGTGCGTCGGTCGGGTCGGTCGGTCGGATCGCGCGCGGAGTGCATAGCACGCCCCGGAAAGACAAGCCCAAGACGCCGGGCCATTGCCTGAGACGTTCGGGCCTGCTATTCCTGCTGAAAGAAGGGGCCTCCCTGGCTGTCGTCTTCCTGGTCGGCTTCCACGATGATCGGCGACGGCACGGTTAGCGAGGACCGGTTCCATCGGAATGAGACGCCTGAGAGAGTGATACGTTCCATCTCTTCATTCTCTCAGGTACGACGGGAACCGCCATGAACTGTGCACCGACATAGGGGAGTGCCGGAGTGTGAGATAGCATGTACACGCGCTCCCCTGGCCGGTCTCTACGATGGTCCTACCGACACATTGGACAGGCGCAATCTTGAGATGGTACGTCGTGGCCAGCGAAAGAGCACCATCGTAGTCATGGGAAGTGGCGCATCAATAGCAGCGTCAATTGACGCTACCGTCTTACGGCTTCTCCTGAAACAGGCCCATCAAGAACGCGTCGTCACGCGAAAAAGGCGGTAGAATTGGCTTGAGTAAATGATGTTTTTCTCAAGCTATCCGGAGCACTACATGAGCAATCTTGTTCCCATCTCCGTAGGCTTTGATCATACGCTCCTGGCGGGATCTGTCGCGCCGTCTTCTCTGGAGATGTATGCGCGAGACTTCAAAGCCTACCTTGCCTATGCCGTCACGCCTGAAATGGCGGTAGAGTCGTCTACCCTGGCACGGTGGCGAACGCATCTGGCACGAGAGACACGCCTTTCCCCCAACACGATTAACCGCATGATCAGCGCGGTGAAGCGGCTGATGGAAGCCGCAGCCGAGCAGCACTACCTTGACGGCGAGCAGGCCGCAGCCTTTCAGCGGGTACGCGGGGTCAAGGTTGGTGCACTGAAGGATCGTGTACGGATACGCAACCGCATTAAGATTGAGCCGGATGTCATGCGTGCCGTGATTGCTTCGATTGATCGCTCTTCCCTGGTCGGCTTACGCAATGCCGCGCTCTTTCTCACGCTGGCCTCGTCAGGGTTGCGTGTGCACGAGCTGGCCTCGCTCAAGCAAGAGCAGATTGTGAAACGTGGTGAGAATTACCTCTTGCATCTGTATGCGCAAGAGGGCAAGAACCAGGAGGAGGACCGGGAAGCGCATATCTCGATTGAGGCGGTAGAAGCGATTGAGACCTGGCTAGCGCGGCGTCCTGTGCAGAGTGAGTATATCTTTACCTCGTTTGCGGGGAGAGGTGAGAGTCGGCCTCTGGCAAAACCGATCTCGCCTCAAGGGGCATGGCTGGCGGTCAAGACGATCGCAGAACCGTATGCACCAGGCGTCAAGCCGCACGACTTCCGACGCTTTGTCGGGACGCAATTAGCGAAGCACGATCTGAGGGAAGCGCAGCTTGCACTAGGCCATAAGCGGATTGAGACCACGGCAAAGTACGACTTGCGCGAGATCAGGGCCGGCGCAACCGATGCGTTGTTTTAGCTGGCAGAGAAGAGCGCCGCGTGACACCTGCTCACGCTCCTGCTACAATGAGGATCGTCAAGGTGAGACCCCTGCCCGGCTCTCTCGTTGAAAGTGGACAGGAGCACGCCAGGCGTCAAACAGCGACCGTACGGCAAAGGGACCGCGCGCAGCATGCTGTGTGTTGGAATGTCAGCACGCGCGCACGGTCTCTTTGTCACCGGCGGTGTCGGGCAGAAAAACTCTTACGCGCTCTCTCCATCGAGAGCGTAACCTCATCAATAGCAGGCTGCTCGCGCCGCTCCCGATGGGAGATGACCCTACCACGCGCCCATCACCAGCGCGCGGTCGCATGCTTTCCACCGCTGGTGATGATTTCCGTGTCGTCCCGCCTTCTTCCCGTCGGGAGCTTGCAGCGTCAATTGATACGATAACTGACGTGGCAGTGAACGAGGCTGCCATCGTGCTTCATTGCCGACCAAGGCTCGAAGATGCGCAAGATCATGCTTGCCCAATTTGTCTGTCTGGCGATCGCATAGACCAGCCAGGGGCGCGCGGCTCTGTCACATCACAAAAGAGGTCACTCACCCATTTGAGTGTGCATGAGGGACATCACGGAAATTAGAGCCGTAGTCAGAAAGATGGAGTCTGGAGAGTAGCCCTTCCACCTCTCGCTTTGACCGCTCTAGACAAAGAAGGAAACAAGGAGACCGAGAGCGACAAGAGCCAGGAGACGAAGAGCACGCAGTGCAGCGCCGCTCTTTTCGTCTCCTGGACCCCTGCGGCCATGATCTCGTCTGGCCTCCCCCGCCGCACCGGATCTCCTAGCTCAGCT
>WNFY01008216.1_pt1 | contig 13222 bp, 12 predicted proteins | sample 5400091 | NCBI WGS metagenome assembly WNFY01 (sample SAMN13153364, study PRJNA577476) | soil metagenome | isolation source: 60 cm soil or saprolite under grassland replicate 1 | place: USA:California | collected 2016-06-15 | reverse complement strand
TGGCTGCCTCGCTAGGACTCGAACCTAGACAAAGAGATCCAGAATCTCTTGTGCTACCATTACACCACGAGGCAAAAGCGCGGGGGACAAGAGCTAAAGCTGAATGTCAGCGTTGCGCAAGCGGATGGAAATCCTAGGCACTGGCAGTCAATCCAGGGTGATCTCGGCGCCTTCGCGCGCGCCTTCGACTTCGAGATAACTTTCGCTCTTGGCCGCTAATTTTCGCGCGGTCTGAACCATCTTGTCGATCATATCGTCATCGTGCGTCGGGTCGTGGTGAAAAAGAATGAGTTTTCGAACAGAAGCATCGCGGGCAAGCGAGATGGCGGTGCTGAGCGAGCCGTGGCCCCAGCCTACGTGCGACTGATATTCCTCGTCGGTGTATTGGGTATCGAGGATCAGAATATCGGAACCTTGGAGAAATTTCACGAGCTCGGCTCGATCCTCGCGAGCTCGTTTTTCCGTCTGCTCCGGGCTCAACAAATGTGACTTTGCCGAGTGCAGTTTGAAGGCGTCGTATGGTTCGTGATCAGGCAGAAAAGCGATCGAGCCTTTGCTGGTAAAAAGGCGATAACCAACGCAAACGCCTGGGTGATTCATGAATCTTGCACGGACATGCACTTTGCCGATCTTGAAATCCATCGTCTCAAGCTTTTCGATTTTGATCTTTCCCGGTAGATCGTAAAGCGCGACCGGAAAGTAGGGGGTTGCCATCTGACCCTTGAGAATCTCGCGCAAGCCGCTGCCCGTTCCATCGTAACCGAAAATCTGGATTTGGTTCTTGTCATTGTAGGAAGGCACAAAAAAAGGAAAGCCCTGAATGTGGTCCCAATGAACGTGGGTAATAAGGAGGCTCAGATTAATCGGGCGCGACCCGAATTCGCTCTCGAGAGCGAGGCCGAGCTCGCGAATTCCCGATCCGGCGTCGAGAACAATAATTTCGCCGTCAGCGCGCACTTCCGCGCAGGTGGTGTTGCCGCCGTAACGCACCGTGGCTGGTCCTGGAACTGGAATTGATCCGCGGACTCCCCACAGCTTCAGGCGTGTAGACGATCCCGATGCCGTCGACATAGATAATCGGCATCGAATGTGTCACGCAACCGCCCTGAAACCAAGAGTTTTTGCGGAACTCCATGGCGGTTGTGAGGTCCTAGCGCTTCAGCGCTGGCGCAGTTCAAAAGCTGCCCGTCCCAAATCGACTGGAAACGAACGTTGCCAGCGTGGTGCATAGTTTACGCCGCAGCGCTTCTGGTCGGCGATCCGAGACAGCGGAAGAAGCGAAGGAGATCCGACTTATAGCAAACTCACACCGAAAGGCGCCGGTCCTTTTTTCCAGCGCAGTTCGGGATGCAAATTGATCTCCTCCGCAGGAATGTCGAAGCCGACCGACCGCAGTAGATAGGAAACGCCTTCCCGGCTCTCCATTGTTTCTTTCAGACTGCGCGCGAACAGCTCCACATATTCCTTGTAGGAATCGAGCGCCAATTTGCCTTGGGCAAAATGCTCGGCCAACGCTTCATCGTGATAATCGATCAAATCGACCAGCGCCCGACGCAGATCGACCCGCACTTTGGGATCGATCACGACCTTGAATGGCGTCGCGTGCGGATCAGCTTTTGCCAAACTTCGCGTTCTGGGTCCGCCCGGCTCCGGCCGGACAATTTGAAAATCGTGGCTCTCGTCCATGTCGATCTTTAATGCCAGTCCGGCTCGGACATGTCGATCTTGTAACAGCTCGGCAAGAATTTGGCGCGCTAAATCTTTTCTGCGAGGCGCGCGCTCAAAAGAAAATCGGGATGATCAAAATGGCGACAATGTTGACGACTTTGATCATCGGATTGATGGCAGGCCCGGCGGTATCTTTGTAGGGATCGCCGACCGTATCGCCCGTGACCGACGCCGCGTGCGCGAACGAGCCTTTGCCGCCGAGATTTCCTTCTTCGATGAATTTCTTCGCGTTGTCCCACGCGCCCCCACCGGAAGTCATGGCAATGGCGACGAACAATCCGGTGACGATCGTTCCGACGAGAAGACCGCCGAGAACAACCGGTCCGAGCGGTTTGATGATTGCCACCGCGACGACAAAGACCAGAGGCAAGAGCGCCGGGATAATCATTTCCCGCAGGGCCGCTTTGGTGACGATATCGACGCATGTGCCGTAATCGGGCGTGTCTTGCCCAGTCAAGATTCCCGGTTTCGCTTGCAATTGACGACGCACTTCGCGCACGACCGCGCCCGCGGCTTTACCTACAGCGTCCATGCTAAACGCCGTGAAAATAAACGGCAGCAAACCGCCGAGAAAAAGACCGATGACCACTTTCGGTTCGTTCAGGGAAAATTGGAACGCAAACGGTTCGCCGTTGCGCATCACATGGGCCTTCAATTCCTCAACATAAGATCCGAAGAGAACGAGCGCGGCCAACCCTGCCGACGCGATCGCGTATCCTTTGGTCACGGCTTTCATCGTGTTGCCGACGGCGTCGAGCTGGTCAGTCACTGCGCGAACCTCCTTTGGCAAATTGCTCATCGCGGCGATGCCGCCGGCGTTGTCGGTGATGGGGCCAAACGAATCGAGCGAGATAATGATCCCCGCCATCGATAACATCGACATCACCGCGATCGCGATTCCGTAAAGGCCGGCGAAATGGAAACTGAGCAGGATGGCGATGCCGATAAATCCAACCGGCAACGCCGTCGCATGTTGGCCGACGGCCAATCCCGCAATGATGTTGGTAGCGTGGCCTGTCTCGGACGCGCGCGCGATTTTTTGAACAGGGGCGTAGCGCATCGACGTGTAGTAATTTGTGATCGCAACTACGACTGCGGTCATGACCAGGCCGATGACAGAAGCGAAATAGAGTTGCGTGGGCGTGCGCGTTGCGCCGGCGACCGTCAAACCGTTTGGAAACAGGTAATGCGTCGCCGGCCAAAACAAAATCGCTGAGATAATAGCGCTCGTTAAAACGCCGCCCATTAACACAGCTGCCGGTTTGCCGTTGGCGACGTTTACAAATAACACTCCGCAAATCGCGCCGAGGACCGAGATACCGCCGAGCACGAACGGATAGATGATCGCCGCCGAATTTCCGACGAGCGTAAGCGCACCCACTAGGATCGCGCCGATCAAACTGACCGCATAAGTTTCAAAAACGTCCGCGGCCATGCCGGCGCAGTCGCCGACGTTGTCACCGACATTGTCGGCGATTGTCGCCGGATTACGCGGATCATCTTCTTCGAAACCTTGCTCGATTTTGCCGACGAGATCGGCGCCAACATCGGCCGCTTTGGTATAAATGCCGCCGCCCAATCGCGCGAAAACACTGATTAAACTCGCGCCGAGCGCAAGACCGACCAGGCTGCGGATGGCCATGTCATGGCCGACCATTTTGTTGGCCGCGGTGTAAAAGATCGACACCGCGAGCAGGGCGAGACCAACTACCAGCAAACCGGTGACCGCGCCACCATTGAAGGCCATGCGTAAGGCATTTGTTCGCGCAACGGTGGCCGCCTGGGTCGTGCGCACATTTGCGATGACCGCGACGCGCATGCCGATGAAACCGGCCGAAAGCGAACAGAACGCGCCGACGAGAAAACCGACCGCGGTCAGATGATCCTTAAAGATGAACAGCAGAATGAAAATGATGACGGCGATTGCGCTGATCGTGACGACCTGGCGATTCAAGTACGCTTTCGCGCCCTCCTGCACTGCTGCTGAAATCTGTCGCATCCGCTCGTTACCCGCCGGTGCACGAAGGACGATGGCAATGAGAAAAAAGGCGAAAATCAGTCCGATCGAAGCGCAGAACATCGACAATTGCACTCCAGAATCGAGCAGGTTCAGAGCAAGAAAGACCATGGCTTTAAGGCGATAAAGCGCACGACTCTATAAAGATTTCCGATGCTGGCAAAGCCTATTTGCCCCGACGAGAAATGTCAGCGGCACGACCGAATTTTTTGCGAACAGGTTGTGGCCATGGCGGTTGAACGGTCGCATTTCTCCTCGACCAGTCGCAGGACAGCCGACTAGTATCTTGGCACTGTCGCTTTTCGCGCTCGGCAAGGTGTCGATCTACCGTTCGCAAGTAGAGCTACAGCGCGAAGAAAGTTTTCAGGCGCTTGAGGAATGTTGCCGTGTATTCCCGCTGTTTGGCAGCCTGATCAGCGTTCGGTGTAGCTGCATCTTTGAGGATCCCCTCGGTGCGCATTTTGCGTTGCGCCAGCAACTCGCTCAGCTGGCGGAGACAATCCGGAGATTCGCGAATCACATCCCCCATCACATCCTTGCTGATTTCCATGACATAGCAATCGCCCTCAGCTCGCACGGTTGCGCTCCGCTTTTCGCCGGTTAACAACGACATCTCACCGAAGCAATCGCCCGAGCGCAACGTCGCCACCGGGATCGTCGATCCATTTTTTGAAACTGACACCTCCGCTGCGCCGCGCAGAAGAATGAACATGGAGTCGCCTTCCGCGCCCTCTTCGATCACTCGTTCGCCGCGACCGAAATGATTGAGCTCCGACTGCTTGACCAGATTGTCGACCTGGCCGTCGGACAAACATTGGAAAAGCGGTTCGCTGCGCAGAATAGCGCGGGCTTCCTCGTGGCCCTCTGGTACTGGCCGAGGCCGCCGTTCCAGCTGCAATGTGCGAATGGGATATGGAATATTGATCCGCTGCCGTTTGAGCTCGTACCAAACATTCGTGCGCACCGCGTCGTTGGTCTCATTGATCCGGGCGTGATTGCCCATGTAGTATTTGATCTCGTACGTGACGGCGTGATCGCCGAAGTCAACGAGGAAAACTTTCACCGGCGGGTTCGGAAGAACGTTCTTCGCACTTTGGGCGGCGCGGGCGAGCGCATCTTTCACGCGGTTCGGCGGCACGTTGTAATCCACACCCACGCGAATCCGCATCGCGTGGACCTCGGTTGGATAATGCAAATTAACGATCGTGCTCTTGACGATTTCGTTGTTCGGAATGTCGAGATAAATGCCGTCGTTCGTCCGCAGCCGGGTCGAGCGCCAGTTGATCTCCATCACTTCGCCGTAGGTATCTCCAACCTTTAGCCAGTCGCTCACTTTGTAGGGGCGATTGATTTGCAGCGACATGCCGGCAATTATCCCGCTGAGCAGATTTTGTCCGGCGAGCCCGAGAACGATCGTAGCGGCCCCCGAGGCCGCCAGCAATCCTGTCAGCCACTTGTCAGCGCGATAACCGTACCACAACACGATCAACAGCGTGATCAGGTAGATAAGAAGCGCGACGATTTGCCGGGGAAAATGCGGGATAGGCGTGTGCTTTTGCTTTTCGAAATAGAGATCCCAGACGTAACGATCGACCAACGCGATGATGAAGGCGGCGCCCAAGAGGACGAGCGCAGTTCCAAGGTGATTGCGCAGATCGAGAGCGACGCCATACGTCCACAGCGCGGCGTAAGAAGCGAGCGCCAGGCAAAAGAGCCGATACAAAATGCCGAGGCGAACGCCGGCGCGCCGCTTCAGAAATCGGCCCACCGTCAGCGTGACAAAGAAAGTGCCGACGAAAGCAATGAGGGTGAAGGCGGCTCGCTGCGTGTCGAACGAGAGGGCAGACATCGGCTAATCGCCATGATCATACTCAGTCAAGCAGCTGAGGACAAGCTTTGTAGCTGCTGCGAAATTGTAGGGCAGGCGCTCCGCCTGCCAATCAAAGCGGCAACCGACGCGGTTGCCCTACAACCGCTTGTCGATCTTGTCCGTTCGCCGCGGCGACGCTCGTCCCGCCCGCGCGCAAACAGCGCCTAGTCGCGCCTTGGTTTCGCGATCTCGTCCAGACGCCGAATAATGTCGCTCAAAAGGAGCTCGTTCTTGAGATTCACTTGGTAATCGAGGTTCGCCCGTAACCGATCTTTCTCTGCCTGCCGATTCTGCGACATCATGATGATGGGCGCCTGCAACGCGAAGATCATATTGAGCGCAAGGTTAAGCAGAATGTAGGGAAACGGATCAAATCCCTTATTCACTAGCATCAAACTGTTCACGAGTATCCAAATGCTCAGAAACACGATCGCGGTGAAGATAAACTTCCAGCTTCCACCAAACTCCGCGATTTTGTCGGACGCGCGATCCGACAGCGTCATGCGCGCGGCTTCCATCTCGTTGATATTGCGCGAGACACGGTGACGTAAAAGATCGTCCGTGCGGCGCAACCGCCCGGTCAATGCCGTCAGTAATTCCAGCGTCACCCGCGGATGGCTTCTCATGAACGAAAGAAAATCGTCGCGCGTCAATTGAGCCAGGCGCGCATTTTCTGTTGCCGTCGCGTTCGCGGAGCGGCCGTGGCCATCGAGTATCGACATGTCACCGAAAAAATCACCAGGCCCAAGTTCAGCCAGGGTGACGGCGTGGCCGTCCGCATCTGTGACGCTGATGCGGACTTTGCCGACATCGATTATATACATCGCGTCGCCGGGATCGCCGTTGCGGAAGATCGTCGCCGACTTCGGATAATCGTGAATGGTCAAGTACTCGCCGAGCTCCGCAGTCGCTTTGGAATCAAGCGATGCGAATAGCGGAACTGAGCGTAGATTCGCGGCGTCCATCTGGATTAGGAGTTCAGCGGAGCAATGATTATATAACGACCGCACCGCGATGGAAGCTAACGTTGTCATTGTAGGGCAGGCGCATCGCCTGCCATCCGAGAACTCGGCAACCGGAGCGGTTGCCCTACAAAATCACCGTCCTGGCGAAATAACCAGCCATGTCCAACCGGCTAAAAAACACAAGCCGCCGAGCGGCGTGACCGCGCCCAACCAATCCCGCGCCTGCGGGATCAGCGCCATCACATACAGACTTCCGCTGAAAATAATTATGCCGGCGAAAAGTAACCACCACGCACCGCGATTGGACGTTCCGTACAGCGCGAGCGCGAACAAGGCGACCGCGTGAATGAAATGATAAAGCACCGCCTTGTTCCAAACATCAACCAGACCATGCGCTTCCAGCGTCGGTTTTAGCCAGTGCGCACCAAACGCACCCAACGCGACGGCCAGAAAGCATAGAGCCGCTGCTATTCTAGCCATGATCATACACGTTTGAATTCTTCGAGTGCCGCCGGTGATCCGAGAACTATGAATGTAAAGATGCCTAAGAGAATACCATAGGGAACGAACAAGCAGTTCATCGCTGCCATGACATATATGAGGACTTTATGTTTCCGTTTTTGAATGCATCTGCCGGCGTACGCGGTAAGACCTCCAATCGTCCAACCTAGAAGCATCATTCCTCCCATTACGCCGGCCAGGATTCGGAAAAAGATTACAGGCGGCGCTCCGGCGTTAGCAGGATGCGGGCTGGGCGTTGGCAATGCGAAAGTTGTAGGCGTAGGACTCGGCGATGGTTGATTCCACGCCGCTTCGGGGATGAAAGAGAATCCCAGAAGCATGCAGACGTAGAACAGGAAGAAACAGCTGAATGCGAGCATTACGCCGCCGCGTACATAGAACCCTATCGCCAGAAAATTTAGGCGTTCGCGTGCGACAATTCTCGCCTCGTCATCGGTCAGGGGAACGGTCACGGCACTAAAAAATGCCGGTCTTGCCACACGATGTCGATCTTAATCGACGATTTCGAGACCCATTTGGCGGGCGGTGCCTTCGATAATTCGAAAGGCTGCTTCGTCGTTGCGCGCGTTCAGGTCTTTGCGCTTGGTGTTGACGATATCCATGACCTGTTTGCGCGTGACTTTGCCGACCTTTTCTTTGTTCGGTTCTTTTGATCCGGCCGCAATATTTGCGGCTTTCTTTAGCAAGACCGCGGCGGGCGGACTCTTGGTAATGAAGGTAAACGACTTGTCTTTGAAAACCGTGATCACAACCGGCAAAATGTCGCCCGCTTGCTTCTGAGTAGCGGCATTAAATTCTTTGCAAAACGCCATGATGTTGATTCCGCGCGGTCCGAGCGCGGTGCCAACCGGCGGCGCCGGGTTCGCCTGACCAGCGGGTATCTGCAATTTGATGTGAGCTACAATTTCTTTAGCCATTGGATTTAGACAGAATGAGCAGAATCTACAAAATAGGTTCTCTGAAAAGTTTCTGAAATCATTCTGCTCATTTTGATAATTCTGTCAGAAAGCTTTTATCCTCTTTCGACTTGCCAGTATTCGAGTTCCACCGGCGTGGCGCGGCCGAAAATGGTGACGGACACGCGTAGTTTGCCACGCTCGGGATCGATTTCTTCGACGATGCCATTCTGATTTTGGAACGGCCCGTCCGCGACCTTGACCGTTTCGCCAACCTCGAAGCTGACTTTCGGTTTCACCTTTTCCTCGCGCTCTTTCATTTGCGCGAGCATGCTGTCGACTTCCGATTGGCGCATCGGGATCGGTTTGTCTTTCGTTCCAGCAAAACCGATCACCCCCGGCGTCTCGCGAATGAAATACCAGGTGCGACCGACGAGTTGGTTGTTCTCGTCGAGCAAATGCATGTTCACGATCAGATAACCCGGGAAAAATTTGCGGGTCGTCTCGCTTTTCTTGCCCTTTTTAATTTCGGAGACGCGTTCGGTCGGGACAAGCACTTCGTAAATCAAATCGCTCATTTCCTCGGTCTTGACGCGCTTGTCGATGTTCTCCTTCACCTTGTTCTCCTGGCCGGAGAGCACGTGCACCACGAACCATTGATCCTTGCCTGCGAGTGTTTGTGCCATAATCAATGCAACCGGGTGAAATAATGGATCGCGTTCACGAGAACGAAATCGAACAGCGCGACGTAGCCGCCAAGCAGCACCATCGAGACAACGACCATGACGGTCGCGTCAGTCAGCTCCTTGTACTTGCGGATCCCTCTCTCCTTAGGATCCCAAGGCCAGGAAGCTTTTTGAAGCTCGACCTTAACTTCGTTGAAAAAGTTTTTCGTTTTCGAAATCATTTGATTACGCAGGAAGGACGCAGCCTCTAAACCACGCCAGGAGGGACTCGAACCCCCAACAGGCGGTTTTGGAGACCGCTACTCTACCAATTGAGTTACTGGCGTAGGCTTCGCTAGTTTAGTCCAGAATATCGCTTACGCGACCCGCGCCAACGGTCTTGCCGCCTTCGCGAATGGCGAACCGAATCGTCTTCTCCATGGCGATGGGCGTAATCAGCTCCACCTCGATGGAGATGTTATCGCCCGGCATCACCATTTCGACGCCTTCGGGCAATTTAACCGTGCCAGTAACGTCAGTGGTGCGGAAATAAAATTGCGGCCGATAATTGGTGAAGAACGGCGTGTGACGGCCGCCTTCCTCCTTGCTCAGCACGTAAACCTCCGCCTTGAATTTCTTGTGCGGCGTAATCGAGCCGGGCTTGGCAATAACCTGGCCGCGCTCGACGTCTTCCTTCTTCACGCCACGAAGCAAAATACCGACGTTGTCGCCGGCGCGCGCTTCATCGAGAAGTTTGCGGAACATTTCGATGTCGGTCGCAACCGTTTTAGTGGTCGGCTTGATTCCGACGATCTCCACTTCCTCCATCTTCTTCAAAATGCCGCGATCGACACGGCCAGTCGCGACGGTGCCGCGGCCTTCAATATTGAACACGTCTTCGACCGCCATCATGAACGGCTGATCAATCGGACGCTCGGGAACCGGGATGTAATCATCAATCGCGGCGACGAGCGCGAGAACCTGCTTCTCCGCTTCGGCGTCGCCGTTCAGCGCCTTGAGCGCGCTGCCTTTGACGATCGGGATTTTGTCTCCCGGAAATTCGTATTGCGTGAGCAGATCGCGCACTTCCATCTCGACCAGATCGAGAAGCTCGGGATCGTCGACCATGTCGACCTTGTTCAGGAAAACAACGATCGACGGCACACCGACCTGGCGCGCGAGTAGAATATGCTCACGAGTTTGCGGCATCGGGCCATCCGCCGCGCTCACGACCAGAATAGCGCCGTCCATTTGGGCCGCGCCCGTGATCATGTTCTTGACGTAGTCCGCATGGCCGGGGCAGTCGACGTGGGCGTAGTGGCGCTTATCACTTGAATACTCCACATGCGCGGTGTTGATCGTGATGCCGCGCTCCTTTTCTTCGGGAGCGTTGTCGATTGATTCGTAGGCGCGCACTTCCGCCATGCCTTTTTTGGCGAGCACGCTCGTAATGGCGGCCGTGAGCGTGGTCTTGCCGTGGTCCACGTGACCGATCGTGCCGACGTTCAAATGCGGCTTGTCGCGTTTAAATGCTTCCTTTGCCATATCAATTCTCCTGTCGTGTTTTAATAACTAAACTGCGTCTCTTTCTTAAAAACTGTCGTCCCTGTCGTGAGCTCAAACTGGAGCCCATGACCGGGATTGAACCGGTGACCTCGTCCTTACCAAGGACGTGCTCTACCAACTGAGCTACATGGGCCGGTTTGCCTCCCGCGTGTAGAACTAAAAGTCCCAAAGCCGCGTCAAATTGCTACGACCATGGGACCGCCTCGTTCTCGCAAAAAGCGTCCGAAACGCTAACCACGCCCCCACCGGTGTCAAAGCAATTTTCTGGACTGTAGCCACCTCGCTCTTTCGAGGCGAATCATGGAAAAAACATGGCAGCGGAGAGGGCGTGCCTGCATCTCAGCGAATTCTCGTGCTGCTCGTTTCCTCCGGCTTGCCCCGGGTCATAAACCGGACAACGACAGCGATGATCACCAGTACGACAATCGCGAAGAAAATCTTCGCCGGCGTGAAAATACTGGTCCCTGGAGTTGGGGTCGGCGTCGCCGGAGGCGCATTTTTTGCCGCCACCTGGGCTTGGGCATACTGCATCCGCTGGACGGTATCGTAATCGTCCGGTTTTATTTTCAGCGCTGCCTGATAATCAGCGATCGCCTTTTCGTACTCCATCACCGCGGCATAGGTTGCTCCGCGCTTCACCAGCGCGTCCTCGTTCGCCGGGTCTTTCTGCAGAAGCGCCCCGTAATCCTCTATTGCCGCTGGAAAATTCTTCAGGTTCCGGTTCGCCCAGGCCCGCCGATCATAATTTTGAGGATCGTTCGGGTCCTTTTGAATGGCGACGTTGAAATCAGCGACCGCTTTGTCCCATTGCGACAATCCAACGTAGGCGAAACCTCGAAACTTCAGCGCGAGTGGATCCTCCGGTTTCAGCTCCAATGCTTTGTTCGCATCAGCCAACGCAGCGTCGTATTGCCGCGCTAAATCCTCAGTTTGAGCTCGCTCGACGTAGCCGGAGGTATCCTTTGGAGCGAGTTCAATCGCTTTGGAAAAATCGGTCATCGCGGAGGCGTATCTCGCTCCAGCCGCACCGCCATCACCGGCGGCTTCGGCCGCTCTTCCGGCCGCCCTATAAGCAGTGCCACGATCGCGATAAGCGCCGGGGTCGCCCGGCGCCGCTTCCACTGCTTTGTTAAACTCTTCGATCGCTTCGGCGAATTGCTTTGCATCAAACAGCTCTATTCCCTTTCGACGGTGCGCCTCGGCGTCTCCACCGCCGCCCCGCTTCTTGGCATTAGTTACCGGCGCCGCAAAAAATAGCGCTGACAATAAAATCGATGAAATGAGTGTTGTTCGAGTCTTCATGTTCTCCTCCGAGCCCCAATTTTTGAGCGATTAATGCCGCGCAGGCCAGCAAATTAAACTGCGAAATCACGACACCATGCCACAATCAGCCGCATGGAGCGAAACGCCCGGCAACTTTCCCGAGGATACGCCGCACTCTTCGCCAGCATTGCCATTTGGTCGATGCCGTCGTTGTTTCAATTTTACCTCGTTCGCTACTACGAGCCGTTCGCGCAAAATTTCTACCGTTACTCCGTCGCCTGCCTCGCCATTGCGCCCCTCGTGTTTTTTCAGGTCCGCCGCGGCGGACCCAAGATCGACATCCATGCGCTCGGCCTTTGCCTCATTCCGTGCATTCCCAATGTCATCCATCAAATCACGCAGGTCGTTTCGCTCTTCTACATGGGCCCTGGCGTGTACGCGATCTTCAATCGCTCATCCGTAATTTTCACTGCCCTGCTCGCGCTCGCATTTTTTCCTGAGGAACGCCACCTCATTCGCCAGTGGCAATTTCAAATCGGCACCCTGCTCGGTCTGCTCGGCGCCTTCGGTGTCATCTGGTTTCAGGCCGGCAATGGCACACAAGAACCTGCCCTGAGCGTCAGTCGAATGGGTCGACATGTTGCTTGGCCCGGGTTGCTCATCGCCTTCACCGCCACATTTTGCTGGGCGCTTTACGCCGTCCTCGTGAAACGTCCTTCCGCACAACTGGGCGCGATTCGTAGTTTCGGCGTGATCAGTTTCATTACCTCCGCGCTTTCATTCCCGCTGACTTTGCTGTTCGGCAGGATCGACGCCCCGCTTCACGCGGGTGCAGATGTAAATCTCATTCTCATCATCTCCGCCATCACCTGCATCACCATGGCCCACGTTTTGTATTACGTCGCGATTCAGGAAGTCGGCGTCGCGCTCGCCCAAACACTTCAGCTCCTCTGCCCCATCGGCGCGCTCGGTCTATCCGCCGTCATTTTTCACGAACGCCTCACCCCGGCCCAATTGATCAGCGCTGCGATTTTGCTCACCGGTGCATTTCTGGCCATGCGCACCAAACCGACCGTTGTCATCGAAACCGTAGAAAATCTCTAGCGGAACGAGGCACTCGACTTTTAAGTTCCATTTTGCAGCAGAATGAATCTGAAGACGTATCTCACTACCCGGCAGAAAAGAATCGATCGGGCGTTGGATCGATATCTGCCGAAGGAGAACGTCCGACCGGCGACAATTCACAAGGCGATGCGTTACAGTTTGTTCGCCGGTGGAAAACGGTTGCGGCCGATTCTTTGTCTCGCCGCCGCTGAGGCATGCGGAGGCAAGATCGATAATGCACTCCCGCTCGCATGCGCGATGGAATGCATCCACACCTATTCACTCGTCCACGACGATCTTCCGAGCATGGACAACGACGATTTCCGCCGCGGCCGTCCGACCTGCCACAAAGTTTTCAGCGACGGCATCGCCGTTCTTGCAGGCGACGCGCTGCTCACGATCACGTTCGAAATTGTCTCACGTGCAAAGCCAACGTCCCGCTACGACATGTCGATCTTGTTGCGCGAACTCGCGGTTGCTGCCGGCAGCCAAAAACTAATCGCCGGACAAGTGGCCGATCTCGAAGGCGAAGGTCAAAAAATCGACATGGCGGGACTGCGTTACATTCACCAAAACAAAACCGCCGCGATTCTAACAACTTCGGTCCGGCTTGGCGCGATGAGCGC
>WNFY01006076.1_pt1 | contig 13223 bp, 13 predicted proteins | sample 5400091 | NCBI WGS metagenome assembly WNFY01 (sample SAMN13153364, study PRJNA577476) | soil metagenome | isolation source: 60 cm soil or saprolite under grassland replicate 1 | place: USA:California | collected 2016-06-15 | reverse complement strand
CCATAAATAATTGCCTGAGCTGGCGCATTCCCGGAATTGCCCCAAACGGTCGTTGCCGATATAGGCTGCCGCGCAAAGACAACAGAGATTTGCCCTGCACTGTAGCTGGCCGGGCCTTTGTAGACAGGAATCCTGGCAACAAAGTTATACTGTACCCCATCAATCGTCCCGCTGAAATAGAGATCGTACTCCGTTCCCGCAGTCGATGGACCGCACCTGGCGAAGCTTGTTACACTCATAGATCCCTGTACTGCCCCAGAAAAGTTGATAAGAAATATAGCTTTAGTGCCCGTCACAGGCGTCGTGCCTGCTATGCGGGTAATACATGCACCTGTTGAACAGGTAGTATCAACTGGAGTGACACCAGAATTATTACTTGTGCCAGGGTTGGTTCCTATAGCAGGCGTAACTGTCGTCACTGATCCCTGGGAACGCAGCAAAAACAGCAGTCCACCCGCAATACCGGCCAGCACAAGCAGGCCTACGACCGCTATGATGATCCATCTCGCGGCAGAGCCACGCCTTGCCTTTGGATCAGGAGAAACAGGGTATTGCACCCTATCATCTTCACTGAACCCCGAGGGCACACTCGCCTCCGCTTCTGTTTCTTCTGCTTCAAGCCCCTCGGGCGCTTTGCCTTCTGCTTGTTCTCTCTCCGCGGAATGTGCAAGCCCCTGCGTGCTCAGTGCAGCTACATCATCAGTTTGCTTTCCATTCTTAGACTCTTCGGAATGCACAAGTCCTTGCGTGCTCGTCGTAGCCACATCTTCCGACTGCTGTTCATTTTCCACGCCTATAGATGTCTCCTTATCGATCGTGCTGACACTACTGAACTCATGGCCGCACTCCCCACAGAAATGAGCATTATCGGGTATCTCTGACCCACAATTAGTGCAATGTTGCAATGCTACCTCTCTTCCAGGTTCAGAAAATGCTACATGGAAGTATACCATAGTCCAAAAATTTGTATAGAGAAAGTGCCGGAAGCATGGCATGATTGTAATACTTCCGGCACTTTCTCTATAGAACAAAAACTATTCACGACGCCATTCTATTTTGGCTCCCATCCACGGGCGTCGCATTTCCCTTTAACCCGGCAGCTTTTTTCCGCTTTACAGCCCCAGGGCTGCTCTCACCGTTCTCACCGCTCTCGCCGCTCTCACCGTTCTCAACCTGAATTTCTCGTTGATACTCTTCGCTGCGGCGATTGTATTCCTCCATCGCCAGCACATAAGCATTGTACATACGCTCAAGAACAGGTAGAGCGACTCCTCGCTGCTCCGCCATCGCCAGGTCGTACCACTTCTGCTGCATACGCTTCTGTGCAGACTCAAGCTGTGCTAAGGTCATACTATCTGCTTTCTAGGAGGCTTTGCTGCGACTCTGCCGGTACTCCTGGCTCAGTTGCCCGATCAATTCCTTGGCACTGGCAAAGCTCATACTCTTTGCATGCTCAGGTTCAGGCTTGCCCAGGTGTTCACAAAGCTTACGAATACTACTCAACTGCTGCTCCGTAGCGCCCGCATTGTTAGCAGCCTCGCCCGCCGTAGTAGCAGCGGACTGACCACTGTCATTAGAGACACTATTGCTCTTTGCCGCGGCAGGACGGACTGTTGCCAGCATCTTGCGCCCGTTGCCAGTATCGCTACCCTCAACCGGCGAAGTACCTCGCTCTACTGGTGAATCCACGATACGGTGCTCCTCGTCCAATTCTGGCGCAAATTGAGTTCCAAATCCCAACCCTGCCAATGCACGCCCTATAGCTCCTGTCTCAGCCTTCTCCCCGTAATCTTCAAAATTAGCTCGACACTCTGCCTTTGTACCTGTGGCTCGTCCCCCTTTCCCATCGGTAACTACAGCACGATAGCGTGCATAACCCTTGGCGGTTTTAACTACTTTCTCACTTCGCTTTTTCTCGCTATTCCAGACAAAAGCCTCAAGTGAGCACTCTTTCTCAGTATCGTACTCCAGTTCTTCTGTTTCGATAGTGCCGTGTGGACACTCCTGTCTGAACCAAACTAATCTCCATTGAACAGGCAAATAGTCAGATAAACCTTGCCTGCTTTTAATCTTCATCAGGTGGTCGCTGGGATTGAATCCCTGATTTACTTGCTGTTCTTCCTGCATTATTCACCTCTCTCGCGATACTCTATAATCTTTGCCTTTTTGCTAGTATTACAAGAAAGACAAAGGGGTTGAATAGTATCAATGAAATTCATTTCTCCCATTGCAATGGGAATAACATGCTCGACAACATGCTCAAACATCGCCTCTTTCACCCCATAATTTGGAAAATTTGTTCTAATTTATTATACAAGGTACAATATTTTCTGTCAAGTTGACACGGTTGTGGCTTTGCATCTACATATGTATATTCTTTTTAGGAGGGGAAAAGGAGGTATTTTTTGATTGCACACTTGTATACAAGTAAGTACTTGCAAGACCAGTGCGGTATAGTGCGTTACTAGACTATGGTACTGGTAGAAACCAGTTTGTGGTGTAATTAACTTGGAGAGATTATCACCTTTACCAACAAATTGTTATTTGGCTGGCTCAAGTCAGTTTCCAATCCTCTCGGGTTGGCAATATACTTATCGGGGTCATATACAAACGCAATCAGGGTTTTGCAATCAGGATGGCATTGATAGCAATTGATATCTATCAAGAGTTGATCACGGTTCACTCTATCAGAGATGCTCGGGGCAGGCAAGTCTTGTTCCTTTTTGGGCTATGGCCCTCACCCTTCTGGGTAGTTTTTTGAATTTTTGATTTCTTAAGTTTATACTACATTTCATACCGTCTTGTCATTTGCTTCACGTACAGTTATGAGGCAATAGAACTGTACACTGGTTCCTGCGATGGAAAGTGTTCCATCACAGGGCAATACGGTAGGTGTTGTTATAGCGAAAGCTACGCAAGAAAACAAAAGGAAGAACAGTATGGAACAGAAAATCGCGTCCCCTGTTTGGGTCAAGCCAACACTTGAAGTCATTGGAGTCAGTCTGGAATGTACAGCGTATGCCGGCGCCAGTGAACTCGAGGAGTAAGTCACCACTCGTCTCAACCTTTTAACGTCGTATTAAACCTCGGACTGCATGGGTGTCTGTTAAAACTGGCTTCCGTGCAGTTCGAGTGATTAGAGTGAAGAGCATGCGTGTACGCTTGTTGGGAACAGCAGCAGGGGGAGGCTTTCCCCAGTGGAATTGTAATTGTGTCAATTGTCGTGGCATGCGTGATGGCCTGATTAAAGCACGAGCAAGAACACAGTCCTGTGTGGCAATCAGTGTGGATAATCAACGTTGGTTTCTCCTAAACGCTTCGCCAGATATACGCGCTCAGATCGAATCTTTCCCACCCCTTACGCCTCCTGCCGATAGCCCAAGAGGAACAAGTATTGAGGGTATTTTACTCACCGATGCCGACCTCGATCACACGATTGGTCTCTTTATCCTCCGAGAGGGAAGTCCCCTCAATGTGTTTGCTACTTCAGCGGTACAACATGCTCTGACTACTGGTCTCACGCTTGGTCCAGTCCTTGAATGCTACAGTGGTATTACTTGGCGCGAACTGAGCAGCGAATTGACACCATTACCTTATTCCGACGATTCACCCAGTGCATTGTTGTACGCAGCCTATCCAGTTGCGGGAAAGCCGCCGCGCTATATGGAGGCTCACGTGAGCCCCCAGGCAGGGGACCGAGTAGGCTATCGCTTTGTTGACAAGCTAACCGGAGGACGCCTCCTCTTCCTACCAGGACTTGCCTTCTTTGATGAGAAAACCAGAGCCTACTTACAGGATTGTGATGCTCTCATGCTCGATGGAACGTTCTGGAGCGAGCACGAAATGGAGCAGCGACATGTAGGTACAACCTCTGCGACACAGATGGGACATTTGCCGATTGACGGTCCTGATGGAAGTTTGAGCCACATTGCCTCGTTACCCATTTCACGCAAAATTTATACGCATATTAACAATACTAATTCGATTTTGATTGAGAACTCCCCTGAAGCTATGACTGTCAAAGCCGCTGGGGTGGAAATCGGCTGGGATGGATTAGAATTCGTCTTGTAGGAGTTGACAACTATGGAAACTTTAACGAATACCGAGCCTTGGGACAAAGAGACGTATCTCGCTAATTTGCGAGCCATCGGCATGACCTGTTACCATAATAAACATCCCTTTCATCAATACATGAATGAAGGCAGCCTGACGCCAGAGCAGGTGCGTGGCTGGGTTGCTAACCGCTTCTATTATCAGAAAAATATTCCCCTTAAAGATGCGGCGATTATCTCTAATTGCCCCGTCCGTGAAGTGCGCCGTATCTGGTTACACCGCATCACCGATCATGATGGTCTGCGTGAAGGAGAGGGCGGTATTGAAGCATGGTTCAAGCTGGCAGACGCTGTTGGTCTCAGCCGGGAGGAAGTGTCGGACGAACGTCATGTCCTGCCTGGTGTGCGTTCTGCCGTAGATGCCTATGTTAATTTCACGCGTACGAAGCCGTGGCCTATCGCCATAGCCTCTTCGCTTACAGAGCTATTTGCACCTGACCTGATGCAAACACGACTCGCGGCTTTCGAGAAGTACTATACCTGGGTTGCACCGGGGGGACTCGAATATTTTCGTTCTCGGATTACGCAGGCACGTGTCGATTCTGACCAGGGACTTGAACTGACACTCCACTACTGCAATACCAGGCAAATGCAAGAAGAGGCGGTCAAGGCATTGTCATTCAAGTGTGACCTGCTCTGGGCCATGTTGGATGCAATGATGATGGAATATGGCGGCCTGCTTTCTGCTAGATAAAAGCAGAGTAAAGCATATTATCCGTAGAGAGGATTTGGCATGGATAACAAACAATCTCAACGACCTTTACTCACACCGACTGTCCGGCCTCTGCTGGCACAAAAGGCGCGCGTACAGACTGACAAAGTGAGTGGAGAGCCAGTTCTTCTCTATCCAGAGGGCGTCGTGATGCTTAATGAGACAGGGGTAGCCATTGTCAAGTTGTGCGATGGGCAGCACACTTTGACAGAAATTATCGCTGAACTCGCGCAATATTACCAGGTCACACCGGATGTATTGCAGGACGATGTGGGCGAGTATATCATGCGTCTTTACAAACATAGCTTGATTGATCTCCGCCATACTGAGGACTCCCAGTAGTAAATGACTGTGAAGGACAAGAGATGGAAAAGCAGAACCAATTGCTCATGAAAGTGAGTACCCCCAAAGTCCGCTACCGTCCATTTGGGCTACTTGCAGAACTGACCTATCGTTGCCCACTTCACTGTCCATATTGCTCTAATCCAGTTGAGCTAGCACACACGAACAGCGAGTTGACGACTGATACCAATTCGCGTTCTAAGAGACCATTCTAAAATGGGGGAAGTAGGTCAGAGAACGGAGACGCTCCGGGTCGGCTTCCAACTGGTTGAGTCCATCACACACCTTGTCAATCACCTCATCAAGAGAGGGAAGAGCCAGATTCGCAAGCTGTTTTTCGCGCAGCTCTTCCCAGATATGTTCCACCGGATTGAGCTCGGGACTGTAAGCAGGCTGAGCAATGAGTCGAATATTGTCTGGGATCCTGAGATCTTTGGCCCCATGCCAGCTCGCCTGATCCACTTGCATCACCACAAAGTACTTGGCATAGGTGCTCGACACATGCTCAAGAAACAGATTCATCATCTCGGTATCGGCAGACGGAAGGATGAGTGAGGTCATTTTACCCTCGGCGGGAGCCACGGCGGCATACACGTAGGTATACTCACGAATGACCTGACGTGGCGCATGAGGCCGGATGCCAGGGGGAGCCCAGGCTCGTCTGGGGATGCTCAGGCGGCCAAAGCAGCCTTCATCTTCGGCCATCTTCAACACCGGTCGCTCATCGGTGGGCTCTCGCGTGCTCAGGGCTGCCTGGACCGCTTGCTGGAAGTTTTTTTTTGAAACGCGGCCTGTTCTTCCTGGTTCGCCTTGGGATGACGCGCACGCGGAGCCAACTTGCGCCAGCCATGTCGATGCAAGAGACGGTAGATGGTGTTGGTATGCACTTCCTGCTGCACTTCCGCTTCAAAGGCCTGCTGAATCTGCTCGACCGTGGCAATCTCGCCCCGTTCGGCTCGCGCGAAAAACGGCTTCAAAAAGGCCTGTTCTTGCTCGAGAGTCAGATATTCATGATGGCGTCCGCCTTTGGCTGACTGCTCGATGGCTGTCGGTCCCAAACGATTGTATCTGGCGATGACCCGATGCACCGTGGTGGCTGAGACTCCTGTATGCAAGGCAATCTCCTCGGCTTTGCGCGGCGAAACCTGCGCATTGTAGATAATCCACCAGTGTTGGCGCACCCATACACGCCTCTCTGTTTTCATGCGTTCTTTGACCTCATCCACTGACAGATGGGAGGCCGCTCGGGTGATTCGATGTCCCATGTATGATGTTCATTCCCTTCCACATGTGTTTTCTCGTATTCTCTTTTATTCTATCACATAGAAAGGGGATTGGTATGAGGAGTGGAAGCGCGTCATTCAGGAGGCAAGCGACTTAGGGGTCCTTCACATTTTGTTCTCTGGTGGTGAACCACTTGTGCGGAAAGACCTGCCTGAATTGGTTGCCTACGCACACGAGCTTGAGATGTACACTAACCTCATCACCAGTGCCATTGGCTTCACGCGTAGCCGCGCACTAGAGCTGAAAGAGGCAGGCCTTGATAGTGTACAGATCAGTTTTCAGGCTGATGAGGCGCAGTTGGCCGACGCAATCGCAGGAACGAAAGCGCACAGCAGAAAGCTAGAGGCGGCGCGTATGACGCGTGAACTCGGCTTTCCACTCACCATCAACGTCGTGCTACACCGCGAAAACATCGGACATCTCAGCAGGATGATCGCTCTATCTGAGGAGCTAGACGCGCAACGTCTCGAGCTAGCAAACACGCAGTTTCTCGGCTGGGCCTTTAAGAACAAAGAAGCCCTGCTACCGACTCGTTCCCAGGTGAAAGAAGCACACGCTATTGCTGAGGCAGCTCAGGTACGGTTGCGTGGCAAAATGGAGGTGCTGTACATTTTACCCGACTACCTCGGGGATCGTCCTAAGCCCTGTATGAACGGCTGGGGTAGACGCTTCCTAACGGTGAATCCTATGGGAGAGGTGTTACCTTGTCAGACTGCAGGAGTTATCCCTTCATTACTATTTGACAGTGTTCGCCAGCACTCATTACAGTGGATTTGGCATGAATCACCAGCATTTAATCGTTTCCGTGGAACCGAATGGATGCCCGAACCATGTCAGAGCTGCCCACAACGAGAGATCGATTTTGGAGGCTGTCGCTGCCAGTCTTTCTTGTTAACAGGTGATGCTGCAAATACTGATCCCGCTTGTAGTCTCTCTCCCTACCGAAATCAGCTCACGGCGCTCGTAGAGAACATCGAGCAACACTCCATTACCCCGCCTGCCTTCACAGCTACTACTACTCATACTCGCCCGATTCACTTTCGTACCAACCCAAAGGGCCTGCCAGTGCGATTGGCACAACCCACGGCACCTTCTCGGGACCGAATATCGACGGGCGGGTAGCCCATGAAGCAGCACAGGAAGAAGTGCCCGCCGAAAGCAGGTAGCACCCTCCTACAATTATGAGCTGCGCACAGCTCATAATATTTTTTAGGTGAGCGACTTGCTGGTAACTAAAGACGGCCAGGAATTCTGAACTAGGGCAATTCCTACCTCATTACTCCTCCCACGTATCTTCATAGTTCAAGTTCGGCTCTCACCAACTTCTCTCCGGGCAAATCCTGGAGGTGGAAGCCCAGCTTCTTACAAACCGCTTGCATTTCCAGGTTTTCGGCAAGGATATTACCCGTAATGCGCTGGATTTTTTCATCACGCCCGAACTGGAGCATCCGGCGAAGTAGTTCCGTTCCCAAGCCCCGGTGCTGGAACTGGTCGGTGACAAGAGCGGCAAACTCGGCGCTATTGATGCTCTGATCTTTGATTAAGCGACTCACGCCAATAATCTCGTGCTGTCCGGTCTGTGGGTTTTCGTAGTCGGCCACCAACGCCATCTCGCGGTCGTAGTCAATGAAACACAGACGGATCAATTGCTCGTGAGCAGCCCGCTCGCTCAGGCTCAGCATGTTCATCCAGCGGTAGTAGACGCTGCGCTCCGAAAGCGATTCTATCAACTTGAGTATCAACGGCTCGTCCTCTGGGCGCATGGGGCGAAAAGTCACTGGGGTGCCGTCGGGCATCGTCCAATGTTGCACATACTGTGAGGGATACGGGCGAATGGGGAGCTTGGGCAGATTCTCCTCGCTGACCTCTGGCCCATGCAGCACCACGCGTGCATCCAGGACAATCAGCCGTTCCGCAGAGGCGAGCAACGGGTTGATGTCGATTTCCTTAATCCAGCGGTGCTCTACCACCACGTAGCTGAAGCGAACCAGCAGTTGCTCAAGGGCGGCTAGATCAACGGACTGGCGTCCCCGTACTCCTTTGAGAGCGGTAAAGATGTGGGTCTGTTCCATCATTTGTCGCGCCAGGGTGGTCGTGAGCGGTGGGAGTGCCAGGGCGCGGTCCCGGAAGACTTCTACGAGTTGTCCACCCGAACCGAAGAGCAGAACCGGGCCAAACTGTGGGTCCAGGCTGCTGCCTAGGATGAGTTCGTAGCCGTTGAGCGGGATCATTGGCTGGATAGTCACTCCGAGGAAGTGCTCGGCCCCGACTTTCTCGCGAACCGAGTCTTCAATAGTCTGATAGGCAGTGCGCACCGCATCGGCTCCAACCAGATTCAACTGCACGCCGCCCACATCCGTCTTATGCGTAATCGTTTCTGAAAAGAGCTTGAGTACGACCGGGTAGCCAATTTCCTCCGCATGTTTGACGGCCTCGTCCTGGTTGGTGGCTACCCGCGTCTCGACGATTGGGATGCCATAGGCAGCCAGCAGTTGCTTGGCTTCGAACTCAGTGAGAAGAGTTCGGCCTGCCTGGCGGGCATTGTCAATCAGATTCGTCACCACAGTCTGGTTCGGCTTGTCTTTCACGAAGTCCAGGGAAGGTTGCGGGGTTTCGTATAAGCTACGCAGGTTGGAGCTGTACTGCCACATATAATCAAAGACCTGGGCAGCGGTGTCGGGATAGGAGAAGGTGGGGATATTGGCCCGGTTCAAAATCGTTGTGCCACTAGCCACTTCCGCCCCACCCATCCAACTGGCCAGGACGGGTTTGCCGGTACTGGTAGCGTAGTGCTTCACCAGTTCAGCAGTCAGCGTGGGGTCGGTCATCGCCTGCGGAGTCAGGATGACCAGCAAGCCATCGCTGTTGGGATCCTGTGCCGCAATCTCAAGCGCTTTGGCGTAGCGTTCTGGGTCGGCATCGCCGAGAATGTCCACCGGGTTGCCGTGGCTCCAGTGAGTCGGGAGTATCTGGTTGAGTGCATCGAGGGTGCTGGGTGCTATGTGAGCCAATGCACCTCCGTCGCTTATCAAGGCATCGGTGGCCAAAACTCCTGGGCCACCCGCATTGGTCAAGATAGTGAGGCGTGGCCCCCGAGGACGAGGCTGTTTGGCAAGCACTTCGGCCATGTAGAAAAGTTCGTCGATGCTGTTGACGTACAAGACTCCACAGCGGCGGCATGCCGCCTCGAAGACTTCGTGGCTGCCGGTTAAGGCACCGGTGTGCGAAGCGGCCGCCTGCGCCGCCGCCTGCGTGCGGCCAGCTTTAATAACGATAATCGGCTTAGTCAGGGTAACTTCGCGAGCGGCCGAGAGGAACGAGCGTGCATCTCCGATAGTCTCCATATAAATGACGATACAGTTGGTCTGAGGGTCGCTCCCCAGGTAATTAATCAGGTCGCCCCAACCGACGTCTACCATCGAGCCAATGGAGACAAAGGCACTGAATCCAACGTTTTCGCTCAAGCTCCAATCCAGCACGGCGGTACACAGAGCACCGCTTTGGCTGATGAAGCCAACATGTCCGGGTGAAGCCATGGCACCAGCAAAGGTGGCGTTGATGCCGGTCGGGGGACACATCACGCCAAGGCAGTTGGGCCCGATGATGCGCATCTTCCCCCGGCGTGCTCGCTCCAGGATTTGCTGCTCCAACTGGGCACCCTCTGCACCGGCTTCCTTGAAACCGGCTGAAAGGATAATGGCCCCTTTGACGCCAGCTTCGACACACTCAGCAATAATCCCTGGCACGGTCGGTGCCGGTGTAGCAATGACAGCCAGTTCGACTTGTTCGGGCAGGACTGCTAAGTTGGGGTAAGCTTTGATGCCCAGGATGCTAGAGCGCTTCGCATTGACGGGAAAAACCGTTCCTCCAAACGGGTTGCTGATCAGGTTCCAGAGAACAGTACGGCCCACGCTGCCTCCTTTTTCCGTCGCGCCAATGACTGCGACGGCCTTGGGTGCAAAGATGGCATTGAGGGGATGCTGTTGCTTGGGGGAAAATACAGTGGTGGGAGTTACTTGGTCAGATGATGGTTCTCCAATTCTAGTTGTGTCCATATGCATTCAGGTCCTTTCATTCCACTAGCCCGATGCGAAAAACACTGTTATGCAAGGTTCAATTTAGGGTCAATCAAATCTGACGTCTGATTAGCCCAAAATAAATGCTACTATAGTAGAGTACGATTGTGGTAACAATTGAGTTGCAGGAAATTGGGTTTGCGCATGGCAAAACCAGTAGCAATCAGACCTTACACCGGGGGATGTATGCAGCATTGCGTGCGACGTATCACCTTCCCTCACAGTTAGCCTGTAGCGTCGAGCGACAAGTTGCTGCTACCTATAAAGGACTGTGGACAAAGGTCAAGAAGAATGCCGCCGCACGCAAAGCTGGGATGACCAAGAAGCGGTACAAAGGACTGGACCAGGCTCCCAAGTTTGTTTCACCTACGATGCCGTATACCTATGAGCGTGATTACACCTTCAAGACGAAGCACCAGGTCAGCCTGAAGACGCTTGAGGGACGTCTGACCCTCTCCTACCAGGGCAAGGACTCGCATGTGGCGCTTATTCAACACGGAGCCACTCTTGGCGATGCCAGGCTCTGGTATGATCAACCAAAGAAACGGTTCTACTTGCTCGTATCCCTTGAGGTCGAGGTTGCAGATCCAACCTTTGAGAGCCACAAAGAGGTCGTGGGGGTAGACGTAGGGATCCGCTATCTTGCGGTCACTTCCACTGCTACCGGCAGGCCTACCTTTCACTCAGGAAAACACGTGCGCGAGAGAGCCAATCACTATGCGAGACTGAGGAAACGCTTGCAGCAGAAAGGCACTCGCAATGCAACGCGGCGGTTACGTCGGATTGCATTGCGAGAGAGACGGTTGAAACAGCAAGCCAACCACGTCGTCTCAAAACACATCGTGATGACCCACCCACAGGCCTTGATCGGCTTAGAGCAGTTGACCGACATCCGTGAACGCACCAAGCGACGGAAACGACGTTGGAAAAAGAACGGCAAAGGGACAGAACCCGTCTCCCCGAAAGCACGCAAAGCCAACCGGAGCTACTCGCAATGGTCTTTTGCTGAACTCCACCACATGATCGCGTACAAGGCCACGCTTGCAGGTTCGATGGCCATCAAAGTGGATGCCAACGCAACTTCCAAGGCCTGTCCCAAATGTGGCTATAGCAGTGACAAGAACCGCCCACACAAGGGACTGCGGTTCCATTGTCAGACCTGTCACTATGAGTTGCATGCCGATTTAGTGGGTGCGCGGAACATCACGATGCGAACGCTCTTGCTCCGACAGGATTGGGGCAAGACGGGGCACTTGTCAGTTGCCCCTGATGCGTCGGACAAAGAAGCCAAAGCAGTGCGTCTCACCAGATACGCTGAATTGCGGTGGAGTCCAGATGCAAGCTCATCCCCTTCTAGGGGATTGAGTCACTGACACTCAATCACTGAGCACAACCTTCAAGGTTAGAGGAAAACCAATGATCGCCACATCCATCTACAACGAATTACAGACATCCTTAAAGAAAGGCGAACGCGTCGCTGTCGTCACCGTCGTCAAAACTGTCGGGGCCGCGCCCTGTGGAGTCGGCACAAAAATGTTAGTGCGCGCCGATGGCACAACCTACGGCACCTTCTCGGGACCCAATATCGACGGGCGGGTAGCCCATGAAGCGGCACAGGCACTCCATGAGGGCCGCACCTATGTCACCCACTTCCACCTGGACGCCGACCAGGGCGAAGCCGTAGGCAGCTGCGGTGCGACACTGGAGGCGTTCATTGAAGTACTGCGCCCAGAACCGCGCCTCATCCTTGCCGGAGCAGGCTACGTCTCCCAGGCACTCTCCCGTATGGCAACACCACTCGATTTCCGTATCGTCGTCGTAGACGATCGCCCGCCCTTGAAACCAACGCCAGATACATCGGCATGATCGGCAGTCCCAACAAAGTCAAACACATCTTCAAAGACCTGCTCAAAGAAGGCTTCACTCGTGCCCAGCTCGCCCAGGTTCACGCCCCCATCGGCTTAGACCTTGGCGCCGAAACACCCGACGAAATCGCCCTCAGCATCGCCGCCGAAATGGTCATGCTCCGCAAAAAAGCCACCGGCGCCTCCCTCAACACCCTGCACCAGCTCATCCCTGAAGAAGATGAAGAGGAAGTGCCCGCCGAAAGCAGGTAGCACTCATATCAAGTGATATACTATAATTGTCCGTCTTGTCGTGCACGTGAACCCTGGGAAGGACGCTTGAAAAGCTACGATTACGCACACCGGCATGGTGGAAGGCCCATTTCGTGGGACGAATTTGCGACCCTATCCGCGAACTCGTCATCTTCCCATGAGATCAACAGGTGCTCATAGTTGGTACATGGCAACCACCCCCGGAAATTGTGGCGGCCATTGAAGCCAAATCGGCACCCAAATAATTACGTACAATCACAACCAGCTAGCATCTATTTACAAGGAGAATTATGTCAAACTACCAAAACATTCTCGTAGACCGCGACGAGCGTGTCGGTATTGTCACGCTCAATCGCCCCAAAGAACTCAATGCCCTCAACCTCCAACTGGTGAGCGAACTCGCCGACGCCCTGGAGGCCTTCGATAAGGATGAGGAGATCGGCTGCATAGTCATCACGGGCGCAGGTGACAGAGCCTTCGCCGCCGGTGCCGACATCAAAGAAATGTCGGACAAGTCGCCCATTCACATGATGCTCGGCGGCTTCGAGGCCTGGGAGCCCATTCGCCGCATAAAAACCCC
>WNFY01004272.1_pt1 | contig 13223 bp, 10 predicted proteins | sample 5400091 | NCBI WGS metagenome assembly WNFY01 (sample SAMN13153364, study PRJNA577476) | soil metagenome | isolation source: 60 cm soil or saprolite under grassland replicate 1 | place: USA:California | collected 2016-06-15 | reverse complement strand
ATTCAAGAACGGCTTACCGCCGAAACTCCAACCTAGCCGTTGGGCTGAAACCAAATGGAAACCTAATATTATAGGAGTGAACGAAAAAGCGAAAGCAACAACCACCATGAAATCAGAAATGCAGCAGAAGAACTCGCCAATGACACGTTCGCTGGTCGCCATGTTAATCTTGCTGCCGCTATCATTGGCGGCGCAGCAGATCGATCGAACAGTCCTGCCAGTCCCCGAACTTCAGCCGCCAACAATCACGGAGCTGGACGCGCGCAACGCGAAGGCTCCGCCACGCTTTGAGGTCAAAGCACCGAAGGGAGCCCCGAATGTTGTCGTCGTTTTGCTCGATGACATTGGCTTCGGGCAATCGAGCGCCTTTGGCGGGCCGTGCAAGATGCCGGCGCTGGATAAGCTGGCTGCCGACGGCCTGCGATATAACGGCTTTCACACGACTGCACTTTGTTCGCCGACGCGCACTGCATTGCTAACGGGGCGCAATCACCACGTCAACAATGCGGGGGCAATCATGGAACTCGCCACCGCTTTTCTCGGTAATACAGGTATCCGCCCGCAAAGTGTGGCACCGCTCGCGGAGATGTTGCGACTCAATGGCTACAGCACCGCCGCGTTTGGGAAATACCACGAGACACCGCCCTGGGAGGTTTCCGTCTCAGGACCGCTTGATCGTTGGCCGACGCATTCCGGTTTTGACAAATTTTACGGCTTCATCGGTGGCGAGACCAACCAGTGGGCTCCGGCGATTTTTGATGGAACCGTCCGGGTAGAACTGCCACACAATCCCGGTTACCATTTTACTGTCGATATGACGAACCAGGCAATCGCCTGGATGCAGGCGCAGCGCGCGTTAACGCCGGACAAACCTTTCTTTGTCTACTTCGCCACGGGCGCTCTGCACGCGCCGCACCACGTCCCCAAGGAATATATCGATCGATACAAGGGCAAGTTCGATCAGGGATGGGATGCCTTAAACGCAGAGACGTTCGCGCGTCAAAAACAAATGGGCGTTATCCCCGCCAGCGCGCAGCTAACGAAACGCCCGAAGGAAATTCCATCGTGGGATTCCCAGACAACTGATCAGAAAAAGCTTGAGGCTCGGCAAATGGAAACGTTCGCCGGCTTTGCTGAGCACACTGATGAGCACGTAGGACGCCTCGTTGATGCCCTGCAGGAAATGGGTGTGCTGGACAACACTTTGTTCATTTACATCGTGGGCGATAACGGTGCCAGCGCAGAAGGGGGACCGGAAGGTACCTACAACGAAATGATGGCGTTGAACGGCATTATTGGCAATGCGTCTCAAATGATGAACCACATCGATGACTGGGGAAGCCCAAATACTTTCCCGCATTATGCGATCGGCTGGGCCTGGGCCGGCGACACTCCGTTCCAATGGACCAAACAAATCGCATCGCATTATGGCGGCACTACCAACGGAGTCGTGATCCATTGGCCGGCGCGAGTTAAAGCTAAGGGAGAAGTCCGCTCCCAGTTCACTCATGTCACGGATATCGCGCCGACGGTTTTAGAGGCAACAGGTTTGCCTTTCCCAAGGAGCGTGAACGGGACGGTGCAGAGGCCTTTCGATGGAACCTCAATGATTTACACGTTCGACAATGCTAAGGCCAAGGAGACACATACGACTCAGTATTTCGAGATGTTTGGAAACCGCGGAATTTATCACGATGGATGGGTGGCCTGCACGCGCCATTCCATTCCCTGGCTGATGGTGCCGCTTCCGCCGCTCTCCAAGGACACTTGGGAACTCTACCATGTAGCCGAGGACTTCAGCGAGGCCCACGATCTCGCCACGCAAAATCCCGGAAAGCTGAAAGAGCTTCAAGACCTCTTCACGAAGGAGGCGATCAAGAATCATGTGCTGCCTATCGATGACCGCAGATCAGAACGCTTCAATGCAGCCATTGCCGGGCGACCCGACCTGATGGGTAATCGGACCTCGCTGACAGTTTATCCGGGAATGACTGGCATGACCGAAAACGCCTTTATTAACGTAAAGAACCGCTCCTACACCATCACGGCGCCGGTTGAATTGAAAGACGCCAACACAAACGGCGTAATCATTGCACAAGCAGGCGCGTTCGGTGGCTGGGTCTTGTATATGAAAAATGGAAAACTCCATCACGAGTACAATTACTTTGGAGTCGAACGGACCAATATCGGCGGGCAGACGGCCCTATCGCCGGGGAAGCACGAGATCAAATATGAATTCATAGTCGATGCGCCGAAACCCGGCTCAGGTGGTAAGTGTGCGCTTTATGTGGACGGCCAAAAAGTGGCGGAAGGCCGCATTCCTAAAACGCAACCGTACGCGTTTTCAGGAGACGAAGGTGTCGATGTAGGCGTGGATAACGAAACGATGGTATCCAACGACTACAAGCCGGGCGAAAACAAGTTCACGGGCAAAATCGTGAACGTGACCATAGATACGAAGCCTTCAAATCTAAGCGCGGCTGACGAGAAAACTGTGGAAGCCGCAGAAGATATCGCAGCAACGATCGAAGACTGAAGTGAGGCGAATCATTTTTACACTTATTGCAGTTGTCAGTTCCAGCCCCGCTCTGGCACAATGGCTTAACGCGAAGGAGGGTAGTTCCGCATTCGCACCGACACTCTCTAACAAAACGAGTGCGCCGGGCAAAGCGCCGGAAGGCATGGTCTGGATCCCCGGCGGTGAGTTCTCGATGGGCGCCTCGACGAATGGTCATGGCATGGATGAGATGCCGATGGCGTCGAACGACGCGGGTCCGATTCATCGCGTTCGCGTAGATGGCTTCTGGATGGATACGACTCCAGTGACGAATGGGCAGTTCGAGAAGTTTGTTAAGGCGACCCGTTACGTCACGGTGGCGGAACGAACTCCAACCAAGGAAGAATTTCCAACTGCGCCTGCTGAAAATCTTGTAGCAGGCTCGGTGGTGTTCGCGCCGACCGATCACGATGTTTCGCTGACCGATCATTATCAATGGTGGAGCTACGTCAAAGGAGCTAACTGGCGTCACCCGGTCGGACCGGACAGCGATATCAAAGGCAAGGAAAATTATCCCGTGTTGCAGATCGCTTATCCCGACGCGGAAGCCTATGCCAAATGGGCGGGAAAACGTTTGCCAACTGAAGCCGAGTTTGAATTTGCCGCGCGCGGCGGCCTGTCGGGAAAGACATACGTGTGGGGCGATGAATTTCGGCCCAACGGGAAATGGATGGCCAACACGTGGCAGGGGAAATTTCCAGTGAAGGATGCTGGTGACGACGGTTACACAGGGCTCGCGCCAGTGAAAAGCTTCCCGGCCAATGGTTACGGTCTTTACGACATGGCGGGCAACATCTGGGAATGGTGCAGCGATTGGTATCGCCCCGATTACTACAAGATGCTGACAGACAAAGGCGGCGTACCAAACAATCCGCAAGGCCCCGATTCAGCGTTTGATCCGGCCGAGCCTAACGAGAAAAAACGCGTGCATCGCGGGGGTTCATTCCTTTGTAACGAGCAATATTGCTCACGCTATATCGTCGGCACGCGTGGTAAGGGTGAGGTTAACACCGGCACCAATCATCTCGGTTTCCGTTGCGTGAAATCCGCTCGCGCGATTGCGGCAAAATGAGTCACTCAATCGCGCGTGGTTAGCGATCCTTCGAGTCTCGAGCTACGTCGTAGGATCAATTGCTGAGTGCCGCTGCGCTTTTTCACTCAGAATCGGCGCTGACAAGCGTGATGTCCCCTGATGTTACGTGAATTGCGATGTCGCAGCGCCGGCTCGTGCCGACAGACACGTCAATGTTTCGCTGCGGCGCCCCATTGAGTTGCACCGTATCGCCAAGCTCGTTCGCGATTTTTCCATTCACCGTTTCGGCGCGGATGCGAAATGAGGCGCCCCGCGCAATGGAGAGCCGCGCGTTTCCGTTTAACACCTGGGCGTCAGCCGAAAAGTACGGTCCTTCACACCGCTGATAGGTAAGATCGAGCGCACCGTTCGCCACCGACACTTTGAGATCGCCGCAGCAGTTTCGGACCTCAAGCCGACCATTTACCACGTTTGCCCGCACGTCGGCATTTTGAATCCCCTCGATCGAGACATTGCCATCATCCACATCCAGGCGCGCGATCCTTGCGCTGCGCGGAACCAACAAGGTGTAATCAACGGACCACCCACCAGCGAAGAACGGCTGGTTTTTTTGCCGCAGAAACGCCGTTTTGATCAAGATATCGCCAGGTTCCGCAGTCAAATTCACAGTGATATCTTTGAGTTGAGCAGCGCTGGACGCCGATTTAACCGCTCGCAGCTGCACATCCGATCCATCTGTGCCGCGAATGGTGACAGATCCTCGCGGGTTATCTATGCGAAGGCTGGCATTGGGGTTGATTTTGTACGTTTGCTCGATGACTTCAGTGCCCGGGCCCTCGTTTTCTTTTTTTGAATTACAGCCGGACAAAAGGAAAACCATGAGCGACGCTGTCGTGACACACGTGACCGCGATTTGGATCCTCATATACGTTCGATAATTAGATGGAAACAGTAAGCTATCAGACTCAAATAAATGTTTCTTGACTGCAACGTCGCCGTTGCAGATAACCGCTGGTTTCCTGTTGCCTAAGACAAATTAAGTGGACGCACCAATGAGAGTAGTAAGGTGGCTGTCATGTATAGGTAGCGCGCTGAGACTGGTGGCTGCGAGCAGTCCCGCTCGCGGTACCGAAAATAAACCAAACATCCTCTATGTCGTCGCAGATGATCTCGGCTGGAAAGACGTCGGATTCAACGGCAGCCAGGACATAAAAACCCCGAATCTCGACAAGCTCGCGGCGACAGGCGCCCGGCTTGAACAGTTCTATGCGCAACCCATGTGTACGCCGACGCGGGCGGCATTGTTGACTGGACGTTATCCGTTCCGCTATGGACTTCAGACGATCGTGATTCCATCTGTCTCGACGTATGGATTGGCGACGGATGAGTGGCTGCTACCGCAGGCGCTAAAGGAGGCTGGCTACCAGACGGCAATCATCGGTAAGTGGCACTTGGGTCACGGCGACAAAAAGTATTGGCCGAAACAACGCGGCTTCGATTACCAGTACGGACCGTTAATCGGCGAGCTCGACTACTTCACGCACGAGGAGCATGGCGTGCTCGATTGGTACCGCGACAACAAGCCGGTCAAAGAGGAAGGCTATACCACGACGTTGCTCGGTAATGACGCGGTCAAGTATATTGACGAACGTAAAGTCGGCACTCCGTTCTTTCTTTATCTAGCATTCAACGCCCCGCATACGCCTTATCAGGCGCCAAAGGAATACATCGATCGCTACAAGAATATTGAAGAGCCCACGCGGCGAATCTATGCAGCGATGGTCACCTGCATGGACGACGAGATCGGGCGAGTTGTCGACGCGCTGGACAGGAAGAAACTGCGCGATGACACGCTCATCGTGTTTCAAAGCGACAATGGGGGAACCCGCAATGCGATGTTCAGTGGCGTCATGGCTGACATGTCCAAGATCAAAATTCCTTGCGACAACGGCTCGTATCGTGAGGGCAAAGGTATGCTATATGAAGGCGGCACCCGCGTTTGCGCTTTGGCTAACTGGCCCGGTCACATTCCTGCCGGTCTTACAATTAATGAAATGATTCACGTCGTGGATTTGTACCCGACGCTAGCCAGGCTGGCTGGCGCTTCGACGACCAGGTGTAAACCACTCGACGGCCTTGATGTTTGGGGCACGATCAGCGAAAACAAGCGGTCGCCTCGAACCGAGATCGTCTACAACATCGAGCCGTTCCGCGCCGCCCTAAGGCAAGGCGACTGGAAGCTTGTCTGGCGCACGCTCCTGCCTTCCTTAATGGAATTGTATAACATCGCGCAGGACCCCTCCGAAAAAAACAACCTTGCCGCTGAACATCCAGATAAGGTCGCCGAGTTGCAGAAGCGGATCGAAGAGTTGGCTAAAGGGAGCACCAAGCCGTTGTTCCTGATGGAGCAGTTCAAGGCCACGCAACAAAGATTGCAAGGCGAACCCGCCTTGCCTGGCGAAGATGCCTACTACGAGCAGGAACAGCCGTAAGCAGAGAAGCAAGCGTTCGCGGGGTCCCATCGGGACACTCGATGAAGCCTTTTTTTGTCTGACAATTGCGTTTGGTCTGGTGCTGTCGGCCGCGGCGCAGACGGAACCATTCGAAGTACGTTGGGCCGAAGCCGCGTTTGAAGAATTACCGGTGTTAAACGCAAGCGAAATTCTGCGCCCGGAATTTCTCGCCGGGCCTCATCACAAGGTGCGGGAACCGGTTCCCACGTACTTTGGCGCCAACCAGTTCACCATCGATTCTGACTTCGGCGTTTTTGAAGCGAACGGGAACGAAATGCTGGTTCGTCGAATCAATGAGATCAATGCAATTGCACAGCTAATGGACGTTTCACGAACAGATGAATACAAAAACGCGCTCATCGCAGCTGCAAAAAGTCCAGTCGCCGCAGCAAAGAACCTCGTTAATGATCCGGTCAACGCCATTTCGAATGTGCCGAAAGGCATCATGAAATTCATGCGTCGCGCTGGAGAAAGCGTCAAAAACGTAGGCAAAAAAACTGAGTCCACCGCAGCTGAAGGAAGCAAGATGCAGCAGTTGATCGGTTTCTCTGACACGAAACGGAAACTCGCAATCAAGCTGGGCATCGATCCTTACAGCACTAACGCTGTGCTGCAACATGAGCTCGATGAAATTGCCTGGGCCTCTTTTGCTGGCGGCGCCACATTTTCTCTCGCAACGTTGCCAATCGGTGGGGGCGCAGGCGCGGCGCTCACCGTTACAGATGTCACCAGTTCGTTCGATGAAATGCTGCGGGAGAAATCACCCACCGATTTAAAAATTATTAATCGAAAAACGCTGCTCGGTTTGGGTGCAGGCGAAAAAGAAACGGAACGCTTCCTCAACAACACTGCGTTCTCACCATCGGAGCAGACTGCGTTTGTTCTCAATCTGAGGTCGCTCAATGGCGTCGCAAATCGGGCTGCGTTCGTTCGCACAGCCGGCGAAACAAGCTCCGATGAGTCCGACGCAATTTTCTGCGTTCAAACAGCGGCTCTCATGAGCAAAATCCACAAGGACAAGCCTCTCGCGCGCCTGGCGATGATTGGCGACTTTCCGATCTGCATCGCCAAAGACGGAACAATAATCGTAGCATTCCAATGGGATTACGCCGCTTGGACTTCAGGCGCGGCCGGCTTCATCAGTGACGTGCAAAAACTCGCCGCTCAATCTGGCAAAAACAAAAATGTTTTTGTCGCGCTTTCCGGGCAAGTTTCACCGCGATTGCGACAGGAATTGGAAACGCGCGGTTTCACCGTGCAAGACCGGCTTCTGCCAGGTCCGCTCAAGTAACCTGGAGCTTCCCCCAACGCGAAATCCACGACGTCGCAGCGTTAAGCGACAGCGGTTTTCGTGTTTACACCACGCGCCATTTCAGTTCGCGCGAATTTTTTTTGGTTTCCCATAGACGAATTCCACCGAGGAATGCGTTTTCATTTTGTCCGTGCTGAATTCCCCGTGGCAATCGACGGAACCGGTGCACAAGACCGCCGCCAAGGACGACGTAATCGGCGATGAACGACTTCTTTAATTGTGTGACCGCGTGAGTAACTTCCCGCTTCCATTTCTTTTCTCCCAAGAACTCCAAGCCCGGAATGCCGAGATAATTCTCAATTTTGTTCTCATCTGGATAAGGCAGATCCCCGAGCTCAAGCGGCATCAAAATCCTTTCCCAGACCACAGCTGAGCCCAAGCCGGTTCCCAACCCCAGAAACAGCATGCGTCCATTGCCCCGGTAACTGCCGAGCGCTTGCATGGTTGCGTCGTTGATCAGATGCACCGGTATGCCAAGTGCCCGGCTGAAATTGAAACCGATCCACCCTTTGCCCAAATGCTTTGGATTTCGGACGATTCGTCCCCGGTTCACGGGCGCGGGAAAACCAATTGACACCCGGTCGAATTTCCACCCGCGCACACTTTCCATGAAGCTTGCTACAAACTCTTTCGGCCCCATTCGCGGCCCGGAAGGAAATGCGCGCTCGTCACGGCGCGACATTAACAGTTTTACGGATGTGCCGCCCACATCGACGACGAGAATTTTTCTCTTCATGAACGACCGTCCCCGAAGGCATTCGGGGTGAAGCTACCGGTCGCGCCAGCCGAGCCGCTTAAAGAAGCTCTGCTTTTCTGGTTTCGCCGCCGTGCTGCCAGGCCAGCATTCCACGACCTCCAGAGCGAGAAAGCGGAACAGCAGTTGCCGCGCAGATTTCAAATCGAACCTCAGATTCTTGGCAATTTGCTGCACGGAACGGGCACCATTGAATTGCGACGCGAATTGGGCCTCGTCTGAAGTCAGCTTCAACCTCTGCACCCGTTCGAAACCGTCTCTCGTAAAGCCGGGAATCGATGTCGGATTGAAGCTTGTAGGCTGCTCGGGATTGTCAACAAGCCGCAAAGTCTCCAGCGCCCAGTCCCTTACATTTGGCTCGCCAGGAATGTCCGCGACGTCGCTTAACAGGTCCGCATTCTTTTCGAACATCACCCACGTGCGCGGTGCCGACCAAAGTTCGGAGAAAAGCTGTTGCCCATGATGATGCATCAACTCCAAGGCCGATTGGAGGCCGATCGATTCCTGACGAGCAAGAGTAAGGAAGAAAGGAGTTCCCGTTTCCTTTTGTTGATTGCGCGCCCTGTCAATAAGTACCGCGTCGACATCGGCGATAGCGGGCGGCGTCTCAGGACAATAAAGATCAGGGTCCCGCGTTGTGACAAAAACGACTTCGCCATCCCGCGCCAAAAGCTCGATCGGCTCCTGTTCCCAAAACGCTCGCAGTAAGCCGGTGAGTCTCTCTTGTGCTATTGCTCGCAGCGCACGGCTCAACGGAAACAGACTGGTGTGACCGCAAAAATAAACGTCGGCCGTACCCGGCTCCTTTCGGGGACTGGCTTCCGTAGCCGGAGCCTCCGTCGCAGGTTCGCTCCAATCCGGAGCTGCCGCGGACGAGCTCCACCACTCCTCGGACTGGACATTCTCCACGTCCGCACCGGTCTCCGGCATAGGTTCGTCCTCTGGTGGAACGGGTGGACTCTCGGTGTGCTCTCGCTCTTCGCTATCCGAAGATTCCATTTGAGCCTCTATTGACTTTGGCTGGCCGTGTGATTTCGGCATAATGTTTGTCTGTTGCAGTAAGCAACTCCCATGTGAAGGCTCTATCAAGAACCCAATCTTCGCAACGGGGAACTCACACCGGTCATTGAAACCGCCGCGCCAGGTCGCGCCGGCTGATTTTTCCGCGCTCATTCGTCGGAATTGCATCCACGACAAAAATCCGTTTCGGCACCTGCCACGCGCTAAGTGCAGTCCGGCAAAATCGCAGGAGATCGCTTTCCGTTACATCCGGTGATGCTACAACGCATGCTGCCACTTCTTCATTGCGCAATCCCGCGCCTGCAGAACGACCAAACACTACTGCCTGTCGCACGCCGGTAAAGCGCAGCAAATCCGCTTCTACTTCCGCCGGATTCACCTTTTTCCCCGCGACGTTAATCACGTCCGAAATCCGGCCGACGATCTTGAATCCCAAATCGTCTCGGGCCAACAGATCGTCGGGCACAAAAATTCCATCTCCCAGCCTCTCGTCGTCCGGTTCTGGGAAATACCCATCGGCCACGGCGGCGCTGTGCACTTGAATCTGGCTCGCCGGCGCACTTGGGTGGAGCATCTCAACGTCGACACCTTTCATCGGTTGCCCGACAAAGCCTTCCTCCTCATTTGTTGTCTCCCGATCGTAGCAAATCCCGCCGCACTCCGAGGCACCATAAAACGAGTGGATGGTCAGATTAAACTTTTCCCGGAACTTCGTCGCGACCGCACGCGCGAGCGATGCCCCGGCAGAAATACAGAGCCGCAGGTTTGGCAGCTGAGGAACGTATTCCATTTCACAGAATGCCTGATAGAAGACCGGCATTCCGGGAAAAACTGTGGCGTTGCTGCGGGCGAGATCGGCGAGGATCGCACGCGGTGTTCTGTCGCGGCTCATGACCATCGGCACAGCGCGGGCGATCAGTGGCGTAAGCAGATTACTGAACCCGTACGAGTGCGAGATCGGGATTACGCCAAAATTCAGATCCGCATTACTGATTCCCATTGTGTCGCAAATCTGATTGCAATCGGCCAGTAGCTGATGACTACGAAACCGAATTGCACGGGGAGCGGCCGTTGTACCTGAGGTAAGTTTTAGAAGCGTCGGCACCTTTTCGGCCCAATCCGTTGTAGCGTCGGCTGTCCTCAGCCGAGATATCTCTGGGGAGCCTCCGCTGGAGGCAGCGGACGCTAAAGCCGTTGCCCCGCAAACTTTCAGCGCAGCATCGCGTTGTTGGCCGCTGATCGATTGTTCCAGCGGGAGAACAACCAGCCGGTTGCGCAGACAAGCTATCAAGATTGACGGCCAGTCCTCGTGGTTTCCGATCTGAATAGCGATAACGCTCCCGGACGTGAAAATTTTGAGATTCGACTCGAAGTGGCAGGCGCGTTCCTCAACGTCAGAAAATTTCCGGAGGACCTTGCCGTGCGTATTGAGAATAGCTGGGCCGTCTTTTGCGCAGCGGAGCGTTTCCACCCAGGCGTCGAGTAATGGGTCGGTCGATTTCATATCTTGCGCGGGCGGCTTCGCGCGATTAGATTCCGCGCTCTCTTTCAAGATGAAAGCCAGCATCCATCCAGAATATTACGAGACCGATATGGTTTGCGCATGCGGCGCGGTGTATCACACCCGCTCGACTAGTCGCGATATCAAGATCGGTATTTGTGCTGCTTGTCATCCTTTTTTCACCGGCGAACAGAAGTTTGTGGACACCGCCGGGCGCGTGGAAAAATTTGCCCGCCGTTACGGTAGCACGAAAGCCGCGCGGGCTGAGAAAAAAGCTTAGCTGATCTGTAGCCGCCTCGCTCTGTCGAGGCGCCAGCCCCGCCACGCAACCGCGGGGTAGGATGTCACAATGGATCTTAACTCTCTCATTCAACTGAAACGCAAACGCTTCGAACAACTGGAGCGCGATATTGCCGATCCGGCGCTCTTTTCCAATCGCCAGCGTGCGAGCGAGATCATGCGCGAGCATGCGAACATCAAACAACTGCTGGCGAGGTGGGACGAACTCGAAGGTGCGCGCAAGCAATTGGACGACAACCGCGAGCTGGCAATGTCACGGGATGTGGAAATTGCCGCCATGGCTGACGACGAGATTCCAGAGCTCGAAAAGCGACTGGCCGATCTTGAACGGGATGTTCAGGTCGCCTTGCTGCCACCGGATGAGAATGAAGAACGCGATGCGATCGTAGAAATCCGTGCGGGAACAGGCGGAAATGAAGCGGCCATTTTCGCTGCCGATCTTTACCGCATGTACCATCGCTACGCGGAATCTGCCGGCCTGAAAACCGAGGACCTCGAATCGAGTCCGTCGGAGCTCGGCGGATTCAAGGAAGCTATTTTCAGAGTCTCGGGCGAATCTGTTTTTCGAAAACTGCGTTACGAAAGCGGCGTTCACCGTGTGCAACGCGTACCTGCGACGGAGGCCCAAGGCCGCATTCATACGTCGACGGCCACGGTCGCAGTGTTGCCGGAGGCGGAAGATGTCGATCTTGAATTGAAGCCGGAAGATCTGCGAATTGAAGTCTCGCGCGCGGGTGGGCCCGGCGGGCAGGGTGTGAACACGACTGACTCGGCGGTGCAGGTCCTGCACATTCCTACGGGCATGATCGTCCGGTGTCAGGATGGACGCAGCCAGATCAAAAACAAGGAAAGGGCGCTATCAATTTTGCGAGCACGGTTGCTGGAGCGAAGACAGCGCGAGGAAGCGGAGAAATACAGCGCGCAACGCCGTGGGCAGATCGGCACCGGTGGACGCGAAGAAAAAATTCGCACCTACAATTTCCCGCAGAACCGCGTCACGGATCATCGCATAGGCCTGACGCTTCATAATCTGGATCGCATGATCGACGGCGATTTGGCCGAGTTGATCGGCGCGCTGCAAGCCGCCGATGTGGCGGAACGTCTCAGGGAATCAGCGGTCGTCGCATAAGGAACGCAATCTGTCTGTAACTGGCTACATGACCGTTCTCGAAGTGGTTCAAGCGATGACGGCGTATTTCAACAAGCACAAGATCGAGAGTCCGCGCTTGAACGCCGAGCAGTTGCTCGCCCATGTGCTGGGACGGAAACGCATTGAGCTGTACCTGGAATTCGAACGCGAGCTGACCGAATCGGAGCTCGCGCCGTTGCGCGATCTCATGAAGCGCCGCGCCGAAGGAGAGCCGCTTCAACACCTGCTCGGCTCGGTGGAATTTTGCAGTCATATTTTTCTCTGCGATAAACGCGCGATGGTGCCCCGGCCGGAAACGGAAGAACTCGTTGAGTTGTTGAAATCCCAAATCCGAAATTCGAAATCGAGAATTCTGGATGTTGGAACAGGCAGCGGCGTTATTGCGCTCAGCCTGGCAATGAAATTTCCCGAGGCGGAGATTCTCGCTGCCGATATTTCGGACGACGCGCTCGCGGTGGCACGAGAGAATGCAGCCAGTCTGAACTTGTCAGACCGGGTTCGCTTTGTGAAAAGCAACCTGCTTAAAAACGTGGAGGGAACTTTCGATCTCATCGTCGCGAACCTCCCCTACATCTCAACACAACAGCGTCATTCTCTTTCGCGCGAAGTTTTGCACGATCCGGAAATTGCGCTTTTCGCCAGCGCGCGAGGTGATGAGTTGGTCCGCGAGTTGATTGCGCACGCGCCGTCCCAGCTCCGCGCGGGTGGAATGCTGGCCCTGGAAATAGGAATCGGCCAAAGCGAAGCGCTTCTTTCGGCATTGGCGGAAAAAAATTACCGCGACATTTCTTTTAAAAACGATTACTCAGGTGTAAAACGTTTCCTGTTCGCGAGGTATGGATAAGATTCTCATTCACGGCGGCCATCCGCTTTCTGGTTCTATCAAAGTCAGCGGCTCGAAAAATTCCTCGCTGCCGATTCTGGCCGCCACATTGCTCACGCGCGAACCGTGCATCGTTCATCGCGTGCCCGACCTAAGCGACACGCATTACATGCTGCAAATTTTGATCCATCTCGGCGCGCAAGTGGAACGCGCCAGCGGAACAGTCACGGTGGCGGCCGAGAAGGTGCAATCGGTCGCGC